>Ga0335073_10012664_pt1 | contig 11836 bp, 17 predicted proteins | sample Lox_Sample_22_FD_207093 | JGI IMG/M metagenome (GOLD analysis project Ga0335073, IMG submission 207093) | Soil microbial communities from Loxahatchee National Wildlife Refuge, Florida, United States - Lox_Sample_2.2 | ecosystem: Environmental > Terrestrial > Soil > Wetlands | place: USA... | reverse complement strand
GAGCATGGATCGAGTCCTTGACGGACACGCCGTCTGATACAGAGTCAGCAGAGTGCCTTGAGGGGAGGTTGGTGAGATGGAGATGGGGTTGTGATGAGGATGTACCAAGACGTTGAGTCAAAGCGTCCACGCCGTTTGCTTGATGCGAAGCCATATTTTTTGTGTGATTCTCTGGTAATACTGTATATATGTGATAAAGAGCGACAAGAGCCTGTTTTGGTATCTTCTACTGTACAGAAATTCGTGTCGTCTTGTTCGATGGTGGGGGTGAGAACTTTCTTCTCTTGCCTCTTGAAATTTTTTTGCTGGTTGGATGAGTGTTCGAGTTTTTGTCTGTTATAAATTTTTTTTTAATATGGGGGCGCGGGATGTGCCAATTTGCAGTGATAATTTTTTTTTTAGGGAAACTTTTTCGTCGGCTTTTTCGCACAGTCAGAGTCATAATCTCCGGCTTATGTAACACGCCCGTTTTCGCCACTTGTCTCGGCCCTTCCTTCATCCCTGCATTCTGATTCGAGGCGTTCGAGGCGTTTCTGGAAAACTCACCCGAGATTCGCCGACGACGCGTGATGGACCACTGGAAACAGTGGATTTCGTGGTAGCACACAATTGCCTTGCTTCGGCGTGCATTACTATTTACGCTGTAAATAATAAAAATTAACCTTCCAACTCCACCCCTGAGTTCAAACTGTCAGTCTGAATTATAAAGACTCAGAATCCCCTCCGTCCGCAAATATGAACATGTACAAAGACCGTTCCCATACAACTCCTTATGCCGATGTCCCTAAAACAATGGAAAATAAACCAAAAAAAAAAAACTCCTTGGAAATATGTCCTTGCTAAAATACTAGTCCAAAACTCTCCACACCCCACGATCTCCCCATGCTCCCGGATACCTCGGAATGATACTGCGCTTCGATTATGATGTTCTTCGTTGAGTAACGATGCTGGTAGATGATAAATCTCTGGTCGGAACCAATTTGCGATTTAAAAATACGTTATCCGGACGCGCGCCGAATTATGCATATATCGAGACGCGTTGTTGCGTGACCGTACCAAGTCGCAATTTGCCCGGCGTATCGCACATCGAGAGGCATCGTATCTCATGACACAATACATCTTCGATCTGTTCCACAAACGCTCGAGAAAGCTCGCTGCTGCTCGAATCAGCCTCCCTCCGATATCGCTCGAGTCGACTGAGTTCGTTTGTTATCGGATGTCGCATATTGATATCGAGAGGCGGCGATCGAGATACCACGACATTCGGAGGCGTTGGGGTATCTTCCTCCTCGTCACTGTCTTCCTCGGACTCGGTGTCGACGTCTTTGTAGATGCGAAGCGCCCGTGGTCCCGAGCTCGTTGGGGCGACGTTCTCGATATGGCTCAGCTGAGCATCGTCCGAGTCGTTTGACGCAGTTTCCCAGCCATCCTCTTGAGCGTTGTATTCGTCGTACAACTCGTCCATCGAATATTCTCCTTCCTCGAGGTCACCGCGCGTCAAGTTTGTTACGTGAAACGATCTCCGCGGGAACTCTTCCTCCTCCACGTCCTGGTACCCTTCATCCTCGTCGACTTCCTTAATAACGAACAAGGGTTCCGTCGGAGGACTTTTCGGTCGAGCCTGTTTCGTGTAACGTGCGTCGAACACGTCATCTGCCGCTTCATTCCGCTCCGTCCTAACTCGGCATGTTTCGTCATCCGACTGAACCTTGACCGACTCTTCGTGAGGTTCTGCGATGGCGACGTCTTGATTTATTTCGTACTCGATTATCTCTTCGGGTCCGACCTGCTCAACACACGCGGCCAAGATCTTGATATGGCCAAGGTGACGAAGCAGGGGATTTGAGGGAAGTCGTGTTGTTGGCTCTTCGAGCGCTCTGATCCGTTTCAAGGCGATGTAGCCCAGCGACAACGCTGTTTGGTTCATGAAAATCCGCTCCATCACGGGAGAACAGTGTTGTTGGGATGGCAGTGTTAAATGCAACTAACACGATATCAGATGACCTTGTTACGCAATCACAGTGCAAAACATACCTTGTGATAATCTTGGGTGTCGGCTGAAAATCCTTGTTACAGAATGTTCTGGATCGAGTATTGCAAGTAGTCGTCGTCTGTATTCGATACGCGGTGTCTTGGTGTTGCATTCGTATTTTGATCCGACGTCGGAGGTGTTGGGGGCTTGGGGGGGATTTATGTAGGCAAACAAAGAGAGCGCAGCTCAATATGCTTAGCGGGAAGTCTAAAATTTTCACTTTTCACTGTCTGTATAGGGGGCGATGTGACTCAGATCACCCGTGCCGACGATCCTCTCCTCATCGTTTATTCCGTGTGCGGCGCAACCATCCCGCGCCCCTGGCTGACCATCCGGGTCGCGCCCCCACAATCACCGGATACGGGATGCTTTGTTCCCCACGGTCCCTCGGACCTGGTTTTCCAGCGAATAATGGCATGTGGAGCCGTGTCCAGCGAATAAAGAGCCTTGTGGAGAAAATAGAAGTGCTCCAGCGGAGCCGGTCCTATTCATCATATAATGACCATTCTGGTCAATACTTTGGCCTCCTAAAGTCCTTAGGTTGACTAATGAAATCAAGTGACCCCTAAAACTTTATTTCGTGGCGGTGGTCGTTTAGAGTTCGTTAATGCGGACGAGCGGAGCCAATAATCATGGGGGGCTGATTTTGGTCGCCTCCACTCCTTTGCGAGATTTTGCAGTGATTGTTTGTGAGTATTCACCCCCACCATTTAACGAGCTCGAGACAATACCTCCATATTTATGCCAAGTCAAGCCCCTCGCCACTCCACAGATTGTATTGGGAGCCCCTTTTGGTTTTTGAAAAACGAGGGAGATTCATCAATCTGCCTGAGCCAAGAAAAACTTTAATAACCGATTTTAGATTATCAGGTATAGAACTTCGCCAACCCTTTATGCAACCCAACAAATCGAAATTAACTCCCAACCCTCATAATAAATGGGTTCGCAATAGCTTAACCGAGCTTATGCAGAACAAGAAACCTTAAATTAGCCTTGCCGATCCCAAAGCAGTAGCGGTTTGCGGAGGATTACCTCTGCGCGTCCAAACTCTCGTCTATTGAGTTTTGCATCTTCCTTGGCAAGCTCAATCAACATTTCCATCTCGTCTTGATCGCTTAAATCCATCATTTGACCGTCTTCATCTCGGAAGGAACATTTTAGCTTTCGTCTGGAGACGTCGAATTTCGCCGCCACCCGGTCGATGAAGTCAGCGATGTCAATGTCGGTTGGGATCATGACGATTTTAGCCGAGCTGTCCATTTTCACTTTGACTTTAATCTAGTTGTTAGTTATATGACTTTTAAACGCGTGATTTACCTTTGTAATTTCGGATCGCTTAGGCGTTACCATCTCGAACTCGTCGTCTTCGTCGTTGTCGGAATAACGTTGACTCTCTTCGTCCTCCCGACTACGAGCTCGCGACGTTGAGGACCCTCGACTTCGAGATACTGCTCGACCAAGGGGTCGTCTCGTAGTCGCTGTCCTCGTCATAGGCTTCTCCTCATAGTAATCTCCATAAATATCATACAAATCATCCCTATCCTCTCTTCGTCCACGTGGATTCCGTGTCGACATGGATCGATTCATCATCCGATCGTTTCGTCCACCCGTAGATTTCGTTCTCCGCATCTCATTGCCACTCATATCATCCTCCTCATCTCGAACCGTGTCCAATCTCGATCGCATAGGAGGATTATATTCCGACGACCCGGTCGATGACCCGGAAGACCGTGCAGCCAAAGAACGGCTCCTCGCAGGGGTACTCCGACTTCGATTTCTTTGTAGACCGCTACCATAGTTCTCTGGTTCAGAGGGAGGTGTCGGGGGAAGATTTTTCGGCATCTCTCGGTCCGCACCGCCCTTCACAGGGAAAGGTTTCTGAAATTTATCCCGCCGTGTTTCAGCGCTGACGGGAGATGTAACAGCGGAATTGACTCCAGCGTCCGATTGCGCACGAACCCGCATTGACCTCGACGATGCTATATTTGTCTTTATCATCTCGTGGGTTTTGAAGTTCATGGGAGTGGTTTTGTTGGTTGGTGGCGAGGGAGCTGGTTCTAGTGCCTGAAAAAGTCAGAGTGGGCCTCACGTCAATGGAGAATGGGACCTTTTTGATTTCGGCCCCAGTAAAGCCTGTGAAGCCGTCTTTTGCGTCCGTGGCCGCTATAAGCTTGGCTTGACCGAGGTAGTCCTTTTTCTGCGCGTTTTTGATTTTTGCTTCCGACGGGCGGTAAATCACCCCGACCGGGACCGAGAAGACGGTATACCCCTTTAATATTAGAGTTTTTGCCTTTCGCTTCTAAGGAGGTACGGCTGCTCGATCTCTGATGGCCTCAGAGATAACATTGTGTTCGTCTGTTTGTTTTTCTTTTACGGCGTAGTCCAGATCTTGCATTCCCTGTTCCATGTCGCCGAGGTAGATGTAACTCAGACCTCGGTTAAACAATACTTCACACGAGTATAATTTAAACTTTAGGCCGAGTTGATCGTAATTGATGCACATATTTCCTCGAAGGTACTGCAATTAGCTGTGAAGATCGAAGTTATACGAGTAGAGCATCATTGAAGTTCCCGAGCGCCTCCTCAAACTCTCCGAGCAAAAAGTTGGACACGCCTTCCTGAAAATAAGCCACTGCTAGGTACTGGTCCAATTTCGTCGCCTCGATGTATCTTTCAATCTATCTGTCAGAAACGCTTTAGCAGTGAGGTTATACGGCTTGTTTGTGTTCTCCAATAGTGGCATGAATCATCCCCATGTTGAAAAGGATGCGCGAAGAATCCGCAATTTCCTACGAGTTAAACCATAGTCCGGAATCGCGCGTACCTCAAAAGTTTTCAACGCCAAATCGTAATCTCCCGCATCGTAAGCTTTCAAAGCAGCAACATTGATGTCGATCTCTTGCTTCATAGAGAATTGTTTAGATGGAGGTAACAAAGAAAGGGGCTGTTCAGGCAAAAATACCTTGAGCGACATGTTGTCAACAAAGCCCGCTTAGCCAAGCTCAAAGGCAGTGGCGGGGTATCAATATAAATTCCCGGACAGAAGTAAACTCAAAATTGTCAGAAGGAAAGGTTGAACTGACCGGCAGTCCGGAATATTGAGCGGAAAGGAGCAAAGGAATGACGAAAGACTACGAAACGTGTTGCAATAAATACGCTTGGTGGAAGGAGCCGGCAGCTGAAAGAAGGGGATTGGCGCGCGTGTGTTTTTAGCAAAACGCCTGCTGTTGGATAGCCAGCGTTCGAGGCTCGTGTTGAAACGTGAGGGGTGGATGTCTAGAGAGGGAGCTGAACGTTTGAATAACCGCCTGGGCTCTCTGCTTCGAGCAGAAAGAAGAGCCGGAAAGAAACAGAGTAATATCTAAAAAAAGAAAAGGAGTGGAAGTCAACCGGATGGACGGTGAAGAAGCTCGGAAAAGGAAAGGCGTGTGGATGTTGAGGGACACGAAGTTTGTCCGAGAGGGCTGTGATATGAGTGAGCTATATCCAAGGAAATTAAAATTTTGATTCAAATAAATTTTGTAAAACGAACAACAAGTAAATTGGCTTTGGGATCCGTTCATTTGGGCACTCTGAAGCAAGTACGTCACAAAAAGTCCGTGCTCAACCCATGACAAGCTTTTCCTTACGACTTGCCCAGAAAATGGAGCAGGGTGCCAGCAAGGGGTCGAAAAGGAGAGCGAGCGCGACTACACCCGCCAATCACAGGGCTCAAAAATGTCTGTAAATATTTACACCGAGCCTTTAACCGTGGCATTTCCCGTTGCCAAGGCCCCTTTTTCTCGTATCAAATTTCGAAACAAGGGGAAAGGAAAATTGTTTGCGTGCTGGAAATATGTTGCAGAAACCCTCAGGGTTTGCTTTATCGGCTCGAGTCCCGGAACACTAAATGAGCCTCATCTCCCTGGGAAATTTCCAGTCTCAGAAATCAGGCCAAATACGCCCCTCGATTACTTGGTCTGGATAGAGTTTGAATTTAACTTTCGTGTACCTGAAACGTTCTGCTCATATTATCACGAAATTCTCCGTAAAGGGCTCCCTATGGACGTTTCACCGAGTCATTTTCATCCCACAGAGAGACCGATGAATCGTCTATTGTTTACATCTTGAATATCATTCAGGATCAGACGGATCTTTCCATGTGCAATCTGCATTAAATATATTCATACATGACATTTACCCTACTGCAGTCCGTTGGGCCGCACGGGCGCCCCTTCCAATCCTGAAAGTCGGTCCCGAAGATCCATTTGTTCCTCACCTTCGTTGATGCTTGGCACAATCATATCAAATACGTTTCCAAAATTAGCCCGTCATGCAACGGACAATTGTAAATGGATTTCTCACCCGCTCAATAACCGTATACTGATAATACCCGCATCGAGCGATAGGACGAATCTTGGGTAAATCTATCATCCCATCCTCATTCAATGCCCAAGATGCAATATGTATTCCAATCACCCTTGCAATAATCAAGTCCACATTGCCCAAGATACTCGCCCCCGGCAGGTGCAAGCTCGTGTACAATACACACTCAAACTGTATCGGACTTTCCTTCACCCTCCACGGTTTCACGAGCTTGCTCGGCTCCTTGGTCAACCCTGCAAATTCAAACTCATCCCCCTTCACATCGGCGGCCGTTTTGTTGACAGCCTCTCGAAGATCGTACGTCGCCATATTCCAAACGAATTCTCCGGTTTCAGTGATGTTGCGGCATGTGTCTTTGCGAAGCTTTCCCGGAATCCAATTTGCCGCAATCATCACATACGGAGGGTCGTACGTTACATTCTGGAACTGGGAGTACCTATCGCTCGTTACACTCGAATTGCGGGGCTTGCATACGGTGCCAAATTGGCGAGCCCCTCGGAATTGAGCGTTGAGATCCATCCAATTGGGCGGGGAACAACACAGGACTTGAAGGGGTTGCGGGGAAGTCCATGTTCCGTCACATTTGGCTCGTAGAATACATCCTCGTATTTTGGCATCTTGGGTTTTGATTCAAAAGACTCTCAACTCAGTACATGCCTCATACACCCCTACTGGAGTCCTTGGACCCCCAATCAACCTCGCCACCCGATATGCCTTTCTCCATTGGCTGGTCGGCAGTTATTTTCCGCAATCCTATGATATTCGGAGTATGACGTGGACCCCGTTATCCGAGAAATATAATAGTTCACCGCACGGCTACGCGTATCGACAAAGTAAATGACGTCTACGATCGACAACAGAGAGCGTCAATGTTCGGTCCGCTCCCTTATCTCAAGATACAAATATATAACCAGAGTCTCGCAAATACATCACTGGTAAATCCAAATCCAAACACCAAATAACCATGTATATCCTCCGACTCATCGCGTTTTTCGCACTCATCCTTCTTGCATCCTCGCAGGTGGTCCAGACTCCCGCTCTTGCTGGAGGTGGTGCCGGTGGAGGAGGAGCCCTCGGCGGTGGCGAGTCATCTTTCTCGGATGCAGGAGGCGGATCCTCCGCCGCTTCGTCCCTGTCGTCCATGGCGTCTTCAATGAGTTCGGTAGCAAGTATGGCTAGTGCAAGTGCATCCATGGTTTCGTCCAGTGTTTCGGAGCAGTTGGCGACGTTGAGTGGGAGTGGTGCATCGAGTATTGCCGCGTCGTTGAGTTCAGTTGTTGCAAGTGCTACTGCGGCTGCGAGTAGTGCTGCGAGCGTCGGACATACTGTGTTGCCTTGGACTTCGAATGTGGGTTTGATGGCATCGTTGGTTATGTTGGTGGGACTGGTTGCAGGTGCATTGGTTTTGTAAATCTGACAGTCGATGGATGCACAATGTAGACAATGTTATTTATCATGTTCAATATCGCAAATTCCACGAATGATTGACTGATGAAGGAAATGGCAATGTCGAATCAAGACAGGATTAGAAGGATCTTTGGAACATCGTTTGCTGTCCTTTTCGGCGATGGCAATGACAGGGAGTCCATACAAATTCGGATCCTTTGAATGCCAACTCGAGCAAGGGCCGCCGAAAGACGACCCACCAACTTCCATTTTAATTCTGTCTCCTATGGCCTTACCATATCGCTCCAGAAGATAATAATACAATGCTACAGGTATCGCTGCGATGAGATATAAAATAAGAGAAAATACCTTTGCAATCGCACGTACTTTAGACTCGAATACCGGAGAATTAATCGTCTTGTCCACCGAATAAAAAGGATTCATCAAGGCCTTGACATAACATTCCCAAACATCATTGAAAAACGCCCGTATCCCATCATCGTTTCGGGTTTCGTGCAGCAACATCAACTTAATATCTACACCATTACTACACCCTCCCACAGACAGAGAGAAGACTTACTTCCCGCAGTGATGAACGCCGACACGAGTTTATTGTTGAAATTGTCCACCGTCTTCATGTACCTTCATGTCAGTAGACCACACGGGAAAATAGGGATGCACATTGTATTCGACGTCCATTGCACTTCTTCGACAATGTCTAGTGATGAATGTACGATGAACTGGTTCATATGCTTGTTGTCCTCGCGAAACTTGGAGTTAGCCCCTGATATTGTCCCGAAAAAGGGAGATACTCTAGCGACGCCATCGCCCCCACCACGAAAAGATCCAAACTCGAGTTCAAATAGCGGGTTATCCTTCGTTCCTATTATCACGAAATAGAACGACGAGGGTGGTTGTGCCATCAACGGCTCAGTGTGGTCGTGTACCAAAGTTGGACACGAAAATTGAATGGCGCCACGGCGATCCACAGAAAATGGGAGCAGAACTGAAAATCTTTCCTTGCCCCATTCTTCATCTGCGGTCAACATGTCGAAGGAAGTGTACACACCACCACCAACGTCAAAAAGAGAAGCATATTCCCCTCCCGCTACGGGAGCCGGGTCTGCACAGCCCTTTACTGCCTCTGTTCCTCGTCCTCCCGCTACGATAAGTTATCTCTGCGCAGGTATCCATCGCCTTCAAGATTTCTACTGATGAGGAGACTGTGGAGCGTCCAACTCGATAAGCCCGAAAGAACAAATTCGGTGTAGGGAATGTGGACATCGTGTAATGTACAAGAAACGGACTAAACGGATGGGTACTGCTACTTCCGGTCTCTGCTTATGACAGTCCAATTTGAAGCTCGATAGCGTGGCCCGCAAAGAAGGTATTGAAAGGAATGGCGTTGGTCTGAAATTCATGCTTTTAAGAAACAATGTCAGTTCGGCATAGGCCAAGTCGCAGCGGTGCTAAACATTCATTTTTGTGACAGCGCAGCCCGAAATATATCCATGAACTCTCTATTGACTTTGTACTACTGATGATACACGCATCAATCCAAAAATGCCACGCCAAATGCCTCACGAATAACCGCTAACCCCCGAGACAACAATACTCTTCTTTAAAAAACACTTGTGAACTGTACAGAGGCAGTCATGCAGACAACCTCGCATGAGAGCCTTTTAATATTTACGAAGGAATAGTGTTCAACGCAGCACGCTGCGCCCATCCCAGTACCTCCAGACTTCCAATCACCAACGCCATCGTCAACGGCGCACAAAACACTACGTAATCCCACCATAATACCTACAAATTAGGTCTTGCTACCAAGGACAGTATGGAGGGAATACAGTTGCCATTTCTCCTTCAAAGACACAGTTGAGTTGGGTGATTTGAGTTAACTGAACGGCGGTGGGAGATCCGACGAGGAGCCAACATACCATCCAGAAAATTGGATCGCATAGGACTCCCATGTGATACCGGACACCCCACAACGCAAACGGGATTGTAAAGGGGCAAATGATCAACTGTTCATGTCAGCATGACGCAGAAGGATGTGGGGATGAGAGATACAGGAACGATAATCATCCTAGTTGCGACACCGAGGATTATTGCCCTTTGGCGTTGAGTTAGTCTCCATTTACTGTCGACAACAGGATCCGTCTGTGAATCCTCGAGAGCAGGAGGATCCTCATTTGCGATATTCGCACCCAGGATAACGAGGATGAGCGGAATGGACACGTCTCCACAGGTCTGGATAGCATAAATAACGGAGCCACGAATAAACCCATTCTTTTCGAAGAACAGGTAATGTTGTAGTTGCGGGTACAAAGCGATTACCACAGCGACCAACATTGCCCATAGTGGCATGTTCATAAACTCGAGGAATTCTCGCCAAGTGTAGATACAACATCGTCGAATACGTTTATGGAAGGGACGTCGACGATGCACTCGTGGTGGAGGAAATGAAGTAAGATCCTGTTCCTCGTCGTCGACATGACTGGCGAGAGGAGTAGAGGCAATGATAGGAGATGTTCCTGCTGTGGAGTACGAGTATTCTTGTTCAGAGGCGATATCGGAACGGGATGTTTGTCGAGAGTGTTCCGCTGTCGATTGTCGTTCATGACGTATGAGCGGGGTGTTTTCGTCGGCGTCCATTGTCGGGTGGCGATGTGGAGTGAGGAACTCTTGGTCAGAGTCTTGACTTTCAAGGTCCTCCTGAGGCTCATTTTCTGGAGCCAGGAGGTATCGATATCCATATGACCAGCGGATCATCAGACCGAGTCTACATAAATTAGCACATGCTTGCTTGTCATCGACGGGTCGGGTACTGAGCAAAGATAAGTAGATAGAGAATTCCTCGTGACATAACTTGTTCCGCTGAATCTTTCTTGACTTTATCCCAATACAGATCCTTGTCGAGCGTATATGCCAAACTACTCACAATCGCAATCGGTAGAGAATTGCTCTAAAAATATTAGCCTCCAAACTCTCTCCAAAAATAAATGCATGACGAAGAAAGTGTACATTTTGAAACATGGAGCAAGAAATAACAAACTTCTCCCATCGTTTTCCTACTCCCCAAGCTCGCGAAGTACCCCATCCAACAGTCCAACTAACCCCACACACAATCGCAAATAAAAGTGGCATGGCCCATAAATCCGCCAATACACTCAAATTGAGACTGGAGGCCAACTTGGAAAAGATAAGACACGGCGTAAAGAGGTTCAAGTTGACTGCACTCAGAGACTTTTGGACCGACCGGTCCAGAATGCCCTTTTTCGAAAGGATCCATCCCCCGAAACATATCGCCACAACTTCAAGTGTCGATTCCTAAACATCCGAAATTAAATTTGATGACGCAACAAAGGGACGGGAGGCAATACGATCGTAGGTTTTAATAATGCCGTAAAGGGTAAGTCTTTCATATTGATATACTAAATTTCCCCTCTATGTCGAAAGAGAGGATGGATTGTAGATATCGGTCCCCTTTCGAAGACTGTGGGTAAAGTGGAGGTGATGGGTGTGGTCTGACCTACGGTCGTTGAAATGTTAATACTTAAGGTGTGCGGTTAAAACGTGTGTTCCCTGCGTGGCGCAGAAATAATTTCTGTGCGGGTGATAAGAAAGATTTTTTATTGACGCAATCGGGCGTGGAAGCACCGGCCGTGATCAGCCTTCGTCTGCTGATTGGTCGGAGTTTTGGCTGCAACCTAAATTTCAGACCGTTACCCAGCCTCGCAACTTGGCAAAAACGCCAAATTTCTGACGAGATCGGCGAGCCGCGAATTCCAAGCCTTAAACGCCATTTTGTCCGCCGCGGAGTCCAATTGTGCGTGTGCCTAGTGTTGAGGGAGTTGCGGATAGTGAACGAACCACGGTTTATCGTGATGGGTTCCGTCGGCGAGCTTTGTCTCGGAGTCGAACGTGATTGGTGGAAGAGTTCATGCATCAACAGCTAAATCAGCGGGAACTCTAATTACCTGTTGTACACAACAGCTAAAACAAATTTATGCTTTGCATCGCCCTTATGCGCGAACAGCTAAATATTCA
>Ga0335073_10012663_pt1 | contig 11836 bp, 9 predicted proteins | sample Lox_Sample_22_FD_207093 | JGI IMG/M metagenome (GOLD analysis project Ga0335073, IMG submission 207093) | Soil microbial communities from Loxahatchee National Wildlife Refuge, Florida, United States - Lox_Sample_2.2 | ecosystem: Environmental > Terrestrial > Soil > Wetlands | place: USA: Florida... | reverse complement strand
CAACCTGATGGCCTCGGGTGCCACCAACCCCGAGATCGCCGAGGAGCTCCATCTTTCCAAGCACACCGTGAAGGAGCACACGAGCGCCGTCTACCGCAAGCTGGACGTCCGCAACCGCACCGAGGCAGTGCAGCGCGCGCAGCGGCTCGGATTGCTCTCGTAGTGGATGCGGCGCTGAGCGAGATCGCGCGGTTCCTCGCGGTGCGAGCGCCGTTCGACGCGCTCGCGCCGGAAGAGCTCGGCGAGCTCGCGGCGCAGACCGAGATCGAGTTCTTCCTCTCGGGTCAGGCGATCCTCACCGAGGACGGAGGGCCGGTGACGTTCTTGCGCGTGATCCACTCGGGCGCGGTCGACATCATCCACGACGGGCGGCTGCTCGACCTGCTCGGCACCGGCGACGCGTTCGGTCATGCCGCGATGCTGTCCGGGCTTCCACCCGGGTTCGAGGCTCGCGCCGCCGAGGACACGCTCTGCTACCGGATTCCGGTCAGCGTCGCGCGACCCTTGCTCGACCGCGTCAGTCGACGCGAGATCGAGCTCGCGGCGGGACCACCGAACCACCGGCCGGTGACGCGCATGATCCGGTCGCCCACCGTGCGCTGCGAACCGATGGAGAGCATTCGGGAGATCGCCCGGCGGATGACAGCGGCCGGCGCGAGCTCGGCGATCGTCGATCTCCGCGGCGGCGGCTTCGGGATCGTCACCGATCGCGATATCCGAACCAAGATCGTCGCGGCGGGGCTGCCGTTGAGCGCCCCGGTGTCGACGGTGATGACCACGCCGGTGTTCACCGTCACCCCCGACCGGCTCGGCGGCGACGTGCTGTTCGAGTTGCTCGAGCTTGGGATCCGTCACGCGCCGATCGTGTCCGAGAGCGGTCAGCTGATCGGCGTGGTCGAGGACGCCGACCTGTTCCCGGCCCAGTCTCAGTCGTGGTTCGGGGCACGGCGCTCGATCTCGCGGGCGTCGTCGCCCGACGATCTCGCTGCCGTGGCGAGGGGGCTGCCTTCGGTTGTGGCGGACCTGCACGCGGCGCGGCTCCACGCGCGCGAGGTGGTTCGCGTCGTATCCGCGCTCGTCGACGCGCTGACCACCCGGGCGCTCGAACTCGTTTCGCCCGCGCCCGGTGACGGGGTCGTGTGGGTCGCGGTCGGTGCTCAGGCGCGGCGGGAGCTGACGCCGGCGTCGATCGCCCGCGGCGCCGTGGTGTGCCATGAGCCCCCGACGGTTGCGTGGACCGAGTCGGTGGGCGATGTGCTTCGGGCATGTGGCTTCCCGGGTGAGGTGGTCGCACGGAGCAGCGACGAGTGGAGCCACCCGGGCGGGGACGACGAGCTCGAGCTGTCGGTCTTGATCGAGCGCCGGGCGCTGTGGGGAACGCCGATCGATCCGCTGCCGGAGCCCGAGGGCCCGGTGCGAGACAAGGTGGTCGCCGCGCTGGCGCGTCGCGCGCTGGCGGCGGTCCCGCCTACGGGGTTCGACGCCGATTCAGTACTCGAGGAGGGTGGAGGGCGAAGTGACCGGCTTGATATCCGGCTCGCCGCGGTGGCGCCGATCGTCGAGCTCGCACGCTGGGGCTCGGCGGCGGCGGGCGTGTTCGAGGGATCGACGCCGGAACGGCTGCTGGCCGCGGCCCACGGCGGCGCGCTGAGTGACGGGGAGGCCATGACCCTCGCCGATGCGTTCGAGCTCGCACTCGAGCTCCGGATCGGCCATCACATGAGCCGGATCGGCGCGGGCCAGCCGCCGGACGACGAGATCGAGCCGACCGAGATCAGCCCGCTGATGCGCGATCACCTGCGCGACGTGTTCCGGGCGGTCACCTCGGTGCAGCGGAGACTCCGCGGGTGAAGTTTCGGCGCTCCCCCGAGGGTGTTGCCGCCGAGTTCGCCAGCGTTCCGCGGCCGGCGGACGAGACTCCGTGGCGCGAGGCCCCCTGGTGCGCGATCGACCTCGAGATGACTGGGCTCGATCCGCGGAACGACGAGATCATCGCGGTCGGAGCGGTGCCGATCGAAGGCGGCCGGATCGCTCTCGGCGGCGGCATGTACACGCTCGTGAACTCCGAGCTGCGCTCGAATCTCCGGGCGGTGCTCGTCCACAAGCTGCGGGTGCCCGACCTCGCCGGCGCGCCACCACTCGAGGAGGCGATGGACGGGATGCTCGAACTGCTCGCCGGTCGCGTCCCGGTGTTCCACACGGCGGCGGTCGAGAACGCGTTTCTGACGCGGCAGTTCGGCCGCCGAAGGGTGCGGCTGCCCGAGGCGGCGGACACCGAGCTCCTCGGGCGGATGTGGCTGCGTCACCGAGACGGCTCGGCGCCGGAGGGGATCTCGCTCGGGCGGCTCGCCAGCGTGCTCGCCCAGCCGGCGGAGACCCCCCACCACGCGCTCGGCGACGCGCTCACGACCGCCAAGGCGTTCATCGCGTTAGCCAGCCTGCTCGACACGGTCGCGCCCCAGACGGTCGGGTCGCTGGTGGCCGCCAGCCGGCCGGCGCCGGCGCTACGCCGCTTCGGACCGGGATGATCTTCTACGAACCGGTCGGACCTCTACGGCCGAGAGGGGAGTGGTCGATTTCACCTCACTATGAGCAAAAATCGACCACGGGTCCTCGCTAGACGGCTTAGGCTTGCGCGGTGATCGTCAGCGAGTCGTTCGTGGTCGCCGACTGGACCGATGACGGGACGCACCCGGGGCGCCCGATCGCCGGCCTGCACCTCCACCGCTCGGACGACGAGGCGTGGATCGTGCTGACCGGCCGTCTCGGCTTCCAGATCGACGACGAGCAGCGCGAGGTGGCAGCGGGCGAGTCGGTCCTCGTCCGCCGTGGCACGCGCCACTCGTTCTGGAACGCCACGTCCGAGCCGACGCGGTACCTGCTGGTGATGACGCCGCGGCTCCACCACCTGATCCAGGAGCTGCACTCGGGCGAGCGCGACGACTTCGCGCAGATCTTCGAAGAGCACGACTCCGAGCTGTTTTAGGCGGTCCGCGGATGACGCACTTCGAGCCGCCGGACGCCATTGTCGCGCCCCGCTATACCGGCGTGCGCACGTTCGCACGGCTGCCCCACGTGACGCTCCCCCGCGACGACGTCGACGCCGCCGTGATTGGCATTCCGTTCGACACCGCGACCAGCTTCCGGAGCGGCGCCCGCTTCGGTCCGGAGGCGATCCGGTCGGCCTCCATGCTGCTCCGCCCGTATCACCCGGCGCTCGGCATCGACGTGTTCGGCACGCTGTCGCTCGTCGACGGCGGCGACCTGGCGGTCACGCCGGGCAACGCCCTGAAGACCACCGAGCAGATCGACGCGGCGTTGCGCCCGCTGCTCGAGGCCGGGATCGTGCCTCTCGTCCTCGGCGGGGACCACTCGATCGTGCTCGGCGAGCTTCGCGCCCAGCACGCCGTCCACGGCCCGGTGGCGCTCGTGCTGCTCGACGCCCACGCCGACACCTGGGATCAGTACTACGGCGAGCGGTACTTCCACGGCACGCCGTTTCGCCGCGCGGTGGAGGAAGGGCTGCTCGACCCCGCGCGCTCGGTGATGGCGGGGATGCGCGGCCCGCTGTACGGGCCCGAGGACATGGACGTCCCGCGCGAGCTCGGCTTCGAGGTCATCGACGGCGCCGATCTGGTGGCGATGACCCCGGATGAGTACGGCGACCGCGTCCGCGCGCGCGTCGGAGACGGACCGGTCTATCTGTCGTTCGACATCGATGTGCTCGATCCGGCGTCGGCGCCCGGCACCGGCACCCCCGAGGTCGCGGGGTTGCAGCCGCGCGAGGCACTCGCGTTTTTGCGGGCGCTCGCGGGCGTGTCGTTCGCCGGGTTCGACGTCGTCGAGGTCTCGCCGCCGTACGACAGCCCGGGCCAGACCACGGCGCTCAACGCCGCGGCGATTGCCTACGACCTCCTGGCACTGCTGGCGATCGCGCGGAGCCGCCAATTAGAGGACCGATCCTGACCTAAAACGGGGTTACGGTTTCGCGCATACCCCAAGTGTCAGCGGAGTCGAAGGGAGCCTCAATGCCCGAGCTAGACCGTTACATCGCCGGCGTGCCGTGCTGGATCGACACGAGCCAGCCAGACCCCGAGGCCGCCGTTGCCTTTTATCGCGACCTGTTCGGCTGGGACGTCGAGAGCGTGATGCCGCCCGACGCGCCGGGCGAGTACTTCATGGCGCGGATCCGCGGGGGCGACGTCGGCGGCATCGGTGGGGTCGCCGAAGGATCGCCTCCGGTCGCCACCTGGAACACATACGTCTGGGTCGACAGCGCCGACGAGACGGCGGCGAAGGTCAAGGACGCCGGCGGCGCCGTGCTGATGGACCCGTTCGACGTCATGGAGTCAGGCCGGATGGCCGTGTTCGCCGACCCCGAGGGAGCGGCGTTCTGCGTCTGGGAGCCCAACCAGCATCGGGGCGCGAAGGTCGTCAACGAGCCCGGCTCGCTGAACTTCAACGGCCTGAACATCCGCGACATTGACGGCGCGAAGGCGTTCTACGGCGCGGTCTTCGGATGGCAGACGTTGCCGCTCGACGGTGGCGCTCTCACCTGGACCCTGCCCGGATACGGCGATCACCTCGAGCGCCTCAACCCCGGAACCCGGGAGCGGATGGCCGCGATGGGCGCGGTCCCGGGGTTCGAGGACGTGGTCGCGAGCATCCTCCCGATCGGAGCGGATCACGAGGACATGCCGGCGCACTGGACCGTGACGTTCGCGACCGACGACGCCGACGCCACCGCGGAGAAGGCCTTCGCGCTCGGTGGGAAGATCCTGGCGCCGCCGTTCGACGCTCCCTGGGTGCGGATGACGATCATCGCCGACCCGCAGGGCGCGACGTTCATCGCGAGCCAGTTCGCCCCCGAGAACCGGGACGTCCCGGCTCCCGGGAGCGCATCCGTGAGCGCGTCGGCCTAGTCGTCTAACTCCGCTTCTGGGATTCACGCAACGGGGGGACCGAGCCGACCCAGGCGGTGATGTCTGGGGAGTCCGCGTTCGTCGGCCGGGCCCGGCGAGGCCGGTTGGCCGCGGCATGCCGCGGTCGATCGGCCGCGTTCGGGCTGCTCGCACTGCTCGGCGTGTGGTCCGTCATATACGAGCTCGCGTTCACGGTCTTTCCGGGACTGCTCGATGCCGTTCCATTTCGCGGGATCGCGCCCGACGTCGTCTTCCTGATCGCCGCGGCGCTGCTCATCTGGCGGGGGATGCGCGGCGAGCTCGGTTGGGCGCTGATCGGTGTCGGCTGCCTGTTCTGGGCCGCGGGCGACATCTACTGGACGCTCGTGCTCGGGAACCTCGCCAACCCGCCGGTCCCGTCCCTGGCCGACGCCGGCTACCTGTCGTTCTGCCCGTTCGCCTTTGCCGGGATCCTGTCGCTGGTGCGGCAGCGGATGTCGGCCGTGCCGAAGGCGCTCGCGGCGGACTCGGCCGCGGCGACGCTGGCGGTCGCCGCGCTCGGCGCGGCGCTGGTGGTCCAGCCGGTCGTCGCCCACGCCGACGGCGGAACGCTCGCGGTCGCCACCAACCTCGCCTACCCGATCTTCGACCTGTTGCTGCTCGGCCTGATCGTGGGCGCGACGGCACTCGGCAACTGGCGCCTGAACCGGACATGGGCGTTGCTCGCCGCCTCGGTGCTCGCGTTCTGGATCGCCGACAGCGTGTATGTCGTGACCGACGCAAACGGGAGCTACACGCTGAACGACTGGTACAACGCGCTGTGGTACTGGTCGCCCGTCCTCGCGGCGATCGCGGCATGGCTCCCCACACGCGCCTCGGTAACCGCGCTCGGCCGAGTCAGCGCCCGCGGGATCGTCATGCCCGTGGGATTCGCGTCGGTCGCGATCGCGATCCTCGTGTGGTCCAGCTTCGATCCCGTCGGCCCGATCGCGATAATCCTGGCGGCGGGCTCGCTGTCGGTGGTCATGGTCCGGCTGGTGCTGACGTGGCGCGAGAACGCGCGACTCCTAAAGGCAAGCCGCGACGAGGCCATCACCGACGCGCTGACCGGCCTCGGGAATCGGCGCGCGCTGCTCGCCGACCTGGAGCAGCGGCTATCGACGGTTAGGAACGGTCACTCGTTCACGCTTGTGCTCCTCGACCTCGACGGCTTCAAGCAATACAACGACAACTTCGGGCATCCAGCGGGAGACGCTCTGCTCGGCCGCCTGGGACGAAAGCTGGACGCGCAGGTGGGAGCCGGCGGGAACGTCTACCGGATCGGCGGCGACGAGTTCTGCACGCTGATCGACGGGCACGAGGGTGTCGCCTCCTACCAGGTCGAGATGGCGGCTAGCGCGCTGTTCGAGCAGGGCGAGGGCTTCACGATCGGGTGCTCGTACGGATCGGTCCTCGTGCCCAGCGAGGCGCACGACTCGAGCACCGCACTCACGATCGCCGACCAGCGCATGTACGCGCAGAAGCGGATGGGCCGAGTCTCAGCGGCTCGGCAATCGAAGGATGTCCTGATGAGCGCGCTCGCCGAGCGCAACCGCGACCTCGGCGCGCACGGGCATGACGTCGCCGAGCTTGCCGGTGCCGTCGCCGCGGCGTTCTCGATGCCGATCGAGGACATCGAGGTGATCCGCCAGGCCGCCGAGCTCCACGACGTCGGCAAGGTCGCGATCCTGGACGCCATTCTCTACAAGCCTGCCGCGCTCGACGACGACGAATGGGCGCTCATGCGCCGCCACACGCTGATCGGCGAGAAGATCCTCGCGGCCGCGCCCGATCTGGGACGCGTGGCCCGGCTCGTCCGCTCGAGCCACGAGAACTACGACGGGTCGGGCTACCCGGACGGGCTCGCGCGCCGGGAGATCCCGCTCGGCGCGCGCATCATCGCCGTGTGCGACGCGTTCGACGCGATGACCACCGATCGCCCGTACCGCGAGGCGATCGGCGAGGCGGCCGCGATCACCGAGCTGCGCCGCTGCGCCGGCAGCCAGTTCGACCCCGACGTGGTCGAGCGCTTCTGCGCGGCGCTGGCGGCGGGCGGCGCCGGGACGTTGCCCCGCGCCGCCTGAGCTGACTCCTCAGAACAGCTGGAGGTACCGGTCGAGCTCCCACTGGGTGATCTGCTCGTGCGCGGCCTGCCACTCGCGCCGCTTGACCTTCGCGAAGTAGTCAACGTAGTCGCCGTCGCGGGTCTTGCCGAACGCGGCCCGGAGGACATCGTTCTTCTCGAGCTCACGAACCGCGTCGAGCAGATTCGCCGGGAGCAGCTCGATCCCGGCCGCCGCCCGCTCGTCGGGGTGCATCTCGTACAGGTTCGCCGAGTTCGGCTCGCCGGCCTCGAGCCCGCGCTCGATCCCGTCGAGGCCGGCCGCGAGCATCGCGGTAGCCGCCAGGTACGGGTTGCACGAGCCGTCAACGGTGCGGTCCTCGATCCGCCCGGCGTCCGGGATCCGGAGCATCTGCGTGCGGTTGTTGTAGCCGTAGCTGACGTACGCCGGCGCCCATGTCGCGCCGCTCGTGGGCGCGCCCACGACGAGGCGCTTGTACGAGTTGACGGTCGGCGCGGTCACGGCGATGTACGCCTTGGCGTTGGCCTTCAAGCCGCCGATGAACTGGTAGGCGAGCTCCGACAGGCCGAGGCCGCGAGGATCGTCGGCAGCGTCGCGCTCGAACACGTTCTCGCCGTTGGACCACAGGCTGACGTGGAAGTGGCAGCCGTTCCCGGTCAGGTTTGCGAACGGCTTGGGCATGAACGTCGCGATCAGCCCGCGCTGCTGCGCGAGCGTCTCGACCATGTAGCGGTAGAACACAGCACGGTCGCAGGTCGTGAGCGCATCGGCGAACTGGAAGTTCTGCTCGAACTGGCCGTTGGCGTCCTCGTGATCGGTGGCGTAGTTGTCCCACCCGAGGCCGGTGACGGCTTTCGAGACTTCCGAGACGAAGTCGAGGTTCCGCGTCAGCGCGCGCATGTCGTAGCAGGGCAGGTCGAGCGTGTCGAGCTGGTCGGCCACCTCGATCGTCCCGTCCTCGCGGCGGCGGACGAGGAAATACTCGAGCTCTGCGCCCATCTTCAGCTCGAACCCGAGCGCCTTCGCACGCTCGAGTTGGTTGCGCAGGATCGTGCGCGGACAGAACGGCCACGGCTCGCCCTCGACCGTCACGTTGCACGCGAACCGCGCGACGTTGGGCTGCCACGGCAGGATTGTGAGCGTTTTCGGATCCGGCATCGCGATCATGTCGGGGTCGTGGGGCCCCTGGCCGATGTCGCCGGCGGCAAACCCGGCGAAGCCGGCGCCGTCGGTCAGCAGGTCGTCGATGTGGTGGGCGGGGACAAGCTTGGCGCTCGGTTTGCCGTGCATGTCGACGAACTGGGCGAACAGAAACTCGATGTGGCGCTCGCTGATGATGCGCCGGACGTCGTCCTCGTCACTGATCTGGGGGACGCCGTCTTCGCGATGCTCAGTTGTTATAGCCATCTGCGAGGTATATCCGTCTGACCCGGGTCCGGGCAATGGCCGCGACTACCGGGTATCGGGGGCTAGGATGTGCGCTTCGCACATAGGACGGGAGGCATTTCCTGACGGCCACCTCTGAGGCCCACGGGCTTCGCGAAGAGAACCGGACTCTCTACCGGGTCATCAACCTCGTCGGCTCCTCGATCGAGCTCGGCCCGATGCTGCAAGGAATCGTCGACCTCGCGACCGAGGCGACCGACTGCCACGCCTGCTTCATCTACCTGCTCGAGGACGGCGTGCTCACGATCCGGGCCGCCTCGCCCGTCTACGCCGACGCCGTCGGCGTCGTGCAGATGCGTCTCGACGAGGGCCTGACCGGGTGGGTGGCCCGCCACCGCCAGCCCGAGTTCATCCGCGACAGCGCGATGGCCGATCCGCGGATGAAGTTCTTCCCGGTGCTCGAGGAGGAGCGGTTCCAGTCGATGGTGGCGGTCCCGATCGTCTCGCGCGCGGGGGAGACGATCGGCGTGATCGTGCTCCACACCGAGGCCCCGCGCGAGTTCACCGAGGACACGCTCAAGCTGCTCGTCCACATCGCCTCACTCGTCTCGGGTGCGATCGAGAACGCGCAGCTGTACGACCAGCAGGGCCGCCGGGTCGACGCGCTGACGAGCCTGTCGGCGCTCGCCCAGGAGGTCGCTACCGCGGGCGACGCGGGCGAGATCGGCCGTGCGGTCACGCTCGGCATGCGCCGGCTGCTCGGCGCCGAGGTCTGCCAGCTGTACCGCGTCGACGGCGCGGGCAGCGCCTTACATCTGCTGTCGTCGGCGCCGGAGACGACCGCCGAGCCCGAGGCGCTGTCGGCGACTGCGTTACTGCTGGCGGCCGTCGACGGCAGCGCGTCGCGGCCGCCGGCGCGAACGCTCTGGCCGGGACTCGACGTGGCCGATCTGCTCGTGACGCCGTTGATCTCGGGGGGCGAGCGGCTTGGCCTGTTGTGCGCGGGCGCCCCGCCGCGGCGGCCGTTCACCGGCGAGGACACCGAGATGGCGCGAGCGATCGCGCACCTCGCGGCGATTGCGATCAAACGTGCCGAGCTGATCGAGGGGCTGACCAACACCAACATCGTCAAGGACCTGTTCGAGGCGCTCGCGGCGGGGGCCACGACGTTCGCCGCCGCCAAGGCCGCCGAGGTGCGCTGTGACCTGTCGAAGCCCTATCTGATCCTGTGCGCGGAGCCCGCGGCCGGGGGCGAGCAGGGGTCGGGCGAGTGGCGGGCCGCCGCCGAGGTACTCGGGCGAGACCTGGCCGAGCTGGTCCCTCGCACCGCGGTCGAATCCGGCCCCGGGCCGGTCCGGGCGGTGTTGCCGCTCGGCGTCCGTTCGCCGCAGCGGATCGAAGAGCTCGTGCGAGCCTCCCGGGAGCTCGGGCGCCGGCGCGGGGCCGCGATCGGGTTGAGCGAGCTGCACGAGACCCCAAGCGATGCGGGCCGCGCCTACCGCCAGGCCCTAGACGCAACGATGATCGGCCGGGCGCTGCTCGGCGACGGCGGCGCGATCGGGTACGCCGAGGTCGGGGCTTACCGGTATCTGGTTCACATCGCCGCCGAGAACGCCCCGCACGACCGGATGCGGGCCGCCGTCGACCGGCTGATCGAATACGACGCCAAGCGGCGTACGTCGCTGCTCGACACCCTCGAGCGGTATCTCGCCGAGCGGCGCAGCGTGATCGAGAGCGCTCGTGAGCTGTTCATCCACCCGAACACGCTGCGTCAGCGGCTCGGGCGGATCGAGGAGCTGACCGGGCTGAACCTCGACAAGGACGACCTGCTGTCGCTCGAGCTGGCGATCAAGCTGGCCCGGCTGCACGGGCGCCCGGGCGGGCGCGCCTCCTAAGAACCCTCGAACACCAGGAACACCGGGATCTTCTTCGCCTTGCGGCGGACCCGTTGGGGCTCCTGCGTCCACATGAAGTCGCCGGCGACGCGGTTGCGGTCCGCGTCGGCTCCCATCACGATCGCGTCGCATCCCGCGAACGACGCCTCCTGGAGGATCCGCTTCGTCGACTTACGCGTCCCGACGACGTGCCCGTCGGCGTCGATGCCCTTGCGCTCGAGCCGCTTGACCGCCCGGCCGACGATGTCGCGCTGCTCGGCCCACTCCTTCTTGGTCGGGAGCAGCCCCGGGGTCTGCATCCCGAACGAGACGCCGTGGACGCGCGCGATCGAGAACACGCGGACGCTCGCGTTCGAGCGTTTGGCGAGCTCGACCACGCGCGCGATCGCGGCGTCGGAGAACGGCCGACCCTCGGACGCGAGCAGGATCCGCTCGAACGGTCCCTCGGAGGAGCTAATGGGCTGCGATCCCTTCAGCCCGGTCGTCGCGCTCACGGGTCAGACGCGCCCGCGATCGGGGCGGGCGTGGCACCGACAAGCTCCTCGACGGGTGCCGGGCGTTTGTCCTCGACTCGCTTGCGATACGCATAGAACAGCAGGTAGGACAAGAGCACGGCCCAGCCGATGAAGTAGTACGGCAACGTCTTGCGCCCGGCCGCGTTACAGGTGCAGTTCGCGTATACGGGGCCGCCGTAGAAGTAGATGATCGCGTAGACCGCCGCGATCACGAGCGCGACGTACTTCATCCACTCGGGGAGCTTGAACGGCCGGCGCACGTTCGGCCGGTGCTTGCGAAGCAGGAAGTAGCCGATCAGCACCGGGATGAACGCCGCCAGGTAGCCGACGTTCGAGAACGTGTAGATCTCGACCGCGCCGCCCATGAACACGACCGCGATCGAGCACGCCACGTTGAACCACATCGCGCGGTTCGGGACGCCGTGGCTGTTGACGCGCTGGAAGAATCGGGGGAACTGGCCGTCGGTCGACATCTGGTGAAGCGACCGCGCTGTGCCCGTGATCGCGTTCAGCGCCGACAGGATCAGGGCGAGGATCAGCATGATCGCGATCAGCCACTCGAGGATGCTCGAGCCGGTCCCGGTGCCGAACACGGCCGCGGCGTAGTGGACGAAGATCGTCTTCGGGTCGACCAGTGCAGTGTTGCCGAGTGCGGGGAGGCCGAGCACGATGATGAACGCCACCGGGATCAGCGTGTAGATGAACAGGCCGTAGAGGCCCTCGAGGTTCATCGCGATCTTGGCGTCGCGGTCCGGGTTCTTGGTCTCGCCGATGTAGCAGGCCGCGGCCTCCATCGCGATCACGTTCCACGTCAGCAGGAACGAGAACGCGATGTACAGGGTCAGCCACCCGTGCCCGAACAGCGGCGTGAAGAAGCCGCTCCCGTCGGTGTGGCGGAAGTGCCACAGCCAGCTGAAGTCGACCACGGAAGGATTGAAGATCCACGCGATCGCGAGGAACGTCAGCGGGATCATCGACAGCAGCGCGAGCGTGGTCGCGAACACCGTCCCGAATCG
>Ga0335073_10012662_pt1 | contig 11838 bp, 11 predicted proteins | sample Lox_Sample_22_FD_207093 | JGI IMG/M metagenome (GOLD analysis project Ga0335073, IMG submission 207093) | Soil microbial communities from Loxahatchee National Wildlife Refuge, Florida, United States - Lox_Sample_2.2 | ecosystem: Environmental > Terrestrial > Soil > Wetlands | place: USA... | reverse complement strand
CGACAGCAGGATCACGCCGGCGCCGGTGGTGCCGCCGACGAAAACGCCCCAGCCGCAGGCGGCGGCGGCAAAGCCTTTTTCGCCGAGCCGATGACCGCGCCGCCGCAGCGCGCGGCGCAGCGGCACCGTCGCGATCAAGGTGGAACCGATCACCAAAGCGGCGCCGCGGCCGGACAAGAGCGTATAGAGCCAGGCACCGAGCACGCAGGTCGGCAGTGCGCAGACGAGCGCGATCAGCGCGTGCCGCAGGTCGACGTGGCGGCGGAATGCGGCGACGCGCGCGGTATTGGTGAACATCGCCGAAATGGCGATGATCGGCACCACCGGCGCGGCGCCGACCATCGGCACCAGGATAAGCGGCATCAGCGCGCCGGTGCCGTAGCCGGCCACGCCGCCGGTGACCGCCGAAACCGCCGCGAGCACAACGATCGCGATAAGCTCGAACGGCGTTGCATGCGGAACGAGAAGCATTGAAGCGATAGACCCGGTGCAGAATCAGCCGTTGACTAAGGCCCGCCCAATAACGAGAACAGTCGCTCCGAGAGCGACAGACACTGAGGGAGCCTAGGGATGGACCTTGGAATTGCCGGCCGCAAGGCGATCGTTTGCGCCTCGAGCCGGGGCCTCGGCCTTGCCTGCGCCAAAGCGCTGGCCGCGGCCGGCTGCGAGGTGGTGATCAACGGGCGCGATGCGGCCCACCTGGCCAAGGTCGCCGCGGAACTCAAGCACGGCGGCGCCAAGATCACCCCGGTCGCCGCCGATGTCGCGTCGCCGGAAGGGCAAAAGGCCCTGTTTGCCGCCTGCCCCGAACCCGACATCCTGGTCAACAACAATGCCGGGCCGCCGTTTCGCGATTTCCGCGAGCTCGACCGGCAGAAGATGCTCGACGGCGTGGTGGCCAATATGATCGTGGCGATCGAGCTCATCAAAAAGGCGATCGATCCGATGATCGCCCGGAAATTCGGCCGCATCGTCAATATCACGTCGGGCTCGGTGAAAATGCCGATCGCCGGGCTCGATCTGTCCTCCGGCGCGCGCGCCGGATTGACGGCCTTCCTCGCCGGCGTGGCGCGCAGCGTCGCCGCCTCGAACGTCACAATCAATTTCATGCTTCCGGGAATTTTCGACACCGACCGGTTCCGTTCGAATGTCGAAGCCGCCGTCAAAAAGCGAAATGCCAGCTTCGAAACAGTGCTTGCCGAGCGCATCAACGCGGTGCCGGCAAAGCGCATCGGCCAGCCGGATGAATTCGGCGCCACTTGCGCCTTTCTCTGCTCGGCACAAGCAGGCTATATCACCGGCCAGAACATCCTGATCGACGGCGGCACGTTCCCCGGCGCATTCTGACGCAATTCAACAAGACGGTTCCCAAGGAGTTTAGAGATGAAACTTGTTCGTTACGGCGCACCGGGCCGCGAAAAGCCCGGCATGATCGACAAAGACGGCAAGCTCCGCGACCTTTCCAAGATCGTTCCCGACATTGCCGGCGACGTGCTGTCGCCCAAAGGCCTGAACAAGCTGCGCAAGCTCAAGCCGGAAAAATTGCCGCCGGTGCGCGGCAATCCGCGCATCGGACCCTGTGTCGGCAATGTCGGAAATTTCATCGCCATCGGGCTTAATTATTCCGACCATGCCGCGGAAGCCGGCATGCAAATCCCGAAAGAGCCGATCATTTTCAACAAGGCGCCCTCCTGCATCTGCGGGCCGAACGACGACACCATGGTCCCGAAGGATTCCTCCAAGCTCGATTGGGAAATCGAGCTCGGCATCGTCATCGGCCAGCGCGCGCGCTACTTGAGCAAGGACAAGGCGCTCGACGTCGTCGCCGGCTATTGCCTGGCCAACGACGTCTCCGAGCGCGTGTTTCAGATCGAGCGCGCCGGGCAATGGACCAAGGGCAAGGGCTGCGAGACCTTCGGTCCGCTCGGTCCGTGGCTCGTCACCAAGGACGAGCTCAAGGATCCGCAAAACCTCGAAATGTGGCTCGACGTCAACGGAGAAAAACGCCAGCGCGGCAACACCAAGACGATGATCTTCGACTGCCGGCACATCGTCTGGGCCTGCTCGCAATACTTCGTGCTGGAGCCGGGCGACGTCATCATTACCGGCACGCCGCCGGGCGTGGGCCTTGGCATGAAGCCCGAGCCGAAATTCCTCAAGGCCGGCGACGTGGTCACGCTCGGCATCGACGGCTTGGGCGAGCAGCGGCAGAAAGTCGTGAAATTCAAGATGTGAAACCGGCCTCCGCCTGCCCTCGGGCGGAGGCCGATGGCTCCTGGCGGCCGCCGTCCGCGAAACTGCGTACCGCGATAGGTACCGGTCCTCAACGCTTATTGGCTTTGATGGCGGTCATCCCGATTTGACCGTCCAGGTGGCCATCGATGTCGTCACGAGCCAAGGTGCAGGAAGCCGCGCGGCGCGCCAAGAAGGAAATCGATCACGGCGAGAAGCTCAACGCCATCGCCGACGCCATCCATGATTTCGTCGACTACGTCGAATTGATCGAGCACCAGATCCGGCAGGTCGAAACCCGGCTGCGCCGGATGGAAATGTAGCGCGCCGCACGACGCGGCGCGGGCGCACGCCACACCGTCCCACACCATTCGCTGCCCAAAAAGCAGCGGGCAAATGCTCGCAATTGCATCGCCTGCGGCCTTGCCGCGCGCGGCCGTAATCTTGACCCCCAGGCGCGGCGAGGTGTAGGCGTACCGCTGGTATTGAGGGATCTTGGACTACAGAACATAACTGGGAGGCGGCTGATGAAACGGCAGATTTTTGGGACCTTGACTGCGCTTTGCCTGCTGGCGAGCCCCGCCATGGCGGCCGACAGCGTCAAGATCGGGCTCGTCACCACCTTGAGCGGGCCGGCCGGTGTCATCGGCAAGCATATGAAAGACGCGGCCGACCTGGCGCTGGAAATGCTCGGCGGCAAGATCGGCGGCATGCCGGCGCAGATCGTCTTCGGCGACGATCAATTCAAGCCCGACGTAGGACGGCAAGTCGCCGAGGAGATGCTCAAGCGCGACAAAGTGGATTTCATGACCGGCTTCATCTGGTCGAATGTCCTGCTCGCGTCCTACCAGCCCATCATTCAATCCGGCCTGATTTTCGTCGGCGCCAATGCCGGGCCGCATGAGATCGCCGGCGCGATGTGCGCACCGAATTACTTCTCGGCCTCCTGGCAGAACGACCAGACGCCGGAAGCCATGGGCAAGTACATGAACGATCAGAAGATGGACGACGTCTATCTGATCGCGCCGGATTATGCGGCCGGCAAGGACATGGTGAACGGCTTCAAGCGCTACTTCAAAGGCAAGATCGCCGCCGAGGTCTATACCAAGCCCGGCCAGTCCGATTATCAGGTCGAGATCAGCCAGATTCGCGCCGCCAATCCCAAGGCGCTGTTCATCTTCCTGCCCGGCGGCATGGGCATTCAGTTCATCAAGCAATATGCCCAATCCGGACTGCGCGGGCAGATCCCGCTGTATTCCGCCTTCACCGCCGACGAAACCACGCTGCCGGCGCTCGGCGACGCCGCCGCCAACAATTACGAGGTCAGCTTCTGGTCACCGGATCTCGATAATCCGCGCAGCAAGGAATTCGTCGCCGCCTTCCGCAAGAAGTACAATTACATTCCCTCCTATTACGCGGCCCAGCAATTCGACGCGATCAACATGATCGATGACGCGGTGAAGGCCGTGCACGGCAATCTCGCCGACAAAAAGGGCATGATCGCGCGGATGGAGAAAGCCGACTTCTCGTCGGTGCGCGGCAAGTTCACCTACAACACCAATCACTTCCCGATCGAGAACTTCTATCTGCTCAAGATCGAGAAGGACAGCGACGGCCAATACGTCCGTAAAATCCAAAAAGTGGTGTTCGCCGACCACAAGGACGCCTACTACACCGAATGCCACATGAAGCCCTATCAGTGAGACAGGGCGGCCCTACGACGTCGGCGGCCCGCCCGCCGCGATGATGTGATCGTGATTGTTGTTGCAGAGCAGGTTCTCAACGGCGTGCAATTCGGTATCACGCTGTTTCTGATGGCGGCCGGGTTGACGCTGATCTTCGGCGTGATGAACCTCGTCAACCTCGCCCACGGCTCGCTCTACATGATCGGCGCCTTCATCGCCGCGGCGACCTTCAACGCGGTGCATTCGTTCCTGCTGGCGATCCTCGCTGCGCTGGTCGGCACCGCGGCCGTCGGCATCGTCATCGAGGTCGTCGTCTTCCGCTCCCTCTATCAGCGCGACCATCTCGATCAGGTGCTGGCCACGTTCGGCCTGATCCTGTTCTTCAATGAAGCGGTGCGGATGATCTGGGGCGCCACCGCGCTTTATGCGCAGGTGCCGCAGTTCCTCTCCGGCCAGGTCGAGGTCCTGCCGGGCGTTCCCTACCCGGCCTATCGGCTGGCGATCATCGGCGTCGGCCTCGTCGTCGCTTTGGCGATCTATCTCCTGGTGATGCGGACGCGGATCGGGATGCTGATCCGTGCGGGCGCTTCCGACCGCACCATGGTGGCGGCGCTGGGGGTCAATATCACGCTGCTTTACACGGCGGTGTTCGGCCTGGGCGCGGCGCTCGCGGCGCTCTCGGGAGCGCTGGCCGGACCGATATTCACGGTCGAGTCCGGCATGGGCGACGACCTCCTCATTCTCGCCTTCGTCGTCATCGTCATCGGCGGCATCGGCTCGATCCGCGGCGCCTTTATCGCCGCCGTTCTGGTCGGCGTCGTCGACACGATCGGCCGCGCCTTCCTGCGGCCGCTGTTCGCGCTGTTCATGTCCGGCTTTGCCGCCGACAATGCCGGGCCGGCGGTCGCCTCCATGCTGATTTACGTGCTCATGGCGACGGTGCTGTTCTTCCGCCCGGAGGGACTTTTCCCGCGGGCCAAGCGGTGACGGCGCCGCGCATAAGGCTTGTCGTGACGCTCGCCGTCCTGGCGGGGCTGGCGCTCCTGCCCCCGGTCTCGGCCGCGCTGGGGCAGGATTTCTATGTCGATCTCTTCACCCGCATCATGATCTTCGCCATTGCCGCGGTCAGCCTCGACCTGATCCTCGGCTTCGGCGGCATGGTGAGCTTCGGCCACGCCGCCTATCTCGGCATCGGCTCTTACGCCGTCGGCATTCTCGCCTATTACCATATCGACAACGGCTACCTTCAGTTCGGCACCGCCATCGCCGCCTCGGCGCTGATCGCGCTGTTCATCGGCTGGGTCTCGCTGCGAACGAGCGGCGTCTATTTCATCATGATCACGCTCGCCTTCGGGCAGATGATTTATTTCCTCGGCGAGAGCGTCAATCAGTTCGGCGGCGACAACGGACTCAATATCGAGCGGCACAGCGATTTCGCCGCGTTCCTGAGCCTCGACCGGCCGGTGACGCTCTATTATTTCGTCTTCGCCTGGCTCGCGCTTTGCCTGGGATTGGGCTGGCGGCTCGTCGAATCCCGGTTCGGCATGGTGATCCGCGGCGCCAAGTCGAACGAGACACGCATGGTGGCGCTCGGATTCCACACCTTCCGCTACAAGCTCGTCGCCTTTGTCATCGCCGGCGCCATGGCCGGGGTGGCCGGCGCGCTGCTCGCAAACCTGACGCTGTTTCTATCGCCCAGCATCATGCATTGGACCCGCTCCGGCGAGATCATGATGATGGTCATCCTCGGCGGCATGGGAACGCTGATCGGGCCGGTGCTCGGCGCCATCGCCTATCTGGTGCTGGAAAACGCGCTGTCGGGCTTCACCGAGCATTGGCAGGCGATCCTCGGGCCGTTCCTGGTCCTCGTCGTGATCTTCTCGAAGACGGGGCTCCTCGGCGCGGCCGGCGCGTGGCGGACGAAGTCGACCCATGCCTGAGGCTTTGTTGGCAACCCGGCAGCTTCGCAAGCGCTTCGGCGGCCTCGTCGCCACCGACGACGTGTCGGTGGAAATCCTGCCCGGCGAAATTCACGCCGTCATCGGTCCGAACGGCGCCGGCAAGACGACGCTGATCGCCCAGCTTGCCGGCGACCTGCAGCCGGATTCCGGCGCGATCCTGTTCGCCGGCCAGGACGTCACCGGGCTGACGGCCGCCGATCGCGTCAGACGCGGCCTCGCCCGGTCGTTCCAGATCACCAACGTATTTCGCGAGTTCTCGGCGCTCGACAACGTGTCGCTCGCGGTGCAGGCGTCCGCCGGGCACAGCTTTCATTTCTGGCGTTCCGCGCGCCGCGATCCGGCATTGCGCGAGCCGGCGGAAACGCTGCTCGCCGAACTCGGGCTTTCGGCGCGGCTTGGCGTCGCCGCCGGCAATCTCTCGCACAGCGAAAAGCGCACGCTCGAGATCGCCATGGTGCTGGCGAGCAAGCCGCGGCTCGTGTTGCTCGACGAGCCGCTGGCGGGCATGGCGCCGGAAGATTCAAGGCGCATGGTGCAGAGGCTTGCCGCGCTCAAGGGCAAGGTCACCATCCTGCTCATCGAGCACGATATGGATGCCGTCTTCGCTCTGGCCGATCGGCTGACGGTTCTCGTCTATGGCCGCGCCATCGCCACCGGCACGCCCGACGTCGTGCGCGCCAACGAAGCGGTGCAGCGCGCCTATTTCGGCGACGAGGCCGAATGATGCTCGACGTCAGCGGCCTCGAAGCGAGCTACGACGAAAGCCAGATCCTGTTCGGCGTCAGCCTCGCCATTGCCGAGGGCGAGGTGGTCACGCTGCTCGGCCGCAACGGCATGGGCAAGACCACGACCGTCTCGACGCTGATGGGCATCCTTCCCGCCAAGCGCGGCGAGATCGTCTTCGAGGGCACCGCGCTGCACCGCCTGCCGGCCTACCGCGTGGCCCAATGCGGCCTCGCTTTGGTGCCCGAGGGACGTCACATCTTCCCCAACCTTTCGGTGCGGGAGAATCTCGTCGCCACCGCCCGCGGCCGGCGCGGCGGAACCGCGGCCTGGACGCTGCCCGCGGTGCTCGAATTGTTTCCCCTGCTGCGCGAACGGCTCGACAGCTGGGGCGGCCTGCTCTCCGGCGGCGAGCAACAGATGCTCGCCATCGGTCGCGCGCTGATGACCAATCCGCGGCTGCTCATCCTGGACGAAGCCACCGAAGGCCTGGCGCCGATGGTGCGGCGGGAAATCTGGCGGGTGTTGAAAGTCCTCAAGGAGCGCGGCCAATCGATCCTGGTCATCGACAAGAACGTCGACATTCTGTCGCGCATCGCCGACCGGCATTACATCCTTGAAAAAGGCCGCGTGGTCTGGTCCGGCAGCTCGGCCGCGTTGCAGGCTGATCCGGCGCTCAAGGAGCGCTATCTCGGCATATGAGCGGAAGAAACTCTTCCAGTCCGCCCATCCTTTCAACCGGCCATGCGCGCCACACGAACGGCGCGTGACTTTCCCCCCGAAATAGCCGCGTCCCACACATCGTGGATATGCGCGACTTCCTGTTCGATGCGTTGCAGGAACATGTGCGCCTGCGTGGACAGCGTCCGGCGCGTCGGCGCGATGACCACAAATTCCGCATGCAGTTGCGGCGCGACCAGCGGATTGACGATCAGCTCGTCGCGGAAGATATCGTTGACGGAAATCACGCTCGGCAGGATCGTCACCCAGTCGGAGCGCGCCACGAATTCGAGCGTGGCGATCATGGCGTCCATCTCCAGTCGGGTTTCGACCTCCACGCCGTGGCTCTGGAAATAGGTCTCGAGGTTGCGGCGCCGGATATTGTCCGGCCCCGGCATCACGACCTTGAGCGGCTTGCACTCGGCAAGCCGCACCGGCTGCAGCCGCTTGAAGCCCGCGCGCGGACCGGACAGCAGCATTTCCCGGTCGCGCACCAAAAGGCGGGACTTCAATCCGATCGCCCCTTCGAACGCCGGCACGATCGCAAAGTCGAGCTCGCCGTCGAGCACCATTTTGGTGAGAAGCCCGCTATAGCCCTCGACGATGTGCAGCCGCACTTCCGGGCAGCGCGGCACGAAATCGTCAAGCACCGGCGCCAATACGGCGCGGGTGAAAGTCGGCATCAGGCCGATGTGGAGGTCGCCCGTGACATGGCCGGCGACGGCACGCGCCTGCTCGGCGGCGCTTTCAAGCGCACCGACGGCGCCGACGCAGCTCTTATAGTAACGCAGCCCCGCCGGGGTAGGCACGACGCGGCCCGCGGCGCGCTCGAACAATTGCACGCCGAGCTTCCGCTCGACCGCCGCAACGTGCTGGGAAATGCCCGATTGCGTCGCGTTTTCACGCTTCGCCGCGCGGGTGAAAGAGCCCTCTTCGCAAACCGCGATGACGGCCCGGATCTGGCGGAGAGGAATGGTCTGCATGGTCGATGAGTATTAGAAAACCTAATGGGGAACGACAGATTATATCATTTCTTGAATCATCGCCAGCCGACTAACATCGCCGGCAGCAGGTAAATCGCGGTCTAAGCCGCGGCGCGCTGATTGAGGAGAAAACGCCATGGGAACTGCAAATTTCGGTATCGCCGGCCTCGATTGGCAGCAGAGGGTCAATTGGGACCGGATGCGGAAATACCGGACCGAGCGGGCCCGCGCGATGATGAAAAAGCACGGCCTCGGCGCGATGCTGTGCATGTATGACGAGAATGTCCGCTACCTCACCGGCACGCTGACCCCTGGATGGAACCGGCTCAAGCCGGGCCTGCGCTATGCCATGCTGTGCGGCGACGGCGCGCCGATCCTGTTCGAGCAAGGCGATCTGGGCTTCCAGATCGAGCGCCACTCGCCGTGGATACCGAAGGAAAACGTCCGCCATTCGTTCGCCTGGATCAAGGGCGCGGCCGGACCGGCCTCGACGCAACAGGTCAACAAATTCGTCAAGGCGGCCAAGGAAGCGATGCGCGAACATGGCGTCGCCGGACAGAAGCTCGGCGTCGACTTCATCGACATCAACATGATCAACGTTTTCAAGGAAAACAACATCGAATGGACCGACGGCATGAGCGCGATGATGGAAGCGCGCGCCGTCAAGAACGAAGACGAGCAGGAATGCTTCCGCATCGTCGGCGCGATCGGCGACGCGACGCACTGGGAGTGCATGAAATTTCTGCGGCCCGGCGTCACCGAGAACCAGGTGACCGCGCATCTGATGCAGTATCTCTACAACATTCCCGGCATGGAGGACGTCGAGGACGTCATCGTGTCGTCCGGCCCGAACACCTGGCCGAACTGGCGCAATTTCTCCGACCGCATCATCCAGCCCGGCGACATCGTGTTCATGGATTTGGCGGCGCTGACCTGGAACGGCTACAAATCCTGCTACTACCGCACTTATTGCGTCGGCAAGGAGCCGAGCCAGGAGCAGAAAGATACCTACGCGACGGCCTTGAAGTGGCTCTACGACTCGATCGGCGCGGTCAAAGCCGGCGCCACCACCCGCGACATCGCCCTGAAATGGCCGTCGGCGATGGAAACCTGGGGCTACGAGGACGAAGACCAGGCCGCCGCCAATCTCTGGGGGCACGGGCTCGGGCTTGCCCAATACGACCCGCCGGTGATTTCGCGCATCTGGTCGCTCGATCACCCGATCGAAATTCAGGAAGGCATGACGTTCGCGCTCGAAACCCAGCACGGCAAGAAATTCCATTACGGCGTGCGCATCGAGGAAATGCTGATCGTCAAGAAGGACGGAATCGAGATCGTCTCCAACTTCCCGGTCAAGCAGATCACGGTTGTCGATCCCCTGCCCGGCTACGGCGATCACGTGCGCTGACGCCGACGCTGAACTGATTTCACCTCTCCCCGGCGGGGAGAGGCGGCTTGGAGTCGCGATGAACGCATTCATCCTTCCCCTCTCCTCCTCCACCGCGACCGAGGCCGATCGCGTCGGACCGAAGGCGGCCAATCTTGCGGCGCTGGCGAGAGCGGGGCTGCCGACGCCGGGCGGTTTCTGCATCGCAGCCGACGCTTATCGGCGGCAAGTGCAGCACCTTGAGCTCGGCCCGATGATCGCCGCCTATCCGCAGGCCGACCAGCCGGCGCAGCGGCGGCTCGCGGTCGAAATCCGGCTGAAGCTTTATCAGGGCGATCTCGCGCCCGATGTGCTTGCCGAGGTGCTGACGGCCTGGTGGGCGGCCGACAAGCCGGCCGCCGTGCGCTCGTCTTCGCTGATCGAGGATCGCGCCGACGCCAATTTTGCCGGCCAGTTCGAGAGTTTTCTCGGCGTTCGCGAAGACGCGGAATTTCTCACCAGCCTGCGCGCCTGCTGGGCGGCGCTGTGGACCACGACCGCGCGGCGATCGATGGCGCAGGTCGAGCAAAATCCCGCCGACACCGCCATGGCGGTGCTGGTGCAGCCGCTGGTCAAGGCCCGCGCCGCCGGCGGCGGCTTGAGCGAAACCGCCGACGGCCAGATGCTGATCAGCGCCACTTGGGGGCTCGGCTCGGCGATCGCCCAGGGCGAAGTCGTGCCCGATCGCGTGGTGCTGACGCGCCACGGCTTCGTGCGTTCGAACGAGGCCGGCCGCAAGCATCATCGCGAGGCCTGCCTGCATGGGGCCGGCACTTCGCCTCAACGAGTCCCGGACGATCTGGTGCGCGCGCCATGCCTCGAGGCCGGCCAGGCGACCACGCTCGGCCGGCTGATGCGCAAATGCGAAGACGTGCTCGGCATGCCGGTCGAGATCGAGTGGGCGCTCGACGACGAGGGTTTCAAGCTGCTGCAGGCGCGGCCGCTGCACGTGGCGCCGGCGCAGGTGCCGGATGAAATCTGGCTCAAGCACCCCGGCCTGAACGGCCATCCCGCCGGCATCGGCTGGGGCTCGGGCCGCGCGGTGGTGGTCAATTGCGAATGCGAGCTGTCGCGCGTCGCGCCCGGCGACATCCTCGTCACGCGGGTCGCCGGGCCGGCCTTAAGTCACATCCTGCCGCGGGTCGGCGGCGTCGTGGCCGAGCTGGGCGGCTCGACATCGCATCTGGCCTCGCTTGCCCGCGAGCGCGGCATTCCGATGGTGCTCGGCGTGCTGGACGCGACGCGGCGCATCCCCGACGGCGCCCAGGTCGCCGTCGACGGCGTCGCCGGCGTGGTGCGGTGGCTAGCCTGATGGCCAAAAACTCCCGTCCGCGCGTCTTCGTGACGCAGCCGGTTTCCGAGCAGGCGCTCAAGCGCCTGCGCGCAGTGGCGCGGGTGGCGCTGTTTGCCGATTCAAGCCGGATCATTCCCAAGCGCACGCTGATCTCGGCCGTCCGCAAGGCGGATGTTCTGTTCTGCCTGCTGCACGACAAGATCGACCGCGACGTGATCCTCGCCAACCCGAATTTACGCCTGATTGCCGCGCAGTCGATCACGCCGTCCAATATCGACGTCGAGACCGCGACAGCGCGGCGCATTCCGGTGACGGTAACCGCGCCGATCACCACCGAGGCAACCGCCGACCTTAATTTCGGCCTGATGATCGCGGTCGCGCGGCGCATGATCGAGGGCGACCGCCTGGCGCGGGCCGGAACATTTCCCGGCGGTCAGTCCGCCCACCTGATGGGTGCGCTGGTGTGGGGCAAGACGCTCGGCCTCCTTGGCGGCGGCGGCCTGATCGGCAAAGCGGTGGCGCGACGCGCGCAGGGCTTTGGCATGCGCGTTCTCTATTGGACGCCGCGGCGCAAGCCCGAGCATGAGGAGCGCGAGGCGGGATTGACCTATGCGCCGCTCGATACGCTGTTGCGCCAATCCGATTTTGTCTCGCTGCATTCGCCGCTGACCAAAGATACCCGGCATCAGATCGGCGCCCGCGAGCTTCGGCTGATGAAAAAAACCGCGTTCGTCATCAATACTGCGCGCGGCCCGATCATCGACGAGGCCGCTCTGGTGCGTGCGCTGCAGAAGAAGCAGATCGCCGGCGCCGG
>Ga0335073_10012660_pt1 | contig 11839 bp, 10 predicted proteins | sample Lox_Sample_22_FD_207093 | JGI IMG/M metagenome (GOLD analysis project Ga0335073, IMG submission 207093) | Soil microbial communities from Loxahatchee National Wildlife Refuge, Florida, United States - Lox_Sample_2.2 | ecosystem: Environmental > Terrestrial > Soil > Wetlands | place: USA... | reverse complement strand
ACTGGGGCTACAACACGATCGGGTTCCTCGCCCCGCATAACCGGTACTGCTCCGCCGGACAGCGCGGTGAGCAGGTCGGCGAGTTCAAGACCATGGTGAAGGCACTGCACACGGCCGGCATCGAGGTCATCCTCGACGTCGTCTACAACCACACGGCCGAGGGCGACGGGCGCGGTCCGTCGCTGTGCTTCCGCGGCATCGACAACCACGCCTACTACCGCCTGGATGACGCCAACCCCTGGCGGTACATCGACTACACCGGCTGCGGCAACTCGCTCAACGTGCGCCACCCGCACTCGCTGCAGCTGATCATGGACTCGCTGCGGTACTGGATCCTCGAGATGCACGTCGACGGGTTCCGCTTCGACCTCGCCTCCGCCCTGGCGCGGGAACTGCACGACGTCGACCGGCTGTCCACGTTCTTCGACCTGGTGCAGCAGGACCCGGTGGTCTCCCAGGTCAAGCTCATCGCCGAGCCGTGGGACGTCGGCGAGGGCGGCTACCAGGTCGGCAACTTCCCGCCCCTGTGGACCGAATGGAACGGCAAATACCGCGACACCGTCCGCGACTACTGGCGGGGCGAGCCGGCCACGCTGCCCGATTTCGCTTCCCGGCTCACCGGCTCGTCCGACCTGTACGAGACGTCCGGGCGCCGCCCGGTGGCGTCGATCAACTTCGTCACCTGCCACGACGGGTTCAGCCTGGCCGACCTGGTCAGCTACAACGGCAAGCACAACGAGGCCAACGGCGAGGAGAACCGGGACGGCACCGACGATAACCGGTCGTGGAACTGCGGCGTCGAGGGTCCGGCTTCGGATGACCCCGAGGTCATGGAGCTGCGCGCCCGACAGCAGCGGAACTTCCTGGTGACGCTGTTCCTTTCCCAGGGTGTCCCGATGATGCTCGCGGGCGATGAGATCGGCCGGACGCAGGCGGGCAACAACAACGCCTACTGCCAGGACAACGAGATGTCCTGGGTCGACTGGTCCCGGGCGGCCGCCGAACGGGACCTGCTGGCCTTCACCCAGAAGGTCGCTCGGCTACGGCGACGGCACCCGGTGTTCCGTCGCCGCAAGTTCTTCCAAGGAGCGTTCAGCCTTGCCGGTGACAAGGCCGCCGACATCGCGTGGCTGACCCCGACCGGGGACGAGATGACCGAGGCGGACTGGCGGGCGTCGTACGCGAAGTCGGTCGCCGTCCTCCTCAACGGATCCGCGATCACCGAACCAGACCCGCGCGGCGACCGGGTGACCGACCGGAAATTCCTGCTGCTGTTCAACGCGGGCGCCGAGCCGATCACGTTCACGATTCCGGAGGCCAGGCTCGGGACCGACTGGGAGATCGTGATCGACACGGTCAGCCCGCGCGGCGACCCGCAGGACGCGATCGGCCTCCTGCCGCGGACGAAGGTCGAGGTAGCCAGCCGCGCGATCGTGGTCCTCCGCTCGCGCAGCTAGCGATGCGCGCAAGCGCGCATCCGGGGGGCGGTCGCGCATCCGCGGGCGGCCGCGCATCCGGCGGCCGCTTCTTGCTGTTATCCTTAGGCCAACCACCTGCCGCTTTGACTTCGCAGCGCTTCTTGCTGTTATCAGGACGGCGAGACCCAACGGCTAGGATGTGGCCTTGTGCGGATGATCTTTCCCTCGGCGGGCGATGAACTGGACGACTTCGGAGTCGCGGAGGTCTACGCCTACCCGCGCGAGACGTGGCTGCGGGCGAACTTCGTCAGCAGCGCGGACGGGGCCGCGTACGTCGACGGGCGTTCCGGCGGGCTGTCGAGTCCTGGGGATATGCGGATCTTCGGCCTCCTGCGCGTCCTCGCCGACGTGGTCCTCGTCGGCGCCGGCACCGCGCGGACCGAGGAGTATAAGCCGGCCCGCCGCCGGGACGCGCTCGCGGGACTGCGCGAAGGCAGGCCGGCGACGGCGTCCATCGCGCTGGTTACCCGGTCACTCGATCTGGACCTGGGCACTCCCCTGTTCACCGAGACACCACCGGACGCGCGCACCATCGTCATCACCTGCGAATCGTCGCCGGCCGACCGTCGCGCCGACGTCGCCAGGGTCGCCGACGTCATCGTCGTCGGCGACACCGAGGTGGACCTCACGCAGGGCGTGGCCGAACTGACTAAGCGCGGGCTCTCCCGAGTGATCTGCGAGGGCGGCCCGCACCTGTTCGGCTCACTGGCCTCCGCCGGCCTCGTCGACGAACTCAGCGTGACGTTCAGCCCTTCCCTGGCCGGGCCGGGCGCCGGCCGCATCATCGCGGGCCCGGTGCTCCCCAGCGTCACCAAGATGACGCTGGCCGCCGTGCTGGCCGAGGACGACTTCCTGTTCTGCCGCTACATCACGACAGCTGATACCGCCCGCGCGTTACGCTCCCGGGCTGACGGCGGGCAGGCCCGCGGTGCTCACCGCGGCGAGCAGTCCCTTGTCGTAACTCACGAATGTGACCCGGGAACCTTCGACCTGCGCGGCTAGCGCCTGGGCGGTCGCGAGGTGAATGGCGTCGAGCGAGCGCAGCGCGGCATCCGCATACGCCGCCGCTAGTCCCCGCACCGCCGCGTCGATCTCGAACCGCGCGATCGTACCCAGCACAAGCGGGATTCTCGGCTGGCTCGCAGGAGCGATTCGCAGGATCGCCCTGGGAACCTCAACCTCAGCGAGCGCCGAGGTGACGCGTGGCTCTCCGATGCGCTCGGCGAGCCATAGGTCAAGCACGTCGGACTCCGATTCTCGGTGGACGAGCTTGACGATGGCGGCGGAGTCTAGATAAATCACGGCTCCGGGGTTGCGGGAACATCACACGGCAGGTAAGAAAGCATCCAGGGCTCCAGGCAAGGGCAGGAATCGACACCGGGCGGTTCGACCGAAGCCCCGGTCCGTTCAGTGAAAAGAGCTCTTGATCTTTCTGAACGAACCGGGGCTCCGCTTGCCCGCGCCACAGAATTCCACGATTCTCCGCAAAAACGTAGAAAGTTACCATAAGCTCTCCTGCTCACGTCAGAATAAGCTCATCTATGGGTAACCCGGCGGGCGGCGGCAGGTGTACTATTTTCGCCGCGTCCTGCGACTTCTCAGTAAGGATTACGGAAGGACGCCAGATGGCGGACAAAGTTTATACGGCTACATTCCTGCCGGTCTTCCTCGTGGTTGACACTTCGTGGTCAATGGGCGAAGAGCAGCCAGGAAGCACGGAACGGCTGATCGACGTCGCTAATCAACTGGTCCCGATGATCGTGGAGAAGTGCGGGCAGCACCCGACACTGGATCAGAAGCTCCGCCTCAGCCTGATCCAGTTCAGCTCGGAGGCCTCGGTCGCCATCCCGCTGGGCGAGACGGACAGCTTCCGGTCCAGCATCCCGCAGCTTCAGCCGCAGGATGCCACCGACTTCGGTGCCGCCTTCGAACTGCTCTACACGGAGATCAACGACGCGGTTCCGTCCCTCAAGGGCGGGCGGGACGACTACGGCGTGTACCGGCCGACGGTGTTCTTCATCACCGACGGAGAAGACAACGGCGACCCTGGTCGCCGGGACAGAGCCTGGGCCGCCCTGACCGATGCCGGCTTCAGGTTCCGGCCGCACTTCTTCACCTTCGGCGTGGCGGAAGCCAGCAGCAAGCAACTGGAGCAGTACAAGAGCGGTCGTGGCCTGGTAGCGGTCGCGAAGGACCCGGCCAAAGCGATCGACGGGCTCAGCGACGTCCTCGGCAGCCTGGTTCGTTCCATTGTTAGTTCGTCGGTGGGGGCGGATCCCACGGGCAACATCGAGCTCACTCGCGACGACTTCGACCCCAATATCTGGGAAGTGCTGGATTGATGCTGGGCCGCTCCTCTCGCGAGAAAGAGAAGGAAAAGTCCAACGCTCCCGCTGGCGAGAACCCGGAGGCGATCAAGCCCCCGGCCGGCTGGTATGCAGACCCCGACGCGGCCAATTCGGACGGAACGCGCGCCCGCTGGTGGGACGGGGAGCAATGGACTGAGACGGTGTCACCAGGGCACACCGCAGAGGCTCCGCAGCCTGCACAGGACGCGGCCGCGCAACCGGATTCCGGCCCAGCGGCGGCTGCCGTCCCCGACAGGCCCGCCGCTGCCGCGACGGGGCACTGGATACAGCCGCCGCCGCCTTCGCAGTTGCGCATCATGCGCATTCAGGAAGGCCCGCAGGCAGGTGAGACCACCATCGGCGATGCAGGGGTCATCCTCAACACAGTGCGCAGGGTAGCCCAGGACTCCAGGGTCTACGTCCCGGCTTCGGTCGTCGACGTTGCACAGCACCGCGGTCTTACCATTGGCGCCGTCTCGGTCCGAGGCCTGGGACACCAGGATTTCGGGTTGGTCCGCCAGGATGCGGTCGCGTTCGCGACGGCCGGAAACTCCCGGTTCATCGTCGGCACCATCGCCGACGGGGTCAGCGAGGCACCGAACTCGCATGCGGGGGCGGACAGCGCGAGCAAAGCAGCGCTGGCGAGCGTCCGGGAGTTCCTTGACGCCGGGACGAGGTTGCATGAAATTCCCTGGCCCGAAGTCACCGAGACGGTCCGGAACAACCTCCGCAAGCGGGCGGAACTGGCCTTCGGGGCGAAGCTCCGTAACGAGAAAGTGGACGACGGAACGTGGGCGCGGCAGGTCGGGACCACTGCCGAGGTACTGATCGTCGACTCCGAACCTGCCCACGACGGCAGCTTTGAGTATGTCCGGGCTGTCCTGGCAGGCGATGGCTACGGGTACGTCATCAGTCCGGCAGGGCTCCTCCCGCTCGGCTCCGGCAAAGCCAGGGATAACGACCTCAAGTCCAACAAGGTCCTCCCCCTGCCATCGGATCCGGGCCCCGGATACCCCCATGTCCAACCGGGGCGCATCCGTCCGGGCGAGGCCGTGATGATCACCACGGACGGCATCGGGGATGACATGGCCGACGGGACGACCGAGGTCGCGGGGTACATGCACGCCGAACTGCTGCAGCCGCGGACGCCCCATAGCCTCCTGGAGACGGTCTCATACGTTGCCTATCAGTCTGATGACGACCGGACAGTGCTGGTTGTATGGGCATAAAGATTCGCCTGCACGACCTGCCCGCGAAACTGGAAGTGCTCAGCAATGCGGGCAACGAGAGTACCGTCTACCGGCTGCCCCGGGGGTTCTCCATCCCGGGGCGCAGCGGTCCCTTTCTGTTCAAGCGCTATAAAGAACACGAGGCCGTCCTCATCGGGCACGAGGTCGCGATCGAGTCGACCCTCGACTGGATCGTCAACGCCTATGATGCCGCCACTGACCGCCATCGGCGCATCATAGACGAGGTGGCGGCCTGGCCTGTGGCCACCGTCGTGGGCGACCGCGGCGCAGCTGGCCTTATTATGCGGGAAATCGGCCCCGAATTCATGGGCGAAAGCACCGTCAAGAAGTACCCGAAAACCAGCATAGCCGCACTTGAGATGTGGATCCAGGCGGAGTATAAGATCCGTAACCGCGGCCTTCATCCATTCACTGACGACGGGCGCAAGCGCTACGCTCGGCGCACTCTGCTGTATTTCTCGATGATCCACTCTCTCGGCTGGATTGTCGGCGATATCAGCCTCAACAACATCCTGGCCTTCGTCCCGGAACCAAGCGAACAGAAGAACCGCTGCTCGCCCGGGTTCATTGAAGTTGATACGTACCGGCCCGTCCATGGCGGCTCCGCGATGCCGCAACGGCATACCTATGAGTTCTTGCCGCCGGAGGCCAGCGCCTGGAAGAAACGAGCCAAGGCCCTCGCGGCGCAAGGAGCCAGCTCCCACGAGGTCGCCAGCTGCCAGGCAAAGGCGCGAGTGCAGACCAAGAAGTCAGATGTGTACAAGGCGGGACTGCTCATTCTCCGGCTGTATGACGAGAGCGACTTCCCCACGCAGGCGAAGTACCAGCCCAGCGCGACGAAGCACTTGGCCCGGGTCTTCGGAAACGGCATCCTGGCCCCCGTTCGCGCCGCCGTGAACGAAACCCCCCAGGACAGGCCGACGATGTATGAGCTGGCCAAGGCTTTCCTGGACGGACAGTTATGGTCACCTGGACTCCCCGGGCGCAAAAGTCCTTCGTCGACGCCGTGCAGGCAATGGCGGACTACCGCAAGAAGAGGACGGCTGCCATCGAGCAGGCCCTTGCAAAGTCCGGGGCCAAGCACATTCAGGCACTGCGCTCTCTTGACGACGCCGAGCGGGTTCTCGACGCGGCCGAGTCCACGGCGAAGCGAGCGTTCGCCAAGCGCTGGACCGGAGTAAAGATCAAGCGGTACAAATACAAGGAGCCTGTCCGTGACGCCGACTCGGTCTCCGCGACCGGCACGTCGGCCAAGGGCACATCAGCTCAGCGGGCAACCGCTGAGCTGAACGCAAAGACGGCCTCGTATTCGGAGACTCTGCCGCTGCTGGCGGGCGCGCGAGGACGAGCTTACTCAGCCGAGCGAAGCGCTCTCGAGCAACTGCTGACGACCGCCGCGGGGACCCGAACGGACCTCTGGGACTCCCGAGTCCGACTGCTGGACGCGGTGCGCCAGGCGATTCACGGCAACGCGGCGAAGGTGCCGGGCCTGTTCAAGGCCGACCGGCAGACTGTGCAGCGTCTCCAGCAGGCCCTTGCCCAGGCGCTGCCTCCGGGCGTCGCCGACCGGGGAGATCCCGACCTCGGGCGTGCTCAGCGCTCTCTCAACTCGTTCGTCGTTCAGGTCGGATACGTAACGGAACGCCCGTTTGAGGTGTACCAGTACGACCGAAGCTCCGCCTGGGTCAACGTGGCCGCCGCGAATACCCCGGCGGTGCTCGATATCCATGCCGCCGGCGGCCTGGTCACCGACTCCCTCTCCGCGCTCACCTCGGTGATCGTCCGGCTGCTCGCCATGAACCCGCCGGGGAGCTTCAAGTTGCTGGTGTTCGACCGGCAAAGCTACGGGAAGGTCATCGACTACGCCCTGGACCTGGATGAGGACGTGCAGAAGTCACTGTTCGGCGGCCCCATCGCCACGACCGCCGGTGACCTGAAATCGATGCTGGACGACATCGAACGGCACATCGGCTTCATCACCCAGAAGTACCTCGGCGGCAAGCACAACGCGCTTTTCGAGTACAACCTCTCGGCCGGCTCGATGACCGAACCGGCCTGGCTGTTGGTCCTCACGGGTTATCCCGACGGGTTCTCCGAGGCCTACGGGATGAGCGCTGACCTGCGCGACCAGTTGAACCGGATCATCGCAGCCGGTCCGGCCACCGGCGTCTACACGCTGATCCTGGCGGATCTGAGCAAAGGGACCGCCAGTTCGCTGCCCATGCCGGCGTTGCCGTCCTTCCTGCAAGGCGCTGTCGGCGACCGGTGGCCGCCGCTGATCAGCGCCGCTGCCGCGACCTACGCGCCTTACGATCAGGGCCAGGCGGCGCCTTCTCGCGGTAATCCGGCGTGGGGCGGCTACCCGGGTGCCTGGGGCGCTACCCGGCAGGCGGCCGAGTACGACGTGGAGGAACTGCGCAAGAAGGGGGCGCGAGCGTTCTTCGCGCTACGCGGCGCCGTCGGATGGCAGCCCGCGCCAGCGCTCGAAACGGCCGCCGTGGGCAGGGCCATGGCCAGGCTTGCCCAGGAGATCAGCGCGGCGCCGGCCCGGAAGGTCGCCTCGGGCAACGTGGCGAAGCTGGCGTCGAAGAAGGGGATCTTCATTGACCCGGCCAACCCCGGTACCTGGTGGTCCGCGTCATCGCGCGAGGGCCTTGAGGCACCAGTGGGCATGCGGGGCACCAGGGATGTCCAGACGATCACCCTCAATTCTGCGGATACCAACAACGGCCTGCTGATCGGCGGACGGGCGGGTTCCGGCAAGTCGACCTTGCTGCACGCGCTCATCACCGAACTGTGCCGCCGGTACAGTCCAGGCGAACTTCAGCTGTGCCTGCTCGACCTCAAGTTCGGCGTCGAGTTCTCCGCCTACCGCCAGCTGCCGCATGCCAGGATCGTCGGACTTGAGACCGGAGCCGAATTCGCCACCTCTGTCCTCGATGGCCTGATCGAGGACATGGACAAGCGCTCTGCCCTGTTCTCATCCGCGGGTGTCTCTAACATTCGCGACTACCGGGAAAAGACGGGATCGGTCCTGCCTCGAATCGTCATCCTCATAGACGAGTTCACCTTCGCCTTCGAGAAGCAGGGGCGTGAGAATACGGCGTTCGGCGTGGCGCTGCAGCGGATCATCAAGCAAGGGCGCGGGTACGGGATTCACTACGTCCTCGCCACGCAGTCGATCGCGCACGGGTTCGACGTGCCGCGCGACGCGCTGAAAGAAATACCCATGCGCATCGCCCTTCGATGCGACGAGACAGCATCGCGCCTGCTGCTCGCGGACAACAACCCTGCGGCGGCCCTGATCGAGCACGCCGGCGAAGCCCTCTTCAACGGAAGCAGCGGCCGCCCCTCCGGCAACACCCCGTTTCAGACCACGTGGGTCAGACTGAACGACGCGGAGCGGGCCAGTGTGTCCCTCGCGCAGAAATGGCAGTCCGCGGGCGCGAAGGCGTCGGTGCGCGTGTTCGACACCAGGCAGCCGGCGGCCTTCCCGGCCGGCATCGGCAAGGCCCTGGCCCTGCCCGCACCCAACGGGTTGCTGCGGATCCCGCTGGGACTTCCGTTCGGCCTCGGGAAGGCCGTCGCGGCCAGGCTGGCACGGGCGTCCGGGGGGAATCTGGTGGCCGTCGTCCCGCAGAAAGCTGCCCCGACACTCGCGGCACTCGCCCTGACGCCGGCCCTCGCCCCGGACAGCCGGGTGATCTTCGTCGATTTCGGCGGCCTGGCCAGTGACATCTCGACAGCGTGCGAGCCGATCGTGGCGCAAGCCAAGAAGGCCGCCCGCAAGATCAGCGTCCCGTTGGGCGGCCAGGTGGAGAAGGTGATCGAGCAGCTCGCCGCGTTGGCACAGCAGCGGCAGGATCATGGGCTGTTCGCCGATCCGCCGATCACACTGGTCCTGTCCGGCCTGGAGCGAGCCAGCGCCCTGCGGCAAGGCCGCGATGCCCAGACGCAACTCCAGGAAGTGGTGTCCCAGGGGCCGGCGGTCGGCATCCACACGGTGGTGATCACCGAGCGGTACTCGACCTTCGAGCAGAAGCTGGGCAGCTACACGCTGCAAGACTTCGATCACCGGGTCATTGGCCCGCTTGCCACCGACCAGAGCCTCACGCTGGCGGACACCTCTGATACAAGTCAACTGTCGGCTACCAAGCTGATGTACTACGAGCGGGGCGCCGGCGTCAGCCAGCGGGTCCTGGCATTTGCGATGCCACCTGCCGGGATATGGGGTTAGCCGTGCCTGCTGACCGGAGCGCGGCATCGCAGAGCATGGTGACCCTGGCCAGTTCCCTTGCGCGCGTCCAAGACAGGGTGGAGCGTTCTGCCGCCGAGGCGAGGCATGCCGCCGCGGAGGTGATCCGGCGGATCTCCACCGAACTCGCGCTGCGGCGGCAGGAACTCGCCGACGCGCAAGAGGCGCTTCGTCAGTGCCAGGCGAGCCCGTACGCGAACTGTTCGGGGGAGTACGCCCGGGTCAGGCGCGCCGAGGAGGCTGTACGCAAGGCCGAGGCCGCGCTGCGCGCGGCCGAGACGACGCGGAACGACATGAACGCCCGGCTGTCGGCCCGGACCTCCCAGATCGCCCGGCAGGTCGGCCAGGGACGGCAGTTCCTGGACGCTCGCCTGCGGGAACTGGGGGAATATACGGCCATCGGAGCCGGCGGGACCTTTACATCGGGTACGTCGGGAAAAGTGAGCTCCGCAGGCACCGCTTCGGTTTCTGGCGGGGCAGCGCTGCTCCGCCCGGCGGGCCTTCCGGCAGGGTTCGCTATGGTGCCACTCTCGCTGATCGACAACTCCTCCAATCGAGTCACCGGTCCGCAGGATTTCCGGAAGGGCTACAGCCCGCAGGACCTGGCCTGGGCCTTCCAGGCCTTCCGTGACGTCGTGCTGCCCGGGCTGGCAGTCGGCGCGACAGCGGACACCTTCCGGCAACGCGACCAGTCGGCTGGGCTCCAGGGCACTCACTCCTACTCAATGACGCACTCTCAGTTCCTTGGCAAGGGCGACGCGATACGCCTCAACCGCCAGCCCGACGGCACCTACCAGATCGCTAACGGACAGCACCGCATCTGGGTCGCCCAGCAGTACGGATTCACTCACGTCCCCGCGTGGATCGCCTGATGCGGCCATTGGGAAACCAGGAACGAGACGTCGCGGACACGCGCCGCCTGTGGAACGAGAGCCAGCAGGCGACTCGCTCTACCTGGCACGACCCGGTGCGAATCCGGTTCGACGAGCAGCACTCCCGCAGCCTGACCAGTGAACTGGCGGTCCTGGCCGCCGACCTCACACAGGCCAGCGACGCATTCGCGGCAATCCTTGCCAGCCTGTAAGTACCCGACCAGAGGAAGTCAAACGATGGCAGACATCCACATCAACATCCGCGACGTCGAGCGGATACGCACGTCCATTGACCAGGCGGAGAGGGAAATCAAGCAGGCGCTAGACAGGATCGAGCAGTCTCTCACCAGTGCCGACTGGCAAGACCCCAACCGCTGGAAGTTCGAAAACAGCTGGAAGGCGGCGCGCAGTAAGTTCAATTTCGACGCTTCCGCCAAAGATCTCCGCAGCGAACTCACCACCGTCATAACAAAGGCCCGCCAAATGGGCGGCCAGTGACGGCCGAACCACAGGTAAGGGCACTCCCATTACGGCGAACATCGCTCTGATGCTGGCCGACAAGGCGCACCTGACTGACGTCGTGCACAGCGCCCTTGCGGACGTCATCCCCGGCACCCAGCTGACCGACCTTGTTGTCATCATCGCGCTAGGCGAAGGCGGCTGCGTCTTGTCACCAGGCACACCGTTGTCGGTACTTCAAGGGCAGTACATCCGCTGGCCGCGCTGGCTCGGAGCCGCAACCGGCCGAGAGGCGGACATCGTCATGCGCACGATCTATGACCTGTATGCGGCGCTCGGCGACGACTCGGTCCACATCCAGCTTCACTCGCACGTCAACTGGAGCGAGTTCCCGGCTCTCCTCGCGGAGTTGCGGCAGTTCCAGCACATCTCCGGGGTTCCCCAGCCACCGGCGCCCAAGAAGCCCGCGGTGGTGGCGGCCGGAGCCGGGGGAGGTCAGACGCCTGACAATGATCAGCTGTGGGTGCGGGACCTGCTTAACTCGCTGAGCGCACCGACTGGGGCAGTAAGCGGCAAACACCCGGGTTCGCCTGCGCGGTACCCGGCTACGTCTGCGAACCGGACCGCTCTGCAGCGGGCCGGAGACAGCATTCGCACCGCGATCAGGAGACTTGGCACCGCAGTCCGCGACCTGTACGAAGACATCCGTGACTGGATAGACGACGTGATAGCCGGCTGGTGACCCCGAATCGTTCCGGGAACGGTCCGGGGCGCTGTCCCGGGACAGCCCTCGAGGCCAACACCACGGACTTAGGCAGTTGCCGGTCTCGTGACACCGTGACCTGGTGTTTTGCGCTGGCGGAGTCCCCAGATGCGGGAACTCCGGCGGGGACAGTCGTGCTCCGGGCTGCTGGCCTGCAGGTTTGCGGAGGGACGGTCACGGCGGCCGGGAACGCCGCGCCGCGGGCGGGCGAGCCGGCGGTGTTCTGCCGCCCGGTGGTGCCGCTCCGGCGGTGGTGCGCAGGGACGGGACGGTGCTGGCGGACGCGTGGCTCCCGGACCAGGTGCGGCTGGGCGAGATGGAGCGCCACCTCGGCGACGGCCTGATCGAGGCCATCGTGGACGCGGCCCTGGCGAAGGGCCGGCTGAGGAAGCGGGAACGGCGCCGGATCATGTC
>Ga0335073_10012659_pt1 | contig 11839 bp, 10 predicted proteins | sample Lox_Sample_22_FD_207093 | JGI IMG/M metagenome (GOLD analysis project Ga0335073, IMG submission 207093) | Soil microbial communities from Loxahatchee National Wildlife Refuge, Florida, United States - Lox_Sample_2.2 | ecosystem: Environmental > Terrestrial > Soil > Wetlands | place: USA... | reverse complement strand
CGTGCAAGCACGGCCCGTCACCAGTCTGGAACTGGATCTCGTCCGCCTGGGAGGCGAGCGGGTCGGTGCACGCCACGGTGGCCGGCGGCCGGCCCCGCTGCCGCAGCGTCATGCCGCAGGACAGCCCATCGGCCACCAGCCTGGTCGAGAGTTCCGCGAGCTCGTGCAGGAACTGCTCGACGCTGTCGGCCTTCAGCAGCGCGTTCTGCAGCCCCACGAGCTCCGCGGTCTGGCCTTCGTTCTGCACGTCACCCCTCTACCCGCAGCCCGGAGATGAAACGCGCCGTCAGCCACCGTGTCCGGCCACGAGTTCGGCGGCCGCGGTGGCGATCGACGCCATGTCGATGCCCGCTAGCTGCAGCTGCTCCTCCGGCGCGGCCGAGGCGGGCATCGACCGGACGGCCAGCTTCCGCACCGTTGGCAACGGTGCCCCGCCCGCCGCGACGGCGCTGAGCACCGCGTCGCCGAGGCCGCCCTCAGGCCAGTGGTCCTCCACCGTGACGATGCGTCCCGTCTCCCTCGCCGCCGCATGCAGCGCGGCCGCGTCCACCGGCTTCACCGAGTAGGCGTCAATGACCCGGGCGGATACCCCGTCCTCGGCCAGCAGGTCCGCGGCGGCCAGTGCCTCGTGGACCGTGACGCCCGCCGCGACGAGCGTGACCTGGTCGTCGGGCGCCGAGCGCAGCACCCGGCTGCCGCCCACCGTGAAGCGCTCCCCCGGCTGGTAGATCACCGGCATGTCGCCCCGGCCTGTGCGCAGGTAGCTGACGCCGGGCAGGTCCGCCATCAGCCCGGTCAGCCACGCCGCCTGGTTGGCGTCGCATGGGCACAGCACGGTGCTGCCGTGCACCGCGCGCAGCGCGGCCAGGTCCTCGAGGCCCATCTGCGACGGGCCGTCCTGGCCGATCTCCACCCCGGCGTGCGACCCGCACAGCCGGATGCTGGCCTGGCTCACCGCCGCCATCCTGATGAAGTCGTACGCCCGGGTGAGGAACGCCGCGAACGTGGCGGCGAACGGCGTCCAGCCGCGCACCTGCATCCCGACGGCCGCGGCGAGCATCTGCTGCTCGGCGATGTAGAACTCGAAGAACCGCTCCGGGTGCCTGTCGGCGAAGAAGCCGGTGCGGGTGGAGTCGCTCACCTCGCCGTCGAGCACCACGACGTCGGGCCTGGCGTCGCCGAGGGCCGCCAGCGCCTCCCCGAACGCGGTGCGGGTCGCCGCGCTGGTGCCCGCCTCGTACGCGGGCGGCCGCCAGGCGGCGGCCGGCCTGACCCGCTGGGCCGGCGGCACCCCGGCGCCCGGGGCGGGCGGGGTCACCCGGACCCGGATGTCCCGCACCCCGCCGAGTTCGCGGACGGCCTCCCCGGCGTCGGGCAGCGGCTTGCCGTGCTTGCCTTCCTGATCCTCGACCGCCGCCACGCCGCGGCCCTTCCGCGTCCTGGCCAGGATCACGACCGGCGCCCCCGCGTGCGCGACCGCCTCGCCGAGCGCGCGGTCGATCGCCTCGATGTCGTGCCCGTCGATCTCGAGCGCGTGCCAGCCGAACGCGCGGAACCGAGCGGCGTAGCCGGCCGTGTCCCGGCCGTGCCTGGTGGGGCCGCGCTGGCCGAGCCGGTTGACGTCGGCGATGACCGTCAGGTTGTCCAGCCGGGAGTAGCCGGCCTGTTCGGCCGCTTCCCAGATCGACCCTTCGGCGAGCTCGCTGTCCCCGCACAGCACCCACACCCGGTACGGCAGCCGGTCCAGGCTCTTGCCCGCCATCGCCACGCCGACCCCGATCGGCAGGCCCTGGCCGAGCGACCCGGTGGCCACGTCGACCCAGGGCAGCCGCGGCGTCGGGTGGCCTTCCAGGCGGCTGCCGGCCGTGCGGTACCCGAGCAGTTCCTCCTCGCCGACGGCGCCGGCCGCCCTGAGCATGGCGTACAGCAGCGGCGACGCGTGCCCCTTGGAGAAGATCAGGTGGTCGTTGCCAGGCGCCTTGGGGTCGCTGAAGTCGTAGCGGAGATAGCGCGCGAGCAGCACGGCCATCACGTCAGCGGCGGACATCGATGACGTCGGGTGCCCGGACGACGCGGCGGCGCTGCAGCGCACGGAGTCGACCCGCAGCTGCTGCGCGACCTCGTGGAGGTCGCGCAGGACATCCTGGTCCAGCAGGGACGAGGTGGTCATGATGTGCCCTCCTTTCCGGTGGACGATCGTGCCTGCCCGCTGCCCGGCGGGCGGCGGTTGACACACTGCCCGGCGGGTTATCCGGCGGCAGGTGGGTAGCGCGATCCGGTATGACATCATCAGCAGGCGTGATATGGGCCATCGTCGTGGTCACCGTGGTGGCGCTGGCGGTATTCCTGGCTGTGGTCTTGATCTCCAGCCGCAGCCCCTTCTTCCGCCACCCGCAGCACGACCGCAGGCGCGGACGGGTGCAGGGCGGCACGCACGTGGGCGGCGGGCGCAGTGTGGCGCCGCGCAGGGACGCCCCGGTCATCCCGGACGAGCAGCCTGACGACAGCACGCTGCCGGACCGCGCGGGGCGGCCGGGCAGCGGGTCGGGCAATCCGCTCGACCTGTGAGCCCGCGAGCCCGGGTGCCGGGCGCCTAGGCGCTGGGCCCGGGCTTGCTCACCGCGGCGAGCGGCGACTGCCCGTCGGCGGCCCCGGCCAGGTCGCCCATCGACACCATGCCCACGATCTGCCCGGCGTCGATGACCGGCAGCCTGCGGACGGCGTTCTCCGCCATCAGCCGGCCGGCCTCGCTCACGTCCGCCTCCGCTTCGACGCCCACCAGCTTGGCGCTGCACAGCGGGCCCACGGGCGAGTCGGGGCCCGCGCCTTCCGCCAGGCCGCGGACCACCAGGTCCCGGTCGGTCACGAGGCCGCTGAGCGAGTCGCCGTTGACCACCAGGACCGCGCCGACGCCCGCGTCGCGCATGAGGCGCGCCGTCTCGAGGATCGTCTGCTCGTAGTAGACGCCGACCGGGTCGGGGGTCATGATGTCGCGGACTCGTTTGGCCATGATGTGCCTCCTGTTCCGTTCCCCTCCTTTGCTACCGGTCACCTTCGCCGGTAAACGCGCGTGGGGCCCGGGGCCGAAGCCCCGGGCCCCACGCGTCTGCGGGGTACGCCGGTCAGCGCAGCAGGTGGCGGCGGCGCCGGTGGTACAGCCGGGAGCGGGGATGGCTGACCGCGCTGATCAGCAGCGCGGCGACGATCAGCGAGACGATGAACGTGATGATCACGTGGCCCGCGCCGAGCAGCGCGGCGGTGACGAAACCGCCGACCAGGGCACCCACGATGCCGATAAGCACCGTCAGGATGAGCCCGATCCGCTGCCGGCCGGGGACCAGCAGATGTGCCACCGCGCCGATCACCAGCCCGATGATCAGCCAGGTGATGATGGTGAGGAGTGTCATGGCTGCCTTCCCTTCGGAATGTCCGACGAAGGACTACCCCGGACAATCCGGTGTAATCAGGGGTCAGGGAGTCAGCCGCGGCCGTTCCGGATAAAAAGAGCGGCCCGCCCCCGGCGAGGAGAGCGGGCCGCGCGATGGGATGGATGGATTAAGAGACAGGCGTGAGATGGAGCAGGACGTACTCGTCGGTCCCGCTCCCCGCGCCGATGTTCGTGCCAGAAGGCTGGCAGCTCTGGTACGGGTTGGACTGCGTTGGCCAGCCGGTGAAGTGGGCCGAGCTGTACTCGCACCACTCCGCGGAGACCGTCGTCGGGATGACGGGGAGCTGGCTCGCGACGTATTCCTCGATCGGGGTCAGGTCGGCGGTCTGCTCGGCCACCGTCTGGTCGCCGTTGAGCTTGGCCAGGTCAGCCGTGATCGTCGGGTCGTTCAGCCGCTCGTAGTTGCCGTTGCCCGTGCCGATCAGCGACGGGTCGAGCCAGCCGTCGTACAGCTGGTAGGGGGTAATGCCGCCGCTGCCCCAGCGCAGCAGCAGCTGGAAGTCACCGCTCTGCGCGTCGGCGTTGTACGCGTCGACCGTGACGTTGTTGAAGGAGGCCTTGATGCCGGCTGTCTGCAGCGACTGGACGGCGAGCTGCACGTCGTTCGCGTAGTCGCTGTAGTCACCGGGCGTGGTGATCGCCACGTCGACTTCCTTGCCGTTCAGCGCGTAGTAGCCCGCGCTGTCCTTCTTGTAGCCGGCCTTCTGCAGGATGGAGGCGGCCTCCGACGCGCTCCCGGTCGCCGGGACGGTGTCATTGGCCAGCGACGGGGCGAGCCATGCCGAGAACGCCGGCTGGGTGATACCGGAGGCGTTGAGGGCCGGGACCTCCAGGCCGGACTCGCCCTCGGTGTCGATCGCCTGCCGGTTGATCGCCACGTCGATCGCCTGCCGGACGGCCAGCTGGTTGGTCGGCCACTCCTTCAGGTTCGGGTACAGGGCGTTGGTGGCGTTCGCGCCCTCATAGGCGTGGTTGGTTGACGGGGACTTGTTGATGAAGTCGGACTGCAGGTCCGGGATGTAGTTGCCGGTCCAGTCGATCTTCCCGCCGAACAGCGCGGTCTCCGCGGCGGTGTTGGTGGTGTAGTCGGGGAAGTACACCTTGGCGACCGGCACGTTCTGCCAGTAGTACTTGTTCTTGACCATCGTGAAGCCCTGGGAGGTGTAGGTGCCCAGGACGTACGGGCCGGTGCCGACCGGGTTGGGGTCGGTGAAGTGGCCGGGGTCGGTGATGGAAGACCAGACCGACTTCGGCAGGATCACCTGGCCGGCGATGTGCAGGAGGTTCATGTACTGCGGGGACGGGAAGTTGACCGTCACCGTGTCAGCCGTCTGGGTCACGCTGGAGATGTCCAGGCCGCCCAGGTTGACATCGTCGGTCGTGCTGTTGGTGAACTGCTTCATGTAGTTGAACGTGAAGGCCACGTCCGCGGCGGTGAACGGGGTGCCGTTGTTCCACTTCACGCCCTGGCGGATCGTGAAGGTGATCGACTTCCCGCCGTTGCCCCACTGGTAGTGGGTGGCCAGCCACGGGTACGGGGCGGTGGACGGGTTGGCCAGGTCGAACTGGTAGAGCGGCTCGTAGACCAGGCCGGTGGCGCCCATCCCCTGGATCGGCGCGCTGGCGTCGAACGGGTTGAAGTTATCGGACAGGCTGTCTTCCGGCGAGGACTCCATGACCAGCTCGGACTGGCTGGAGCTGCTGCTCGTGGAATTCGAGCCTGAGGATGATGACGACCCTCCGGAGGAGCAGGCCGCGAGGCCTGTCGCAAGGAGCCCAGCGGCGCACAGCGCCAGCGCTCTCTTGCTGGTGATTTCCTTGACTCTCAACTGTGACCCTTTCCTCTCGTGTGTTGCGGTATCGGGGAGGACTTGTGTTTCCCTGGTCAGACGACACGGTCCCGCACTGACGGAGCGGCGACGTCCAGACGCCAGCACGCCGCCGCCCGGCTGGGCGTCAGGAGCTGGAGGGCTGGGTTGTCCCGCCTGCACTTGTCAACGGCAAGCGGGCACCGGTTGCTGAACGGGCAGCCGGTGGCGGCCGGGCCGACGTTTCCGGCCCGTACCGCAGCGCCTCCAGCGGCCGCGTTCGCGGACTTGAGCACCGAGCCCAGGTTGTCCGGATCGGGCGCGGAGGCGATGAGGAGCTGCGTATAGGGGTGGGCGGGGCGCCGGGTGACGTCCTCGGCCGGCCCCCGCTCGACGATCTGCCCGCCGTACATCACCAGCACCTCGTCGGCGAAGTACCGGGCGGAGGCGATGTCGTGGGTGATGTACAGCAGCGCGAGGGAGAGCCTGGTGCGCAGGTCGTTGAGAAGGTTGAGCATCTCGAGGCGGATGGAGACGTCGAGCATGGACACCGGCTCGTCGGCGAGCAGCACGGACGGCCGCGCCGCGAGGGCGCGGGCGAACGAGACCCGCTGCCGCTGGCCGCCCGACAGCTCGTGCGGGTACTTCGCCAGGAACTGGGCGGCCGGTGTCAGCCTGACCTGCTCGAGCAGCGCCGAGACGGCCTTCCTGGCGTCCGTGACCTCGGGCTGATGCAGCTTCACCGGGCGGGTCAGGTGGTAGCCCACCGTGTGCACCGGGTTCAGCGAGCTGAACGGGTCCTGGAAGACGTACTGCACCTGGCTCTTGTACTCGCGGAACGCGTGGCCGCCGCGAATGTCGACCGGCTTGCCGTCCAGCGTGACCGTCCCGTACGTGCGCCGCTCCTGGCCGGCCAGGAGCTTGGCGACGGTGGACTTGCCCGAGCCGCTCTCCCCCACCAGCGCGACGACCGCGCCGCGGTACAGGCCGAACGAGACGTTCCGCACGGCGTGCAGGATCGCGCCGCGGCCCAGCTTGAAGTCCTTGCCGAGGCCGGCGGCCTCCAGCGTGAGCGGGCCGCGCGCGGCGGCGGCCGACTGGACGGCGGCCGGCTCTCCGACCTGGTCGGCGTCCGCGTTGACAGCCGGCGCGGCGGACTCGTCGCTGACCGGCGGCGCGCCGCCTGGCACGAGGCCGCCCGGTATCGGGCTGCCGGGCAGGCCGCTGGCGGGCACGCCGCCGACGATCGGCTCACTCATGACAGCACCCCTTCCTGACTGACTTCCGGTGTCACGATGGGGCAGGCGGTCAGGTGGGCGCCAGCCGGCCGCTGGAACGTGGCCCCCCGCGCGCCGTTCCACGGCTCGAGCGTCATGTCCACCGCGCCGCAGGCCGGCACGGCGAAGCCGCAGCGCGGGACGAACGGGCAGCCCGGCTGCGGATCGCGCAGGTCGGGAGGCACCCCGGGGATGCCCGCCAGCTCCCGGCGGGAACCGCGCAGCGAGGGGAACGAATGGAGCAGGCCCCTGGTGTAGGGGTGGGCCGGGTCGCGCATGATGTCGAGCGACGTCCCGGTCTCCATCAGCCGTCCCGCGTACATCACCGCGATCCGGTCCGCGAGCTCGAGCAGCAGGGACAGGTCGTGGGTGATGAACAGGATCGCGAAGCCGAGCCGCTCCTTGAGCTCCACGATCTGCGTGAGGATGTCGCGCTGCACCACCACGTCGAGTGCGGTGGTCGGCTCGTCCATGATGACGACCTCGGGGTCGGTCGCCAGGGCCATGGCGATCATCACGCGCTGGCGCATGCCGCCGGACAGCTCATGGGGGTAGGAGCGGAGCCGGTTGCGCGGGATGCCGACCAGGTCGAGCAGCTCCGCGACCTTCTCCCTCGCCTCGGCCCTGGGCAGCCTCATGTGCGCCTGGACCGCGTCGAGCAGCTGGGCGTGGACGCGGAGCACCGGGTTGAGCGCGTTCATCGCGCTCTGGAACACGATCGCGATCTCCCGCCAGCGCATCGCGTGCAGCTCGCGGTGGCTCATCTCGAGCAGGTCGGCCGGCGGGCCGCCCGAGGTGATCCTGCGGCCGCTGTAGCGGACGCTGCCGCCGGTGACGAGGGCGGGCGGGCGCAGCAGCCGGGTGGCGCCGTAGGCGAGAGTGGACTTGCCAGAGCCGCTCTCACCGCACAGCCCGACCACCTCCCCGGCGTTCAGCGCGAGGTCCACCCCCTCGACCGCGCGCACGTCGCCGCCGGGTGTCCGGTAGACCACGGACAGATCGCTGATCTCCAGGATGGGGCTCATCGGAGCTCACCTCCGGCCGGGGTCTCGTCGAGCAGCGAGGAACGCGAGAAGGAGTGCAGGAACGTCGCGAGCCTGCCGCGGCTCGCGGTGAGCTGGGCCAGCACCGGGGTCGGGTCGGTGGTCCAGATGTGGTGCCCGGCGATCCTCGCGGCGCCCCGCGAGGCGCGCAGCCGGGGGTTGCCGAGCTCGTCGATGCCCGAGTTGAGCAGCACCAGCGACGTGCCCATGAGCGCGACCGCGAGGCCCGGCGGTATCCACCACCACCACGCCCCCAGTTGCAGCGCCTGGTCGGTCTGCGCCCAGTAGAGGATGGTGCCGAGCGACCAGCTATTGAGGTTGGCGATCCCGGCGAAGGCCAGCGCCACCGAGGCGCCGATCGCGTACAGCACGGTGTTGACGAAGTTGGCGGCGATCAGCGAGACCTCGTTGGGGATGATCTCGAAGACGATGATCCGCCAGGTCTGCTCGCCGGACTCACGGGAGGCGGCGATGAAGTCGCGGCTCCTGATCGTCAGCGTCTGCGCCCTGATCACTCGCGCGCCCCACGGCCAGCCGAGGAGGGCAAGCACGATGATGGTCGAGGTCTGGCCCTGCTGGGACAGGTAGCCGAGCAGCACGATCAGCAGCGGCAGCGCCGGTATCACCAGGAACACATTGGTGAGCAGGGACAGCGAGTCGTCCCAGATCCCGCCGAGGAACGCCGAGGTGACCCCGACGAGCACCGAGAGCACCGTGGCGATCACACCCACCAGGAGGGCGAGGATGAGCGTCAGCTGGATGCCGGTCAGCAGCTGAGACAGGATGTCCTGTCCGGTCTGCGTGGTGCCGAGCAGGTGCTGCGCGGACGGCGCGTTCAGCGACAGGGCCGGGTTCTCGCTCACGAACCCCGGCGCGTATGGCTCGAGTATCGGGCCGATGATCGCGGCGAGCACGAACATGGCGAACAGCACCGCGCCGATCTTCGCCTTCACCGGCAGGTTCCGCCAGACACCTCCCAGGCCGCTCATCACACTGCCTCCCTGACACGGGCACGCGGATCGAACAACACGATGACCATGTCGACGACGAGGTTGGCGACCAGCACCGCGAAGGTGATCACCAGGAAGATCGCCTGCATCAGCGGGAAGTCCTTGGACTGGACCGCCTGGACCAGCATCAGCCCGATGCCGGGGTAGGAGAAGACGATCTCCATGACCAGGGCGCCGGAGACCACGAAACCGAGCGCCAGGCCGAAGCCCTGCAGCTGCGGCAGGAACGCGTTGCGGGCCGCGTAGGTGAAGACGACCCGGCGGCTGGACAGGCCCTTGGCCTGCGCGGCGACCACGTAGTCCTCGCCGACGGTGGTGATCATGACGTTGCGCATCTGCAGCATCCAGCCCGCCACCGAGGTAAGCACGATCGTGAAGGCCGGCAGGATCGCGTGCTCCAGGGCGTTGGAGATGAACGCCGTGTTCCAGCCCGGTGTCGCCACGGACGCGTCGAATCCCTGGCCCGGCGGAAGCCAGTGGACATGGACGGCGAAGATGTAGACGAACAGCAGCGCGACGAAGAAGTACGGCGCGGCCTGGAAGAACATCAGCACCGGCAGTGACCTGTCCAGCCAGCCGCCGTGCCGCCACCCCGCCAGGATGCCGAGCAGGGTGCCGATCGCGAACGCGATCACCGTCGCCGTGCCGACCAGGATGAGCGTCCACGGGATCGCCTGGTCCAGAATCTGGGAGACCGGCGTCGGGAAGTTCTGGAGGTCCGTGCCGAAGTTGAAGTGGAAGACGTCGTTCAGGTAGGCCACGTACTGCGACCAGAGCGATCCCTGCGACACGGCGCCGCCGATCATCTGCGAGAGCGCCTTGTACGCCTGGGGCGACAGATCCGGGTACTTGGACAAGATGATGGCGACCGGGTTGCCCGGCACCGCGCGCGGGATGAAGAAGTTGAGCGTTATCGCCACCCACGCCGCTACCAGGTAGAAGGCCAGTCGGCGGAGGATAAAAGACATGCCAGCCCGCTACCTTTCTCTTGGGGGGTCTCTTCGGGGGGTTTCCGCGCGGCGACCTGGTGGCCGACCGGCGCGATGAGCTGCCTGGTGACGGTTCCCGGTGGGCAGCCGCAGCTTTCCCGCAGCACGAGCTCGGTTGGCATCACCTCGACCTCCGGCCGCAGCGACGGGTCCTCGATCCGCTCGAACAGCCGGTCGCACGCGCGCTCCCCGATGCTGCGCATCGGCTGGTGCACCGTGGTCAGCGGCGGGTCGCACAGGCTCGCGGGGAAGATGTCGTCGAAGCCGGTCACGGCGATGTCCTCAGGCACCCGGATGCCGCATGCCGTCAGCGTCTGCAGCACGCCGATGGCCATCTGGTCGTTCGCGCAGATGATCGCGTCGGGCAGCGCTTCGCGGCCGGCGGCGAGCACCCGCTCGGCGGCGGCCTCGCCGCTGTGCACGGTGAACCGTCCGCGGTACGTCCCGGTCAGGGTCGTGCCGGGGTACGCGTCGATGACCGCCTCCATGGCCAGGCGGCGCTCCTTGGCGTCCGGCGCGGTGGCCGGGCCGTCCACGTGGAACAGCCGGCGCCGGCCGTGGCCGGCGACGAGGTGCTCCGCCAGGGCGTGCGCGCCGGACCAGTTGTCCGCCGCGACGACGTCCGCGTTCCGCTGGGCCGTGTCGCCGGCGAGCACCACCACGGGCCGCCGCTTAGCCAGCCTGGCCAGGACGGCGGGCGGCACCACGCCTTCCCCGATCAGCAGGCCGTCCACCTTGCCGGACAGCTTGAGCAGCCGGCCCTGCACCGGCTCGTCCTCTGGCATCGTGGTGCCGTGGTACTCGTCCTCGCGCAAGAAGGTGATCAGCAGCGACCAGCTGCGCTCGCGGATGCCCGCCTCGACCCCCCGGATCACCTCGTCGTAGAACGTCAGGCTCATCGACTCGATGTCGTACTGCTTTGGCTTCACCCCGGTGTGCTCGACGCAGACGAGGCCGATCACTTCCTTGCGGTTCCTGCTGGCGAGGTTCTGGGCCGCGCCGTCAGGCACATACCCGAGTTCTTCGATCGCCGACAGCACCCGGGCCCTGGTGCTCTCCCGCACCGGCTCCTGGCCGTGCAGCACCCTGGACACCGTGGCGATCGACACGCCAGCATGGCGTGCGACGTCATAGAGCGTAACCAAGGCGTAACCTGCCCCAAATGTAAGCGTTTACAAGCTGGAATGTAAGCGCTTACGCTAAACCTCGGCGCGAATCGCGTCAAGGGCCGTATAGGAGGATTTATGAGCACGGAAACGTCACACGGTGAACCGCTCGCGTTCCCCCCGGGCTTTCTCTGGGGCGCGGCGACCGCCGCGTACCAGATCGAGGGCGCGGCGGACGCGGACGGGAAGGGCCCCTCGGTGTGGGACACCTTCAGCCACACGCCCGGCAAGGTGCGCGGCGGCGACACCGGCGACATCGCGTGCGACTCCTACCGCCGTTACCGCGAGGACGCGGACCTGCTGAGCTCCCTCGGCCTGTCCGCGTACCGGTTCTCCATCTCGTGGCCGCGGGTGTTCCCCGACGGGACCGGGCAGCTCAACCAGGCCGGCCTCGACTACTACCGGGCGCTGGCCGACGCGCTGGCCGAGCGCGGGATCGCCGCCACGGCGACGCTGTTCCACTGGGATCTTCCGCAGGCCCTGCAGGACCGCGGCGGCTGGGTGGCGCGCGATACCGCGCTGCGCTTCGCCGACTACGCCGCGGCCGTCGGCGCGGCGCTCGGCGACCGGGTTGCCCGGTGGATCACGCTGAACGAGCCCCTCGTGGTCGCCAACAACGGGTACCGCACCGGCGTGCACGCGCCCGGCCTGCGGGACATGGACGCCGCGGCGGCGGTGACCCACCACCTGCTGCTCGGCCACGGCCTCGCCGCCGCCGCGCTGCGCGCGGTGCTGCCGTCCCCGGCCGACGTGGGCATCACGCTGAACCTGACCCCGGTGCGTGTGCCGGCGGACGCGAACGGCTCGGGCGAGGCCCTGGAGCGGGCCAGGCTGGTCACCGACGCGTGCCTCAACGGCGTGTTCCTCGACCCGGTGCTGTCCGGCCGCTACCCCGAGCACGCGCTCCCCGCCTTGCTGCCGCCCGACCGCCTGATCGAAAACGGCGACATGGAGACGATCGCCGCCCCGCTGGATTTCCTCGGCGTCAACTACTACCAGCCCGTGCACCTGCGGCCAGGCGACCCGGACAACCTCAGGCGCGACGAGGAAGCGCCGCTGTCCGGCCTCGGCGGCGTCGTCCAGTACCGGCCCGACGGT
>Ga0335073_10012657_pt1 | contig 11841 bp, 10 predicted proteins | sample Lox_Sample_22_FD_207093 | JGI IMG/M metagenome (GOLD analysis project Ga0335073, IMG submission 207093) | Soil microbial communities from Loxahatchee National Wildlife Refuge, Florida, United States - Lox_Sample_2.2 | ecosystem: Environmental > Terrestrial > Soil > Wetlands | place: USA... | reverse complement strand
GCGCCCGGCCAAGCCCACCCTGGCGGCCACCCTCACCGTGCCCGGCGGCGGCACGGTCGAGTCCGTCTGGTTCAGCCCCGACGGCACGCTCATGGCGGCATCCCCGGTCGTCGGACCAGACATCTACATATGGAACACGGTGAGCAAGTCATACGTGACGACGATCACCGCGCCGGACATGGACCTCAGCAAGTCCGATCGTCGCATCCCGGCCATAGTGAACGTAGCGTTCAGCCCCGACGACAAAACTCTGACGGTGGCGGAGGTACCGCACGCGTCGAGCGGTGATCCCGGTACTACACCGGACGAGTCCGTCCTCGGTCGTCCAGTCGCGGTCTACCAGTGGGATCTCGCTAACGGGAACCGGACGACCGTGGCGTCGTTCTCGACCAATTCCGCCGGCTGGTTCCTCATCAGCGGCGATAACAGCGCGGTAGCCATTGCCGGCACCAAGGGCGTCCAAATGGAAAGCCTCGCCCCGGGCAGCAAGGCACGGCAGACGATACCGATCAACAGCGTGCCCATCAGCATCGATAACTCAGGGACGCGAGTGGACATCAACAACACCGTGATCTGGGACACGTCGCTGAAAAAGAAGATCGCGCAGTTTAACTACGGCGTGCCCGCCGCGACGACGCTCAGCCCCGACGGCACGACCATCTACGTCATCAATTCCGGTGGCGCGACCCTGTGGGCGGTCGGCGCGAAACCCGGCCTCACCCCGGTCAATGCCAGCCCCGCCGACCCCCGGTGGAGCGAGCAGCTAGCGAACCAGGACGTCAGCGGCGCCTTCAGCTCGGACGGCAGCGTCATCGCGACCGTACGATTCGGCGGCCAGCTGGACCTGTGGAGCACCGCCACCGGTAAGTACCTGCTCACCATCGCCGACCCGAACTACCACAGCGACAGCACCGACCCCATGATCGGACCGGGCGGCAGCGAGGCCGTGATCCTCACGTCGGCGGCGCACACCGCCCTCGGCCGGCCCGAGTACCGCCAGATCAACCTATGGGAAACCCCGCTAAGCCCCCCGCGAGCGACCACAGCCAGCTGACCTCCCAGTCCTCGCGGTTTGTGGAGTTTTCAACGTGCCGCAGAATATGCGGCTACCCATGCGGCAACATCTGCCGTACGATTAGCCGCAGATGATGAGTCGTACCGCGAAGGGGGATGCTCGGATGCTGCCATCCCGGCTGGCGGATCCAGCCAAGATCCGGAAGAGCCTGCCGCTTTCCGAGCAGGATCTAATCGATATCGCCCGCCTGCGGCAGGAGACGCCGGAACGGGAAGCGCTGTCCGAGCTGTCCGGCGTGGTCATCGTGGAAAGCGTGGCCGAGGCGGCACTGCTACGGATGATCTTCGAGGCGGGACTGCGGGCCATCAGGGAGAAGGCCGAGGAGCGGGGATACGCGAGCGCGGCTGAGGACCGGCGCGCAGGCGCCGAAGCCGACGAGGCGCGCCGCATCGCCCGGCGCAGGCGCCCTTCCTGGGCTGACGAGGACTGAAGGACCGGCGCGGTGACGGACCTGCTGCGCGGGCGCGTCTACCGCGCCCGCCTGAGTCACATCGGTGAGGACAAGTACTTCCTCGTCGTCTCCAACAACCGGCGAAACCGGGCCTTCGAGCAGGTGCTCGCGGTCCGCCTCACGACGACGAAGCCCCGCGACGCCCGCCCCGCGATGGTCGAGCTGGGTCCAGCCGAGGTAATGACCGGCTGGGCATCCTGCGACGACATCGAGACCATCTACGACGATGAGATCCGCGCCGACATGGGCGCGGTCACGGCCCAGACGATGCGCCGCGTGGAAGCGGGCCTGCGCGCCGCAGTCGGCCTCTCGTTACCCGTCGGCGCTGCCCGAGCGAAGCGTTTTCGTGAAGGATTTTGGTTTTTTGAGGCTGGAGTGCCCCGGGGGACGACCCGCGCGCCGCGCGGCGGACCCAGCCGGTCGTGTTACCCGTACCAAATCGCCTCGGCTGGCACGATCGCCCGCCAGCAGGCCGAAGCCGGACCATCGAGCCATGAACACGCAAACTCCCCAAGCAGGCGGTCACTTTACCGCCGTCCCGTACGACAATCACCTCATGACCGAGACGGCCGAGACGGCCGAGACGGCCGCGTCGTCGTTGCGGCGCGCGCTGGCGGCGCCGTTCACCAGGCGCGCCTGGGCCGAGCTCGGGTACGCGGTCACCAGCTTCCTGCTCGCCGTCGCCGCAGTCACCTTCATCGTGCCCATGCTCGAGAACGGCTTCTTCTTGGCGTTCTCCACCACCCCGGTGCGCAAGCTCGGCGCGGTCGCCCGCTTCCTCGCCCGCGCGCAACTCGGCGCGGACATCCCCGCTCCGCCGCCGCTGCGTCCCGTTCACTACGTGAAGGTGGCCACGCCGGACGCCGCGACCGCCGCCGGCCTGGCCAAGGCGGTCGCCGTCGCGGGCGGTAAGGCCAGGGAGTGGGAGACCAAGCCCGGAGTCACCAGCAGGTACCTGCCCCCGTCGCAGGTCGCCGAGCTGGCCGCGGCGGCGGGCAGCACGGTAACGACACTGCGGCCGAGCAACGAGATCGCCAACTATTTCGGCACGCGGAACCGCGACTCGGCCGGCTGGCGGTCGCGCGGCTACTTCCTGGTCAAGCTACCGCTCGCGGTGCTGTCCATGGCCGTCATCGCGATCCGCTGGCTCGGCGGGCTGTTCCTGATCGGCTTCCCCGCCTGGCGGGCGCTCGGCCTGCACGGCTTCGGCAGCCCCAGCCTGGGCAACTCGCTCACGGCCGTACCGATCGGCATCTTCCTGCTGTTCAGCGCCCCGTGGGCAACGCACGCCCTCACCAGGGCCGACCTCTGGCTGATGCGCGCCCTGCTCGCAGGTCCCGCCTCGTCAGCGGAACGGATCCAGGCGCTCGAGCGCAGCAGGGCCCGGGTCGTGGACGACTCGGCGGCAAGGCTGCGCGGCATCGAGCGGGACCTGCACGACGGCACCCAGGCGCAGCTGGTCGCCGTGGCGATGAAGCTGGGCCTGGCCCGCGACAAGCTGAGCGACGTGAGAAGCGGCCTCGACCTGGCCCGGGTCACCCAGCTTGTCGAGGACGCGCACCGCGGCGCGCTTGAGGCGATCGCGGACCTGCGCACGCTGGCCCGCGGCATCCACCCGCCGGTACTCGACAACGGCCTGACCGACGCGCTCGCCACGCTCGCGGACCGCAGCGCCGTGCCCGTCGAGCTGGTCACCGACATACCGGAGCGGCCCTCGGCCGCGATCGAGACCATCGCCTACTTCTCCGCCGCCGAACTGCTCGCCAACGTCGCCAGGCACAGCGGCGCCAGGCACGCTACCCTCGAGGCCGTGCACGTACCAGGCCTGCTGCGGGTCCGCGTCACCGACGACGGCGCCGGCGGTGCCAGCCCGACACCGAACGGCGGCCTGCGCGGCCTGGCCGAGCGCGTCCGCACCGTGGACGGCCACATCGAGATCAGCAGCCCGCCAGGCGGCCCCACCACCGTCACCGTCGAACTCCCGTCCCACGCCTGAAGCCATGCGCATCGTCATCGCAGAAGACTCCGCCGTCATCAGGGCGGGCCTCACCGAGATACTCAACGACCGCGGCCACGACGTAGTGGCCGCGGTCGGCGACGCCGAGGCTCTGCTCAAGGCGGTAGAAATTCACGATCCCGACGTCGCCATCGTCGACGTCCGCATGCCGCCGCGGCACACCGACGAGGGCCTGCGCGCCGCGATCGCCATCCGCCGCGCCCGCCCCGGCGTCGGCATCCTGGTGTTCTCACAGTACATCGAGACCAGGTACGCGTCCGACCTGCTGGCCATGCGCTCCGGCGGCGTCGGCTACCTGCTCAAGGACCGGGTCGCCGACGTCACCGAGTTCACCGACGCGGTCACCAGGATCGCGGCGGGCGGCACCGCCCTCGACCCCGAGGTGGTCACCGGCCTGCTCCGCGCCACCCGCCACGCGGCCGCACTCGACGCGCTCACCGCCCGCGAGCACGACGTGCTCGCGCTGATGGCAGAGGGCCGCACCAACGCCGCGATCGCCGCCCGCTTCAACGTCTCCGAGCGCGCCGTCGAGAAGCACATCGGCAACATCTTCGCCAAGCTCGGCCTCCCGCCGTCCGATGAAGACCACCGCCGCGTCCTTGCCGTCCTCGCCTTCCTCGGCGAACGGTAACAAGCGATACCGAACGGAAGCCGCTTGCCTCATTCAGCCATCGCTTCCGCCGTCAGCGTGACGGACCGCAGCCGCGACTCGATGTCCCGCGCCTGGTGCACCACGATCAGCTCATCGGCGCCGGTCTTCCGCTGGAAGGCATCCAGGTACTCGCCGACCTCACGCGGCGCGCCGACGGCGGAGTAGCTGAGCATCTGGTCCACGTGCACCGCCGCCCCGCCGGCCAGCAGCTCGTCCGCCTGCTCATCGGTGATCGAAGCCGGGTCAAGCCCGAACCGCCGCCCGAACAGGCTCGCCGCCCGCGCCCGCCGCACCAGTTCGTACTGCGTACGTGCCGCCTCGGCCGTGTCGGCGGCGGCCACGTTCACCCCGGCGATCACGTACGGCGCGTCCAGCTGCGCGGACGGCTTGAACTCAGCTCGGTACGCCGCGATCGCCTCGTCCAGGGCGTCCGGCGCGAAGTGCGACGCGAACGCGTACGGCAGCCCGTACATCCCGGCCAGCTGCGCGCCGAACAGCGACGACCCGAGTATGTACAGCGGAACGCGCGCGCCCGCACCGGGGACGGCGGTCACCCCGGGCACCCGGCTGTCACCGGCCAGGTACGCCTGCAGCTCAAGGACGTCACGCGGGAACGCCTCCGCGGCCCGCGGGTCGCGGCGCAGCGCGTACGTGGTCTGCTGATCGGAACCGGGCGCCCGCCCGAGCCCCAGGTCGATCCGCCCCGGGTACATCGCCTCAAGCGTGCCGAACTGCTCCGCGATGACCAGCGGCGAGTGGTTCGGCAGCATGATGCCGCCAGAGCCGAGCCGAATCGTCGTCGTCTGCGCCCCGACGTGCGCGATAAGCACGCTGGTCGCGGACGACGCGATCGACGGCATGTTGTGGTGCTCGGCATACCACACACGCCGGTAGCCGGCCTCCTCGGCGCGGCGGGCCAGCGCCACGCTCGCCGCGAAGCTCTCCCGCGCGCTCTGCCCGCGCGCGATCGGCGCCAGGTCCAGGATCGACAGCCGCATCCGCATCTTCGGTGATCACCTCTCCCGGATCACCCCAACACCGCCAGCCCGGCTCGTATGCCGCCGGCTACGCGGCCCCCGTCATCCGGCGCTATTCGGCCAGAATCCGCGCCTTCTCCGCCGCGAACTCAGCGTCGGTAAGGACACCCTGACTGTGCAGCTGGCCAAGCCGAGCGAGCGCGGCCAGCCGCTGACTCTCGTGCGAGAACGGGAACTCCGGCCAGCCGGGACTCGCATCGCGGGCATCGGACGCGAAGAAGCGCTGGGCCGCCGCGAAGAACTCGGGCGTCACGAAGCGCTCGGGCGCCGGTCCTGGGTCGGCTCCCCGCCCGCCCCGCCCGCCCCCGCAAGGCCGAGACCACCGCTGTTTCCGCCGGGATAACAGCAACAAGCGTTGCCCGTCGGTTGCCCGTCAAAGGATCGTGTCGCCTCGCGTCGCCTGCGCCCGTTCCGGCCGGGCGGTAGCCCTTGGGTCTGTGGCGATAACAGCAAGAACTTCCGGTGGCCCTCGGCCGGATCAAGGATGGTGGACGTTTGGTTACACCCGGGTGTGCCTAAACGTCCACCATGTTCGCGGAAGCCGTCGCGTCGGCTGCTCGGGCGATAACGGGAACGGATAACAGCAAGAAACGGGTAGTGCTTGGCCGCGGTTCGTCGGCACGCCGCTCGGCGTCCCCGTCGCCTAACCAGACTGAATAACAGCAAGAAGCGCGGAGCGCCCGGCCGGCTGGCGCGGAGCGCTCGCCTGGCGGGGCCGGTGCGCTGGCGTGGCGGGGTTAGCCGTGGGGTTAGCCGTGGCTAATCCAGGATGGTGGACATTTAGGCACACTCCCATGTACCTAAATGTCCACTATCCCTGTTCAGCGGGCGGTCGCCTCACACCGTTTCCTCGGCAGGCGCCTGTCCGGCCGGCGCCGGGGTCGGCGCCGCGTCGCCGTGCGGGTGGAAGTCCTTCTTGCGGATCAGCACCATCGCGCACACCGCGCCCACCAGGGCGAGGCCCGCGGTGACGTAGAGCAGCTCGTTGAGCGCGGCGGCGAAGCTGGAGCGCAACGCGAGCCCGACGGCGCCGCGGTCAGCCGCGGGCAGCGAGGCGATCAGCTGCGCGACCGAGCCCTGGCGGATCTCACGCACCATGCCGCCCGCCGACCCGGCCAGCGACGGCGGCAGCGCGCCGGCCAGGTGGCCGGAGATCGCCGCGGTGAACATCGAGCCGAGCGCGGCGATGCCGGTGGCGACGCCCACCTGACGGAAGGTGCTGTTGATACCAGACGCCATCCCCGCCTTCTGCGGCGGGACGACGCCGATCGCGGTGGACGCGAGCGGCGGGTTGACCAGGCCGCCGCCGAAGCCGGCGACGATGAAACCGGGGATCAAGTGTGTCCAGTCGGAGGTGCCGCTGATCCCGGTCATCACCAGCAGCCCGATCCCCACGAGCACCAGGCCGGGCCCGATCAGCCAGCGGGTCGGCACCTTCTCGGTCAACCGTCCCGCGACCACCGAGGTGACGAGCTGCGCCGCCGACAGCACGGCGATACGCAAGCCCGCGCCGAGCGCCGAGTAACCGAGCACGTCCTGCAGGTAGATCACGAAGTACAGCAGTATCGCGTACAGCGAGCCGTTCATCGCGAACGCCGCGATGGCGCCGCCGCTGAACGTCGGCACGCGCAGCAGCGACAGGTCGAACATGGGGTGCGCGACCCGGCGCTCGGTCAGGCCGAACGCGAGCAGCAGCACCACGCCGGCCACCAGGCAGCCGATCACCCCGGCGTCGGACCAGGAGTTCTCGCCGGCCCGGATCAGCCCGTAGATCAGGCTGACGAGCGCGGCGGTGAACAGGACGAAGCCCGGCCAGTCCGGCGGCGCGGGGTGCGGCGACCGGGACTCCGCCACCCGCACGATCGTCACGATCACCGCGAACACGCCGACCGGCACGTTCACGAGGAAGATCCCCCGCCAGTCCCACTCGGTCGTGATGATGCCGCCGAGCACCGGGCCGAGCGCCGTGGAGATGCCGATGATCGCCCCCCACACGCCGAACGCGACGCCGCGGTCCCGGCCGCGGTAGGTCTGCCCGAGCAGCGCGAGTGACGTCGCGAACACCATCGCGCCGCCGACCCCCTGGCCGCAGCGCGACACGATCAGCATCAGCGGGCTGACCGCGAGGCCGCACAGCAGCGAGCCGAGGGTGAAGATGGCGAGCCCGGTGGTGAACAGCAGCTTGCGGCCGTACCGGTCGGCGAGCACCCCCGAGGTCAGCAGCAGCGACGCGAGGGTCAGCGCGTAGGCGTCAAGCGTCCACTGCACGTCGCTGAACCCCGCGTGCAGCCCCGCCTGGATCGACGGCTGCGCCACGATGACGATGGTCACGTCGAGTAGCAGCATGAACACTCCGGCGCAGACCGCGACCAGGGTCCACCATTTCTTATCCACTGGACCGTCCTTATCCGTTTCTGTCTTCAGGTTCTATCGTGCCGTACCGGGGCGACCGCGCCGAATTCGGTAGCTATCGAGCCGGATCTCGACGTTGTTAGGCTCTTATCCGTGAGAACCAGTCAGCTTGACGAGGTTGACCGCCAGCTTCTCCACGCGCTGACGGCGGCACCGCGGGCGTCGTTCCGCCTGCTCGGCGCGGTGCTCGGGGTGTCCGACCAGACCGTCGCCCGCCGCTACCGTCGGCTGGCCGACACCGCCGGCCTGCGGGTGCTCGGCCTCATCGACGGGCAGCGGGCCGGGTGGGTGGACTGGCTCGTCCGGCTGCAGGCCGCGCCGGGCAGCGCCCAGCGCATCGCGGACACCCTCGCCCATCGGCCCGACACTCGCTGGGTGCGGCTGTACTCGGGCGGCACGGAGATCGTCTGCACGCTGCAGGCGCGCTCACCGGAGCAGCGCAACGCGCTGTTCCTGCAGGGCCTGCCGGGCAGCAGGCACGTCACCACCATCACCGCGCAGTCCATACTGCACGTGTTCACCCCGGTCGCTTACGTCGGTTTTACCGGCGTCCTGTCGGACGCCCAGCTGTCCGCACTGGCCGCGGCCGCCACCGACCCGCGGGCCCAGCACACGGACGGCCTGGCCGAGCCCGTGCCCGCGCCGGACACCCAGCACGCCTGGAGCCCGGCCGGCGAAACGACGCTGCGCGCCGAGGACGACCCGCTGATCGCCGAGCTGGCCAGGGACGGCCGGGCGACGGTCGCCGAACTGGCCGCCGCGACGCACTGGCACGAGTCCACCGTCCGGCGGCGGATCGAGGAGCTGCGCCGTGCCGGGCTGCTGTACTTCGACCTCGACATCGACGACGCCGTGCTCGGCGTCAGCGCCAACGTGATGCTGTGGCTCAAGGTCGAGCCCGCCGCGCTGGACGCCGCGGGCCGCACGGTCGCCGCGCACCCGGAGATCCCGTTCGCCGCCGCCACCACCGGCCCCACCAACCTCGCCGTCAGCGCGGTCTTCCGCGACACCAGGCAGCTGTACACCTACCTGACCACCAGCCTCGCCGAGCTCCCCGGCCTCCAGTCAGTGGAAACCGCCCCAATCATCGGCACGATCAAGCGCGTAGGCACCCGCCACCCCAGCCCTCCCAAAACACCATAAACGCACCTAAAACGCACCCTAAGAGGCCGGGATGACGGTGGCGGCGTCGCCGGGCAGGAGTTGCTGCGGGACCTGGGAGAAGGCGTACCTGGGCGGGGCCGAGCCGGGCTGCCGGGTGAGGGCCCAGATGACGTCGAAGCGGTCGCCTGGCCACTTGCCGGGGATGCCCGGGCCCGGCGCGGCGGGGAAGGCGGCGGCGAGCGCCGGTATGTGGTCGTGCTCCCAGCAGATGAGGACCACGCCTGAGCAGGCGTTCAGCACGCTCGCGGCCAGCCTGGGCTCATGCCCCACCTCGTACGGGCTGCCGACCGGCAGCCCCAGGAGGTCGGCGAGGCCCTGGATGGTCTGGAAGGTCCGGTGCCCGACCGTGCGCGCCGGGTCGCCGTAGGAGGGGGCAATCAGGGTTCCAGGTGTGCGCAGTCCCGCCCGTGACGCCCCGGAGGCGGGGCCGAACAGGGCAGCGAGCGCACCGGAGCGCTGCCAGCCGCGCGGCAGCAGGCTGTGCTCGTCCTTGCGGCCGTGGAAGTCGATGCCGTGCGGCGGGCCGGAGTCGGGCTGGTGCTTGCCATGACCGTCGGCAGGCTCCGCGGGCTTCTCGCCGTGCCTGATGATGTAGACGATCTCGGGCGAGCCGCCGTCGCCGTCCGCGGACTGCCTGCCCATCACGAAAACGCTCCGCGGGGCGACTGCGCGGCGACCAGGGGCATGAACAGGTCGTCGACGATGGAGACGAGCCGCTCACGAGGCACTGGCTTGAGCGTCATCAGCAGGTCGTGGCGCATCAGGTCGAACGGCATCGTCAGCACGGCGGGCGGTATCGTGCCCAGGTCGATCTCGCCGCGCTCGTGCGCCCGCCGGAAGATCTCCTGCGACGACCACAGCGGCCGGTCACCGATGATCTTGGCCCGCACCTCGGCAGGGGTGAGCCCGGTGCTCGACAGCAGCCCAGAGAACACGGCGGGCATCAGCACGGTAAACGAGGACCGCCCGTCGTTGACGGCGGTCAGCAGCGTGAGCATGTCGCCGCGCAGCGTCCCGGTGTCCGCGACGGTGACCGGGTGCGTCTTGCTGTAGTGCGCGATGGCCGCGAGCACCAGGTCGTCCTTGTTGGACCAGCGCCGGTAGAGCACGGCGACGCCGGTCTTGGCACGGGCGGCGACGGACTCCATGGTCAGCCGGGCGAGCCCGGCCGCGGCCAGTTCGTCCCAGGCGGCGTCGAGCAGTGCGGCCTCGAGCTCCTCGCCGCGCCGCCGCTGCCGCTGCAACTGCTCCGTCACACCCATCAGGATAACCACGCCTCGTTATCTATCATATAAGAGATGCTTGCATTCCTTATCTCCGCCAGCTACCCTCAGATAAGAGACGGATTCATCTCTTATTCGAGTAGGGGGAGTGGGCATGGCCGAGGTAGCGGCACCGGGCCAGGACAGGATCGACCCGCGGGTGCTGAAGACCGCGCTGATCCTGCTCACCGGCGGCATGGCGGTCGTCTTCGACACCACGATCGTCAGCGTGGCACTGCACACACTCGCCGTGCAGTTGCACGCGGCCGTGTCCACGATCCAGTGGGTGACCACCGGCTACCTGCTCGCACTCGGCATCGCGGTGCCGCTGTCCACCTGGGGCCTGCGGCGGTTCGGCGGCAAGCGGCTGTGGATGTTCGCGCTGGCGGTCTTCCTCGTCGGCTCGGTCGGGTCGAGCCTGGCGTGGAACGTCGGCTCGCTGATCGCCTGGCGCGTCGTGCAGGGCGCGGGCGGCGGCATCATCTTCCCGCTGCTGACCACGCTGATCATGCAGGCGGCGGGCGGCAAGGCGCTTGGCCGTACGGTCACCGTGGTCGCGATGCCCGCACTGCTCGGCCCCATACTCGGCCCGCTCATCGGCGGCGCGATCCTCACCCACCTGTCCTGGCGGTTCATGTTCTGGGTGAACGTGCCGTTCTGCCTGGCCGGCCTGTACCTCGCCGCGCGTTTCCTGCCCGCGGACAAGCCAGGACCCGGGGCGCCGCGGCCGCGGCTCGACCTGCCGGGCCTCGCGCTGCTCGCACCGGGCGTGGCCGCGGTCATACTCGGGCTGAGCGACGCGGGCAGCGCCGCGGGCTTCGCGCACCCGGACGTCATCGTCCCGCTCGCGGCCGGCCTCGCGCTCACCGCCGCGTTCGCCGCGCACGCGCTGCGCCTGAGCCGGGAGCACGGGTCGCCGCTCGCCGACGTCCGCCTGCTGTCCAGGCGCCCGGTCGCCGCCGCCTCGGCCGTCCTGTTCTTCTCCGGCTTCTCCCTGTACGGCGCGATGCTGCTGCTGCCGCTCTACTACCAGGAGGTGCGTGGCGTCTCCGCGCTGACCGCCGGGCTCATGCTGGTACCGCAGGGCGTCGGTGCCCTGTTCTCCCGCGGCCTGGCCGGGCGGCTGACCGACACGATCGGCGCCCGGCCCGTCGCGGTGGCCGGATTCGCCATCGTCGCAGCCGCGACCGTGCCCTTCGCCTTCGCCGGAGCGCGCACTGACCCCTGGCTGCTCGCGCTCTGCCTGGTGATCCGCGGCTTCGGCCTCGGCGCCGTCACCATCACCGTGATGGCCGTCGCCTTCCTCGGCCTCGACAAGGAGCAGATTCCCCACTCGAGCGTGATCACCAGGACGGTGCAGCAACTCGGCGGCTCCTTCGGCACCGCGGTGCTCGCGGTCATACTCTCCGCCGCGCTCACCGCCGCGCTCACCGCCCGCCACGGCGACCTCGCGGCCGGCTTTGACGTCGCCTTCTGGTGGGCCGCCGGCTTCTCCACCCTCGCCGTCCTGCTCTCCCTCTGGCTCCCCGGCTCCCCACGGCCCGAGCCCGCCGCAGAGTCCGAGCCCGCCGCAGAGTCCGAGCCCGCCACAGAACCCGAGCCCGCCACCGACACGCGCCAATCCCTGACGGATCGGTGACATTTACGCAAGCCGCCACGTGGGCCGGGCCGTTGCCCTAATGTCATCGCCGGTAGGTGATGATCAAAATGGATCGTGGCGTGCGAACGACAGCCGCCCATGCCCGTCGGACGAGGCTACTGTTGTCAGCGG
>Ga0335073_10012656_pt1 | contig 11841 bp, 7 predicted proteins | sample Lox_Sample_22_FD_207093 | JGI IMG/M metagenome (GOLD analysis project Ga0335073, IMG submission 207093) | Soil microbial communities from Loxahatchee National Wildlife Refuge, Florida, United States - Lox_Sample_2.2 | ecosystem: Environmental > Terrestrial > Soil > Wetlands | place: USA: Florida... | reverse complement strand
CAGCGCACCCAGGGACTTCAAAGAGGTGTTCGAGGTTTTCCGGGTGCACTCGAATGAGGCCGCCCCCTGGGGTGTTCATCTCGGCGATGAGAACGAACGCGATAGACACGATCAGTGGCAGAATCAGAAACTCTCGGGTTTGTTCTTCACTGGGTTGTCGCGCATTATAGCCGAACAACAGATTACAGCCGATGGCGACCGCCAGCATCAGCCACCAGGCCGGCCTTGGGATACGGTTCCACCAGGCCGCCTGCGTGTATCTCTCCGAGTTCAATACATCGTTCATACCTGATATGGCGAGGGCCATGATCGGCGTAGGCTGTTCCGCGACAGCGGCCTGAACGACGGCCCATAAATGGGCCTGAAACTCAGCGGTAGAGGCATTGATTTGCTCAAGCTGACGTTCGTTTCGTGCAGTGTAGAACGAAATCCGCTGTTCCAGATAGCTCCTCAGAAGCTCATGCATTTTCGCCGCATCATCCGCATGGAGCAGACTTGCCCGAACATATTCGGTACCGATCGCATTGGCCTCCTCCACTTCATAGGTCTTGCGCTGGTCGTATCGAGTGACTGCCATCGAGAAGCTGAATCCGACAATCAGAGCCAGCAGAGTCAGCGCAGCAGTGAGGATAATGCCGAGGTCTTCCAGTTCGGCCGCGTCCACGTTTCCTCGCCTTCTGCGAAGGTACCCCCATCCCTTCTCGGCAGTTCCCCAGGGGCACTGGTACTTGCGCGGGAGCCAGAGTTGCATCTCGCTCCGGACGGCCCAGTCCACCTTATGGAATGTCCGGTTGCTGTTGCCGACCCGGAAATAGGTACACCACCCATTGAATTGAGGATCGGGTTCAGCTTCTGGATCACGATGCCGACCTGCCCGTTCGACGGAACCGATCGCACTGCTTCGCGAGCCCGTTGACGGACGTTGCGGCACGCCTTTTCTCGTGGCCACATCAACAGCATCCGCCCCGGAGCTTTCCGGAATACCGGCGGTTCACAATCTCGCCTCAAACAGAGTCGACATCAAGCGCTTAATTCCAGTGGAATCAATTGGATGCCGATACGTTTTATAAATTTGTGCCGGCGGGCTGTGTCGCGCAGGTGCGGGGCCGTTCACCCGCATCTGCGTTAAGACATACGTACGCAGCAAGGAATCGTTCAAGCGCGAGAATAAGCAAGGGATAATCGCACGAGGAGGCGACCATTTGTGGTTCCCGACGAAAACCTCGTGCAGGTGCTTTCGGACTCGCAGAAGAGCGATGAGTCCGGCCAAGCCGCCCAAAATAGCGAATTGCTTCGGGAGGTTCCGGTTGTCGCAGTTGGCGCTTCTGCTGGTGGTCTGGAGGCGATCACCAATCTTCTGCGGCACCTGCCCGCCGACACGGGCATGGCGTTTGTCTTGATCCAGCATCTTGCTCCCGGTCACGCGAGCATGTTGGCTCAACTCTTATCCAGAGAGACGGCGATGCCCGTCAACCAAATCAAGGATGGGACCGTCCTTTCGCCTAACCAGGTCTATGTGATCCCGCCCAACGCCGCCATTACGATCTCCGACCTCGCGATCGCGGTTCGGCCGAGGGAGAGCGCCGGGACCGAGATCGACACGTTTCTCCGCTCTCTTGCCGCCAGTCGCAAGAGCGCGGCGGTGGCCGTTATTCTCTCCGGAACAGGTTCCGACGGCGCGCTAGGCGTGCAGGCGATCGCGGAAGAAGGCGGCGTCGTATTCGCTCAGGAGCCGGCGTCAGCGAAATTCGACGGCATGCCACGCAGCGCGATCGGCACCAGTTGCGTCGATTTCGTTTTGCCGCCGGAGGAGATCGCCGCGGAACTGACCAGAATTGCCCGCGAGCCTCTCATTACCCGGCCCGACACCGCGGACGTCTCCGGAAAATCTCTCGACTCACTGGGAGACGTTGACGCCGTTTTCGACCTGGTCCGTGCCGGTACCGGCATTGACTTCCATCGATACCGGCAGAGCACCGTCCGGCGCAGGCTGCTGCGGCGGTTGGCATTGCTCCGGTTGAACCGTTTGCGCGATTACGTGGAGTACCTGAAAGAGAACCCGGAGGAAGCGCAAGCGCTGACGCAGGACGTGCTGATCCGCGTCACACGCTTCTTCCGCGACCCCGAAGCGTTCGACGTTTTGAGTCGAAGAGTGTTCCCGGCGCTGATCCGGCGGACGCCTCTGGATCGTTTCATAAGAATATGGGTGCCGGGCTGCTCCACCGGTGAGGAAGCTTACTCGATAATCATGTGCTTCCTGGAGGTGGCTGAACAGATGCGGAGCCGCGTTTCGTTGCAGGTTTTCGCCACCGACCTCAATGAGGCCGCCATCGAAAAGGCCCGCCGTGGCGTATACCTTGAGAACATTGCAGCGGACATTTCGCCGGAGCGCCTGGCGCGCTTCTTCGTGCGAGGCGGGAAGGAATACATCGTCAACAGAAAACTTCGCGACCTGTGCGTCTTCTCCCGCCATGACCTGCTCAGCGATCCTCCCTTCTCGCGAATGGATCTGGTGAGCTGCCGGAATGTGCTGATCTATCTGGATTCGACGCAGGAACGGGCATTCTCGGTTTTCCATTTCGCTCTCAATCCCGGCGGCTTTTTGCTGTTGGGTAAATCGGAATCAGCGGCTTCCTTCGCTGGGTTGTTCACCCCGATGGACAAGGAAGTGAGGCTTTATGTGAGGCAGGAGTCCACCCGGAATCCATCGCCCGCATACACGACGCGAAAGAGGGTGGCTCGTCCGCCGCAAGAGGCGGTTTCACTGGAGAGGACGGCGCCCCACAGGCCGGACCCCCGCCGCGAGGCCGATCGGTTGGTTCTTCAGCGGTACGGCCCGGCGCGGGTGATCGTCAATGGCGATCTCGAAGCGGTTGCGGACAGTGACGAGGGCGCCGCCCTCCTGGAGCCCGCTTCCAACGTGGAGAACCAGGAAGTCCTGGAGTTGATCAAGCGTGACACGGGCGAGTTGAAAAGGGCGATCCACAAGGCCAACAGGACGGGCCAGCCGACCAGAATGGAGCACGTCAAGATTGGAGAAGGGGCGGCACTCCGCGAAGTCAGCCTGGAGCTCACGCCGCTGGGGCCGGAGCGGCACCACTTTCTGATCGTGGTCGGAGACCACGCCGGGCGGCCGGAGCCGGACCTCGAAACTGGGGAAACTCCCGTCGTGGGAGTCGTACGGAAGTTCGAGAGGCGCATCCGCCGCCTCGAGAGAGAAGTGGCATCCAGCCGGGCGCACCTGGAATCCGTCATCGTCGAGCAGGAAGCCGCCAACGAGGAAGCTGTAGCATCCAACGAGGAGTTAGAAAGCCTCAACGAGGAACTGGCAAGCTCCAAGGAGGAACTGGAGGCCACCAACGAAGAACTGACTACCATCAACCAGGAACTCCAGGTTCGCAATACCGAACTCGAAATCGCGCGGGACTTCGCGCAGGCCACCATCGACACGGTTCGCGGGTCGCTCCTGGTCCTCGGGTCGGACCTTCGGGTGCTCAAGGCCAACCGGTCTTTCTACGCAGCGTTCCGGCAGTCCCCGGCGGAGGTCGAGCACTCGTTCATCTACGAACTGGGCGGCGGACGCTGGAACATTCCGCGGCTGCGCCAGTTGCTCGAAGAGACTTTGCGCACCGATCGGACCATCAACGATTTCGAGATGGAGTATGACGTGCCGCCGCTCGGCGGGCGGATTCTCCTTCTGAATGCCTGCCGCTTCGAGCGCGAGGAGCGAATCCTGCTGGCTATCGAAGATGTGACCGAGAGCCGGCGTGTCGAGGAGGAGTTGCGCCAGTCGCAGAAGATGGAAGCCATCGGCTATCTTGCCGCCGGGGTGGCTCACGATTTCAATAATCTGTTGACCGGAGTGATAGGGAACGCGAGCATGGTGGCCGATGCGCTGCCGGAGCACGACCCGCATAAGGCGACAATCGAGACCGCCATCGCCGGCGCCCAACGGGCCGCGGACCTGACCCGGCAGCTCCTCGCGTATGCAGGAAAGGGCCGATTCTACCTGGAACGGGTAGATCTGTCGCACGTGGCCATTGAGACCGGCAGGCTGGTCCATCCGTCCGTCCCGGCGAACGTTCAGCTTCGGCTGGATCTCGATAAGTCTCTTCCTCTGCTCCTCGCCGACGCAAGCCAAATGCAGCAGGTGGTGATGAACCTGGTAATCAATGGCGCTGAGGCGATTGGCGAACGCGGCGGCACCATCACGGTCAGAACCGGATGTCAAACCGTGACCGATGAGCCCTTGCCTGATTTGCATCCCGCGGGAGAAGTGGCGCCCGGAGAATACGTTTTCCTCGAAGTGCAGGACAACGGTTCGGGAATGAACGAGCAGACCATCCGCAAAATCTTCGACCCGTTCTTCACGACCAAGTTTACAGGGCGCGGCCTCGGATTGGCGGCGGTCCTGGGCATCGTACGGCAGCAAAAGGGGGCAATACAGGTTCGTAGCGTTCCCGGGCGGGGAACTTGTTTCCGCGTGTTGTTCCCGGCCAGAGAGAAGGTGGGAGCGCGAGTCGACGACGACGTGACCCGCGACGAATTGCGTGGCTCCGGGATCGTCCTCATCGTAGACGATGAAGAGATGATCCGCAAATACACCGGGTCTGCATTGGAAACGCTCGGCTACACAGTTCTGCTGGCCCAGAGTGGCCAGGAAGCAGTTCGGCTCGTTCGGGAGAGCTCCGGCGACATCCGGCTGGTGCTGCTCGACGTGGCTATGCCTGGAATGGACGGCCTGCAGACATTGGAACGGCTTCGCGAGATCCGGCCGGAGCTCCGCGTGGTCGTGTGTAGCGGATTCGGCGACAGGGACGTCGAGGCGCGCTTCGCGGGGAAGGACGTCACCGGGTTCTTCCCGAAACCCTTCACCGTAAAGCAGCTTGGCCGAAAGGTTAAGGAGTGCATGCCATCAGACGGGTCTGATGACTGAACGGCAATCGGGCGGCTTGCCATTCATCCCGCAGCCTTTCGGCCCGAAGATGCCGGAGGAGTTGCAGAGTGTGTGGTGAAGGGTTGCGGGGTTGCCTTCGGACGGAGACCCGCGTTGAACCCTTCCATTGGCTGTGTAGTCCCCGTTGCTGAGAAGCAGCCGGTCCCGGCCGCTACAGAGCGTTACCGGAAATTGACCCACCAGAATTTCGCTGGAGTGCCTTCCGATATCGGAATCGCTCATCTCGCCGGTCTTGTTCGGGCGTTCTACACCGGCGAACAGACCGCGACGTCTGAGGCCGACGTACATTCCGGAAGGCCCAAAAACGGCAAACTCGGTGCCGTTTGGCGCTCCTGGTTGCAGGAGGGGACCAGGAGGAAATCTTAATGTTTTCTGAAAGCCTTCATGGCGTCTCAAAAGGATATCCTTTTGAAAACTATTTAAGGAACATAAAGAATCGCTCCTGGCAACCTCATCCAACCCCGTAGGATCCTGGCGTCGGGCGATTTTCCTCCTGCTCACCTCCTGCATCGAGCGAAGTGCGGAAATACCCTCCGAGCATGTTGAACTCAAGATTCTGGCTACCGTAAGGCAGCGACGGTTGTGTTTCCGGGGGCTGCCTTCGTAGCCAGTTCGCGCTCACGGCTCGTCGTGCGAATCCGGCGACCCTCATTGCCGGGACCCCAGATTTCAGACAGGAAGTAGGTGTCGCTGTAGCGATGGAACACCAACTTGCCGCCATGCCGCTCGACCACGGAGTAGAGCGGCAGCGCGAGCAGGATCACAGCGCCCTTCCCGTCAGCGGCTTGGATCATCACGGTGCCGGGAGCGGGGCCCTGACTCATCACCTTGTACTCTCCGGCTGGCAACGTCCGGTTTCCCACGATGAAGTCAAAGGGAACGTTGGCTTGGACCCGAGTCGAGCTCTGCGCGAACGCGGCCGAGGCCGTCAGCGCAGCTACTGTGAAAATACCGAGCAGATTCGTTTTCATTTGGACTTCCTTCAGGTCTTATTCGGAGGCCGGCGCGGCCCAGACGCTCTTCTTCATTCAGCGTTCCCTGGCTCTTCCCGCCTGCCTTCACTCCGACAGGCGCAAGTCGAACGCAAAAACTGGAACCGCACCCAACAAAAAATTCAGTTGTGGATTGAATTACCCGATCGGACCTTGTGTGCAACGAATCGGACGGCCGGCGACAGAGACCTCTAGCTCTTCCCACCCAGTTCGGCCGCCAGCCAGGCTCTCGCCAGTCTCCAGTCCCGCATCACCGTATCCGGCGAGACCCTGAGAACCTCTGCCGTCTCCTCCACACTCAGTCCGCCGAAGAAGCGCAGTTCGATGACCTGAACTTTGCGTGGATCCAGCCCGGCAAGCGCGTTTAATGCATCGTCGAGTGCGATCAGTTCGCGCGCCCGCCCGGATCCTACATCGGGCAGTTCGTCCAGATTGAGCTTCGGAATGGCGCCGCCACGCTTGGCTGCCACCCGCCGCCTGGCCCGGTCCAGCAGAATGCGCCGCATGACCTGTGCCGAGACCGCGAAGAAGTGGGCCCGGTGCTGCCAGTCCACGTTTGTGACATCGATCAATTTAAGGTAGGCTTCGTGAACCAAGGCCGTGGTTTGAATGGTTCTCCCCGGCCGCTCGTTCTGCATGCAGTGTCCGGCGATGCGCCGCAGCTCCTTATATACGCGCGGCGTCAGCTGCTCCAGCGCGCCCCGGTCGCCCTTCGCCCAAGCACGAAGAAGCTGCGTAGTTTCTGACGATTGCCCATCCCGCATAGAAATCCGGCTGGAAAGAATTGTATCGCCGCTAGCACCTCGCCGGAAAAGTCTTTGCGCCGGGCCCAGTTTTTCCTCCCCGTTTGCGCCTGTTGGACTGACGACGGAGGGAACAATGAAGACGAGGGCGATCACCAGTGTGGTGCTGATGGCGGGAGTGCTCGCGCACGCCCAATCAATAGGCGCGAACGCGGAACCTACGGTGACTGTTTGCATGGAACGCATAGACACTCACGCGTCCTTTGCTGTACCCGCCAGAGCCAGGGAACTCGCTTCTCAAATGTTTGCCGGAATCGGCTTAGTGATCGAGTGGCGAAACGGACTCCCCGGCTGCCCGGCGCAAGGCATTCGCATCAGCCTGAGCTACGACACGCCTTAGTCTCTGAAGCCTGGAGCGCTGGCCTATGCCCTGCCATATGAAGGCACCCACATCCGCGTATTCTATGATCGGATCGCCCGAAATCCGTGCCACAGACTGATACCCATCGTGCTGGCGCACGTACTTGTACACGAGATCACACATATTCTCCAGGGCATCTGCCGGCATTCCGATGATGGGATAATGAAGGCCCGTTGGAACCAGGATGACTTGCAGCGTATGGCGTTCAAACCGCTTAGGTTTGCGGCTGAAGATGTCGATCTGATTTACCGCGGTTTGGCGCTAAGGGCTGCTCGGGCGTCGGTCGCCATGGATACGGCGCGGGCTCCGGTTGCAGCACAGTAAGAGACTGGATACGATTGGAAACAAATCGCTGGGTTCAAGATGACTCCCGAACGGTGGCGCCAGATCGAGGAGCTGTACCACGTCGCGCGGGACCGCGGTCCCGCAGTGCTGGCGGACACCGATCCCGAGCTTCGGCTGGAAGTCGAGAGGCTGTTGGCGCAACATTCAGCAGGGAAGATTCTGGATCTTCCGGTGTCGGAGCTGCTGCAGGAACTCCCGATCACCGAGATTGACGATTCCACGGGCGCCCATGTGCCATCTTCACGGGAAGCGTTCTCACCCGGGGCAGTCGTGGCGAACAGGTTCCGTATTGTCGGGTCGGTAGGAGGCGGCGGAATGGGGATGGTGTATGAGGCGGTAGACCAAACCCTGGATCGCCGCGTCGCTATTAAGTGTGCCAAGGCGGGCCACCAAATGAGCTTGCCGCCTGAGGTGCGCGCAGCCCGCGAAGTGAGCCACTTCAATGTATGCAAGGTCCACGACCTGCACACGGTAACCACGGGTTCCGGGGAAGTGAGCTTCCTTTCGATGGAGTTCGTCGAAGGGGAGACCCTCTCGGAGCGGATCAAACGCGACGGTGCGCTGAAGCGGCACGAAGCCTTGGGAATTGCCCGCCAGATCTGCGCGGGGCTGGGCCAGGCGCATCGCCAGGGCGTGATCCATGGGGACCTGAAGACCGGCAACGTGATTCTGGCAAAGGTCGCGGAGGGCGGAACTCGGGCCGTGATTACCGATTTCGGACTGGCGAAGTTTGTGGCGCCGGACGGTAGCCGCATTGCGAGCGAACTCGGCGGAACCCCGGACTACATGGCGCCAGAGTTGCTCTTAGGAGAGCCCCCGTCGGTCGCTTCCGACATTTACGCCTTGGGCGTTTTGCTGCACGCGATGCTCACCACCCGCACGCCGCAGCGTGCCGCTGCGGGCACAGCCGAATCGCGCCAAGCGACCACACCGCCACAGGCCGCGACCTCAGATGCGACGACCGTAACGATGGCCCCGCGCATCGCCGAGGCGGATCGGCCGAGATGCTTGAACGAGTTGCCGCAGCCCTGGAAGGACGTCATCGGCAACTGCCTGGAGCCGAAGCCAGCGCGACGGTACGGCTCTGCCCAGCTGGTGGTCGGCGCGCTGGAACCGCGCCGGACGGCGCTGAAGTGGGGCGGCGTCGCAGCCGTGGTGGTTGCATCGGGGCTTGGGTACTGGAAATGGAGCGAGTCCCCGCCCGGCGAAGCCATACGCTTGGCGGTTCTCCCCTTCAGTATCGAACGCAATGCCGGGGCGGATCTTTCGGCGGTCGCGGAGGATATAGCGGAGCGCCTTTCCGGAGCGCGGCGAAACTTCACGGTCATCACTCCACTCGAGGCGAGGCAGAACCAGGTGGATACGCCGGAGAAGGCGCGAAGCATTCTGGGCGCCACCCACGCGCTCGAGACCCGGCTTACTACTAAGGGGGTCCGGATTGCGGCAGCGGCGCAGTTAGTGAACTTGGACTCGGGGAAGGCTGTGCGTGTGCTCCAGTCGACCTATCCGGCAGGCCAGGCGGCCGCGCTGGCCAAGGCGCTGATTGGGATGGTTTCCGTGGGCCTGAGCCTGAAGTCACGTGCTCCACAGGAACCCGTAACCGACATAGCCTATCCGGCATATGTTCAAGGGTTGAATACGTTCCGGCAGGACCCGCGCATGGCCGACGAAGCTATACCCCTCCTGGAACGTGCCATCGCTCTAGATCCCGGGTCAGCCTTGCCCTACGCGGTCCTAGCATTGGCGGAAACACAGAAATTCCGCAACGGCGATGGACGGCAATGGCTCGAACACGCAGCCGAAACGGCCGAGAAAGCGACCGGAATCAATCCGGATTCGGTGCAGGTCTTGCTTGCTTCCGGGCTGGTAGATCAGTTGAGCGGGCGATATGAGCAGGCCGTCTTCGCGATCAGCCGGGCCGTGACCCTCGATCCGGGCAATCCCACGGTCTGGCGCCTGCTAGCGGAAACCTATCAACTGGAGGGCCGAGACGAGGAGGCAGTCCAGACTTACCGGAAGGCGATCGAGTCGGAACCCGGCGGCTACCTGCCATACCTAAATTTCGGCAATTACTATTACACGCGAAACCAATACCGGCAGGCCGAGGAGATGTATCGTAAGGTGACGGCGTTAGCCCCCAGGATGTCGAGCGGCCACATGAATCTGGGTGTTGCCTTGAAACAGCAAGGACGCTACCAGGAGGCGGAACAATCGCTCTTGAAGGCGCTATCGCTGCGCCCCTCCGCGCGGCTGCTACTGAACATCGGCGCGGTGTATTACGAGCAGGAGCAATACTCCGAGGCGCTCCGATTTTTTCAAGAGAGCGCGAAGCAAGGTGCACCGACGGCGGCCCTCGATCGCAATTTGGGCGACGCCTATCGCCACCTTCATCGGCCCAAGGAGGCCGTGATCGCGTATCGCGCGGGGAGGGACATGTCCGAGGAAGAAGTGGCCACGAATCCCCGCGCCTCGGCGGCGCGAGCACAGTTGGCGTTGCTCATGGCGCGATTGGGCGACACGCAGCGGGCATCCTACGAGTTATCGCAGGCGCTGGCGACAGATAGCGGCAACGGCGCGGTGACCGCCGATACGGTCCAAGCCTTGGAAATCCTCAAGCAGAGGGATAGGGCGATCGCGATTCTTCAAAAAGCCCCACTATCCCTATTGGAGGAATTGAATCGAATGCCGGATTTGACCGAACTCCGCCGGGACCGGCGGTTTCGGCAGTTGTTTTAAAAACCATGAAGAGATGCACGACAATGCAAAAGGAGATTTTATGACGCCCCAACCCAATGTAACACCCCAAGTTCGTAGCGTGGTTCTAAACTATGACTCGGCCAACCCGGCTGTTCCCTTCGGACCGAGCCCGCGCCAGGTCCTCGTCAGACCTAATGACACGATCCAATTTCAGATCGGCGTCAGCACCAGAGCCGTACAACCGGGCTGTAAGCTCAGAATCACGCTTCACGACAGCCGGCACTTCTCACAGAAGACTCTTCAACACTCGCCGGCCCAAAGCGGAGCGGAGGATCTGACGGTGACAGTGCTGCCTGGCCTGACGGCTACCCTGGCGGCGTTGCCGGCACCGACCAATCGCGTCATCACCGGCTACAAGTGCGAGCTCCTGGACGCGAACGGAAACTCGATCCCGGGTCTTGTATCGGACGGTTCGGATGGCGGGACCGTCGTGCTCGATAGCAGCAGCGCGTAACTGCTTGGCTTGTTTCACTCACGCTTCCAGTTCATCACTGGCGGTCGCAGGTGAACAGGGTGGGGTTGCTCAAACGCGTACTGAGCAGTGGTTGCGCAACACTCGTTTCAATGCTGTATCCATCCGTGGATGCGCGTGACTGTGAACATACAATAACCTGTCGTTTCATTCAGGGGTGACCCGGCACACGATGGACGGCTTGGGCGCCTTCTTGACTTCCGTTGACCGGTAGACGTCGAAAATTTTTCGGCGATCGAACAGTACGAAGCGGCAGTCGAGAACAGGCGGCCGCTTCCACCGGCGCCATTCGGCAGCATTGCGAATCCGATCGGAGTCATGGAAGCGGAACACGAGAGCGCCGGGTAGCCCTGCGGCAGATGCGTGAGCTGACCGGCGGCTACGTGGCTCCTCCGTATGAGTGCTCCACGTATCACGCGATGTTGGACGGGGCTGAGAGCTCAAGCGGTGGTTAACGCCGCCGGATTCTCGGCCTGCGTTTTTCGGAATTCTCGCACAGTTTAACAGCGGCGTATATCTTGTTCCTGTGGGCAATGGACAAACCTGGGGCCGCGGATGTCATGGTGCCTATGAGAGCGATCACGGTAGCAATGGCGAACTCATTTTCGTTCGGCCTAACAGCCCCTGCCAACGCGACTCCTATCGCCATGCCAACTGCCCGCGAGGTCGCCAGGACTCCCGACGCGATGCCGTGCCGCGCTCGCGGTACTGCGCTCATAAGCATGCTGTTATTCGGCGGTACAAAAATGCCAACACCGCACCCGGCTGTCATTATCCCAGCCGCTACCATTCCAATCGGGGATTCGTCCCCGAGCCGCGACAGCAGGAATGAACCCACCGCAAGCACCCCGATGCCGAATGTTGCGGGTGCCTTTGAACCAACCCTGTCGGACAGGTATCCGCTCAGTGGAGCTGTGATAACCCGGATCGCCCCGTTCGTGGCGAGAAGAAGTCCCGCGGCGGCCGGATGCATGCGACGGCTCTGAATCAGATAGAAGGGGAGAAGGAAGTTCAAAAGGTATCCGCAGATGAAGCTCAGGGTCAGTGTGACGGCGGGGAGACAGAATGAGCCGCGGCGAAAAAGAGAGAGGTCCACTATAGGGTCAGACCTTCGGCGCCCCGCTTGAATGAAAGCTGTCAGGACCTCGGCGGAC
>Ga0335073_10012655_pt1 | contig 11841 bp, 11 predicted proteins | sample Lox_Sample_22_FD_207093 | JGI IMG/M metagenome (GOLD analysis project Ga0335073, IMG submission 207093) | Soil microbial communities from Loxahatchee National Wildlife Refuge, Florida, United States - Lox_Sample_2.2 | ecosystem: Environmental > Terrestrial > Soil > Wetlands | place: USA... | reverse complement strand
ACCATCACCGCCAGCTCTCCGTACTGCATTGGTGGAGTTGCCAATCCAGGCGGCAGTGCCGCGGCGACCTGCGGGGCAGCAGGCTTTTTCGCCCCCCCTCCCGGGCCTGCTAACTACGAAGTTGCTGGGACCGGCTGGGGCAATTCTCAGGTCGGTATCATAACCGGCCCGGGGCAGTGGAACTGGGACCTTGCGGTGCAGAAGAGCACGAAGATCACCGAGTGGGGGACATTACAATTCCGGACGGAGTTCTACAACATCTGGAATCATCCGCAGTTCAGCAATCCGGTTTCGACGTCGTATGCCGGTACGCCGGGTTCGACCTTTGGCCAAATTCAATCGACCTCGGTCGCGCCGCGCGTGATTCAGTTCGGGTTGAAGTTCCTGTTCTAGAGCGGCAGGCTGGAGCTTCGAATCTCGGGCCTCGTCTTTCCGCCGAACGCGGAGAAACGGGGCCCGTTGTTTTTGGATCCAGGACAAAGCGGGGAAGCGGACTAGAAGCGTGAACGGGTGGCCCGGAGGTAATCGCGCAGAGCAGAAACGTTGGGGCCGTAGGAACCGACGCGCCCCGCATCGACAGGAAGGCCCAGTCTTTCGGCTTGCTCGATGCTCAGGCCGGCATCGTCGAGTTCAGCGAGGCTATATCCTTCCGTGGGAACGAGGCGGTTCTGGCGCAGGCGGTCGACCGGGCGGGGCGGCCGGCGCATGTGCCACCGCTTTCCTACCAGATCGAAGAAGTCGTCCCAGTCCCGACGATTCCACATTGGCGCCCCTCTTTTCTAGTACGCCCTCACCCGGTGCAATCCGACATCCAATCGAACTCCGACAGCCCATTGGATGCGCGAATCGCCGTTTGGGTAGCGCGTTTCTCGGCCGCCTTCACTCGGGCCCCATGACACGCGAGTGCTGCAGATTCTAACCCCGATGGCTGTGGAAAGTTCCAGGCGAGTGCTCTTTGTATCGAGTAAGTTATAGCGTCTTGCGCACAGAGGCGGCCGCGGACCGGGCTAATGCGCACTGCTACACGGCGCCCGGCCCGGCTGCTATACTGGCGGCACGCGTGGCGATTCCATGAACAACCCAGTCATCGTCGTTCATTATCACGAACTGTGGCTGAAAGGCCGCAATCGGAGGTTCTTTCTCGGGAAGCTTTTCGTTGCGCTGAGGCAGGCGCTGCAGGGCATCGCCGTCGAGCGCATCGAGCAACCGGGTGATCGCTTTCTCATCCGGCTGGGCGAAGGCGCAGCGCTCGATGAAGCGATACGCCGGGTCGAACGAGTCTTCGGCGTGGCGTATTACGCCGTCGCGCGCCCGGTCGAGCGGGATATGGAGGAGCTTTGCCGCGAGGCCTGGCAGGAGGTCGCTCCCTTGCATTTTGCCACGTTTGCCGTACGCGCGAAGCGCAGCGACAAAGCATTCCCGCATTCGACGATGCAGATCGAGTCTGCCGTCGGGCGTTTTCTGCTCGAGAAGCTTCGCGCCGAGGGGCGTTACATTCGCGTCAAGCTGAAGGATCCCGAGATCACCTGCCACATCGAGGTGACGCCGGGACCGCTGCTCGTCTACGCCCGAAAAATTCCGGGCGCCGGCGGGCTGCCGCCCAACACGGCGGGGCGCATCACCTGCCTGCTCTCGGGTGGCTACGACTCGGCCGTTGCCGCGTACCACATGATGAAGCGCGGCGCGCATTTGAATTTCGTCCACTTTTACGGCACAGGTGCGCGGCCGGGAGAGTCTTCGCTGCACGTCGCCAGCGCGCTTGCGCGGACCCTGGTGCAGTATCAATTCCGGGCGAAACTCTATCGAGTGCCGTTTGAGGCGATTCAGCGCGAAATCGTGCGGTACGCGCCCGAAGAGATGCGCGTGCTCCTTTACCGCCGTATGATGATGCGCATCTCGGAACGGATCGCGCGGCGCACTCGCTCGCTTGCGCTCGTCACCGGCGACAGCCTGGGGCAGGTTGCCTCACAGACGCTCCGGAATCTTACGGCGGTCGAGGCTGCCGCGCGCATGCCCGTCTTTCGTCCGCTCATCGGCACGGACAAGATGGAAATTCTGGCGACGGCGCGCAAGATCGGCACCTACGATATCTCTTCCGAGCCGTTCCACGATTGCTGCCCGGTTTTTCTCCCGCGAAGCCCCGCGCTTTCGGCCAGTCCCGAGGAGCTGGATCAAGCGGAGGCCAGGTTGGACGTGTCGGCGCTCATCGCGATGGGGCTTCGCGGAACGACCGTGGAGAGGCTCAGCTACGTCAACGGGCGAGCGGAATCAGCCGGGGCTGTGCCGCTGGTGCTCGGCGGCCAGGAGAAAGAGCAGAGCGCGATCGCCTGAGGGAAGGGCACACCTGCCAGTTGGCCCTGCGGGGCTGAAGATGCGCGCCAGCTTTTCGATGATCCGCCAGATCTCAGAGGTCGAGAGCGTTACCGGTCGCGACCGTAGCCGCCGCGTCCTCCGCGTCCCCCGCCGCCGCCCCCTCCATGGCCCCCGCGTCCCCCGCCGCCTCCTCCATGACCGCCGTGGCCACCTCTGCCGCCGCCACCGCCGCCCCCCTCGCGCTGGGGACGCGCCTCGTTGACCACAAGGGCGCGGCCCATGAATTCTCGACCGTTGAGAGCCGCAATCACTTTTTCGGCCTCCCCGTCGTCGCGAATTTCAGCGAATCCGAAACCGCGAGGTTGACCCGTGAAACGATCGCGAAGCAGCGTGAGCGAATCCGGCTGCACACCCGCCTCTCCAAATAATGCCGCTAGGTCTTCTTCTGTGGCCTTGAACGACAGATTGCCCACGTACAGTTTCTTCACCGTCTATCTCCCTGTGCCGCCATTTGTTCCGGGAGGCACGTCCTCCGAGGCTGGAAGAAGCAGGATCGAGGCCGCGGGCAGTCAGCGTGCGCCGGCCACTCCGGGCTGAAGCGAGCGCTCCAGCAGCTCACGAGCATCTTGCTGCAAGTTTACGTTCCAGTCAACTACACGCTGTACGTTCGCAGGTCGGGGAAAGAGGAGCGGCGTGAACGCGCCTGCTCAGGTTCTGTAGCTGGCGTTGATGTGGATGTATTCTTTCGTGAGATCGCACGTCCAGATGCGTGCGACCCCCGAGCCCTGGTGCAAATCGACGACGATCGGAACGAATTTCTCGAGCATCTTCTCGTGCGCCGTGATTTCGTTGAAAGGATACTCGCGGCCGCCGCGGCAGACCTCGATGCCGGCGACCGAAATATCGACCAGCTCGAAATTGAACTTCACTCCGGATCGGCCGGCGGCGGCCAGAATGCGGCCCCAGTTGGGATCGGCGCCCGCAAAGGCCGTTTTGACGAGCGGCGAATTCGCAACGGTGCGCCCAATCTGGTCCGCAGCGCGATCCGAAGCGGCGCCGCGCACTTCAATTTCGATCACGCGCTGCGCGCCTTCCCCATCCTCGACGATCGCCAGTGCCAAAGCCTTACAAACGCTTTCGAGCGCCGCCGAAAACACGGTGAAATCGGCACTGCTCGCGTTCGTGATCTTCCGCGCGCCGGATTCGCCGTTGGCAAAGACGGCGGCCGTATCGTTCGTCGAGGTGTCGCCGTCGACGGTGATCGAATTAAAGGTGCGGCCGACGGCCGATTTGAGCGCCCGTGAGAGGAGGGTGGGCGGGATCGCTGCGTCCGTCGCGATGAAGGCGAGCATCGTCGCCATGTGCGGCTCGATCATGCCGGATCCCTTCGCGCAGCCCAGAAGGCGGACCTGCTTGCCGCCGACGCGGCATTTCGCGGCGGCCCACTTCGGGCGCGTGTCCGTGGTCATGATCGCGTGCGCAAAGTCCGTGAAAGTGGCCACTTGTGAGTTGCGAGCGCGCACCAGATCCGGCACTGCGTCAAGGATGCGGTCGACCTTCAGAGGCGCGCCGATTACGCCGGTCGAGCAGACCAGAATCTGAGCGGGATCGACATCGCCGAGCGCAGCGGCGAGCTTTTGCGTCATCGCGATCGACGCGGGATAGCCGTCGACGCGCGTGCAGCAATTGGCGTTGCCCGAGTTGACGATGAGGCCCCGCGACCAGCCGCGCGACTTGCGCAAGTGTTCGCGCGAAGCGACGACAGGCGCCGCCACCACTCGGTTCGTGGTGAAGACGGCTGCTGCGGCGGCGGGCACATCGCTCACGAGAATGCCGAGATCGAGGCGCGTCTTTTTCAAGCCGCAGTGCGTGGCGGCAAAGGTGAAGCCCCGGGGGATATTGGAGGCGGTGAGATTTTGGTTCATGGCAGAGGCGGCCTCACGAGCCCCTCTCGATGACGGCCAGCCGCGTGTCGAAGTCATCGAGCGCGGCGCGGACCGCTTTGGGCGCCGTACCTCCGGGAACGGCGCGCCGCGCGAGAGACGCTTCGAGCGTCAACGCGGCGGCGAAGTCGTGGCCGAAAGCCGTCGAGAACTCCTTCAGGCGCGCGACGGGAAGCTCGCGGATGGATTTGCCGTCTTGCTCCGTGGCGCGCAGCACCTTACCAACGATTTCGTGCGCCTCGCGGAATGGCACGCCTTTACCCACCAGATAGTCGGCGAGTTCCGTGGCGACAAGGGCGGGATCCTGCGCCGCTTCGCACAGCCGCGCTTCGCGGAAGCGTGTGGCGGCGAGTGTAGCTGCGGCGATCCGCGTCATCCCGAGCGCCTGATCGTGCGCCGCGAAGACGGGTTCCTTGTCTTCCTGCAAATCGCGCTGGTAGCTCGAGGGCAAACCCTTGCACGTAGTCAGCAGAGTCGTGAGCGCTCCGTACATCCGGCCTGTCTTCCCCCGGATCAGTTCCCAGGCATCGGGATTTTTCTTCTGCGGCATCAAGCTGCTCCCGGTGGAGTATTCGTCGGGCAAATCGAGAAAACCGAATTCGGGTGACGCGAAGAGAATCATATCCTCCGAGAGGCGCGAGAGATGGAGCGCGTGCGCGGCAAGCGCGAACAGAAACTCGAGCGCGAAGTCGCGATCGCTTACGGCGTCGAGGCTGTTTGCAGTGATGCGCGAAAAGCCCAGATCGCGGGCAAGGGCCATGCGATCGAGCGGAAAGGCACAACCTGCGAGCGCGCCCGAGCCGAGCGGACACGCGTCGGCGCGCGCGCCGGCGATCGCGAGCCGTTCGGCGTCGCGCGCGAAAGCTTCGCCATGAGCCAGCAGCCAGTGCGAAAGCAATAGCGGCTGGGCGTGCTGCATGTGCGTGGTTCCGGGCATGGGAACGGAAAGATTACGGCCGGCCTGATCGCTTACGGCACGGAGCAGGGAAGCGACTGCCGTGCGAATCTCGCCTGCCGCCTGCCGCACGTACATGCGGAACTCCGTCGCGACCATTTCATTGCGGCTGCGGCCGGTATGAAGCTTTGCGCCGAGCGAGCCCAGCTTTTCGATCAACGCGGTCTCGGCGAAATGGTGGACGTCTTCTGCCTTCGACGCATCCAGCCACGCGGGATCGGTTTGCGCGCGCGCTTCGATCTCATCGAGGGCTTTCACGAGCCGCCCGCACTCCTCGCTCGTCAGAATGCCGGCGGCCGCGATCGCGCGCGCCCACGCGCGGTCGAGCGCAAGCTCCTGCGGCAGCAGCCGGCGGTCGAACTGCCACGAACGCTCGAACTCGTAGAACGACGCGTCCGGGGGATGGTCGAAACGCCCGCCCCACATCTTTGAGCCTTCGGATTGCGTCATCTGACAGCGGCCTCGAGCGGCACTGTGATAGGGAGCGCGAAGAGATTGATGAAGCCCTCGGCGTCCTTCGGGTTGTAGCCTGCCATACTGAAGCTGGCGAGGCCGGGGCGATAGAGCGAGTAGGGCGACTTGCGCGACGCGGTGTTCACGTTGCCCTTGAAAAGCGAAAGCGTCACCGAGCCGGTGACGCGCTTCTGCGAATTCGTGAAGAACGCGTCGAGCGATTCGCGCAGCGGCGTGAACCACATGCCGTAGTAAACCATCTCGGCGTAACGCAGCGAGAGAATCTGCTGGTAATGCGCCGTTTCGCGGTCGAGGCAAAGCGACTCCAGTTCCCGGTGCGCATTCACGAGAAGCGTGCCTGCGGGCGTTTCGTACGCGCCGCGCGATTTCATGCCGACGAGTCGATTCTCGACGATGTCCATGCGCCCGACGCCATTCGCCGCCGCGATTCCGTTCAGTTCTTCGATCAGAGTGAGCGGATCGAGCGTCTTGCCGTTCACGGAAACGGGAGTTCCCTCATGGAAGCCGATTTCAACATTCGTGGGCGTGTCGGGCGCGTCTGCGGGCGAGACGATCCACTGCCACATCGACTCCTCGGGCGGGTTCGCGGGATCTTCGAGCACGCCGCCTTCGTGGCTCAGGTGCCAGATGTTGCGGTCGCGGCTGTAGATATTCTTCGTGGTCTGCTCGACGGTGACGTTGTGCGAGCGCGCATAGGCGATTGCTTCTTCGCGCGATGAAATCGTCCATTCGCGCCATGGGGCGATGATGGCAAGCTCCGGCGCGAGCGCCTTCGCGGCGAGCTCGAAGCGCACCTGGTCGTTGCCCTTGCCCGTGCAGCCGTGGGCCAGCGCATCCGCGCCGACCTTTTTCGCGATTTCCACCTGCCGCTTGGCGAGCAACGGGCGCGCGAACGAAGTTCCCAGCAAATATTTGTGTTCGTAGACGGCGCCTGCGCGCAGCGTGGGCCAGATATAGCCGGTAATGAATTCTTCGCGCAGGTCTTCGATGAACGCCTGACTCGCGCCAGTGGCGAGCGCCTTCTTATACGCGGCTTGCAGGTCTTCGCGCTGGCCGAGATCGCCGATCATGGCGATCACTTCACAGCCGCCGTAATGCTCCTTGAGCCACGGAATGATAATGGAGGTATCGAGCCCTCCGGAATAGGCGAGAACGACTTTCTTCGGCAATGAATTCTCCTTATTGATTGAGCAGCGAGTGCAGGATCGCCTTCTGAACGTGGAGGCGGTTCTCAGCTTGGTCGTAGACGATGGAGCGAGGCGAATCGATCACGCCTTCCGTCACTTCGAGCCCGCGATGCGCCGGCAGGCAGTGCAAAAAGACGGCATCCGGCAGCGCGCGGGCGAAGAGCGTTTCGTTCACCTGGTAGCGAGCGAAGACCTTTTCGCGTTTCCTGGATTCCGATTCCTGGCCCATGCTGGCCCAGACGTCGGTGTAGACGGCCTGCGCGCCGGCCACAGCCTCATCCGGCGAGCGCATGACCTCGATTTTGCCGCGCGTCTCGCGAGCCACGCGCTTGGATTCGGCGACGACGTCGGCGGCAGGCTCGTAGCCCTTGGGTGTCGCAACGCGAACATGGGCGCCGCAGCGCGCGCCGATATTCATCAGCGAGTGGCACATGTTGTTGCCGTCGCCGACGTAGGCGAGCTGCAGGCCGCGCAGGTCGCCGTAGCGCTCCTGCAGGGTGAAGAAATCGGCCAGCGCCTGGCACGGATGGAACTTGTCCGAAAGCGCGTTGACCACCGGGATGTCGGCGTTGGCGGCGAGCTCGTCGAGCGAGTCCTGCGCGAAGACGCGCGCCACGATGCCCTGCACCCAGCGCTCGAGATTTTTCGCGATGTCGCGGATCGGTTCGCGGTCAGACATCTTCGCGCCCGTGTGGTCGAGAAAAATCGACGAGCCGCCGAGATGGGCGATGCCGGTCTCAAACGTCACGCGCGTGCGCAGCGACGGCTTTTCGAAAATCAGCACGAAGACCTGGCCCGCGAGCGAAGAACGATAGCGCTCGGGATGCGCTTTCATTTCCGCGGTGAGCGCGAAAAATTCGCGCAGGCCGGCCGGCGTGAATTCCATGCCGGTGAGCAAATCGTTTTTGAGTGCGAGCGGTGTTGGCGTCACTACGGTGTCCATGTTTTTTACCTCGTCGCGGCGATGGCGACCGGTTCCAAACGGGTTTCAGGGGCCTGGGCGCTGGCAGGCCACGGTTTCGCCGATTTGGCGGCGCGCGCCAGCACGCCTTCGAATTTCTTTAGGAAATCGGCGACGTCCCGTGCGCGAAGGATGAACGGCGGCAGCAGCCGGAGGACGTGTTCGTGCGTGCAATTGATTAGCAGGCCGCTTTCGAGCGCTTCCGCCACGAACGGCGCTCCGTCGACGGAGAGATCGACGCCCTGGATCAGGCCTTCGCCACGTACTTCGCGGATGAACTCGAAGCGGGACGCAAGCTTCTCGAGTCCTGCGCGAAGCTCGGCGCCACGCTCGCAGATGTTGAGCAGCAGGTCCTCTTCTTCGACCACGGTGAGAAATTCGAGCGCCGTGGCGCAGACGAGCGGGCCGCCACCGAACGTCGAGCCGTGCGATCCCGGGCTGAACACTGCTGCCAAACGCTCGTTGGCGATCAGTGCGCCGAGCGGAAGGCCGCCCGCGAGCGGCTTCGCGACCGTCACGATGTCGGGCAGCAAATCGAATTTCTGGTACCCGAATTTGCGGCCGGTGCGACCGAGGCCGCACTGGATTTCGTCGGCGATCAGCGCGGCGTCATGGTCGAGTGTCAGCCGGCGCGCCCGGCTCCAAAATTCCTCGGAGACCTCGAAAATGCCGCCCTCGCCCTGAATCGGCTCGATCAAAAGGGCGCATACGGAATCGTCGAATTTCGCGTCGAGATCGGCCACGTCATTGAGGCGCACGAATTCGACGCCGGGAACGAGCGGCTCGAAGGGCTCGCGATACTTCGCCGGATAGGTGACCGAAAGCGCACCGAACGTGCGGCCGTGGAAGGAATTCTCCATCGCGAGAAAGCGCGTCTTGCGCGGCGCCTCGCCGGCCGCGGTCTTGGAATGCGCGTATCCGCGCGCCAGTTTGAGCGCCGCTTCGATCGATTCGGCTCCGCTATTTGTGAAGAAAACACGGTCTAGCCCCGACCATTCCGCGAGCTTGCGCGCGAGCGGTCCCTGATAGGCATTGTGGAAAAGATTCGAGACGTGCGTCACGCGGCCCGCCTCGCGCCGGATCACGCGAACGAGCCGCGGATGCGCGTAGCCGAGCGCGTTGACGGCGATGCCGCCGAGAAAATCGAGATATTCGCGACCGTTGGCGTCGTAGACGTGGCAGCCGCGCCCGCGCGTGAATACGACCGGCGGCCGCCGGTAGGTCTTCACGAGATAGCGCGCCTCGTCCGCAAGAATCGCCGCCGATAAGGACTGCTTCGACGTGCGCGTCGACTGTTTTTTCGCCGCTTTCTTTTTTGCCATGGCTATTGCGCCGCTCCGTGCGCGGCTCTTGCCCGCGTCCGCGTGCCCGGACGAATCACGGGCAGCACCCGCGTGCCCGGGCAGCGTCCCGCGCTCGCCGCTGCAAGCAGGGCGCGGGGCAGGGTGCCGCCGACGATGCGCACTTCGGAAACGCCGCCGGCGAGCGCGCGCTTCGCCGCTTCGAGCTTCAGAATCATCCCGCCCGACACCTTGTGTCGACGGATGAGATCTTCGATTTCGGTGCCGCGCACGGCGCGAAGAACCTTTTCGCCGTCGAGGACGCCCGCAACGTCCGTCATGAAGATCAGCCGGTCGGCCTCGATGAACTCAGCGGCGGCCGCGGCCATGTGATCGGCGTTGATGTTGTAAAGCTCGCCATCGGCGCCCAGCCCCATGCAGGAAGCGACGGGGACGATCCCTTCGCGCCAGAGCGAGCGCAGAAAATCGACGTTCACCTCGGTCAGGTAGCCGACAAACCCGAGCCCGCCCTCGGTCTCCTCGATCTGCATCGGCTCGGCCAGAAAGCACGCGGCGTCGCTGGCGCTGATGCCGACGGCCGGCTGGCCGGCGAGCGAAATCGCCCCGGCGAGTTTCTTATTGAGCAGCCCGGCGAAGACCATGATCGCGGCATCGCGCGTCTCGCGATCGGTGACGCGCAGCCCGTTGACGAAGCGGCTCGCGATGCCCATGCGCGCAAGCGTCGCCGTGAAAATCTTGCCGCCGCCGTGGACAACCAGCAGTTCGTGCCCCGCGCGCGCCAGTTCGGCGATCTGCCGCGCCAGCGAGTGAACGTCTTCATCGCGCTCGAGCAGAGCTCCCGCGATTTTGATCACCATCCTCATAGCAATCCCGCCGTTTCGGGATACCCGCGCATCCCATTGAGATTTTGTACCGCTTGCCCCGCCGCGCCCTTACCGAGGTTGTCGAGACATGAAACGACGATCAGCCGTTCGCCCGCCGGATCGAGCGCGAAGCCGATGTCGCAGAAATTCGTGTGCGCCACGTGCTGCAGCTCCGGCAAGCTGCCTGCCGGTAGCACTCGCACCATGGGCTTTCCGGCGTAGAACTCTCGGAAAAGCGCTTCGACGTCCTCCAGGTTGCGCACGGGATCGAGCCAGACGTACAGCGTCGAAAGGATTCCTCGATCGATCGGCAGCAGGTGCGTGGTGAATACGAAGTCCTTTGCCACAAGACCGAGATGATCGGAAACTTCGGGCGTGTGCCGGTGCGTGAAAAGGCCGTAAGCGCGGAAGTTTTCGTTCACCTCGACGAATTGCATCTCCCGCTTCGCTTCCTTGCCCGCCCCGGTTGCGCCGGATTTGCAGTCGCAGACGATTCCGCGCGCCCTATGGATCCAGCCCGCATCGACTAGCGGCTTCAGCCCGAGAATCACCGAAGTCGGATAGCAACCGGGATTGCCGACGACCCGAGCCTTCGGCAGTGCGTCTGCATAAAGCTCGGGCAGACCATACACTGCTTCGCCGAGAATCTTCGCGTCGGGCGCAGGCAGCTTGTACCACTTCGCGAAGGTCTCCGGCTGGCGGAAGCGGAAAGCGCCGCTCAGATCGACGATCTTCAGCGCGGGATTGGCCGCAAGCAACTGGGGCACGAGCTCGAGCGAAGCTTCGTGCGGCGTCGAAAGAAACACCACCTCGGCGCCGCTGGCCGCCACGGCTTCGACCGAAAGCGCTTTGCAGGGCGCGTCGCCCCAACCGCGCAGCTGCGGAAAAAGCTCGGTCAGGCAACGGACGTGCGCGTAGTGGTCACGCAGAAAGAACGTCGGTTTCTCGATCTGTGGGTGCCGAAGCAGGAGCCGGGCCAGCTCGAATCCCGCGTAGCCCGTAACTCCGACGACGGCGACCCGTGTCGGGTCGGTCATCGGAGCATTTCCTCCACGCGTTTGCGGACGGCGTTGCAGGCGTTTCGAGAGGAGCAGATGACGAGAAGCGTATCGTCACCGGCGAGCGTGCCGGCCACCTCCTTCCAATGCTCGCCATCGACCGCTACGGCCAGCGGATGAGCGCCGCCAGGCGGCGTCTTCAGCACGAGCATGTTCTGTGCGGCGCGAATGTCGAGCAAGTATTCCTTCAGCGCGCGAGCGAGCGCGGGAACCGCCGTCGTCTCCTGCGTTGTGGCGGAGGCGAGCGGCCGGTAGCCGGAAGACGTCTTGACGAGCCGCAGCTCGCGCAGGTCGCGCGAAAGAGTCGCCTGCGTCACCCGGACGCCGAGATGCCCGAGCTGCCGCCGCAGCTCGTCCTGGCTCGCCACGGCTTGGCCGTTGAGCAGCTTCAAAATCTGTCCTTGCCGGAATCGTTTCTGTACGCCCATGTTCGCCGAATGCTTGAATATGCACTCTCTTGCATAATCATACAGCGCTCATCATGCGTGTCAAGTATTCTCTATGAAGGATGCGATGAATTGATCCTGCGTTGCAGAATTGTCGCCGACACCGGCGCGAACAGCCCCGACACCGTGTCGCGCATCGGCTGCCGAGGGAATTCTTCGAGACTCGCGAATTGCAATTGGCGAAACTGCGACGCAGACTCGGCGCTGCGAATGCAAAGGAGGACCTGGCGGGGGAACAACGCGGGGATGGTAGGCCCGTGCGGGCTCGAACCGCAGACCTCCACCGTGTCAAGGTGGCGCTCTAGCCAACTGAGCTACGGGCCTTCTGACGCGAGTATCT
>Ga0335073_10012652_pt1 | contig 11844 bp, 8 predicted proteins | sample Lox_Sample_22_FD_207093 | JGI IMG/M metagenome (GOLD analysis project Ga0335073, IMG submission 207093) | Soil microbial communities from Loxahatchee National Wildlife Refuge, Florida, United States - Lox_Sample_2.2 | ecosystem: Environmental > Terrestrial > Soil > Wetlands | place: USA: Florida... | reverse complement strand
TTGGAAAATCGCGGCGGGAGTGGACATTCCGACCCCATTCAAGCGGTTGCGGTTCGAAGAAGCATTGAACCGGTTCGGCATCGACAAGCCGGACACGCGCTTCGGCATGGAACTGGTGGATTTTACCGAGGAATTTCGGGGCAGCGCGTTCAAGGTTTTTTCAGGCGCCATCTCAAACAACGGCGTGGTGAAAGCGCTCAACGCCAAAGGACTGGCCGGCGCGACCCAGGGCCAGATCGAAACGATGACTGAATACGCGAAAAGTTTTGGGGCAAAGGGCCTGGCGTACATCAAGGTGGAGAATGGAGAATGGAAATCGCCAATCGTAAAATTTTTCAGCGACGCTGAGAAGGCGGCGCTAACGTCGAAATTAAAAATCGAAGAAGGCGATTTGATTCTGTTCGCGGCGGACCAATGGCTCAATGCCTGCGAAATCCTTGGCAAAATCCGCCTCTACTGCGCGGAAGTTTTGCGTGAACAGGGAAAACTCGTGATTGAACCCAACCGTTTCGATTTTCTTTGGGTCGTCGATTTTCCGTTGTTGAGTTTCGACAAGGAGCAAAACCGGTGGTATTCGAGCCATCATCCGTTCACCGCGCCGGTGGCGGAGGACATTTCATTTTTGAAGACGGAGCCGAAGCGCGTTCGCGGCCAGCACTATGACATTGTGGTCAATGGCGTGGAACTGGGCGGCGGATCCATTCGTATTCACCAGCCGGACGTGCAAAAGACAATTTTTGAGGATGTCCTGCAAATTTCGCCGGAGGAAACCAGGCTGCGATTCGGCTATATGCTTGAAGCCTTTCGTTACGGAGCGCCCCCGCACGGCGGCATCGCGCTTGGTTTTGACCGTTTGATTGCGATCCTTTGCGGCACGCCGAGCATCCGCGACGTCATTGCATTTCCAAAAACGGCCAAGGGAGTGGACTTGATGACGGATTCGCCCGCGCCGGTTTCGCCACGGCAGTTGCGGGAGCTTTATATCGAGGTGAAGGCGCAGAAGAAAGAGTAGCAATGCCATGGTGTCACGGAGCGGCTCAAATTTTTGCAGATATCAAATTACCGATGACGTCCCACTCGCCAATTAGCTCGTTTGACCATGAATGATTGGAAAGACCGGAGCCAGAGCATGTTGATAACCGTTTTTCTTGCTTGCGCAGTGCTTTGCATCTGCGGTTGCGCGGTGCAGCGCCGGCTGCTTTATTTTCCGACAAAACTACCGCAGGATCTGGCGGTCCAGGAAGCGAGGAGTTGCGGTTTCATTCCCTGGAAAAACGCTTCAGGCCAAATCATTGGTTGGGAAATTCCAGCCAACGGCGCTTCGAACGGCAGCGTGCTGATTCTTCATGGCAATGCAGGGTGGGCCGGCGCCCGGGACTACCTCGCGCACCCGATTCATGAAGCGGCAAGAGCAGATGTTTTTGTCCTCGAATATCCGGGATACGGCGCGCGCAAAGGGTCGCCGGGCAAAAAAACGTTCGACGCCGCCGCCGAGGAGGCATTCCGGCTTCTTCCCGCAAACACTCCGAAATATATCGTGAGCGAATCCATTGGCACCGGTGTGGCTTGCGACCTGGCAAAAGAGCATCCAAAAGAAATCGCGGGCATGGCGTTGATTGCGCCGTATCATAACCTGGCTTCTGTTGCGCAACATAAGATATGGTTTCTCCCGGCCTATTTTCTTTTGCTCGATCGCTTTAATCCCGGAAAATCCCTCAGGAGTTATCATGGCCCGGTGAAATTTGTCGTTGCCGGCCAGGATGAAATTATCGGTCCCGCCACGGGCATCCGCTTGTATAAAAGGTACAGCGGCCCGAAAGATTTGCAATTGATCGCCGGAGCGCATCATAACGATGTGGCTGCGCAACCACCCGACTGGTGGAGAAAAGTATTTTCTTTTTGGAAGGAAAATGAAACGGTTGGGCGAAACACATCGCTGACGAAAAGAGGAAACATATGGCTTTGATTGTCCAAAAATACGGCGGCACATCCGTCGGCAATCCGGAGCGCATCAAAAACGTGGCGCGACGGATAGCGGATTATCGCTCCCGGGGTGACCAGACAGTCGTGGTCGTTTCGGCGATGAGCGGGGTGACGGACAATTTAATCAAGCTGGCGCGGGAAATCATGCTTTTGCCGAGCGAGCGTGAGATGGACGTCCTGCTGGCCACCGGCGAACAGCAAACCATTGCTTTGACGGCCATCGCGCTCCATGCCTTAAACGTGCCTGCGGTTTCCCTGACCGGCGCCCAGGCCGGGATCACAACTGACGGCGTCCATACCAAGGCCAAAATCCATAACATCAGCCCCAAAAAAGTCCATGAGCTTCTCAACCAGGGCAACGTCGTCATCGTGGCCGGCTTCCAGGGCGAGACCGCCGAAGGCCAGGTAACTACGCTCGGCCGCGGCGGCTCGGATCTGACGGCCATCGCGCTCGCAGCGGCGCTCAAGGCGGACCTTTGTCAAATCTACACGGACGTGGATGGAGTCTATACCGCTGATCCGCGCATTGTGCCGGCGGCACAGAAGCTGACCGAAATTTCCTATGACGAAATGCTCGAACTGGCGAGCCTGGGCGCAAAAGTGATGCAGTCGCGCTCAGTTGAATTTGCCAAAAAATTTGGCGTAGTATTTGAAGTCCGTTCGAGTTTAAACGATAACCCCGGAACCATTGTGAAAGAAGAAACCAAAAGCATGGAAGGCGTGGTAGTGCGCGGCGTGGCCCTCGACAAAAACCAGGCCAAAGTAACGCTCGTGGGCGTGCCCGATAAACCCGGCGTGGCCGCAAAAATTTTCAAGGCGCTGGGCGACGCCGCCGTGAATATCGACATGATTGTCCAAAACATCAGCCACGGCACCGGCGCGCCCCAAACAGACATCTCGTTCACCGTCGAAAAAGCCGACTTGCTCAAGGCGCAAAAAGTCATCGAAGCCCTGAAAAACAAAGTGGGCCTGCGCGACGTCATCACATCCGAAAAAATCGGCAAGCTTTCAATCGTCGGCGTCGGAATGAAATCACACACGGGCGTGGCGGGCAGAATGTTTGAAACCCTGGCGGAAGCGGGAGTAAACATTGATATGATCTCGACCAGCGAAATCAAGATTTCAGTCGTCATTGACCTGGCCAAAGGTGAGGCGGCCATGAAAGCCATCCATGCCGCGTTTATCGGCTGATTTTGCAATTCGACGCTTGACGGCACAGGGTCATTCCATAACGTCGTTCCATGCAGGTTGAAGACCGAAACAGGCCCGGTCTGCTCGCAACAGGCAGGCAGCAAACTGAGGCCGGCCCTTACGATTCCAAGGTGACCTGGTTTGCCCTTTATGGATTTCTACTGGTGTCGCTGGCCGTGGCGGGATACGTCATCGGAGTTCTCCTGGGCCCGGTCCGATGGTTGTTTTGGGACCCTCATCTGTTTCGGCGTATCAATGAAGAAATTGTGTGGTATAGCGGCATTCCTTTTGTAGCCGGAACTCTGTTGTTTTGTTGGGACCTCTTTCTCAATGTCCAGCCCTTGCGCCGGCTAAAATCCATACAACACGATCCGCCCGCGAACAACCGGCTGACCGTCGTCCTTACGGCCTACAACGACGAACGCAGCATCGGCAAGGCTGTCGAGGATTTTCGCGCGCACCCGCTGGTGCAGCGCGTCATCGTCGTCAGCAACAACAGCAAAGACAGAACGATGGATTTTGCCGAAAAGGCCGGCGCATTTGTTTTAAACGAGGAACGCCAGGGCTACGGAGCGTGCGTCCATCGCGCCTTGCGCGAGGCGCTGGAGTTTCAAGATACCGAACTCACCGTCTTATGCGAGGGCGACCTGACCTTTCGCGCCTATGACCTTGAAAAATTTCTCGCTTACATCCCGCATGCCGACATCGTCAACGGCAGCCGCATCGTCGAGCAGTTGCAGGACCGTGACACGCAACTTTCCATGTATATGCACTATGGAAACCTGTTCGCCGGAAAGGTGCTGGAATTAAAGCATCTGGGCAGGGTTTCGCTGACGGACGTGGGAACGACATATAAAATGTGCCGCAACTCAGCATTGTGCAAGCTGATGGACCGGCTGGACCCGCGAGTGAATTTGGAATTTAACGCTTATTTTTTGGATAACGCCCTGAAGATGGGCCTGCGCATTCTCGAATGTCCCATCTCGTTTCATCCCCGCGTGGGCGCCAGCAAAGGCGGCAACGTCAACAATCGCATTGCCACCCGCCTCGGCCTGAAAATGCTATTGGGCATTTTTACAGATTGGAAAGGCTTCGCGCATGACTGAAAATGCCTATCATAGCACTCGGTTTACGGAGGACCCACGCCGGTCGGTGCTGTGGCAAACTCTCGTGGCGCACATTTTTCAAAAGGATATTCCGCCGGACGGTGTTGTGCTGGAACTCGGGGCCGGCTACGGTGATTTCATTAACGCAGTGAAGGCGCGGCGGCGACTGGCCGTGGACACCTGGACCGGCATGCTCACACACCTGCAACCCGGCGTGGAGGGTCTCGTGACCAGCGTCACGCAGTTGGACAGCGTGGAGGACAATTCAGTAGATTACGTTTTCAGCAGCAACTGTTTTGAACATATTTCGCAACAGGACCTCATTTGCTGCCTGGCCCAACTCCAGCGCAAAATGAAGCCCGGCGCCAGGCTGACGATTGTTCAGCCCAATTTTAAATACTCCTTTCGGAACTATTTCGACGACTACACTCACGTCTCGATTTACACAGCGCAAGGCTTGAGCGATTTGCTGGAAGCCAACGGATTCCGGGTCATCCATTGCCTGCCGCGTTTCCTCCCTTTGACCATTAAATCCCGCTTGCCGGTCCATCCGTTATTCATTCGCTTGTACCTGATGAGCCCGTTTAAACCATTGGCCGGGCAAATGCTCATTAGCGCCATCCGATGATTTCCGGAACAAGACACTGGTATCTCCGCAATCCGGTTACAATCCTGGCGCTCGCGGCAGCGGCGTGGATTCTTTACATCCCATCCGTTCACTACGATTTCGTCTATTACGACGATGTCCGAATCCTTCAGCAACATCCGGAACTTTACGGGCAACCGGATTTGCCGGCGGATTTAAAGGCGATTTTCGTAACCGCCTATCCGCGAGAGGAGCCCCTGCTGGTACGCGACGTCTCCTGGGCAGCCGACAGCCTCATTTTCGGGTTCAACAACCCAATCGGCTATCATCTCGACAATGTCCTGCTTCATGGGCTCGTTGTCGCGCTCCTGTTTTTGTTTTTGCTCGAGACGACCGGGAGGTACGATTTCGCGCTGGCTGTCTCAGCCGCATGGCTGCTGCTGGCGGTGCACGTCGAGCCTGTGGCCTGGATCATGGGCCGCAAAGATATTCTGTCTGCCTTGTTCATGCTGGCGGCACTATGCGCGCAGACACGGCGGCTGACAGCCCAAACCCGCGCCGGCCGCTGCATCTGGTATGCGCTGACTCTGTTTTTTTTCATCATCGCCTTGCTCTCGAAAATCAATGTGCTGACTTTTCCCCTGGTGCTTTTCCTGCATGCCGTGTTCTTTCCGTATTTGAGGGGAGAACGCAAGCCAGATGACGGGCTTTCATTCGACCGGACGGGGTTCGAGATATTGTTGTCGTTTCCTGGGCTCGTGGCCAGTGGGATTGTCTTCGTTTGGTATCAACGCATCCTGGCCCAGGTCGGCCTTTTCGATCGCGGCTACACCGCGCATGGCGCAGCCCATTTGTGGAATTTGTTGATGAACAATTCGATGGGATTTTGGCTGTACCTGCGCCAGGTATTTTTTCCATGGCACTTGTCTGTCCTTTATACATGGCCCGGGCTGCTGGAACATTATCCCGCCTGGCAAATCGTGGCCGCCCTTGCCACGGCTGCGGCAATTATTGCGGTGGGCGTTTGGATGTTTCGCCGCCACAAGGATATCTTTTTCTATTACGCAGCTTTCTTCATGCTGATGATTCCGTATCTGAATTTGATATACATCGGGATTTGGGTTGCCGATCGCTATATCTATTTCTCAGCCTTTTGCATTCTGGCCATCGCGACCACCCTGGCGCAGGCCGCGTTTCGAAGCAGCCGTCCCATTCCCCGCATCGCCGCCATGACCGGTTGCGTCGCGTTTGCGGCGGTGAATTTATACCAAACATTTTCCTACGAACCGATGTGGCGAAATGGGGAAACGTTGTGGCAATATCATTTGACCCTGCTCAGGCCGAGCTCCATTGCCTATGAGAATCTGGCGGCTTACTATTACGCGCAATTTTCTTCGGCCCATGCTCAAAACAACATGCCCATGATGGTGCTATCACTTAAAAAGATGGAAGCCGTCATTGACACGGGGCTCGCGCAATTCTGGCCCGATCACCATGAGCCTCCGCCGCAGACCACGTCCTACCTGTTTTTTCTTCAGTCTCTGGCGCAGGAAGTGAAAGGCGACCAAACTGCCGCGCTCGAAAGTTTGTTGATCTCCGACCGTCTTCACCCCGGGTTCGCGCCGACAGAACTGAATTTGTCACTGTTATACCGCAAACTCGCTGAGGCATCCCGGAGCCCGCAACAGCAAAAAGCCTATCTTGAAGAGGCGCGGGACCGGTATTCCCAGTACATCACCCTTACCTGCCGCGGCCGCCCTGCCCCACCTGATGTGCAGAAACAATTGGCTGAAATCGAGAAATCATTGTCGGAAATACATTGAGGCGCAGGTACGTTGAAAGGTTAAAACGTTGAAACGGTTTTACCCACGAACGCCGTTAATCCAGTCACCCAAGAATCCCCTATCGTTTCTTGGGCTCGACTTTTTTGAGGCCCACTTCCTCGGCGATGTCGTCAAATTCGTCGCCCGTGATGTTTTCGAGTCGTTTGCCGCGTGACTTGAGTTTCTCGTTGATTCTGATGACTTTTTCGGTCATCGCTTCGTGAGTCTCTTCGGTCCCGCCAACAAGGGCAAAGTTATCGCCTGTGGTAACGCGCTTATGACCGTCGGAATCCAATCCGACGCCAAACATCAGCGCTTTGCCCTTTTTCTTGGCCTTTGACATTAAAATAGGGTAAGGCCAACACCCACATGGGTCAAGCGGGCGATACGTGGAGCGTATTGCGTGTTGCGTCAGGTACGGTTGGGCGAAAGGCACGGATTCAACCGTTCACAACAAAATCAGGTATAGAACTGGCAGATCGCCAGTTTCCATCCGCCTGTGATTGACGAAAGCAGCACACTCAATGAATGCCTGAAAAATCTCCGGCAGAAAATGTAAATTGCATAAGCTAAAAATGTTGATTCACCGCCTCAACTCTTTAACCCTTAACACAAATCATGTCATTCATTCTGGCCCTTGACCAGGGCACGACGAGTTCGCGGGCCATCCTGTTTAATCAGGACGGACGGATTGGCGGAATTGCACAGGCCGAGTTTCCGCAGATTTTTCCCAAAGCCGGTTGGGTCGAGCATGATCCGGAACAAATTTGGAAAAGCCAATTGGAAGTCGCGCGCAAGGCGCTGGCTGAGGCGCGAGTGACTGCGAACGACATCGCGGCCATCGGCATCACGAACCAGCGCGAAACGACGCTGGTGTGGGATCGCCGCAGCGGCGCGCCCATCCACAATGCGATCGTCTGGCAGGACCGCAGAACTGCAGGTTTTTGCGATGAGCTGAAACGCTCCGGCAAAGGCGATTTGATTCAAAAGAAGACCGGTTTGGTGATCGACGCGTATTTCAGCGGCAGCAAGTTGCGCTGGATATTGGACCACGTGCCCGGCGCGCGCGAGAAGGCGAGTCGCGGCGAGCTGGCCTTTGGCACGGTGGATACGTGGCTGCTATGGAACCTTACGGGCGGCAGACTGCATGCAACGGATGTCACCAACGCTTCCCGCACCCTGCTTTTCAACATCCACACGGGCGATTGGGACGATGACTTGCTTCGGCTTTTGGATATTCCGAGGGAAATGTTGCCGGCGGTGCGGCCTTCGAGCGGGATTTTCGGAGAGACCGTGCGCGAAATCTTTGGAGCGCCGGTCAAAATCTCCGGCGTGGCGGGTGATCAGCAGGCCGCGTTATTCGGCCAAGCCTGCTTCGAACGCGGGCAGGCCAAAAACACTTACGGCACCGGTTGTTTCATGCTGATGAATCTGGGAAATAAACCTGCGACCTCGCGTAATCAATTAATTACCACCGCGGCATGGCAGATGAACGGCCGCACAGACTTTGCCCTGGAGGGCAGCGTGTTTGTTGGCGGCGCGGTGGTGCAATGGCTGCGCGATGGACTGGGATTGATCAAGTCTTCAGGTGATATCGAGGCGCTGGCGGCGAGCGTGCCGGATTGCGGCGGAGTTTATTTCGTTCCTGCATTTGCAGGCCTGGGAGCGCCGCATTGGGACCAATATGCCCGCGGTTCAATCACCGGCCTGACGCGCGGCACAACGGCCGGCCATATAGCCCGCGCGGCATTGGAAGGAATCGCATTTCAGGTGGCCGACGTGCTCGACGCGATGCGTGAGGATTCGGGAATTCAAGTAAAACAACTGCGCGTAGACGGCGGCGCGTGCGCCAACAATCTGCTGATGCAAATTCAGGCCGATCTGTTGCAGGCGCCGGTGGCGCGACCCGCGGTCATTGAAACGACAGCGCTGGGAGCGGCATACCTGGCGGGACTGGCTGTCGGTTATTGGAAAGATCGCGAAGCAATTGCGGCTGCGTGGAAAGCAGAACGGATTTTTGAGCCCGCCAAAAGCGCGGATGAGGTGGCTCATCGCCGGAGCCGATGGGTCGAGGCACTAAAACGCGCGCGTCAATGGGAGGAACGGTCCTAGCAACGGATTGTCAAAAAGAACTTGCAGATTTATTCGCAAATGTAATGTTGAAGGCGTTCTGCGGTTCGTTAAACCCAACGTCGTGGGTTGTGTTAGTACGTTAAAAAAGGTGATTGTTTATGAAAAAATCTAAAATATTCCTCACACTTGCCGCCGGATTTTTGGCGGCGACGCTTGCGTTGGCCGCGCTGGCCGACGACACCAATCAAGTGACGCTCACGGGAATGATGGTGTGCGGCAAGTGCAAGCTGCACATTACCAAAGCCTGCCAGAATGTGCTCCAGGTGGAAAACGACGGCACCAATATCAACTACTTCCTCACGCAAAACCAGGTGAGCAAGGATTTTCATTCCAACATTTGCCAGAATGATGGAGAAAAGGCAACCGTGACCGGCACTGTAAAGGAAAAGGACGGCAAGGAAGTGCTCACGGCCACCAAAATCGTGGCAACAACGGCTTCGCAGTAGGGCACAGGTGGCGGCGCGGCAGCGCCCCCCTACCATAGCCTGAATCGGTGGGAAGAGATGGCAGCGCCATTGGCACGCCGCTCTGCCCAAACTTCAAGACCGCTCAATCTTCCGCAAACAAATATTCGAGATCCGTCGCGGTGAGGCTGCGGGCGAAACCTTCTTCCCCCAGAACGTCGGCAATGGTTTGCGCTTTGCTTTGCTGCAATTCCCAAATCTTTTCTTCAACCGTACCGGGCGCGATCAAACGATAAGCATTGACGGTATGGGTTTGGCCGATGCGATGCGATCGATCGATGGCCTGGGCTTCCACCGCGGGGTTCCACCAGGGATCGTAGAGCACCACGTAACTGGCATTGGTCAGGTTGAGTCCGGTTCCCGCGGCGCGCAGGCTTAAAAGGAAAACCCCCGCCCTCGTGTCGGACTGAAATGCGTTGACGACCTCCTGCCGCCCTTTTGTCTGGCCGGTAAGAACGTGCGTTTGGATATTTCGCGCGGCGCACTCCTTTTCCAGCAATTGGAGCATTTGTACGAATTGTGAAAAGACCAAAACTTTTTGCCCGTCAGTGATCAGCGGGTCGAGCAATTCAAACAGCGTTTCGGTCTTGCCGCTGGCTGTGTCGCTGCCGACCAGCGAAGGATGGCAGCAGATCTGGCGCAATCGCGTGAGCGCGGCCAGCACGTGCATTTTCGATTTGTTCAGGCCCTGCGTTTCCACGGCTTTCATCACCTGCTCACGGCTGCGGCGCAATTCGGCCAGATAGAGTTTGCGCTGTTCGTCGCCCAGCGGACAATCGCGGCGCTCTTCGATTCGGTCAGGCAGGTCCTTGGCCACGTGCTTCTTGAGCCGGCGCAGGAGCAGCGGACGCAATTTGGCGGAGAGACGCCGGCGGGCGATGCGTTGCTCGTTTTCGGCGTTTTCACCGCGCGGTTCGTAGGTTTCCAGAAATTGCTCCTGTGTGCCCAAATAGCCCGGCTGGATGAAATCCACAATGCTCCAAAGATCCAGCAGCCGGTTTTCCAGCGGGGTGCCCGTGAGCGCCAGTTTGTGCTCGCACTTCAACTGCTTGACCGAGTGCGTCACCTGCGCGCCGGGGTTCTTGATGAATTGGGCTTCGTCCAGGATCACGGCGCGGAAGGAAAATTTTTGCAGTTCCTCCAGGTCCCGCCGCAACAACGCGTAATTGGTGACGATCAAATCACGCTGCGGAATCAACTTGCGCAGATTGTGCCTGGCTGCGCCGCTTTCCAAAACCAATACCCGCATATCGGGCGTGAATTTTTCCGCTTCGCGACGCCAATTGTGCAGGACCGAAGCCGGACAAATCACGAGCGAGGGCTTCGAATTCTTCGCATTGCGTTCCTTGAGCCAGGCGAGCCAGGTCAGGGTTTGAAGCGTTTTGCCCAGGCCCATGTCGTCGGCCAATATGCCGCCGAGTTTTATCTCAGCCAGATGAGCGAGGAAATCGTAACCGTCCTTTTGGTAGGGACGAAGATCGGCGCGCAGGCCGCGCGGCAATCCGGCCGAGGGCACACCACGGAATTCACCGACCCGTTTGCGAAGTTCCTTCGCTTCGGCGGTGTCGGCAAATCGCGAAAAACCTTCCTCACCCAGATGGGCCACGTGTTCCATTCCAACCTTTTGCGGAATGGCGACGATTCCTTCGACGCCCATGTCCGCCATGGCTTCATGCGCGTTTTGAACGGCGGCGGCGTCCAATTCCACCCATCCGGAATTCGGCAATTTGACAAATCGCCCGCTGGCGGAAGCGAGGCGGTCCAAATCCGCTTTGGTGAGCTTGAGACCTTCGGCTTCCCACTCGGCGGAAACCGACAGCCAGTCAATGCCGCTGCCTTTGATAATCAATTTCGGTTTGAGTTGGCGCGGTGTGAGGAAGAGCCGATGAAAGGCCGGATTTCCAAGATATTCGGAATCGTCCGGCCGGGTGCCCCACGCTTCGGCCAGGAGGCCCAGGAAATTTTCGTTGGCGTCGCCGATCCAAAGGCCAGGTTCGGGCGTGAACCAATCGAGCTTTCGCAGCCACTGCGTAGCGGGTTCCAGGCGCGGGTCATCGAGAATTTCGGGTTTGTCATGCGGCCGTTTTTTGACGTCGTTTGTCTGCCATTCCTGGCCGGTCCAGAACCAAATGCTGTGGTCGCGCTGGCTTTTTGCCAGCAGGCGCAGGCGCACGGTCTCGTCGAGCAATTCGAACACGAATTGCGGCGTGGCCTTGTGAGTGACGCAAAGCTGTTCCCAATCCACGCCGTTTGCCGACTGCGTTTTACGCAAGTGCAGCAGCAGGCGATGGCTCAATTTACGGACGGGTACTGAAGGTTTGTTGGCCAGATATTTCAGGACGCGCGCCGGCGGGGCGTTACGCAATAGAAAAAACGTCCCGTCCACCAGGGCCAGCGGCGGCTGATGATTGAAAAATTTTGCGTCTCCCACGGAATGCGTTGCGCCGCCCGGCAGCATGAAACGGTGCGTGAACGACAACTCCTTGTCGCCGTTTTCCAGATGCGGCGAGAGAGCGATGATCTGACCGTGAAATTGCAACGGCTGGGCCGACCCGACC
>Ga0335073_10012651_pt1 | contig 11844 bp, 8 predicted proteins | sample Lox_Sample_22_FD_207093 | JGI IMG/M metagenome (GOLD analysis project Ga0335073, IMG submission 207093) | Soil microbial communities from Loxahatchee National Wildlife Refuge, Florida, United States - Lox_Sample_2.2 | ecosystem: Environmental > Terrestrial > Soil > Wetlands | place: USA: Florida... | reverse complement strand
GGTGGCTGGTCAGCGCGGCGCCGTCGACCGACGGCCGCCAGATCCACGCTGAGCGCGGCGGCTGCCCGAGGGCCAGCTGCGCGCCGAGGATGTCCGCCGCCGGGGCGCTCCTGACCCGTTCCGGGGTGGTGCCGAGCGCGCGGAAGAACTCCGCGGCGATCCGCGCGGCCTGCGGCCGGCTCGTGATGTGGTCACCGCCGCTGGACTCCGCCGCCCGGCGGATCATGCCGGTGGTGAGCGGCGAGGCGAGCAGGGTCGTCACTGACTTGCCGCCGGCCGACAGGCCGTAGAGGGTGATCTGGTCCGGGTCGCCGCCGAAGGCGGCGATGTTCTCCCGCGTCCAGCGCAGCGCCGCGATCTGGTCGTGCAGCCCGAGCGCCCCGGTCGGCTGCTCGCCGGGCACGTCGAGGAAGCCGAGCGCGCCGAGCCGGTAGTTGAACGTCACGACGACGATGCCGTGGGTGCGCGCGAACGCCGCGCCGTCGCCGGCCTGGTGGAGGCCGTCGCCCATCTCGTAGCCGCCGCCGTGGATCCACAGCAGCACGGGCCGGCCGGTCGCCCCGGCCGGCGCGGTGACGTTGAGGTACAGGCAGTCCTCGCTGGCCGGCGGCAGGCTGGGATCGGGGAACGGTTCCGGCTGCAGCGACCTGTCGCGGTAGGCGGTGGCGTCCCTGACCCCGGACCACGCCTCGGGCGGCTGCGGCGGCCGCAGCCGCAGCTCACCGACCGGCGGCCTTGTGTACGGCACGCCTCGCCAGGCGATGATCCCGTCCGCGATCTCGGTCCCGCGCAGTTGCCCGTATGCCGTCTCCGCCAGCGTCATCCGTTCACCTTTCGCTCACTTGCGGCGCGTACGCTCACGCCATGATCCTCGCACCGGTGGACGAGATCGCGGAATTGTTCGGCTCCGCGGCGGCGGCGGAGTACCTGGGCGAGCCGGTCACGGTCCTGGCGCACCTGCTGCAGGCGGGCGCGCTCGCCGAGACGGCGGGCGCCCCGCCGGCGCTGGTCGCGGCCGCGCTGCTGCACGACGTCGGCCATCTGCCGGGAGTGGGCGACCGTACCGGCCGTGAGCTCATGGCGGGCACGGACAACCGGCACGGCGCGCAGGGCGCGGCCTGGCTCGCGCAGTGGTTCCCGCCGCCGGTGACCGAGCCGATCCGGCTGCACGTCCCGGCGAAGCGGTACCTGTGCGCGGTCGAGCCGTCGTACTTCGCGCTGCTGTCCGAGGCGTCGGTCTACACGCTGTCAGTGCAGGGCGGCCCGATGACCGAGGCCGAGGCCGGCGAATTCGAGGCGCTGCCGTACGCCGGCGACGCCGTGGCGGTCCGCCGCTGGGACGACCAGGCGAAAGACCCGTCAGCCGACGTGCCCGGCTTCGCCCACTACCGCCCGCTGCTCGAGGGGCTGCTGTCGCCATCGGCGCCGGATACGGAATACTGAACCTGGGAGCGGGGGTCGGTCAAGTCATCAGCATCGAATTCCACGGACCGGCAACTGCCCCTCCGAGCCCGCCGGCCTGAGCGGTCAGGCGTGCCCGGATTGGAGAACCGGCGCGCGTCGCCACTCCAGTCGCGCGAGGACGAAGAAAACCACGGTGACCACCAGCGACACCGCGACGATCAGCCATTCCACGGAACCGTTGTGGTGATCGGGATCCACCCCGAATACGATCTCGATCCAGTCCTTCCAGAGCAATGTCAGGATCAGGAACACTCCGCTGACGGCGGCCAGGCACGCCTCTACCCAGAACCTGGCGCGCAGGTGGCGCCTCACGATGGCTCCCCAGCCGATGGCGCGCCGGCAGCTCCCGGGCCGCTGACCAGCTGAGCCGGAGCAGGTCCGGCTGAGATTCCCTCGGCCATTGATGGACCGCTGGAGCCGCCTGCGCCGCTGCCCGCCGCCGCTGTCATAGTGCTTGCGGCCCCGGTTCCGGACCCGGGGAGCGCCGGGGCAGGGCCGGCGTTGAACACCGGCACGCCCGTGGGCTGGGCGGCCGGCCCGGGGCCGGCGGCCTCGGCGGTGGATCCGGCACCGGTGGCCTGGGCCGCTGGCGCCGGGCCGCCAGTCACCGACGTCACCTCACCGTCGCTGACCTCAATCGTTACGCGCATCTGAGTCCCTTCTGTGAGTCTGGTTCGCCGCGTAATCAGGCGTTCAGGACCGCGTACCGGCCCTCGAACGTGATCGTGTTCGCGGCCGTGTTCGTCGCGGTGATCCAGTAAGTCACGTTGTTGGCGTCGGCTCGCTGGACCGCGACGCTCCAGTTGAGCTCCGGCGCCGACTCCGGAGTGTCAGGCATCAGATACCAGACAACATGCCAGGTGGCGGGCCAGTTGAAGGTGTACCAGCGCCCGGAGGCATTCGGCCCGAGGGTGCCTGTGAATTGGATTCCGGTGTGCACGACGCCCCCTTATCAGTAGCGGCTCAGGATCGCGTACCGGCCCTCGAAGGTCACGGTCGCGGCGGTCAGGTTAGTGACGGTGATCCAGTAAGTGACGAATTCCGGAGTGGCTCGCTGCACGGCCACCGACCATTGGAGCTGCGGGACGCTGCCCGCCGAGGTGGGCATCACGGTCCACAGGACGTGCCAGGTGGCAGGCCAGTTGAACGTGAACCACCGCATCGTCTGGCTGGCGGCCAGGGAGCCGGTCCACTGCGTCCCGCAGATGGGGAAGACGGCGGGCCAGTCAGCGTCGACCTCCCAGACCCCCCGGTTGCGCGTGGCCGCGCGCAACAGCCGGGCGTCCGGTTGCAGGAGCAGATCCTCCACCAGCGCGTTGGGCAGGCCGAGCCCGTACTCGGCCCACGTGGCCCCGCCGTCGAGGGTCTGCCACACGCCGACGTCGAGACTGACCCAGGCCCGGGACTGGTTCCACGGGTCCACCTCGACGGCGTTGGCGGGCAGCGCGGGCAGGTTAGCGGTGACGTTCGCCCAGGTGGAGCCCCCGTCGCCGGACCGGTAGACGCGCCCGGCGTTCGAGCTCGACATGGTCAGCCAGATCAGGCTGGCGTCCCCCGGGTGCACCGCGATGCTGCTCACCCAGCCCTGGGCTGGCTGGGTGAGCGCCGTTTTCGTCCAGGCCGCACTGTAGTCGGCCCGCACCACGTCGCCCTGGGTGGAGCCCGCGTAGATGCGGCTGGGGGTAGAGGCGCGCAGTGCCGAGGCGACTGCCCCGGCGCTGAGGCCGAGCGCGACTTCGGTGAATGGGCTCCCATTGGTGGAGACGAACAGTGACTGACCGGCCTGGGCGACGGTCGACCCGTTAACGTCCACCGGGGGATAGAACAGCGCGCTGTAACCCCGTGGGACGATCGGGCCGATGTCTTGCCAGGTTCCCCAGTCACCGGCCTGCGTTGACCGTTCCATGCCCATGTTGTAGAAGGTGTGGAACACGGTGGAGGTGGTCCCAGAGTCGACCCCGCAGCCGCCGCCGTCCCCGTCTTGCGAGTGCAGCCATTGCGAGCTGCCGTTGTACCGTTCGGTGCCGTTGTCCTGGGTCCCGCCCAGCAGCCAGAACGCGGATCCGCGCATCTGGGCGATGTACTCGAACTCGGTGATGCCGATACCGGTGTTGCAGGCTACCCAGGTGGCGCCGCGATCATCGGAGCGGAAGATGCCCCCGTCGCAGCCCGCCCAGACGACGTTGGCGTTGCCCGCGACGAAGGCGATCGTGTGCTGGTCGGGGTGAATGGAGCTGCCGGGGTTCTTGCTGGCGATGTTGGTCCAGGTCCAGGCGGCTCCGCTGCTGTCGCCGCGCCAGAGGGTGATCTCGCCGAGATAGATCTGGCCCGGGTTGTCCGGGGAAACAGCGACGTACCAGTCGTACCAGGCCTGATTGACGTTCACCCCGGCCGGCAGGGTGACGGCGGCCCAGGTGCCCGCGCTACGCCGCCACAGGTAGGCGGTGCTTCCGCTGGCCCCCCACGCGTAGGCGGTCTGGCCATCGGATGGCGCGTGCGCCACGGCCAGCCTGCTCCACGACGACGGGGCGCCGGGCAGCGCGACCGCGGCCCAGGTGGCTCCGTTGTCGGTGGACACGTGCAACCCGTCCGCGCAGGCCGCCAGGACCTCGCCGCCGGCCGCGGAGCTGACCGAGACATCCCACGCTGTGGTCGCGATGACCTGGGTCCACCCGACGCCGGAATCGGTGCTGCGATACAAGCCCCAGCTGGCCGCCGCGAACAACCGCGCGGTATCACTGTGATCGACCACCAGCCGGTAGCCACCCTGACCGACGAACGGAGCGGTGGCCAGCATGCCCCAGGTAGTGCCGCCGTCAACGGACCGCAGCAGCCCAGCGCCGAGCGCGGCGTAGAAGTTGCCCTCCCCGGTGAGCGCGTAAACGGTGGCGGGCTTGACCGGATCGAACGCGACCGCGCCCATCGTGAGCGTCGGCTGATAGTCGGTCCGGGGTGCCCATGAGGCGCCGTTGTTGAAGGACTCCCAGATGCCGCCGCCAGCCGAGCCGACCAGGACATGATTCGCGTTTCCCGGGTCGACCGCGATGGCGCCGACCCGTCCGGACACATTGACCCGGCTGCCCGGGCCGTTGCCGTACGTCTGGCCGTTGGGGGTTTCCGTCGGGCCCAGGTCCCGCCAGGCCGGGCCACTGACCGCGGGCTGGGCCGCGGTACTCACCGACCGGACGGTCAGCCTTGCGGGTGGCCCCGTCGCTGGAGTAGGCCCTGCTCGCAGGGCCCGCGCCGCTTCGGCGTGCGCCTGCGCGAACTCGACTTCCGCATCCACCCCATCCGCGGCCCGGGTCCGCCTGCGGCGCTGCTGTCCCTGGGCTGCGCCATTGAGCACCGGCGGTGCAGGCGGCAGGCCGCGAGCCAATCGGAACAGCCGCAGCCGTTGTTCAGCCTTGCTCTGCGCACCCTGATCGGGCGTCGCGTCCTCATCTGGCCCTCTCATGGCTCCCCCTACCGCCATGCTCGCCTTGATAATTCAGGCGGAGGCACAGCCTCCTCGTGCTGACCCTCGTCCTCGCAGCCTGGCTGGCCGTCCGCAGGGCGCAGGCCGTCATTTCCGTTGCCGTCGTGGGATTCCCCGGGCACTTCCGGTGGGCCGCTGCTGCCCCGTGCCTCCTGGAACTGCCGCAACCGCTCGGCGGCGTGCCCGCCGGGCGGTTCTGGCTCGTCCGAATCTGCACCTGGCTTGCGCGTCACAGTGTGCGCCTCCCCACCACCGGTACCGCCAGTGGCCTCGCCGCTACGATGCCGCGGCGAATTCCCCTCAGGCTTCGACTTAAACATTCGGCCGTACTGACGTCAAGACATGCCCGTTAGGGCGTTAGCGTCTGCTGGGGGCAGGGTCGCCGTGCGGTAGAAGATCTTTGCCGGCAGCGTCGTCGCGCCGAGTGATTTGTAGAAGGCCTGGGCGCTGGTGTTGCCGGCGTCAGTGGTCCACTCCACCCGGGAGCAGCCCTTCTCGGCGGCGACGGCGAACAGGCGGTTCATGAGGAGCGTGCCAGTGCCGGCGTGCCGGCAGGCGGCGGCGACGTAGAGTTCTTTGAGGTACAGACTCGCGGACAGGCCGACTGCCGGCCACAGGAACGAGTATGAGGCGAGCCCGGCCAGCGTTGGCCCGTTCCAGGCGAGCAGGGCCCGCGCCATCGGCGGCTCGGTGAAGAACACGGCGCGGACCTGGTCGGCCCGTTGCTGTGGGGTCTCTGCCGCGGGCTGGCCGTAGTAGTCGTCCATCTCCCGGCATAGGGCGGCGATGGCATCTTCGTCACCTGGCATAGCATCGGCGATCGTGATCAAGCCGGGGTCTCCCTCGCTGCTGCGGCAGGCCTACGTTACGTGGTCGTCTACGGTGAAGATCATTCTGCACACAGGGGCGAGTTCCTGGAGGCGTGCCGCGTCGGCCGCGGTGGCCTGGCCTTCGGGTGAGGCGAACGCGGCCCGCGGTTCGTCCATCGTGTCCCATTCCAGTTCGGTGACCAGGTAATACGGCGTGCCGTGAAGGGCCGTGAGGTCCCGGGCGACCGAGTACCTGCGCAGCCCCCTTAGCTGACGTAGGAGCGGAATGTGGACCTCGCGGTAGTGTGCCAGGATGGGGCTATGGCTGCCGTCTTCGTCCATGGAGTGCCTGAGACCCCCGCCGTCTGGAACGGCCTGCTGGCTGCGGTCGGACGCCCCGACAGCGTGGCCCTGCCGCTGCCCGGGTTCGACGGTGTCCGCCCGGAAGGGTTCGGCGCGACGATGGACGAATACGCCGCCTGGCTGGTGGCACAGCTCGAGCGCCTGGATGACCCGGTCGATCTCGTCGGGCATGACTGGGGCGGCGGATTCGTGGTCCGGGTGGTCTCGACCCGGCCGGAGCTGGTCCGGTCCTGGGTCACTGATGCCGCCGGCATCGGCGACCCCGCGTTCGAGTGGCACGACCTCGCCAAGATCTGGCAGACACCGCAGGCGGGGGAAGACTTCTGGGACCAGCAGCTGGCAGCCCCGGTCCAGGAACGGGCCGGCGTCTTCCAGGCGTTCGGGGTGCCCGCGGAGCCGGCCCTGGACCTGGCAGCGCAACTCAGCCTTACCATGGCTGACTGCATCCTCGACCTGTACCGTTCGGCCGTGGACGTCGGCAAGCAGTGGGGCCCGGACTTCGCGGCCATCCCAGCTCCCGGACTGGTGATCATTCCCGGCGAGGACCCCTTCCTGAGCGCGGCCTCGGCCGCCACGGCCGCCGCGCGAGCCAGGGCCCGCACTGTCGCTCTCGACGGGCTCGGCCACTGGTGGATGCTGCAGGACCCGGCCCGGACGGCGGCCATCCTGCGCAAGTTCTGGGCGACCCTGCCCTGACCGGGAAGGGTTCCTGCCGCCTACGGCAGCGGGGCCTGGTCACCCTTCCGGGGTGATCGCGGCAGGGTGCGGTGGTGCCACAATTGGGGCGGTGCCCGAATCGGCCGGGTGAGTAGTTCCGGCCCTGTCCGCTGTTCGGCGGTGACGACGAGCAGCCGGCGGCGGCCGGGCGGGAGGCGATCGCTGATGGCCCGGTTCTCATTCGATGGCTACCGCCGGCAGTGGCCCCGGGCCGGCGGGGTGCTGGCGATGGCGGTGGGCGGTGCGACCGCGCTGGCCGCGGGCCGGGTCAGCAAGCCGCGGGCGTTGTCGGCGGCGAACTTCGGCGCGCTGCTGGGTTTCCTGGCCTCCGCGCTGCTGCACGTGCCGATCGGCATCACCTATATCAGGGCCGTGCACGCCGACCGACCGCTGGCCAGGGCGGAGTGGGCCGCGGCGATCGCCTGCACCGTGATCTCCGCCGCCGCCGGTGTCGCCGGCCCCAACCTTCTCATGCACGACAAGAACAGCCCGTATGCGTTCACCGCCGCGCAGATGGGCCACCACGACACCCAGAACCCCGCGAGCGACACCGCGCAAGCTTGAGCCCGCCAGACCTGTCGATTGCGGAATCGACGTGCGCTACGGGGTTGACGCATCAGGTAACGAGACGGAAGCTCATCGAGGGGGAACGTCATGAGCGCTGATCCGATCTCCAGGCTCACCGCACTCGTTGGTGACCTGCGCGCAGGGCCCAGCACGCAACCCGACGCACTCGATGCGATGCGACTCGCGGCCGCCAACGCGGTCGTGACCGGACAAGGTGCGTACGAGCCACCATCAGCGGCGACGCCGCCGAGCATCGATGGCGCGGTGCATGACGCGCTGGCGGCCGTTTTGGCGAGAGTGCAGCAAACCACGCCGCAGCCTCAACGGGTCGCGCGGCGCACCGTCCCGACGATCGTGCCGGCCGCGCCAGCCGGCGGCCCCGCACCATTCGCAGGCCAAGCGCCGCGCGCATCCTATGGACCCTTTGTCGACGCCACCGGCCGCAGCGCCTGGATCGACGTCTTTGACGTCCTGAGCCTGGTCGGCATCCAGCGGGCAGGGACCGCCGCCCCGGCGATATACGTCGAGATCACTGGGGCGACCGGGGCGGCTGACCATATCAGCCTCGGAGCCAGCAGCGTGTGGATCGCCACGTCGGCGCTGGTCGCCGGGGCCCCCGCGAACACGTACATCGGCGTGCGCATCACGAGTGGCACCGTCGCGTTCGGCGGACCGGTCGACATCGGCGGCTCGCCGATCATCGTCCCGGCGAGCGCGAGTATTACGCTGACGCTTGCGCTCGATCCAGCCACCCCGACAGCGGGCAGTGGACCTGGAGCTGATGCGCGGGCGGCGCACGATGCCCTGCCGGCGTCCGTCACGATCGCGTTCACGCCAGCCGGCGCGTCCCTGACCGCAGCCGGCGATGCGTCGGTCACCGTCTTCGGAGCGACCGCGCATCTCACGTTCCAGGCGACAGCGCCCGTGTACGATGCGCTGCTCGGCCGCGTGGCGTTTCCGTTCGCCTGCGACGCGACCGCTATCACCGTCACGAGCAGCCTCTCGGCGCTGTGCGGTGTGTCAGGCTCGGCGTCCGTTTCCAGCGCCAGCTGGTCGATCGCCGCGACGGTGAACTCTGCCGCCGATCTCGGGAGCGCTGCAGGCGCCGGCGGAGTCGCGCTGAGCCTCGGCCCGGGTCTCTCGGTGCAATGGAAAGACCGCGGGCTCGCGATCGCCTGCGGGCCGGCTGAGATCGTCGTTGACAGCGGCAATGTTGTCCTAGCGAGCGGTGGCGCTACCGCCCCGAACCGCGCCCAGGTCATTACCCTGTGGACCGGCACCACCGCGGGCCTGCTCTTTCCGGCGCCGTTCCCGCTGCGGTTCATCTCCGAGTCCGCCGGCATCGAAGCGCTCGCCGTCCTCACGCCGGTCTCGGCGACCTTCGACAAACCGCGCACCGTCAACGATGAACGCGTCCGGCTCGACGGCCCCGCCGTGATCGTACTGGCCGCCGTGCCGGCCGGCACGCTGCTCATCATCGACGCCGCCGCGCCGGACGCGGCGAGCACGATCGAGTCCTACGCGATCAAGAACCTCCTGATCAAGGCGAGCGACCCGATCGCACTATTCCTGTCCGGCGCGTACTCGAATGGGACCCTCACGAGCGGAACCGCCACGCTCCAATTCGAGCTGCGGGCCCTCGTTCCGATACTGCCGGACCCGTACGCGGGAAACGTCGCGTTCGATCCGCGATCGAAAGCCGGCGCCAGCACGATCGGCACCCTGTCGGTGGCGTTCCACTGGCAGCAGGGCGGCGCGCCAGCGATCGACGTGCTGCTCCCGGGGAACGCCAGCGCCTCGGCCGCTGCGGCGGCCGCGCCGGCCGAGGCGTCCAGCGCGGCGGCATTTCGCCTGCTCGATCTCTCCACGAACGTCTCGCAGTTCGGCGTCGCGTTCAGCGCCGCGTCAGCGAGTATCGCGGATCTCTACCTGCAAGTGCCCATGGTCGAAGTCGAAGTCATGACCCTGCCGGCCGTTCAATGGGAGCCAGTCATCACCCCGGACCAGTCGACACCGTTCCCCAGCCCCCTCACGTACGCCGACTCCGGCGTACCCACGGCGCTGGCCGCCAGCTCGGTGACGCTGGTCCCGATCGCGCCGCGGCCCGCGATCGATGCCCTGCTGGCGGCGTATCACGGCACCCCCCCGAGCGCGGTCAGCATGCGGTTCACGCTGCCCTTTGGCATCGTCGCCAACGCGCGGTTCGAGCGGGCACGCGTGATCACCGCGAGCTCGGTGACCTTGTCGGAAGTCACCCCGCAGTTCACGCAGCAGAATCTGACCGGCGGCGACCAGCTGAGCGTGCGCGCCCAGCACGGTCTCGTTGCCACGAGCGAGTCGCCGAGCCTTCCCGGCACCGCCGAACAACTCCAGAACGCGCGCGCGAGCGGCGTCCCGACGACGACAACGGTGCTCTCGCCGATCGACGGTGCGTTCAACGACAACTTCGGACCGAGCGCGCTGACGCCGAGGATTCCCGTCACACGGATCGACGTCTCCGGGTTCGGCGAGAGCACGTTCAGCGACTGGCGCAACGACTCGAAAGACGCGGCGACAGTCTGCAAGGCACAGTTCAACGTGATCGTCGGCCGCACCGCGCGCGAAGTCGTTCAGGTCTACAGCGTCCTCTATCCGTACGCGGTCGGCGTCGTCCGCACGATCACCATCGAACGCGAGAACGGCGGCGTCGTCGCGCGCCACGACAGCGGATGGCAAGCGGTGAGCGATGGCGTCTATGCGTATCCGAACACCGACCTCGTCACCCATCCGGGCCTCGTCCGCGGCGTCGTGAACATTACGAACATCCGCGACACCGGCCAGACCTACACGACGAGCGACGGCAGTGAGCTCATGGCCGTGCGCTTCGACTGCGCGGTCACGATGGAGAACGCGGTCGCCGGAAGCGGTCCCGCCGGCGTGCCCGCGTGCGACCAACTCGGCTACGTCCAGCTTACCGACCCCGTGCACCACGGCGCCCTGACGCCCGATCAGTACGCGGAGCTCGTCGCCGCTGTCGGGCCCATGGGTGGACCGGTCGACTCCATCGTCGATATCGGCGGCACCGGCCAGCGGATCCGGGTCGCCCACGTCGGCGTCGGAACCGGCAGCGGCGCCAGCGGACCAGAATTTGTGATGGCCGCGTGGGGCAGTCCCATCATGCCCGGTGGCGGCCAGTGGTCGTTTGTCGTTCAACCCGACGGCGCCGACGCGCCACAGGCCGTCGACAGCGACTTGGGTGTCCCCGTCGTGCGCGCGGGCCCCGCGACCGCGCCGCCACAGGCCTCGTTGCCCTATCGATTCGCCGACCCCGGCGATGCGCTTCAGCCCGACTCGCCAGCGTCCGACTACGGCGTGCTGCACGCCACCGGCACGCAGCGCGTGCTGTTTCCCAGGCCGAAGATCGAGGCGACCGGCGCCTACGCGATCACGAGCGTCCTCGCGCCAGTTATTGCGGATCCCTACGCTCTCGGCCTGTCCGTCGGGCCGTTCCCGCGCCTCGACGCGTGCATTCCGTTCCCCGACGCGAACTACGCGCTCGCGATCGGCGCCAATGGCAACCTGACACTCCAGCGCCCATCGCCGAGCTTCACGACGCCGCCGCTCAAACGCGTGCTCGTCGACGGGCAAACCGACCGTGCGATCGTTTACTGCGCCGACGAGCACAACACGCCGTCGGTCGTGACCCTGACGATCGACACGACCGCCGCCACGCCATGGTCGTTCAGCATCACCAATGTCAGCGCCGCCTCGGAGAGCGATCCCTTTGGCGAGATCGCCCGATTCGTCGGCGACATCGTGAGTGCGCCCGGCACCACGACCCAGCTCGCCAACGCACGCTACGTGTTCGGCGGGGCCCTGGCTCCGGCGGTCACGCTCATCGATTTCCTGGAGCACTTCGGTCCGCTGCCGCCGCCGTCATTCGCGATGACGAACTCGTCTGCGTTGCAGGTCGGCGTGCAGTTCCCATTCAAGGATCTGCTCGAGGACCAGCCCGCGACCGCCGCGTTCATCAAGCAGTTCGTCGTCGACCTCGACGCGAAGTTCCTCTGGCAGACGGCGTTCCAGGGTTACAGCCACTGGTCTTTCATCGCGCAGCTCGAACTCACCATCAGGCTGCCGACGACGGTGCCCAACCTCTACGCGGTCGGTGCCGCCAAGCTCCAGTTCCAGAGCGGCACGGACGGCCACGCCCTGACCGTCCAAATCGGCGCCGGGTTCGGGTACTTCGACAAATGGCTGGGTGTCGACGCGTATGCCTATTTCGTCGAATCGTTCTTCCTGATCGACGGCAGCACCTCGTTCGGTCTCGGCATGGATTTCCTCGTCAAGGGCGACCTCGATTTCGAGATCGCCGAGGCCAGCTTCACCGCCGAGGCGAAATCCGCCATCGTCGGTGTCGACTGCTCGGGTGGCCACTCGACTTTCTCCGTGAGCCAGCTCACGGTGGCG
>Ga0335073_10012650_pt1 | contig 11844 bp, 7 predicted proteins | sample Lox_Sample_22_FD_207093 | JGI IMG/M metagenome (GOLD analysis project Ga0335073, IMG submission 207093) | Soil microbial communities from Loxahatchee National Wildlife Refuge, Florida, United States - Lox_Sample_2.2 | ecosystem: Environmental > Terrestrial > Soil > Wetlands | place: USA: Florida... | reverse complement strand
ACTTATTACATAAAATTCTTCGGTAACTTCACCTGGAACTTCTCGTTTTACGGTAACTGGGATAACCAGCCCCCGCCGCACTCTTCCGGATCCAACTATGGAACAAGCTCCGGACTAGGCTGGACCTTCGGCAACAAATAGAACCGCAGCATCAGAACGAATCAACTCTCATTGCGCACCAGGCGCGCCTCCGCGAGATTCGAAGATTTACCTCGCTGGATGATTGCAACCGCCGACGGCGAGACAGCTTTCGCCGCACCCGGATCAGTGTCCTTCAGCCGGTCGGAGCCACATTCGAACCTTAGAACACTTCTGACGCAAATTTATTTCTAGGCACGAACGCTGTAACTTAAGAAAGCCGCTCTGCTTCCGGGCCATCGACTACTCTTGCTAAGTGCCTCGCTAAGTACGCCTGGTTAGGATGGAGTCAATGCGTTGGTAAAAACGCCTTGCGGTCCCTCATATTCTGATGGCAAACGAGGCAAGAACTACCTGCCGAACCCGAAGCCGTGGAAACCAGAGCATACGTCAGTCCATGGGTGCTCCACGTAATTACCTGAAAGCCCGAGTCTCTTCGATAATGAAATACGAGATCACCGGACGAGACTTCAACACCACCAGCCGCAACGGCATGTTTGCTCGCCACCACCAGCAGGCTGATGGCGTCGTTCTTTTTCCCCTCATAAGTGATCAAGGCGGAGAGATCTCCCTTGTAGGCAATCAACCTGGCTCCGACCAGACGATAAGAAGGGGCGTCCAGGGATTCCGTCTGCGACGTCGGCAACCGGAAAGCGAAAGGAACCCTTCGGGCTACCCATTCCGCCACCGCCTGGGGCGACGTTGACTGGAATTCGAGAGGAAGGCCACCTGCGAGATAACTCCGGTGCGTAGAGAGGGCAGTTTCCGCGTATTCCGCAGCGCGAACTTGGCGTACGGCGCTCGACGCGAGAAAGAGGCACAGTGCGATTAAAGGAATCGCAGGGGCTAAAATCTTCCATTGCAGGATAACGTGGGCAGCACCAAGCAAAGCATTCCCCAGTCGTTGAAGGGAACTCTCATTAGGCCGCACCATCTGCAAGCCTGGGTCGGAGTGGGCAAGGATCGCTTCTACACGCGTTCGAAGATTTGGCGAAGCCGAATACAGTGGCCGTGATTGGTCCAGGATCACGGACAACTCACGCTGCTCTTCAATCCAATCCCTGCACTGGGCGCAGAACTTTAGATGAGCGAGAAGTTGTTCCAGCTTTTGGCCGCTAAGCTCGTTGTCGAGATACAGAAGAAGGTCGACGGCATATTCTTCGCAGACGTTCATTCAGTCACCTTCTTGCTCCTGGTCTGAGTGGACCGGCAAAGAATCGTTCAGCGCTTCTTACAAATGAAGGTGCGCAGAACGACCCGCGCCACTCGGGCACCGCGCGAACAACCAGCTCAATCCCGTGATTAAAGCATGCGGCACAGCCGGGCTCACTGGGCTAACCCGGAACCCGCCGGAATATTCCCGGATATCTCGGGAATAACCTGTCCATGCCGGGGCCACTTCACGGTCGAAACCATCTTTGCCGTGAGACTCACAGCTGGGCGCATCCCGCGCCCGCGTCTCCTGCAGAAATAACACTTCTGGTCATGCAAAAATTCCCGGTCGTCACAGCTCAGTACGGGCTAGACCTTGTAATGGATGAAGAAAGCTAGGGAGTCGCGTTGGGTCGCGGTGAGGTCGTCATCTTTGTCGCCAGGGGCTCATCCCTTTGCCGGTGAATCTCATTCGCTTTTGCAAATTCGGCTTTGGCTTCCTGCTGGCGTCCCATCGAGGCGTAAAGGCGCGCCAGCCGCCAGTGCGCATCCACCTCGGATGGATCCATCTGAATGGCATGCTGAAATGCCGCGACAGCCTCGTCACGTCGTCCCTGATCGGCATAGACGATACCGAGGTCCAGGAACGCGATACGCGGCGCGCCCGCCTGCTGCACCGCTTTCTCCAGTAGAGGTTCGGCTGCGGCGCTGTTATTTTGCTTGATCTCTATGTCAGCGAGATACGCCAATGCCTGGGAATGATTCGGAACATTGGCAAGTTCGAGTCTGAATTGGGAAGCCGCATCGTCATACTTTCTTTGCTTCCACTGCAGATATCCAAGGCCGAAGTGGACGTTCGGCTCTGTGGGTGACACTTTCGCCGCCGCCTCAAATTGCCGGACGGCGCCGTCGGTGTCGTTCTCGCCGTCGAGAGCTTCGCCAGCAAGCATATCGGCTTGCGCCGACTCGGGGGCCAGCGCGAGGATCTGCCGATATTGCTCAAGTGTGCAATCGTAATGCGCCGACCATAAGCAGCTCTGCGCGAGAAGCGTACGCAGTTGAAGGTTATTAGGTGTTTTCGATATAGCCGTCTTCAGATAGGGCAGCGCCTGCACATATTGACCAGTCCCGTAGTAGCACATGCCAAGAAGAAGCTGGGCCTGAAGGCTCTCCGGAGACTTCGCAACCGCAGACTTGAGGGGAGCAATGGCTTCGTCGAGCTTCTCTTGCTTGAAAAGAGCGAGGCCGAGGTTTAGATCGATGCCGGGAAGCTTCGCTTTGAGAGCTAGGGCTTTGCGATATGCGGCTGCCGCCTGCGAATAGTCTTCTTGACGTGAGAGCGCAAAGCCGAGATGGGCATACGCAGACCCGTCGGCGGGAGACCGCTGGATAACCTCGCGCCATGCGGCCTCGGCCTGCTTCCAATGTTCCTGCTGCTCGAAGGCTGCGGCCTTTTGCGCTGGGCCTTCCTGTGCGCTCAGGACTATCGACGTGAGGAAGAGCAGGCAAATGCTGGAGAGTAAACGCATAGGAGAGCGTGCTATCAAACTAATGCGGCACGCGCCCGCAGATCAAATCGCGGCCGCCTTTCGCTAAAAAAACGCAGTGAAGCATAGTGCTTCACTGCGTTGATGGAGGCGCAGAATTTCCTAGAATTGGAACTTCCCGCCAAACTGCCAGGTGCGCGGATCGTTCGTGGATGTAATTTGACCGAAGTTGCTATCGGTAAATCCGGTATCGATACCGCTCCATTCCGTGTGGTTAAAGGTGTTGTAGGATTCAGCCCTGAGCTGGATGACCGGTCCCTCGCCTTTGGTCAGGTGGAAATCCTTGAACAGGCTCAGGTTCCAGTTGAAGAGACCGGGACCGGTGATCGCATCCTTGCCCGCTGTGCCGAAGCCTTGGTTGCCTCCTCCCGCCCACGGAGCCACCGGCGCCGCAAAAGCCGAAGTGTTGAACCAGGCCAGTTGCTTCTTCGGATAACTCACGTGGCTTGCCAGGTCAGGACGGTTCGTCGTGCCGCCGCCGAGCCCAAGTGTATCGGGAGAATACGTGGCATTGACCGGGTGTCCGGAGTTTGCCGCAGTAATGCCGGAGATCGACCATCCACCTAGAAGCGTCCGCTCCAAGGCACTCGAAGAATGCAGGAAGAACGGCAGGTTGTAAATGTAATTTGCACTGAATACGTGCCGCTGATCGATGGTGCCCGATCCGCGGTCGTAGTTCGTGTTGAAGGGATCGGAGAGCGTGGAGCCTGAACCCTGCTGGTTGGTCGAGCCGAGGTCGCCGCTCTGGATATCAATCTCATGCGAATACGTATACGACAGCTGTAGAGAGAGCCCGTGCCGGTTCTGCATGCGCAGGCCAGCCTGGAGCGAGTGGTAGCTGCTGTTGGTTGAGTTTTCAATCTGGGTTATGCCGCCGAATCCCTGAAAAATCCGGTAGAGATTGGCATTGGCTCCGTTGAGGGAGACATTCTCTCTGTCCGTCACATCGTTGAGGGGCAGTGTATTGATCGCTCGCTCGACATTCTGGTGCCAGGCCGTCATGCCGACGTACTGGATTACAGCGACAGTGGATGGAGCAATTTCACGCTGCACGCCGAGGCTGAATTGATTGGTGCCAGGATTGTGGTAGTTATACGCCAGATTTTGGAAGTTGCTGGGGAAGAACGGCGTAGCTGCAGTCTGCCCAGACTGGTTGCTGGTATTCGGATTTGAGAAATAGACGGAGCTCACGTTGGGTTGAAATGCATTCGGCGGATTTGTGTCCGTGCCGTAGATATCATTCCCCTGTACGCGCTCAAAGAACATCCCGAAGCCCCCGCGGATAACCGTCTTGCCGTTTCCGAAAAGGTCATAGGCAAAACCGAGACGCGGCTGCACCGTTCCATAGAAATTCTTTACGATGCCTCTGGGGAATCCATTCACGCCCGCCAACTGCACGCCGTTCAGGTAGAACGGAACCGGCGCGCCTGGAGGCTGACTGAATCCGGGACCGTTGGGATTCAGTTCGCCGGTATTTGGATCAGGCGACTGAGCATTTGCAGGATTGAAGTCCGCCGGCAGGAAGTTAGACGTCCGGTTGTTCTTCTCATAAACGTGCGGCAGCAGATCCCAACGGAGGCCGAGGTTGAGTGTCAGCCTCGGAAGCGCGTGCCAGTTATCCTGCGCATACATCGAGTACGTATTGTTCAGCCAGTGAAAGATGGACTGCTGGTTGAGTTGCTGGTAGCTGCTGGCAAAGCCCAGAAGGAAGTTAGCATAAGCGTCTCCCGAAAAAGACGACTGGCTGAAGGTGTAGTCGCCTTGGGTATCGGCCTGCTGCTGCTGGTTTTTGTCATTCCGCATATAGCCAAAGCCGAACTTGAAGGCGTGCGGGCCATGCGTCCACGCGAGGTCATCGCGAAGCTGATAGTTGAGATAAGAGTTGCGCCATGGCCAGTAATTGGTCGTCCAGTTCGTGTTCGGCGCACCGGAGAAGTTTATCGACGGCAGGCGGTTCAGCGCATTGTTACCGGTGAAGATACCTACGGCGTTCCAGCCGGATGGCTGCGCGAAGGAGGCACCCGGGGCAGCGACGGGCGTGATGTTGATGGTGTTTCCATTCACGTTCAGAGCAGTCTCGTTCAGCAGCGTTGGAGAAAGCGACTGGGTGAGCTTGATGACCGTGCCCCATGACGGATTCTGGAAAATGTTGCCGATTGTGTAGTAACTGTCGTCGCTCCACATGGACGGGAAGATAGTCTGGGACATCTGGTCGTGAATCCAGTGGCCCATCAGGTGATACTTATCATTGATGTTGTGGTCGATCCGAACGACATCCTCGCGGACATCCGTTGGCTGCTTCGGTGACGAAATTACCTGCGAGGTGCCGTAGTTGGGCTTGGGGATTGCGCCCGTACCCATGAAGAGCACCGCGTTGGGATCGATGAGGTTGGCAGGAATGGTATAGACGCCGCCCGCATTGTGGAAGGGCTGGCCGGCAACCAGGCCATCCTGACCATAGAGTGCGAGTTTGGCAGGGTCCTGGGTGGCCGGCACAATCAGCGTGTTGCCGCTGAGCGGGGAATAGTTCAGCGGACTGCCGGCAGTGGGGAAAAATGCTGTCGGAATTGTATTCACAACAGAGGGATTGGCTCCCTGAACGAACTTGCGCCACTCTTCATTCACGAAGAAGAAGGTTTTGTTGCGCTCGTTGTTATACAGGTGCGGAATGATGACCGGGCCGCCGATATTTCCACCAAAGATGTTGAGGCGAAGCTCGGGGCTCGGTTGATGAGCCTGTTTTGAGAAGTAATAGCCGGCGTCGAAGGCATCGTTGCGGTTGAACTCCCACAACCCGCCGTGGAATTGGCGCGAACCAGACCTGATGACCATGGCCACAGTGCCGCCAGAGTTGATTCCGTAATCGGGAGTGTAGTTGCTGGACAAGACTTGAAATTCAGCCAGCGCATCGGGGCTGATGGCCACGTCCAGCCGGCCGCCGCTTCCGCGGTCGTACACCTCGCCGCCGTCAATCAGCCAGTTGTTGTGGTCCCATCTGCTGCCGTTAAAGTTGATCTCGGCGCTGGCGCCCTGCGCGGTTACGCCATTGAATTGGGGTACCTGATTCGTAACTCCGGTGCCGAGCGTCGTGAGCGCCATCATGCTTCGGCCATTGGTGGCGATCTGCCGAACCTGCTGCCCGGTAATCAGGCTGCTGACTTCGCTGGTTTCCGATTGCACCTGCAGCGCGTTCGCCTGGACCGTTACTGTCGTGCTTGATGCACCTACCGTCAGCACCACGTCGGCTCGGACTGTCGTCGCCTCATTTACGACAATTCCTGTTTTGGTATACGCTTCGAATCCCGCAGCCGTAGCCTTGAGGTTATAGGTGCCTATGGCAATCCCCGGAATCGTATAGAGACCCGTGCTGCCGGATTGGGTGGTGCGGGTTTCACCTGTGCTCGCCAGGGTGATCTGGACTGTGACGCCGGGTACGGCGGCCCCCGTCGGATCAGTCACCTGGCCGGTAATGGATGCATTTTCCTGTGCGCTCGCGACCGAGAATGCGCCGAGCAATAGCGCGCAAATGCACACTAGGAGCTTTAGATGTTTCATTTGGTGCCTCCCGAAAGTCACTTCCCGCCGGGAGAGAATTGCTCTCTCCTGACGTTTCGCCTTCTTATGACTGGGAAAACTTGCGATACCCAGACTAGTTATCAACAATTAACGCGCCGAGACAGCGCGTCATTCAGCAGTGCGGTAAAGTGGGTTTTACCTGAAGTCCGTCAGCCATTAAGCACCACGGGAGTTTCGTTTGTCAAGCGAGAGGTAAAACGCTTTTCTGCGGGGATTTCCCAGGAATGAAACAGCAGTCGGCGACTTTCGTTGATTCGAAACAGAACCCAATCTGATGGCTGGCTTTCGACTGACGCGGCGAGGAGGCGCAGCTGACGTGCGCCGGTATACCCGGGTCGCCATCCCAGCTCTTTCGAACGCTGGAGACGAAAGCCCGGGCTTAACTGGCTATTTGTTGATGACTTGGTTTTTGCCCGAGATATCTGAATAGATGATGTAGATGGCGGAGGGAGAGGGATTCGAACCCCCGTTACCCGTTAGGGTAAAGCGGTTTTCAAGACCGCCTGTTTCAACCACTCACACATCCCTCCGCGAGCTGGTCTAGACATATATTATGATACGGCTCCAAGCGCCTATTTCGCCTTTTTGAACCCCGCCCGGGGCGAGTAGGATCAATAGAGTAGCAGGACCTGCGGCCAGCCATGGTCACGACTCCGTCTCAACCTCCGATCGCTCCCCCCCCACCTCCAGTTCGCCATCGGAGTCGCCGCTCATTCCAGCGCACGCTTGAGAGCGCGAAACAGACCATGCTCTTCAGCGAGATCGTCAAGCTGGCGATCGACAGCTTCAATACCAGCAGGGTCCGTTTTGCTCTTACTGCGCTGGGTATGGTCATCGGTTCGGCCTCGCTTATCCTCGTCTTCACCATCGGCCTGACCGGCAAACGCTATATTTTGAATGAAATTCAGGGCATCGGCACCAACATGGTGATGCTCGAATACGAGGGCGGCGGTACCGGAGCCATCAACGCCAATCGCAACGACTTCCTGACCCGCGATGACGAACGCGCCATTGACGAACAGGTCCCTTCAGTGGCTCTTTCCTCTCCGATGCTTGAGATGCACGACCGCGTCACCTTCCCTGGCGGCTTGGCCAAAGACGTCCTGGTGCTTGGCGTTAGTCCTCAATATCTGCAGGTCCGCAATCTCATCGTCCTCTCCGGCAGGTTCTTTGACGACGCTGACGAGACGGCGCACACCAAGGTCGCCGTAGTCACTGAAGCTTTCGCTAGAGAAATGTTCGGCAGCCCCGATGCTGCTATCAACCAGTCCTTCCAGCTCAGCGCCATGCCCTTCACCATCATCGGCACTTTCAAGGAGAGCGTCGATACCTTCGGTCAATCCGAGATCGCCGATGAGACGATCCTTATCCCATACTCGGTCGGCCGGTACTTCACCGGCACCGACAACGTGAAGCAAATATTCTTCTCCATCCGCGATCAGAGCGACGTCGAAGAGTCGGCAAACGAGATCGTCAGAGTCGCGCACTCACGCCATCTTGCCAGCTCCGTGTATAAAGCCAGCACTCTTACCGCACTCCTCACAACTGCCGCCCAGATCGCCAACGCACTGACGGTCATCTTGCTGCTTGTCTCCGCTGTCACCCTCGCGGTTGGCGGCGTGGGCATCATGAACATCATGCTGGCCACGGTGCGCTCACGCATCCGTGAAATCGGCATCCGCAAGGCCCTCGGGGCCACCGCCCGCGAGATTAAGCTCCAGTTCCTCATCGAAGCCGTATTCATTTCGCTCAGCGGCGGCATCGTAGGAGCTATCCTGGGCCTCGCGCTGCCTATTTCCGTGCGCATTTTCACCTCCTATACCGTTCCTGTCTCTGCCTGGTCTGTCGTTATCGCGCTCGTCACCTCTACCGCCGTCGGCATCGTTTTTGGAACCCTCCCCGCCAACCGCGCCGCCCAGATGGATCCCGTCGAATCGCTCAAATATGAGTAAGTAAGGCTCCGCTGGTAAACTGATAGAGAGCGCCGTGCATCTGCATCCGCGCGTGATTTGTTTATGGCCACAGCTGCCCATCTCCCGATTTCCGTGAGCGAGTATCTACATACGAGCTATCACCCGGATTGCGACTATGTGGATGGCGTCATCGAGGAAAGAAATTTGGGCGAGCTAGATCACGCTGAGTTGCAAGCTGCATTGCTGCATTACCTGAGCGGGCAAAAGCGCGAATGGGGTATCCGGCCGGTCCCGGAAATCCGTATCCAAACTTCCGCAACGCGCTTCCGCATTGCCGACATCGCGCTCGTTTCGGTGACCGCCCCCCGCGAGCAGATCATCCAGACGCCGCCCATCGCCATCATCGAGATCCTCTCGCCCGAAGACCGCATGAGCCGCTACTCCGAGCGCCTCGAAGACTACCGTAAGATGGGAGTCTGGAACATCTGGGTCATCGACCCGGCGACACGCAAGGGCTTTGATTGCTCTACGCCAAGCTGGATCGAAACAGCCCGCTTCACCGTTGCTGAAGGTCCGATTCATATCGATCTGGCCGCCATTTTCGCTGCCATCGACGAAGACCGTTCCCGGTAACATCCGCCCGCGGCAAGCTGAAACAAGCGTCGCCGGCACGCGACTAACACCATAGAAAGAGATTAGGAAATCCCTGTGAGCATCATCCGCAACATCGCCATCATCGCCCACGTCGACCACGGCAAGACCACCCTCGTCGACGCCATGCTCCGCCAGTCCGGCACCTTCCGTGCGAATGAAGCCGTCGCCGAGCGTGTCATGGACTCGAACGAACTCGAGCGCGAGCGTGGCATCACCATCCTCGCCAAAAACACCGCCATCTTCTACCACGACACCAAGATCAACATCGTAGACACCCCGGGCCACGCCGACTTCGGCGGCGAAGTCGAGCGCGCTCTTAAGATGGTCGACGGCGTTATGCTGCTCGTCGACGCGTCCGAAGGTCCGCTGCCTCAAACCCGCTACGTGCTCTCGAAAGCGCTTGAGGCCGGACTGCCCGTCATCCTCACCATCAACAAAATCGATCGCCCAGACGCTCGTCCGCAGGAAGTCCTGAACGAGGTATACGACCTCTTCATCGATCTCGACGCCAACGAGGAGCAGCTCGAGTTCCCCGTCCTCTACACCAACGGAAAGCTCGGCACCGCCACCCTCGACATCGCCAAACCCGGGCCCGATCTCCAGCCTCTCTTTGAGCAGATCCTCGAGACCATTCCCGCGGCCGGCGGCGATCCAGCTGCGCCTCTTCAGATTCTCGTCACCAACCTCGACTACTCCGACTACCTCGGCCGCCTCGGCATCGCTCGCGTCTTCAACGGAACCCTCCGCACCGGCGAAGAGGTGGCCATCGCCAAGCTCGACGGCTCCCTCGAAAAGACCCGTATCACCAAGCTCTTCAGCTTCTCCGGCCTCAAGCGCACCGACATCGAAGCCACTGAACTTGGAGACATCGTCGCAGTAGCCGGCGTCACTGGCATCACCATCGGCGAGACCATTACCTCGATCGAAAACCCCTCGCCAATGCCGCACATCGTCATCGATGAGCCGACCATCGCCATTCAGTTCTCCGTCAACAACTCCCCCATGGCCGGACGTGAAGGCAAATACGTCACTTCGCGCAATTTGCGCGAGCGCCTCGACAAGGAACTGCTCACCAACGTCTCCATCCGCGTTGAAGAAACCGGCAGTCCCGACAGCTTCAAGGTGCTCGGCCGCGGCGAGCTCCAGCTCGCCATCCTCATCGAAATGATGCGTCGCGAAGACTTTGAGCTCATGGTCGGACGCCCAGAGATTGTCACCCGTACCATCGACGGCAAGCTCATGGAGCCCGTCGAGCACCTCACCGTCGACATCCCCGACAACTTCGTCGGAACCGTCATCGAGCGCCTCGGACCCCGCAAGGGCGAGATGATCAAGATGCATGGCCACGGCCGCGTCCGTCTCGAGTTCCGCGTTCCCTCCCGCGGCCTCATCGGCCTGCGCAGCGAGCTGCTCACCGAAACGCGCGGCACCATCGTCATGAATTCGCTCTTCGACGGCTACATGCCCTATCAGGGAGAAATCCCCCAGCGCCCCACCGGAGCCCTCATCGCCGATCGTGCCGGCACCACCACCGCCTATGCACTCCAGGGACTCGAAGACCGCGGCGTCCTCTTCACTCCGCCCGGGGTTGAGGTCTACGAAGGCATGATCATCGGCGAGCACTCCCGCGACAACGACCTCGACGTCAACGTTGTTCGTGAAAAGAAGCTCACCAACATGCGTGCCTCGTCGGCCGACGAAGCCATCCGCCTCACGCCTCCGCGCGCCCTCAATCTCGAACAGGCAATAGAATTCATCGGCGACGACGAGCTTGTCGAGGTCACGCCTAAATCACTCCGCCTGCGCAAAAAGATCCTGCAGGCTAACCGCCGCCCCAAGCGCAACACTCCCGTCGCAGCAGAGCGGTAAAGGATAAACGGCAGGCGGCCCATCTCGGCGGCCGCCTGCTATCCGCCAGTCCCCCGCAGCCTATAGAATCAATCCATCGCATGTCGCAGCAGCCGAATCTGTTTTCTTCGCAGTTGCCCGTCACTCCACCCCCTCGGCTCGTCGTGAACACGCCGGAAGGCGCCAGGCCTCCACGCCAGTCTCCGCGCTGGCTGCAGCGTCTCGACCTCTTCGTGCGCGTCATCGTTCGCCTCTACCTCGGACTCATCATCGTTGTCCTGCCCTGGCTGCATTTCTGGGACGAAAATCTTTTGCTCACCCTCATCCCCCACCTGGCGCCGCTCCTCCTCAATGGCGTTGCCCGCGGAATCGTCTCCGGCCTTGGGCTTCTCAATATCTGGATCGCCATTCATGATGCTGTCCACTACAAGGAGGCCTGACCACTATGCGCAAGCCCCCCAGGCAGTTGGAGAAGGCGCCTCTCGCCTACGAGAACTCCGCCTTCGTCAACAGCCCTGATGGCCGCATCCTGCGCATTCTTTCCGAGTATTCTGAACCGCTGGCACGCTTTCGCCGCGAACGCATCCGCGACACCGTCGTCTTCTTCGGCTCCGCGCGCTTTCGCGCCCTGGACGAAGCCAGCCACGAGCTCGAGCTGCTTGAAAACACGGGTTCCGTCGAGCCCGCGCCCGATGAAGAGCAGCCCGCCCGTCAACCTGATCTTGCCCAGGGAACCGCAAGCGAGCTTAGCCGCCGCCGCGCCGAAGCCTCCGTCGAAATGGCTCGCTACTACGAAGATGCCCGCCGCCTCGCCTACCTGCTGACCACCTGGGCCAAGGCACTCAAATCTCGCCGTCATCGCTTCGTCGTCACCTCCGGAGGCGGCCCCGGCATCATGGAAGCCGCCAACCGAGGCGCCTATGAAGCCGGCGGCAAAACGATTGGCTTGAACATTCGCTTGCCTTTCGAGCAGTACCCCAACCGCTACGTCACGCCTTCGCTCAACTTCGAATTTC
>Ga0335073_10012649_pt1 | contig 11844 bp, 15 predicted proteins | sample Lox_Sample_22_FD_207093 | JGI IMG/M metagenome (GOLD analysis project Ga0335073, IMG submission 207093) | Soil microbial communities from Loxahatchee National Wildlife Refuge, Florida, United States - Lox_Sample_2.2 | ecosystem: Environmental > Terrestrial > Soil > Wetlands | place: USA... | reverse complement strand
GTAGCGCTGGGCGGGGCGTTCGATGAACTTCATGGCCAGAACGGCCACCGTCACCAGCAATGCGTAGCTGAGCCAGGGATCGAACTGCGAGAGGCCGAGGCGCGCCACCAGATGATGCTCGTGGATAAGGTTCCAGAGATTGAAGTGCAGGATGTAGAGGCAGTAGCTGGCCTGGCCGACGGCGACAAAGGGTGAGAATCCGAAGAAGCGGGCGATGAGGTTGTGGCCGGCGAGGCCGAGGACGGCGCAGCCGAAGAGGGGCATCAGCAGGCCGTCGTGCATCATGGGGAACGGGAAGTGGTCGCCGAAGTAGAGCACCGCCAGGATGCCGGCCACGCCCAGGGCGCCCAGGGCAAACCGCTTCTGCGAGCCGCGCGGGATCAGCGAATCGAGGTCGGCCAGCACAATCCCGAAGAGAAACGACGGAATGTGGGGCGGCGGCGTGAATTTGAGGGCGCGGATCCAGAAGCCGTCGGTGTAACGGCCGGCATGCAGGACGCCGTCGGGATGGAAGGCGATGTAGAGGCTGGGGGCGACCATGCCGAGGACCCAGAGTCCGAGAAGAATGGCGCAGAGACGACCGATGTGGCGGGGACGCTTCCAGAGGATGACCAGAGGGAAGATCAGGTAGAAAAATGCCTCGGTGCACATGGTCCAGGCGGGGGTGTTCCAGAAGGTCGAGAGCGCGGGGCTCCAGCCTTGCAGCATGAGCGGAGTGAGAACGACGCCCCAGGCAAACTGGGCGTGCGGCCGCGCGTGCCATTCATCCATCAACATGCCCAGGGAGACCACGAGCGCCACCAGGTAGATGGGATAAAGCCGCGAAACGCGGGCGATCCAGAAGCTCTTCGCCTTGAGCTGCCCCTTTTGGGCGCGATCGGAGTAGTTGTAGGCGAGCACAAAGCCGGAGAGCAGGAGAAAAAAGCTCACCGAGGTGTACCCGTGCTCGACGATGGGGGAGAGCGGCCCAAACCACTTCGGATTGCAGAAGTGGTAGAAGACGATATTCATGGCGGAGAAGGCGCGCAGGCCGGAGAGCGCCGGGAGGTGCTCCTTTTTGGGGCGCACGAGGGCGGGTTTGCCGGACGCGAGCTGGCCGGCGGGCGATTCGAACCCGCCAGGCGGAACGACTTGAAGCTGGGCGCTCAGAAGCGGTCTCCTGATTGGATGCGCGAGCCCCGCATGGCGCCACTCCGGCGACCCTGGACGCCGGCGACCCGGGCGGCGGCCTGTAAAAGAACCATCATGGACTGATCCTGGCCGGAAGACCGCTTCAGGCGGTTACCAGAGAGCCGACCTTCTCCCCGGAGATGACCCGGCGGATGTTGCCCGGCTGATTGAGGTTAAAGATGATCATGGGCAGATTATTGTCCTTGCAGAGACTCACCGCAGTGGTATCCATCACCTTTAACCCGAGCCGAAGAATTTCCATATAGGTAATCTGTTCAAATTTTACGGCGTCCCGTGTGATGACGGGATCGGCGTCATAGATGCCCTCGACCTTGGTGGCCTTGAGCAGGACGTCGGCTTTGATCTCCATGGCGCGGAGGGAGGCGGCGGTATCGGTGGAAAAGTAGGGATTGCCGGTGCCGGCGGCAAAGATGACGACGCGGCCTTTTTCGAGGTGGCGGATGGCGCGGCGGCGGATCCAGGGCTCGCAGACCTGGTTCATTTCAATGGCCGACATGACGCGGCAGTGGACGTCGCGCTTTTCGAGGGCATCCTGGATGGCGAGGGCGTTGATGACGGTGGCCAGCATGCCCATGTTGTCGGCGGAAACGCGGTCCATCTCGCGGGCCTGCTCGGCGACGCCGCGGAAGAAATTGCCGCCGCCGACGACCACGGCGATTTCGACGCCCATGGCATGAACTTCAGCCAGCTCGCCGCCGATTTCGTGGATACGAATGGGATCGACGCCGAAGCCGCGGCCTGCGGCCAGGGCTTCGCCGGAGAGCTTGAGGACGACGCGCTTATACATGCCAATGGCAGTATCGCATGGCGGTGGGAGGAGGGGGCGAAGCAGGTTTCCTGAGGTCGCGCAGGCGGACGGGAAGCGGCTTTACAGCTTGCGAAAAAAAACCGTCGGCCTTTGCCTGCGAAAGAAAAACCGTCCCTCCGCGGCTGAAGCCGCAATGATTTTGCGCAGTTTACGGCACAGCTAAAGCTGTGCCCCTTCAAAGAGTCGAATTTCCCCGGATTATGCACGGCTAAAGGCTGTGTCCCTTCAAAGAGTCGAATTTCCCCGGATTATGCACGGCTAAAGGCTGTGTCCCCGCATGGAGCGACTTCTGCCGCAGGCTTTTCAGTCCGGCGTGCCGGAGTTGTCGGAGGCGTAGTTGTGATGGCGGGCGTTGCCGCCGGGATCGTGGATCCAGTGCGCCAGGCGTTCGCCATTCACTTCGACCCGCACCAGATCGAGCTCGCCGTGATCGTAGTCGGCGATCATCATGCGCATGGCCTGGCCGTCGGGCTGAACGTAAATGAGGCTGAGGTCGCCGGAGCGGCTGCGGTCGACGACGAAGGGCTGCCAGGAGGAGCCCAGGCTGTCGCGGACGAGGCGGTCGAGCTCCGCGGTATCGGGCGCGGCGGGCAGGTGATCGAACTCCGCGACGCGCAGCCCTTTGACGCCGTCGACGGTGGCCACCCGAGCGCAAAAGCTCACCAGGCCCATCAGCGGAATCTTCTGCGCGTGGGTGTCGTAGCGCTGCTCTACCGCGGAAACCACCGTGTCGAAATCAGGACGAGCGGCGTGCACGGTAAACGGCAGGATGGCGGCGATGGCCACGACCGCCGCCACCGGGACGAAGGCGAGAGCAACGGTTTTCATTGAGGACCTGCCTTCCGGTTCTGCAGCATGGGATTCGGCGGCGGCGGGGCTATGGTTTTCGCGCCGCCGAGGTTCGACGGGATGCCGAAGTTGCCGCTGATCCCCTCCAGGTCCTCAGGGCGGATGGGGCCGTCGATGTAGACGATGTCCAGCTCTTTGGGCTCGGCGTTGAGGATGAACATGCCCTGGATTTCGCCGTTCACCGTCTTCATATAAATGTCGGAGTCGTCGGTATCGTTTTTCGAGCGCGATTTGACGATGGGCGACCAGTCGCCGGACTCGAAATGGGCGCGGATCTGCTCCAGGTCCGCCGCCGTGTATTCGCCGGGCTTGTCGAACTCGTAGGTGCGGACGTAAATGCCGCGCAGCTTCGCGATGATGCGCTTCCCTTCCGCGTCGTTCTCGTTGTCCATGAAGTGGCTGGCGAAATCGAGCATCTTGCGGTCGAGCGTGACCTCGGTGTAATTCGAAGCACGCGCGGCGAGCTGTTTGGAGAGAACGTCGGGAAACGGCAGCTGGTCCGCCTGCGCGGCCGCGAAGCGCGCGCCAAAGAAGGGCAAAGCGGCGAAGAGCAGCGTGAGTGAAAGGATCGGTTTGATTTTCATGGTCGTGGTCCTCTTTTGGTTGCGGGATGTCATCGTTTCTCGAACCCGGTGGATTCGGAGTGGGCGGGGGTGTTTTCTTCGGTGCTGATCTTCTGCTGCACGTCGTGCAGGGTTGTTCCGGTGATGCGCAGGGCGAGCAGGACCTGGGCGCGGGCGCGTTCGCCTTCGATGCGCTGGCGGCGGTCGTGCTCGATGCCGCCGAAGACCGCGACCACGAGGAGAGCGGCGACGGCGGTCCAGCTCCAGAGCGGGAGCAGGAAGAACGGCCTCGGGCGCGGCTGCGGGGCGACTCTGACCTTCGCTCTGGCCATGACGCGATCGGCAAAGCCGGCGGGGGCGGAGCGCGGGGCAAGCTGGTCGCGCAGATGCTGTTCGAAATCGTCGATGGGCGTGTCGTTCCGGTTATCCACGGCTGTACTCCCTGAGGGTTCGCTGGGCTTTTTCGCGCAGCAGTTTCAGCGCGCGCTGCAGATGGCTGCGGACGGTCGCCAATGGCATCCCCAGCTCGATGGCGATGTCCTCCGGCTCAAGGTCTTCCTGATAGCGGAGCAGCATGACGGATCGCTGAGCCGGCGGCAACGTCAGCAGCAACTGCTCCACGCGGTTCATGAGCGGGATGAACTCGCGCACGGCAGGACGGAGGGCCATGCCGTCCTGATACTCTTCGGCCACCGAGTCGGCGCGGACGGCGCGGCGGCGCAGCGCATCGGTGGCGCGATGACAGGCGACGCGGCGGAGCCAGGCGGCGAGGTGTTCTTCGCTCTCGAGGCGACGCAGGGAACGGTGCAGCTCGAGAAAGACATCCTGCGCGACCTCTTCCGCAGCGCCACCGTCGCCGAGGATGCGGAAGGCGATGGAGTAAACCCGCGCCTGGTGGCGCTCGATGGCGGCTCGGAAAGTATCGGGCGAAGCGTCCATCGGCAGCGTCCTCGGTGTGCTGTACCGGCATATACGCAAAAGGAGGGGGTGGGTGATGCAAAAAAGAGGGCGGTGGAAATATGGCTTGACTTGAATGAACCAGACTAAGTAGACTTAGTTCATGAAAACGACGCCGATCGTCAACATTCACGAGGCGAAAACGCACCTCTCGAGGCTGGTCGACGAAGCCGTGCACGGCGAGCCGTTTGTGATTGCCAAGGCGGGCAAACCGCTGGTGAAGGTGACGGCCATCGATGCTCCGGAACAGGCGGCGGTGCGGCGCACCGGATTCCTGGCAGGCGAGGTTGCGGTGCCGGACGATTTCGACGAGATGGGCCGCGCTGAGATCGAGCAGATGTTTTGCGATGGTGCGCGATGAAGCTCCTGCTCGACACCCATTTGCTGTTGTGGGCGGCAGGCATGCCGGAGAGGCTGCCGAAGACCGCGCGGGCTCTGATTGAGGACGAGGAAAATCAACTCCTCTTCAGCGCCGCCAGCTTGTGGGAGATCGCCATCAAGCATGCGCTGGGGCGCGTAGATTTTCGGGCCGAGCCCGCTTTGCTGCGGCGCGGACTGCTGGACAACGGGTATCAGGAGCTGGCGATTACAGGAGCACATGCCATTGCGGTGGCGAGTTTGCCGGCACTGCACCGCGATCCGTTCGACCGCATGCTGATCGCGCAGGCAGCGGCGGCGGGCGCTCTGTTCCTGACGGCGGACCCGCTGGTGGCGCAGTATCCGGGAGCGATCAGAAAAGTTTGAGCCGCATGGCCTCCTGGCGCGGACCGCGAGGGGCCTGTATATTTCTGCGCATGCCCTTCATGCGTATTTCGCTTGCTCTCGCCGCTACGGGTGTGTGTGCCCTGCCCCTGGTTGCTCCTGCAATGGCCCAGACGCCGGCGGCAGCGGCGCCTACGCCGCATCCGATGGCGCTGAGCGATCTGTTCCGCTTCCAGACGGTCGGCAATCCGGAGATTTCGCCGGATGGGAAATGGATCGCCTATACCGTCTCCACCGTAAACACCACCGCCGACAAGCGCACCACCGATGTGTGGATGGTGAGCTGGGACGGGACGCAGGATGTGCGGCTGACGTGGGGATCGGATTCGGCGGAAGACCCGAACGGGCTGGGTTCGTCGAGCGCGCCGCGGTGGAGTCCGGACGGGAAGTATTTGTCGTTCATGGCGGGGCGGCCGGGGAAGGCCAAAGGGTCGCAGGTGTGGATCATGGACCGGCGCGGCGGCGAGGCGCATCAGCTGACGGACGTGAAGGGAGACCTGGCGGCGTACGCCTGGTCGCCGGACGCGACGAAGCTGGTGCTGGGGATTACGCCGGACGAGGATGCCGAGGCGAATCAAAAGCCGGGCGCCGACAAGGAAAAAGAGAAGCCGAAGCCGATCGTGATCGACCGCTACCACTTCAAGGAAGACGTGGAGGGGTATTTGCGGGACAACGAGCACACGCAGCTGTGGATCTTTGACGTGGCGACGCACAAGCTGGACAAGCTCACGACGGACACGAAGTTCGATGAAGAGGATGCGGTGTGGTCGCCGGATGGGTCGGAGATCGCGTACGTGAGCAATCACGATGCGGATCCGGACCGGTCGATCAACACCGATGTTTGGGTGGTGGATGCGAAGCCGCATTCGACTCCGCGGCAATTAACGCACTACGACGGGCCTGACGGGGGGCGAATTGCGTGGAGTCCGGATGGAAAGTGGATTGCGTTCCTGCGCGGCGATCCGCTGAAGCTGTGGCAATACAGCGAAGACAAGCTGGGAGTGGTGCCGGCAGATGGGAGCGCGCCGGCGCGGATCGTGACGGCGAGCCTGGATCGCGCGGTGTCGGGGCCGCAGTGGTCGCCGGATGGGAAATCGATCCAGGTGATGGTGGAAGACGACCGGAATGAGTATCCGGCGAGCGTGGACGTCGGGACCGGAGCGGTGCAGCGCGAGGTGAGTACGGATGGCGTGGGCGAGGGGCTGAACGAGCGCGACGGGCACACGGCGCTGGTGTGGATGACGGACACGCAGCCGGGGGAAATCTACACGCTGGATGACGGAACGCTGCGCAAGCTGACCCACCACAACGATGCGGTGGTGGCGGAGATCCAGCTGGGCGAGACGCGCGACGTGAGCGCGCGGGCGGCGGACGGGAATGAGGTGCACGGGCTGATCACCATGCCGCCGGGAGCGCAGGCGGGAACTAAATATCCGCTGCTGCTGCTGATTCACGGCGGACCGAACGGCCAGGACGGGCACGAGTTCGAGATCCAGCGGCAGTTGTTTGCCGCGCATGGGTACGCGGTGCTGAACGTGAATTATCGCGGCAGCTCGGGTCGCGGGAGTGCGTACCAGAAGGCGATTGCGGACAACTGGGGGCATCTGGAGATCGAGGACCTGATGGCGTGCGTGGACGAGGTCATCAAGGAGGGCCTCGTCAATCCGGACCAGATGGGCGTGATGGGGTGGAGCTACGGAGGCATCCTGACCGACTACACGATCGCCAGCACGAACCGCTTCAAGGCGGCGAGCAGCGGCGCGGGGACGGGCGATCCGGTGGCGTTCTACGGGGTGGACGAGTACATCCTGCAATACGACAACGAGATTGGGCCGCCGTGGAAGGAGACGCAGAAGTACATCGAGCTGGGGTACCCGTTCTTCCATGCGGACCGCATCCACACGCCGACCTTGTATATGGGCGGGACGAGCGACATGAATGTGCCGCTGGTGGGCGGCGAGCAGATGTATGAGGCGCTGCGCAGCCTGAACGTTCCGGCGGAGCTGATCGTGTATCCGGGGCAGTTCCACGGGTTCACGCGGCCGAGCTTCATTCTCGACCGGTATCAGCGGTGGTTTGCGTGGTTCGACAAGTGGGTGCAGGGCAAGACGACGCCGGCACCAGCGGCGCCGGCGGGGGTGACGGCGAAGCCGGGGGATTAGCGGGTTAGCTGTTAGCTGTTAGCGGTTAGCGGTTAGCTGTCGTTCTAAGTACGACCGCTTTTTGCTGAACGTTGCTTCCTGCTCGACGGGATATTCAGTCTTCGAAGCCGCCGGCCTGTTTGAGCGCGGCGATATCGAATTTTTTCATCTGCATCATGGCCGCCATGGCGCGCTTGCCGCCCTCCGCGTCTTTGCCCTGGAGCAGTTCGCCGATGTTGTGCGGCACGACCTGCCAGGAGAGGCCGAACTTGTCGACCAGCCATCCGCACTGCACTTCCTGGCCGCCGTCGGCGGTGAGCTTCGCCCAGTACTCATCGATCTCGGCCTGCGACTCGCAGGGGATGACAAACGAAACGGCGTGGTTGAAGGTGTAATGCGGGCCGCCATTGAGCGCGATGAATTCAACGTCGCCGATGGTGAAGCTTACGGTAAGGACCGAACCGGGCGGAAGCGGGCCGCCCTCGCCGCAGCGCAGGATCTCGCCGGCCTTCGCGTCCCTGAAGGTCGAGACGTAGAAATACACCGCCTGTTCGGCGTTGTCGTTGAACCACAGGAATGGCTTGATTTTCTGCATGCAGAGCTCCTCTCAAACAGCGGTTAGCGGATCGCGCCGGGTTTGCCGGCGATGCGGCGCAGCAGGCTGGTCTGTCCGGTGTGCGCAGCCTGATGAAAGAGGATCAGAGACGCGAGCGAGCCGACCGTCTCCTCCGTATTGTTGCGCGGCGAATGCGGGGCGGGCTCCATCATCCGCTCCGGGGTGAGCGCTGCGAGGCCCGCGTCGATGCGCGACCAGCCTTCGTCCCAAGCCTTCATGAGATCGAGCAGCGGCAGCGCCTCGGCGGGGTCACTGAGCGGGGCGGACCCGCGCCGGTAGCGCTGCAGCGCGGCTTCTCCCAGCACATGAGGCTGCCCCAGCAAAGCCAGCAGCTGCTCGTTGACGCAAACCAGGTGGCCCACGTTCCAGTTCAGGCAATTGCCGGCGGGCTGCGGCTGAATCAGGCTGTCTGCCTGGGTCAACCCCTCCACGTTCAGGTGCAGAACCCGGTGAATCATCTTTCCCTGCTCGCGCAGGACATCGGTCGCACTGAGTGAATGCGAAACCACCGTAGCTGTCGACATGATTTCCTCCTGGGTCAGTTGGCGAATTGACGGTTGACGCTCCCACATCTGCCAGCGGCGGGCAGATATGGGGCACCCAATGGGCCCCACGCGCCGCCGGCGATGGCGCCGATGATGAGCAGCGCTTCCCTGCCCTCGACCACAGCGTCGGGCAGGGGGTTATCGGGTGAATCGTGCGACAGATCTTCCTGGCAGGCGAAGAAGCGCAGGAAGGGGCGGCGCACGAGGGTCTGCTGATCGCGAATGGTGCCGCGCAGGACGGGGTAGCGAGCCTCCAGGGCGTCGAGGGTGCGGCGGAGGGTGATGGGGTCGTCGAGGTCGAGGCGCAGATCGCCGCTGACCTGGGCGAGCGTGCGCAGGTGGTGGGGAATCTCGACGCGGATGGTGCGCAGGGTCATGGGAGGGTCTGCACCTCGACGGAAAGCACGGCGGGGAGATCGCGCACAATGGGCATCCAGCGATCGCCGGCGTCGGGCGAGACGTAGACCTGGCCGCCGGTGGTGCCGAAGTAGATGCCGCAGCCGTCGAGCTGGTCGACGGCCATGGCGTCGCGCAGGACATTCACGTAGCAGTTGGCCTGGGGAAGGCCGTCGGTGAGGGCTTCCCACTCGTTGCCGCCGGAGCGGCTGCGCCACACCTGCAGCTTGCCGTCGAGCGGGTAGTGCTCGGAGTCGCTCTTGATGGGCGCAACGAATATCGTCTCCGGCTCGTGGGCATGGACATCGATGGCGAAACCGAAATCAGTGGGCAGATTGCCGCTGACTTCGCGCCAGGAGTCGCCGGCATCGTCGCTGCGCATCACGTCCCAGTGCTTCTGCATGAAGAGCACGCCGGGACGGCGGGGGCTCATGGCGATGTGGTGAACGCAGTGGCCGACTTCGGAATCCTGATCGGGCAGGAACTGGGAGCGGAGGCCCTTGTTGATGGGCTTCCAGGACTTGCCGCCATCGTCGCTGCGAAAGGCTCCGGCCGCGGAGATGGCGATGTAAATGCGGTCCGGATCTTTCGGGTCGAGGACGATGGTGTGCAGGCACATGCCGCCGGCGCCGGGCTGCCAGTTGGGGCCGGTTCCGTGGCCGCGCAGCGCGGAGAGCTCCTGCCAGGAGTGAGCGCCATCTTTGGAATGAAAGAGCGCGGCGTCCTCGATGCCGGCGTAGACGGCCTCAGCATCGGTGAGCGAAGGCTCGAGGTGCCAGACGCGCTTGAACTCCCACGGATGCTGGGTGCCGTCGTACCACTGGTGGGTGGTGAGCGGCGCAGCAGCCGCGTCGTAGACGAAGCGGTTGCTTTCGCCCATGGGCCATCCCTGCGGCGACTTCTGCAAGCCGCCGCCGGGGGTGTACCAGGTTTTGCCGCCGTCGTCGGAGCACTGGATGATCTGCCCGAACCAGCCACTGGTTTGCGAGGCGTAGATGCGGTCGGGGTTCACCGGCGAACCCTTCATGTGGTAGACCTCCCAGCCGGCGAAGAACGGGCCGGCCACGTCCCAGTCGCGGCGTTTGCCGTCGGCGGTGAGGACGAAGGCCCCTTTGCGGGTACCGACTAACACGCGTACTTTGCTCATGCGCGGCTCCTCTCGTGGGTCGATGTGCGAAAAACCTTACATTGGTTTGGAGACATTGATCATCCAGGGCGCGCCGAAGCGGTCCTGGAACATGGCGAAGCGCTTCGCCCAGAAAGTTTCCTGGAAAGGCATGCCGATCTGGCCGCCTTCGGAGAGCGCATTGTAGATCCGCTCGGCTTCGGCGACGTCGCTGAAGTCGAGGTTCACGCGCAACCCCTGGGGCTCGCTGTAATGCTGCGGGGGCGCGTCGCTGCCGAGCAGCATCTGATCGCCGACGGGCATGCTGACGTGCATGATCTTGTCGGCCCAGTCGGGGCCGACCTGGGCAGCCATGGGGCTGGCTCCGAAGCGGAAGAAGCTCGGCGCCTGGACGCCGAAGACGCGCGCATAGGTGTTGAAGGCCTCTTCGCACTGGCCGTTGAAGTTGAGGTAGGGCTGGATCTTCATTGGGTCTCCTCTTGCGGTGGTGGATATGAGTTCAGGAATTTGCGGATCGCGGACAAAGCAGGGTCCATGCGACGCCGAAGCGGTCGCGGAGCATGGCAAAGCGCGAGGCGAAGAATGTTTCAGCCAGCGGCATGTAAACCTCGCCGCCCTCGCTGAGCGCGGCATAAATGCGCTCGGCGTCTTCCGGCGTGTCGACGGTGAGATAGAGGTAGGCGCTGCGGATGGGCTGGAAACGGTCGGCCGGGACATCGTTGCCGACCAGCTCGGCTTGGCCGATGGTCATGCGCGCGTGGGCGACGGCCTCCGGATTGGCGCCGGGCGCGCGGCTTCCGTGGGGCATGTCGGCCTGAGTGAGCATTACGGTTACCTTGCCGCCGACGTTCTGCTCGTAGAAGCGGAAAGCTTCTCTGCAGTTACCGCCGAAGTTGAGGTGCGGCGAGAGATTCATGGTTTCTCCTGTGGGGCCTGCGGATTCGGTTGTGCTGCGCGAACGGAGCGCCGGACTACTTTGCCGGCTCGTGGCAATGGCAGGCGGCGGTGCCGGCCTGCTCGTAGCGGTCGTGGTGCCTGACCCAGTCCATCAGGTTGTGGTGCGGGCCGGTCTCATTGCGGCCTTTGGGGGTGAGATCGAGGTACATGTAGGCGCCCACCAGCATCTCGTCGCCGCGGCCGAAGGTGGAATAGGTATGGAAAATCTGGCCGGAGCCGTCCTTGCAGAAGACGCTGTCGCCGGAGCGCTCCTCGATCTCGAATGGCTGAATTTTGTAGTTGTAATACACCTGGCGGGCGGCGATCTCCGCGTCTGTAAAGGAGACATGGAAGTCGTAGTTGAAATCGCTGCCGTACGATGAGACCCACTTGAAGCGCCATCCCATGCGCTTTTTGAAGGCCTCGATCTCCGCCAGGGGCGCGCGCGAGACGGAGACGAAAGAGACGCCGTGATGCTCCAGATGCGGCAGCGCGGCATCGATGTGGTCGGATTTGAAGGAGCAGCCGACGCAGCCTTCTTTCCAGCCGGGCGCGAACATGAAGTGCTGCACGATGAGCTGGCTGCGGCCGGCGAAGAGATCGGCGAGGGTTTCGCTGCCGTTGGGGCCGTCAAAGACGTAATCCTTCTCGACGCGAACCCAGGGCAGGGCGCGGCGTGCGGCGTCCACGGCATCGCGCTGACGGGTGAGCTGTTTCTCGCGGACGAGCAGATCCTGGCGCAGAGCGAGCCATTCTTCCTGGGAAACGACGGGGTGAGTCTCAGCGATTGCGGTTGCCATTGCGGATTCTCCTTTTCACGTTCCAGCGAGTGGTTGATCCAATTGGAATTCGAGCGCTGCTGCGGAATCAGGCGGGGACCGCCTCGGGCTTCTGCTGCTGAGGAAACGCCGGCGCTTCATCGGCGCTCGGTCCCCAGCTGGCGGGAACCGGCAC
>Ga0335073_10012648_pt1 | contig 11844 bp, 8 predicted proteins | sample Lox_Sample_22_FD_207093 | JGI IMG/M metagenome (GOLD analysis project Ga0335073, IMG submission 207093) | Soil microbial communities from Loxahatchee National Wildlife Refuge, Florida, United States - Lox_Sample_2.2 | ecosystem: Environmental > Terrestrial > Soil > Wetlands | place: USA: Florida... | reverse complement strand
CGCAAAGCTCTGTCATATGAATGGCGGCGAGTTGGAACAGATCCAGTTCCTTCTTGGGCATGTTTCAGTGTTGACGACCGAACGGTATTTGGGCTGCAAGCAAAACCTGGAGAACCCCGTCAATGATTGTTTCGGATGCCTTTTCGCCCGCCTACGCGTCGAATTGCGCTAAGGTCTGTTATCGACAGTTGACACTCAGAACTGGCGCGAATTCGATTTCTTGCTTACAGTTCTCGCATTCATGCGTGTCCGGCGTCCGTATCCACTCCCGGCTGGACAGTTATACTCGGTCCCATGAGCGGCTTTCGCCTCGCCTTTCGCAAGCTTAGGAACGCGCCTGGATTCTCAGCCACGATCATTGTCACGTTTGCGCTGGGTATCGGAGCCACAACTGCCGTCTTCTCGCTCGTAGAAGGCGTACTTCTCAGGCCACTGGCATTTCATAGCCCCCAACAACTTGTTCTACTAGGCGATAGACTTGGCGATGGCCTACAGCTTGGCGTTGCGGCGCCAGAAGTTGCGACCTATATCCGTTCGGCTCGCGCCTTCTCTTCGATTGGAGCGTATAGCGCCACGTCGTGGGAGCTTTCCGGTGGTCCACTTTCTCAATCAGTCAACGGAACTCGCCTCACCGCCGGTGTTTTCTCTACCCTCGGCGTTGCGCCAGTCCTAGGCCGAGTCTTCACCCAGCAAGAGGATGATGCCCACGTCCCGGTCGCAGTCATTAGCTACGCGCTGTGGCTCAACCGCTTTCATCGCGATCCTCACGTCCTCGGCGCCGCCATTGCACTTGACCGCAAGAACTACAGTATTGTGGGCGTCATGCCTCGCAGTTTCGAATTTCCTTTGGTTCCCGGCCGCATCGGCCAAGCGCAGCTCTGGGTGCCCATGAGCTTCTCTGCCGATGAGCTTTCGCCAGCAGCCGCTGGTACGTTCGGAACGCATCTTGTTGCGCGCCTCCGGGATGGAGTCACAGTAACGCAGGCTGCCGAAGATGCCAATCGGGTCGCGCAGCAAGTCATGCGAGACTTTCCGCCAGATATGGCTGCCGTCCACATACGCGGCGATGTTCTGCCTCTGCGTGAGTCGATTCTCGCAGATGTCCGGCCTATGCTTCGCGCCCTTTTCCTTGCTGTCTGCATCGTCTTGTTGATTGCTTGTGCCAACGTTGCGAGCTTGCTGCTTGTCCGTGCGCTGCGCCGCCGCAGAGAACATGCCGTCCGCCTTGCGCTGGGAGCACGTGCGAGCGTAATTCTCCGCGAATGTGTCAGTGAGGGAGTCCTCCTCAGTCTTTCCGGCGGCATCCTTGGTTTAACACTTGCCGTGGTTGCATTACATGTCGTTATACCCATGCTGCCTGAGTCCATGCCGCGCATCGACTCTATATCCATCAACTCCGTCGTCGCCAGCTTCGCGCTGCTGGTTGCCGTTGTTACGGGGGTTCTCTGCAGCCTGGCTCCAGCTGCGGCCGCCATACATACCAATCTGATTGAGGATCTGAAAGAAGACGCGCGCTCGGGAACTGGCAGCATCCGGCAAAGCTGGTTCCGCTCGTTCTTAGTCGTGGGCGAAATTGCAATTGCCATGATCCTTCTCACTGCATCGCTCGCCTTCTTGCGCAGCTATCAGAAGATGCTGGCCGTCGATCCAGGGTTCCGCCCGGATCACATGCTCATCGCCGGTTATCAGTTGCCTTCTCTGCAATACGAGACTGCCTTGTCCATCGCCAGATTCAACCGGGAGGTCGTCAGCCGTCTCACTGCTCTACCCACCACCGTGGCTGTAGGCCTGGCCAACACCATGCCGGACACGGGAAGCGGGGGGCGCGGCGGTTTCACGATTGAGGGCGCGTCCGTCGCTGGATGGAAGCTCAAGTTCTCACCCTTTATCGAGACATACGGCGACTATTTTCGTGCTCTTGGTATTTCCTTCAATGCAGGCCGTGCCTTCACGATCCATGATGACTCCGGCGCGCAACCCGTCTGCATCGTGGATGAATCCATGGCCACGCACGAATGGCCAGGCCAAAACCCCATCGGCAAGCGTATGCATCTGGGAAATCCCAAGCGCAATCTGCCCTGGGCAACCGTCGTAGGTGTCGTTCCCGACGTCCGCATTGATGCTCCAGATCGTCCCGCCGGTGAGCAATGGTATTTCCCTCTCGAACAGCCCGCCATCATTGAAGGTTCCAGCGCCACCGCAACCGCCCATCTTACAAGCGGTTGGATCGCCCTGCGTTCCACGCTTCCTCCCGAGCAGATGGTTCAGATGCTGCGTTCAGTAGTTGCACGCATCGATCCACGGCTGGCTCTCGATCCCGTGCAGCCGATGACCGATGCAATAGCCGCAGTTGAAGCACCGCGTCGCTTCAACACCAGCCTTATTTTGGCGTTTGCGCTTGTTGCACTTTTTCTCGCAGCCATGGGCATCTATGCTGTGATCGCCTTCAGCGTTTCACAGCGCAAACAGGAGATTGCCATTCGTATGGCGCTTGGTGCGCAACGCAGCACTATAGCGCGGCTCGTGCTCAGTTACGGTGTCAAAATCGCCGCCCTTGGATGTGCTTTCGGTATTGCGGGCTCACTCGCCGTGTCTCGTCTAGTTGATGCATTCCTGTTCGGAGTCAGCGCCACTAATCCCATCATTTTCGCCGCGAGCGCAGTTCTTATGCTACTTTTGGCGCTCGTCGCCACCTCGCTGCCTGCATTGCGTGCGGCCTCCGTTGATCCGGCACACGTCTTGCATTCTGCATGAAATTAAATCCGCTGCTCTCGCGAGCTCTTTGAGGTGTTTGTAGCCTTACAGATAGCAAAGCACCGGCTCTGCTCGCAGACGTGTCTGTCTGTGACGCGAGAGGAAGCAATTTGCATCAATACGATGCTAGACACCTGCGCGATTTTTTTAGCTAGTGCGTCATCACCAATGCGCGATTCGACGCCATTCAGTCCTGGAAACGCGCTAAGGCCTGGTGGCGTCAGTGAAAACGAGTTTTGTCCATAATTTGGACGCCGTACGCGTTCGGCTTCGTTGTGGAGACTGCCGCGATCTATTCGTAGCGCAACGCCTCCAGAGGATCGACCTTCCCGGCGCGCCGCACCGGCGCCCAACACGCCAGGAGCCCAACCGCCACGAATAAACTTCCCACCACAATGAATGTCATAGGATCGCTAGGCTGCACTTCGAAAAGGAAAGATCGCAGCACGCGGGACATAAAGACTCCCAACACTATGTCGGCAAGTACTCCCACCCCAATTAGGCGGAATCCTTCTGCGAAGATCAACCTGCGAATGTCTTTTCGTTGCGCGCCCACCGCAGTGCGGATGGCGAGCTCACGGCGCCGCGAAATCACGGACACCGTAAATTCCCACCAGCGTCAACACGCTTCCGAGCACCGAAAACCCGGTCAACAAGTTCATCGCGAAGGTCCGTGACGCAAGGGAGTCGTCGCGAATCTGCTCGAGCGTTTTCACGTTCTCGCTTGCGGCCGTCGGATCCACTGAACGCAGTGCGCGCTCGACCGCAACGACCACCGTGCGCGGATCAGCTGTTGTTCGTACGACCAGATGCTTGGAGAACGCCTGTGCCTGCCAAAGCGGCAGATAAACCTCCGGGCCCGGCGCCTGCGTCAGGTCGTCGGTGCGCCCGTTTGCGATCTCGCCCACGATTCGGATGCCCGGTTTATTTCGGTTGTCAAACCAGATTTTCCGTCCGACTGAGTTGCTATTGGGAAAGTAGCGCTGCGTAAACGCCTGGTTCACGATGGCCACAGCAGGCGCTTTATTGTCGTCTGTCGATCGAAATTCCCGCCCGTCGATCAGGGCCATGCTCATCAAATTGAAGTAGTCAGGCGTCACCGCGCGCATCGGCAGAGTGACCATGTCGCTCTTTTTCGCCGCAGGCGGCTGGCCCTCAATGTCCATCGACGCAGGCCAATTGTTTCCCGTCAGCGGAACACCCCAGGCGAAGGCAGCATACTGGACGCCCGGAATAGCCGCAACGCGCTCCAGCGCCTGCCGGTGAAAGGGACCCCAGCTAGACTGGCTTTGTACCTCTGTTACACTCATCGTCAGAATTCGACTTACGTTATATCCCGACGGCAACTCGGCGATTTTGATCATAGTGCGGATCAGTAGACCCGCGCCCACGAGTAACGCCAGCGTCAGCGCGGTTTGCAGCATCGCGACCCCGCGAAGCAGCAGCCTCTCGCCCACTCCCGCCGTTCCCTTCGGCCCCGCGTCTTTCAGCACTTCCATCGGGTTCAGCCGAAAGGCGCGCAGCGCGGGAATCGCTCCCGCAAAGAACGCAGCGAACAAGGCCAACCCAAGTCCCCAGCCCAAAATTGCCCAGCCGACAGTTAGCCCATCGAGGCGTGGAACGGCATGTCCGGCGATCGTCTTGAACAGATTTACGGCGAGAATCGCTAACCCAACCCCCAACGCTCCGCCGAAGATGGCCAGGAGCAAGCTCTCCGACAAGATCTGCCGCAGAAGCCCCATGCGGCCCATGCCCATGGCGATATGCACCGCATATTTCTGCTGCCGCTGGAGCCCGCGTACCAGCAGCAGCGCTGCGGCGTTTCCGCAAGCAATTTCCCTTCCAAACGCAGACGCGGCCGATTACGCCGACGATGCGCTCCCAGTTTTCCGTCCTTGCTTTGTAATCGAGTAAAACCGCGCCTTGCGGTTGTTCTCCGAGGTTCCCCATTCGGACTCGATCCATCCTTGCTGTTGCAGCCTGAGCAGTGATGTGTACACCGTGCCCTCATTCAGAGTGAGAACATCCTCGCTCACCTGCTCGATGCGGCGTGCAATGCCGAATCCATGCAATGGACCCAGCGCGTGGAGAGTCTTCAGGATCATCAGGTCCAGCGTGCCTTGCAGAACTTCAGATTTATCGGCGCTCACGACCTCTCCTTTGGCCATTGCAAAGAAAGTAGCACAACACATGTGGAATATTCAAAAGGAAAAGTGCGCGTTCAAAGAGTCGATGCTCTTCACTCCATGTTTTTGATAGCGCTTGTTGTGGGGCTCTGGGGAACGCCGAACGCGCCGCGGCAAATTCATGAGACATTCATCGCCTGAAGCACCTTACTGCCAGATCGGTATGATCCTTTCAGAAGTCAATTTACGCATTATCGCCAATGCACTCATCGAGAACTCTAGGTTAATCGGAAGCTGCGAGATTTTCCGGTTTCGGTGAGTAACGGGCTATTCGGAGGCTGATGCGGGTGGCGACGTTGATCAGGCGCTCAAATGGCTTGTTCTGCCCGAACATCGCCGAGGGATTCGATGGCGCACTCAAGTTGACGGTCCTCAACGACGCGTCGTTGGCGCCAATCGAATTCAACCAGCTTGTCAGGTTCGATCAGAGTTCCTTCGAGAATAGAGCCCCTCCACGTGTAATAGGCTCCGGTTGGTAGCGCTAGCCGGAACCCCTGGTCCACCTTGACAGATGTAGCGGAGAGCAGCCTGCCGGCGGTTTTTTCTCCGATGATAGTGCCAAGGTTGTTCTCTCGCGCGAACGCGACGATCATTTCGGCGGCGCTCGCCGTGTGGCGGTTTACCAGCAGAACTACATTTCCATGGAATGGTTTATTCCCCAATCCTTCGGTTTGAAGCACGATGGGTTTCTTTGCGATCATGGCGGGCGCGAATTGCAACGCGAGCGTCCATAGAGCGTTCTTGGAGGAAGGAATCCGCGAGAATCGCCGAAAGCTCGTCTTCTCCAATTCCAGATTTGACGGGACGCGCCGCCTGTCGAGAGCAAACCCAACGGGTATCTTGTCCGGTGTGAGCAGGCTCATCACGCGAAGCGCGCCGATCCCTCCACCTGTATTCCCACGGAGGTCGATAATCAGCCTATCGACTGCCCCCATCTTCTCGACCGCGGCGGAGATTTCGTTCGCTACCTCGACACCGACCATGCCAGGAAACATGGCTATCTTCAGATAGCCGAGTCTGTCTCCCAGTTCGCGAGCCGACCAGTTTAGGTTCGACAAAGTGGAGTTTCTTTTCCTTGGGCCGCGCTACCTCGACACAAACATCGCGCCGCGATTCATCTCTTCCAACAATCTCTATGCTGACTTGCTTACCCGACAACACTCAGCAGGACAGCCAGCAACAAACCGGCAGCGATGCGAAGAGTGGGGGAAGAGCGTTTCGCATAGCGCCCCGTTTACTTTGGCTTCAATGTTGCCAGAAGAATGGCAGCCAGATCAACGTCGGTGTCTTTTTCGGACAACCCTGGGATCGAACATGCTTGGTTATCATTGTCCGATTAGCCGGTTTTATATCCATATCGAATGAATGCATTAGTAAACACATGCCGACTCCCAAGGGGAGCAATCCTGGATTGAGGTCTTGAAACGGCCCAGGTTGTTTTCGCCCCATTGAGGACAAGGCCCTAAAACCTTATTCTTCCCGCATCAGCCTGGAAGGATCGGCTGATAGTGCTCGGCGCGCTGGAACGGCCGACGCAGATGCGCCCAGAAACAGCATCGTGAGAACCGCTCCGCCAATTACTGCAGGATCGCTCGGATTGGCCTGATAGACGATCTGCCCCAGCAGATGGCTGGCGACGATCCCAGCAAGCAGACCCAGGACAGACCCCACCCCGAGCAGCACGAAGGGCCGTCCCACCGCCGCGGCTATCACCTGCGCTCTGCGCGCACCCACGGCTACGCGGATGGCGAGTTCCTTCATGCGTCGGCTCACGCTGTAAGCCGCCATTCCGAAGATGCCTGTGACAGCCAGCATTGACGCCAGTAGCCCCATGATGGCGAGAGCACCTGTCGCTGCGCGGGCCGGGAAGATGGCTAGATCGAGCGCATCGGGCCAAGTGCGCACAGTCAGTGGAATATTGGGATCGATGCCGTTCATCATCCGGTTGAGCGCAGCGGCGATATCCGCGGGCGGCAATGCCGACCGAACCACCAGTGCCGTGTCGTTGCTGTTCATTTCCTGAACCAAGGGAAAGAACATGGCTGGCTGCGGAGCTTCCGTAAGTGTTTCGTATTTCCCGTCTTCCACGACGCCGACGATTTCCTTGAGGGTTCCGCCGAACAACTCGAAGCGCTGTCCGACCGCTGGAGTATTGCCAAACAGCAGGTGCGCAAAAGTGGCGTTGACCACCGCAATCTGTGGAGAGTTGGCTTCGTCATGCCAACTGATGTCACGACCGGCGAGCAGACGAGTTCCGGCAGCGGCAAAGTATCCCGGAGAAACGGAGAAATTGTGGGCGTCGAAGCTCTCCTGTGACGAGCGAAAATCAGTCGTGCCCTGGCGATAAACTGACTCGCTCCCGCAGCAATCGTTATCCAGCATCACGCGATCAATGAGACCTGCCGATGAAACCCCTGGAATCTGGGCCGCCTCCTCGGCCATACGCTTCTGTACCGGCCACGACTGAGCTTCGGTATAGCCGCCCATGTTCAGTTGTGTCTCCGCAATTGTCACGCCCCGCGGCCTGAAGCCGAGAGGTGTGTGCAGCGACCGTTCCATGCCGCGGAATGCGACGAAGGATGCCGTGACCAACAGCGTGCAAAGCGCAATCTGCACGCACAGCAGTAAGTCGCGCATCGAGAAGCGGCGCAATACCGGGCCGGAGCTCGTGCCGCCTTTCATCGCCTGCGCTGCATCGGTTTGCCAAATTTGTCGCGCGGGAAGGAGCCCAAAGAAAAGACCGCTGCCCACGGATAACAGCAGCGCGAGTGTGTAGACTTTTGCATCCGGCAGGGCAACCACATGAATCGGAAAATCCACGAAAGGCTGCCACCGGCTCAGGAGTTGAAGCAGGATCGATGCGAACAACGTTCCGGTCATACCGCCTAGCACAGACACCAGCACCGCCTCGGTGAGCAGAGTGCGTAGGATTCTGGCCCGGCTCGCCCCAATTGCCAGGCGAAGCGCCAGTTCGCGAGCACGATCCGCGGCCCGCACTGCAAAGATGCTTCCCAGATTGGCACAGGCAGCAAGTAGTACGAGCGCGGACAGCACCATGATGGCCGCAAGAAACGCGCGAATAGAATCGCCCCACACGTCGCCCAGCAATCCAGGCCGAACCAGACGTGCGTCGAGATCGTCATCCTCCCTGGGATACTGCTGGGCAAGGCGGCGGGAAATTGCGTTCAAATCATCGCCGGCCTGCTGCGGCGTGACGCTGGGTTTCAGCCGTCCCAATATCCAGAGATTGTGGGTCGCGCGATTGGCAAGAAAGTGTGGACTGTATCCGATCTCTGGTGCATCGACGAGCGGAATCCAGTAGTCCGGCCAGAAGAAAATTTCGGTTCCGTGGAAATCCCTGGGGGCGACGCCAAGCACTGTAAACGGATGAGTGTTGAGACTAACCGTCGTCCCCATAACGTTCGGGTTGCTGTTGAATCGCGAGCGCCAGAAATCATAGCTGAGCACGATATAAGGTGCAGAGTTCGTTCCCTGCTCATCGCTCGCTTGAAAGAATCGCCCAACTGATGGTCGCACGCCCAGAGTGTCGAAGTAGTTCCCCGAGGCCAGATAACCATAGCTCTTGACTGCGGAATTTCCGATCACGACAGCAACGTCGGTCGTATCATACGCCGCCATCCCGCTGAAGGTGCTGTTGCCGCCCCGATAGTCGATGTAGTCGGGATAAGACTGCATGTAGGAGGCGTGTTCCTTGTGCTCGACAACAAAGAGACGCTCTGGCTGGTAGACCTTGAGCGGGCACAATACCAGTGCATTCAGAACGCTGAAAACGACCGCGTTCGCGCCAATCCCCAGCGCCAGCGTCAGCACCGCCGTCACGACAAATCCCGGCGACTTCTTCATCTGCCGAAGCGCGTAACGCACGTCCTGCAGCACGCTTTCGAGCAGACCCATACCGCGCGCCGCGCGACAGTCTTCCGCTACCTGGCTTTGGCCACCGAAGGCCAGCCGTGCCAGCCGCCGTGCCTCTTCTTCTGTCAGACCTGTCCTGCGATGCTTTTCCACTTCCTTCTCAAGATGGAAGCGAAGTTCGTCCTCCAGTTCCTCTTCCATCGCGCGCCGTTGGAACAGCGCTCTTATCCGGAATCGCAGATCGCTCAGCATGGACATGACTCACTCGCTCTCAAGCACCAGCGCCACCGCCGAGGTCAGCTTCCGCCAGCTTTCGGTTTCGGCTTCGAGTTGCTTGTGCCCGTTGCGGGTCAGCTCGTAATACTTTGCCCTGCGGTTGTTGTCGGAAATGCCCCACTTCGCCTTCGCCCAGCCCCGCCGCTCCAGGCGATGCAGCGCCGGATAGAGGGACCCCTGCTGGATGCGCAGCATATTCCCCGATACCTGCTGTACCCGCTCGGAAATCGCCCCACCCGTGCTGCGCGCCCGGCAACAGCGTTCTTAGGATCAGCAAATCCAGCGTTCCCTGCGGCAAATCCAGACTTGTCATGGTTACCCCTATGGCTCCTACAGGAGGTGTATCACTCTACCTGTAGAAGTGCAAGGGGACATGTTTATGGCCCAGTTTGAAGCCAGCCACTGGCGCGGCCCCGCTAAACACACTATGAACAAGAACAATCCCTCCACATTCACATTGGCAGGCGATCGATCGACATGCCGCCGTCCGTCCTCAGCGCCGAAGCAAAGCGCTCACAACGTGCGGTTTTAGGCGCTACGTTGGGATAGGTATCGGGAAACGCCCCGGCCTTCCGCGATATGCCATTGCCGAATTACTGGAGCCTGGCCGACATGTCGGGACAAATCCCGCCATCGAGCTCCTAATTGCGCTTGCTCTAAATTGGTTGGCACGTTCCTTGGCGTGACTGCGCACGCCCGTGTGAAGGGCTCGCTTTGATTCTCGGTCCCGTCTCAAGCCTTTCGAGACCACTGTGCGAGCAATATAATCCGAGGAAAAACCGTGCTAATGCGAGCCAGCGACAATCAGAGTTTCAACAAATTCTGGAGGGTTGTTCGCATACTTCTGGTTCGTCGTCACACTTTGAATCGCTCCCTCTCAGGGGAGATCAATCATCTGCAGGATGATGCACCTTCGCTTCCCGCTTCCGTTCGTTCTGCCGGGACGATAGTCTTTTTTCAAGAGTTTCCATGGTTATGGACGGAGCCTCGGGGCCATTGTGTCGAGCTCGAAATCTGATAGACTCCACCGATGATCGGGAGTCAGAAGTCATGAGTAGCACTGTCGTGGTGCGTACCGACGCAAACCGCGGATGCGCCGTCCAAATGTCCGACAAACTACGTTGCGCGAGACCGCTCCACGAATCAGCTGAAAACCACGATCCCAAGCCTCGGTGCCTGATGCATTCCCGAGATCCCAGGAAGGATCCGGAGCAGTTTGGCTCAGTGATCCGAGCGATTCGCACTGGAGTTTGTCCGTACCACCGTTTCAGTGACCGATTCGATTTCTCACATTTTGTCTTTCCTGAGGCCGTGTTCTCGCGAGGCTCGCCGGAGATGCGTGCCGGCTTTGAGCGGGTAGCAGACTACATCGATGTGGCCGATTCACGACGTTTTTGGGAGCAGATTAACTCGCCCGCCAAACGGCATGGCGAGAAGGCTGAAGGCGCAGAGGAATCTGTTCCCAGAACAGAGGCACGGAACGACGAACTCGGTCAGGAAGCTCCGAATTCAGAACCTGCGATGGATAATCTGGACCCGGATGCCGATGCCGCGTTCAACCGGGATGTGGACTTTACGGGCGCCGTGTTCCTGGGACCAGCTTGGTTTGTAGCCCTTGCCTTCAAAGGCACCGCATGCTTTGTCGGTGCGACTTTTCGAAGTCGAGCCTATTTCCGCCAGGCGCGTTTTCTCAAGTTTGCCGACTTTGAGAGGGCGACATTCTCCGACGAAGTGGATTTCTATAACGTATCGTTCTATAGGGCAGTGCGATTTTACCAGGCTCAATTTGCGCAAAGCGTGCGGTTCGCTGAAACGGTCTTCAATTTCGACGCTTACTTCAGCCACACGCAGTTCGCCGGACTGGCCGACTTCTCCGCGGCAGCGTTTAACGATGGCGCCGTTTTCAAGGTCGCGACATTCGGGAGCAAGGCCGACTTTACTTGCACGCTCTTCAGGGGAAAGATCGCCGATTTCACGCGTACATCGTTTACCAGTGACGTGCGATTTGACCGCAGCCTTTTCAGTATGGCCTTCATGAAGCGGTTACCAGGTGAGATGGATCCGATTTCCGAATCCGCGACGGGGCCGGTAGTCGCGGACTTTACCGGTGCAACTTTCGCCGAGCCACAACTGGTGCATTTCCGTCGCGTGAACCACGCATATCCCCGGAAGACAACTTCCGGCGCCAAGCCTGACGGATTTCGAGTTCGCTTCCTTGACTGCGATGTCAGCGGTATTCACCTGGACGACGTGAACTGGTATCGCAATCGGAACAGAATGGTGCTCCAGGACGAAATCAGTGTTTCACGCCGGAAATTTATGCCCGAAGAACGCCACGAACTCGTCTCGCTGGCCTACCAGCAGCTGGTGAGCAATTTCGAAGATAAGGGCTTCTACGATCTGGCCGAAGATTGCTACGTCGGGTCAATGGAAATGAAGCGCCTGGACCCCCTGCGTCCAGTCTTTGTGCGAGTGATCCTCACGCTCTACCGCGGAGCCAGTATGTATGGCAGCGACTATTCTCGAGCTTTCGCGGTTCTGATCGGAATGATCGTGGTCGCTGGACTCCTATTCGCACTCCCCTGGGCAGGACTTGCTGTGGCTCAACCTTCCAACGTGCATCAATCAGTCTCCGGATGGCGGCGATTGCCAGGTGGGCTGTTCCATGCCTTTGAAATCGCGAGCTTTCAACGAGACACTTTGTACTCGGCCAATACAGTGTTCGGCAGACTAATGTCAATGATTGCCGGAATTC
>Ga0335073_10012646_pt1 | contig 11845 bp, 14 predicted proteins | sample Lox_Sample_22_FD_207093 | JGI IMG/M metagenome (GOLD analysis project Ga0335073, IMG submission 207093) | Soil microbial communities from Loxahatchee National Wildlife Refuge, Florida, United States - Lox_Sample_2.2 | ecosystem: Environmental > Terrestrial > Soil > Wetlands | place: USA... | reverse complement strand
TATCACTTCGATTGTCCCGAGACGCACGATTGCCTGGAATTGATGGCCAAGTTTTTCGTCGATCATGTGGGCAAATAGCACGGCAGTCTGCCTCGTTGGCGATTGACATTCTGGATCGACGCAGGCGAACGAGAACTTTGCGATTTGAACTTAGAGGACTATCACTAGGAGAAGGGATACGCCGCCATGCCCATGAAGAACCCGCCGCACCCCGGCAGTTTTATCCGAACAGAGATTATCGAGCCCGCAGGTTTGTCGGTTACCGCCGCCGCGGCTGCGCTCAACGTGTCGCGGCCAGCGTTGTCGAGTCTGCTTAACGAGAGAGCCGACCTTTCTGGGGACATGGCACTCCGGATCGAAAAGGCGTTTGGCGTAAAGATGGATACCTTGATGCGTATGCAGGCGTCTTACGACATCGCTCAAACCCGGAAGCGCGAGAAACAGATTCGCGTCAAGCGCGTGGGGCAGCTGGCGCACGCGTAGATTTTGGGCACCGATTATTTCTGTAGGCAAGCCGCCGATGCATTCAGGAACTTTCGCCCGCGTGTGCGATTCGCTTAGCGGCGAAGCGCGGCTGTGGTAGACTTTTAGGGTTGTCAACGATTCGGGAAGGTACGCAGCTCCTCGCTGCCCATGCTTGACCCGCATCACCCCAGCGGGGGGACGTAGTTCAGTTGGTTAGAACGCTGCCCTGTCACGGCAGAGGTCGCGGGTTCGAGTCCCGTCGTCCCCGCCATTCTTTCAAGCACTTACAGACGACTCGGAAAATAATCTGGGTCCGTTTGGGTCCAATGAGCCACCGAAGCACTCCACCCGCGGCGCATTCCCTCGAATAAAGTCCAGAACGCGCTCTCCAGCACCAACTATTGAATGAGCGTTGATTTGCTCGCCGACAGCACGCCACCGGGCAAGATCGCATCTACTAATTTTCCTTGCGCCAGGCGTTTGCTCTGCGACGTTGCCTGAAGATACTTGTTCGTCACATGGAGATTGCTGTGACGCAAGTAGTCGCGGATCGTGAGTTGATGTTCTCCCATCTCTGCCAGCATCGTCCCAACCGTGTGCCGAAACGTGTGCCAGCCCACGCCGAGGATGCCAACCTTCGCAAACGCCGGTTGGACCTTCTTTTTCAGAACGGCGGCAAGGTCCAGCGGCTTCTTCCCTTTGCGGCGACGAGATGGAAAAACGAAATCCCCAGGTCCGTTGTATTCGCTCTGCGACTTCCATTCCAGCAACGCATCCTTCAACGCGAGGTGCATAGGCAACACCTTGGCCGACGCTTCCGTTTTTGTCGCCTTCAGATGCCCACCTCTGCGCCAGTAGTACGAGTGTTGAACGCTGAAGCTCATGCTGTCGAAGTTGCAGTCCGACCAGCGCAGGGCGCCGAGCTCGCCTCGACGTGTGCCCAACGCTCCATCCAGAAACACGAGCAACTGGTCGCGAAATTCTAATTTCGACAGACCGAGTTTCACTTGCTCTGGTGACAAGAACAGGGGCGCTTCTTGACGTTTCGCACTGACGCGCACGCCAGTGCTTGGACCTCTCTTTCCGCCGCTTCCGACCGGAATACCCGACGAGATTGGATTGTGACCACAGAATTCCCAACGGACAGCGTGTGAAAACAAAGCCGACATCACGCATTTGAGTTTGGCCTTGGTCCCATCCGCCACTTCCGCTGCTCGTAGCCAGCGTTCCACCTCGACGGTCTTTATTTCTTCCAGCAGCACGTTGCCCCATCGTGGGAGAATCCAGTTCTTTGCATAGACGCCATATGCGTCTTGCGTGGACATCTCCTTTAGCGGCAACTCTTCGCGACAATAGTGTTCCCATAAAATGTTCACCGTTGTTTGACGAAGATTCCTGCGGTTGGAAGGATTGTTGATGGTTAGCCGAAGAGCATCCGCTGCCGCTTGCGCCACTGATTCGGACGCGTACTGCTCCGAGCTTCCGATCTGCAACTTGCGACGTACTGGCTTTCCGTTGATGTTCCTTTCCCACCACCGGTAAACCCATACAGCATGACCTCTCTTCCGCGCTTCTAAAACAAGACTTCCTTGTTGATAGCGTGTCCGTCTAAACAAAGTTCCTCCCTTGTTTAAACGGCACTGACAGCCCAATGCAGAATATCCCAATCGCGCAGAAGGGTCGATGCATTTCAACTCATTCCTAACGCCGCCCGTATCGGCCGGCAATCCCTTCCAACCAGCGGTTCAGCGTGGAGGCACGAAATCTCCAGACTCTCCCAATTTGAATGCCGGGGATGATTCCGCTCCCTGCTTTGACTCGTAGTGTCTTGGGATGAATTCTCAGGAGTCTGGCGGCCTCGGCGACATCCAACAGAGGTTCAAACTCAGAGTCATTCACGATGCGTTTAGGCCGCTGATTTGTGTTGTGGTCCGCGTCGGCACTATTCTGGGTGTCGTTAGCCGTCCTACTCGAGCTTGCGAGCGATCTGGCGGCTCCCGCTGCTTCCCTCCCCGCTGTGGCGAAGGCTTTCTCAGTGGCACTCTCCACTTCGCTGTCATCAGAGGCAGCGAGCATTGTCTGTTGGCGAAACGAATGTGGACTCGTACCTGACAACAAGTCTTTCTGCGATACAGAACGTGAACCATGTCGTCGGTCAGACGCTGGGTTCTCACGCACGTCGAATTGGAGACGGCGGTGCATGGCGTGTCATTTCAATTCCAGTTGGAACGCCTCCTCTTTCTTGCTTGGTTCGGAAGTCTTCGTGTGTTGGCCTGAAAGCCACGCCTGAAATTCTTTGTCTTTGTTGCAGACAAGCTTCAATGCTTCTGTGACAACGTAGGAGGGAGAAGAATCGAGAAACTCGGCGTATCTTGTTAGCTTTTCTCTTGCATCATCGTCGAGCCGTAGCTGTACGACTGTGGTTTTGGGTTGCTTTGGCGGTGCTTTGAGGACTGTCATTTGAATCTCTCCTTTCGGAATTTGAAACTACTTCGACTCTGTAATCGATCTGATTTCATCTCTGCATGCACGCGGCAAAAACACGGTCACCGTTGTCTGGTGACGGGCGGGAGCGACCCCACTTTGGTTTGGGCGGCTGGAAGCCGTCGAAAGCGGGGTCGCTCCCGCCCATCCTAGTGTTTTTGCCGCGTGCATTTGTCACCTCTCTCTCCTACGCATTTGCTTTTCTCAGAAGGACTTGCTGTTCGGGTTTCGGTGAACCACGGGGTGAAGTCGTCTTTGAACTGCCTCGGACCTTCCAGCCGTCACCCCATCTCTTCGTTTCCGTGCCGAAAACTGCGTCGTGACCGCAAACTGTCATCACGTCGAATGTGCAGTTCTGATTGGAAGAATCTTCGGCTCGCAGATCTTGCGGCAGCTGGTTTCTCTTCCAGAGGTAGTACAGCGTGCCGAAGATTTCGCCAGTGTAGCGCTTGCGGCTCTCATTCAGAAAGATCAATTCTTTCTCTGAAACCAGTCCAAATTGTTTGTTGTCCCATTTTGTTTTCAGATCGAAATACCGCTTCATGTCGGCCAAACCGCTGCCTTGAATCAGCAAAGCGAAAAGCTCGGCGGCCTCTTCCTGCTCTTTCGAAGCAGTCGAAACATAAACAAACTGGAAGTGGGAGAGGGCCGCAAACAGCCGCCTGTACGTCCGCAGATGCTTGATCAAAGGACCAAGTCCGACACGCTCTGAATCGACGTAGGTGAAAACGACTACGGGGGATTCGGCTTCAGATCTTGAAACGCTCACCGGAAACCGGTCCGGGAACGTGAGCAGTTCGGGCCCGTCCGTTTCCGGTCCAAAGATTCCCTCAGGTGCTTTCACCGCCTTCACGAGGTACCGCCATTTGGCCTCTGCCGTTTCGAAATGGTCATCTTCTGGGTGCGCCAGGATGTAGTCGAGAGCCAAAAGACGCGCCTTGATGTGTCGAATTTCGTGGTTGCGGCGATTCCGAAGTTCGCCCTTGCCGATGGCGTCGTACAGAGCGCGAGAATGCAAATGATAGACGCAGCTCCTCCGCCGGTGTCTCTGCGCGATCGCGTGGCCTTGAGAGAAGAGTTTCTCGATGAGGTGAGCATTCCTCTTGCCGCTTTTGGCACGGGCGAAGTCCAGGAACTGTCGCACTGTGAAGTACCCGGAATGCGTGGCCACAAGGTAGAGGAAGCGGGATTCAACTTCGGTGTAACCGAAGGATCGAAGCGGAGCGAGTTGGGCTGGTGAGATTGGCATCGGTCTACATCCTCAGAATGGTTGTTATCAATTCTTCGCGGTCCCGAACGCTTCTCAAGCGGCTGGTGTCTTCGGCCCGGGCATAGACCTGAAAGCCGGCGCGAGCCTTCTCCGAAAGTCCGCGGGGCCGGTAGTGGTCAGTGGCAAGCTCGAGGTCTCGGCGCTGGAGCTGCCAGTCGTTTTCATTGACATACTCGATGCGGAGATCGGGTATTGGAATCTTTCCGTCCACAACCTTGAGGTGAAACCCCTTGGCCACTTCCTCGCGAACTGCGTGCTGAGTTTGCTGCCTTGATTTCGACGCGCGGGCGATCCTCGAATAGAGTTCGTCTTTCAACTCATAGTCGAGGCGGACACCCACGACTCTCCCGCCTTGGGATTCGATCTCGTCGCTGACCTTGTGATAGAGGCGATACAGGTCGGCGTCGTGCGCGGCTTCGTTTGGTTTCTTAAGTCCGTGATAGGTGCGCTGGCCAGGCTCCAGAATCCCGCCTCGTCGCAGGAGCTTGTTTCCTTCCTTAGTCAAGGTCACGACCTTCATGGCGTTGTACTCAACATCCGGGATCGTTTTGACTTCGGCCAAGCCCTGCCTCTGTAGGTTCTCGATATCTCGCTCGGCGCGGTTTCGGTCACCGTTGTACGCAAATTCCGCCAGGTCGTTTTGGGCCACAACGCGGAATTTGCCAACCTCTGAAAGCAGCTGAATTTCGGAGTCTCTGAGTTCGTATTTCTTGTCACGGTTCCTGAAAGCGGTGCGAACCCGCTGCGCCAGAATCTCCCGAACGCGCTCCTCACGACGAAGCGGCGGGCGTTCTCTGCCGGAACGATCCAGTGCCTCCCGGTCGCGGGCATCTGCACGCTCTTCCTTTCTATGGATTTCGCTGAGTCGTACCCGCGCGCTCCAAAACGACTCTGAGCCTCCAGTTGCTCCGCGATCAAGATCATCGGGACTGCGGAAGTCGTCGCGGTCAAACGCATCGAAGCTGCGAGTCATAGGGGCACTTCCAACTTCGCACAACGCAGTGGTTGAATGCGGTAAACAGAGAAAGATTCTCTCGGGCCGGGTAGCTCGATGGAACGCAACCGGAGGGGCAAACCAAGGAACATTGAGTGGGACTTGCTAGCTAGACGCCGGGGTTCGTCGTTGCTGGTAGTTCGTTCTCCTGATACAAGAAAACCTCTTCCACGTTCTTTCCAAAAGCACGCGCAATCTTGAAAGCCAATAAGACACTCGGGTCATATTTGTCGGTTTCAATGGCGTTGATGGTGCCTCGCGCGACTCCGACATTGGCCGCCAGTTCGGCTTGCGACCATTCTTTTTCTGCTCTCAATACGCGAAGCCGTGTCTTCATCGGTCCCGCCAGGAATTGAGAATCAGGCCAGCGCTCCACAGGGTGATCATCAGCGCCGGAATTCCGGACCAAGGGACGGAATGAAATCCGAGCTGTTGGGCCAAGCCGACAACTAGCGATAAGACGAACGTACCGACAAACGCGAACGTCAGTGCGCGGTAGTTGATAAGGCGTTCGCGTTCATCTCTCGAACGCAAGAAAAGCACGAGGAAAAACGCGGCGGTGAGTGCCGTCACAAGAGCCAGGACAAGCAAAGGTTTTTGACAAGAAACGGAGGCATAAGATGCTGTGCCTAATATGAGGGCTGACAGAAATGCAGAGAAATAGAAGAGCCACAGCACCTTGCGCGGATGACTGGAATCAAGGAAGGACATAGCGGACTCCGGCCAATTAATGTACGCTATACAGAACACTGTGTCAACTACAACGGTCTCTTTGTTTGATAAGACGCTCTTGACTGAATATAGCCTATGAACTATATTCCCTCTATGGAATGGGAGGTCGAATTCACCCGCGAGTTCGAAGATTGGTGGAACGGCCTCTCTGAAGCTGAACAAGTCGATGTGAACGCGAAAGTGATCCTGCTACAAAAGCTCGGACCAAGCCTTCCGCGACCGCACGCCGATCTGATTCATTCTTCGAGGCACGCAAACATGAAGGAACTCCGGGTTCAGCATTCCGGCAGGCCCTATCGCGTGCTGTTCGCGTTCGACCCGCGCCGTTGCGCCATCCTACTGATTGGTGGCGACAAGACGGGCAATGATCGCTGGTATGAAGAATTCGTTCCGGTCGCGGACGGACTCTACGACCAGCATCTTGAGGAACTGAAGAAGGAACAGGAGAAAAAGTGAACATGGCCAAAAACTTTAAAGAACTTCAAGACAAGATGCCGCGCAAAGCGCGTCTCCGCAGCGAAGCATCTGCCGCGAAGATGATTTCGGAAATGGGCCTTGCGGAACTTCGCGCAGCCATGGACATGACGCAGGAATCGCTTGCGAATGCGCTCCATGTCAAACAAGCGTCGATCTCCAAGATGGAACGGCGTTCGGATATGTATCTCAGCACGCTCAGCAAGATCATTGAAGCCATGGGCGGTGAGCTGCAAATCGTTGCTAAGATGCCGAATGGAAACGTGACAATCCGTCGGTTCACCCAAATCCGGCAAGACGAATCTGAAACTGCGTCCACCCTCAGCTAAAGGCCGGGACGAGTCGTTGCCTACCTGAGAATGGGCCTCATGTACTCTCGGATGATGTGGAAGTCTCCGCTTCGCCAATCACTGAGTTCAGCTCCTACGGCGAACATATCGCAAGCGTAGCGGACACAAAAGCTCGTCTTGTCTGTAAAACGAACGGTCAAGTACAGCGTTCCGTTATCGATAGTGTGGGTAATGAAGTCCACGACCTTGCCGTGGACTTCGCGATACTTCCTGCGCAGTCGTTCCTCCCGCTGCCTGCTGCGCTTCTCAATATGTCTGCGATCCTCGGAGGTGATCCGCGTCATCAGCGGCCTCCCGCACGGCGCTTAGAATTTCGGGTGCGCTTTTTCTGGCGCTCTTGCTGGGCTTCCCAGCGTTGCTCTTGTGCGGAAACTGCGGAGTGAGGGAGAATGCCGACACGCGGTGGCAATCCCTGCTTCTTGCGTTCCTCCTCGCGACGCTCGACATCGATATAGACATCGTCAGGGTCTCGCCATTTCTTCTCAACGGCGTGCCGCTGCTTCCAAAAGCGGCCTTCGTCGGAGCGTTCGCTGTTGGCCAAATGCTCGGTGAAATCAGCGTTCATATCGCACCGAACTTCTTCGATCTCGACTACGGCGACTTGCAATGAGTCCTTTTCGGCAAACGGAAACTTCGCCATGTCGCGCAGGAGCGCGACGACATGATCGAAGCCTTGGTTCATCAGGAAAAGACTCTCGTAGAAGCGTAGCTTCGGGGAACGTGCGGACGGTTGCTTGAGAAACGAAGAACCGATACCGTCATTGCTAGCCATCGTTGCCTCCAATCAGGTGATGGTGGTCAGGGGCGCGTTGGTGTTAGTAGCACCGCGCGTCCCGTTTCAACTGGCGCCCTATGCCATTAGCGCTAGTTGCATGTAAATATCTCAAACTGCTGTTTAGATGTCAAGAAGGCAGTCTGGCCACTGTTGGGCCATTCCTCTTAAGATAGGACTATGCGACGGAACCTTATTTCCGAAGTTATGCGCGAAATGGGCAAGAAGGGCGGTAAGGCAGCCGGAGGCAAAGGCGGAAGAAAGCGCATGGCTGCGCTTAGCCCTGAAGAGAGAAAAGAACTCGCGAGGAAGGCAGCGAAGGCTCGTTGGGCCAAAGCAGAAAAGAAAAACAAAAGGGTCTGATCATTGCGGAATACGTAGCTGCGATGTCTCAGATTTTCAGTCCCCGGATCAGCTGTATCTGAAATGCTGCCTCGTCGTGCTCTTCCCTGTCGGCGCAGACTAGCGTGTGATAAAGGACGTTATCACACGGAGGTTATCTATCCTGGAATGGGTTCTGTTTCATCTCTTCTTGGTGCGTCTGGATGTAGCTTTCTTCACCTGTTTCTTGGCCGCCTTCGTGATGTGTAGTGCAGCGATTTCCTTCTCGTGCCTGGTGAGGGCCACAAGGAGACGCTCGGCGTCCGCACTCGTGTTGGCTGTTACCTTCGATCTCCCGTTTTCCAGTCGCACTTGTCTGCCTTTTCGCTCCTTCAACCAAGCGCGAATTACGGGAGCCAGCGCTTTTGCATACGGCGCTCCGGCGGCCGCCAGCGCCGTGACGGGAATCCACCACTGATCGTGCGTGATTGGATTGCGGGCGGTGAGCCTGCCCGTCTGGACGCCCTGTGTCTTCAGGAGGCTGACAACATCGTCGGGGTAGTGAATGCCTTCGCCCTTCGCTCGATAAAACACTAGCGAGGGACCGGTTTCCATATCATCGAAATTGGTAGCCGATTCAACAAACGGGCGAGGAGTCATAACATGTCCTTGGTAAAAGCTTCTAGGGGCTTGCGATCACCCCGAACGGTAGTCGGTATGTCTCCATGAGATAAGTATCGGTAACGCTCAGCAACTCAAGCTGCTCGCGTGTTGCCTGCGTTTTGGAGAGACCGGGCTGGACGATGTGGATCTTCAACGACACGGGGCAAAGCCGGCTCATTTCACGAATTGTAAGCAGTAGATCCCCATCGCCCTTTTCATATCGGCTCGCTCCTTCTGCTTCCTGTCGTCGCGCCTCCCTGCGAAGCAAATGTGTGAACAGGTCGGTGCGTTTGTCTTGCGACGACATCCAGGCGATGCTTTTCTGCGCCTGTCCACACACTTCGTAAAGGTCTTCAATTCTCCGGCCCACAGCCGCTTGCTGGGAATATTTGCAGTGATAAAACTCCACATCGATACGGGAGGGTGCTGCCGCATCCCCGATCAGTTTGATGGTGACGACATCCGCGGCCTCTCCTTTGCCGTCGTCATCAATGATCATGTCGTAGTCGCTGTTTAGGAGTGTCGCGATTACCCGCGCCTGAATGGAATCAGCCTCCTTCTCCTCTCCCTGGGATTCTTTCCTTATGTTAATCCCGCCCCAGTCCCACGCTTGGATCTTAGCTGCGTCATAGGGGGGATGCGTGGTCTTCAGCGGAATGAAATCGTTTCCTTCCAGTGCTGACCCGTCGAAAAACCAGATCATGGGCGGATTTTCATAAAAGAAATCAGCGGCATCGTCGGCCTCAGCACGCTCACCACGCCGCACCCGAAGAACTATGCCGCCGTTCAAGATAAAGCGGTAGTTAGGGCCTTCCTGATCTTCAAACAACTGCAGCTCCAACTCTGCTTCCCGGTCTTCAGCAACAATCTTGAATTTAATCGGGCCATCAATACTGGGTGAAACAAGCTCGATGTCCAGCTCGCTTATCGGGAATTCCTTGTCGCCTATCACTATGGACCACAACATTTCGGGGGTGGTGTACATCTCTTCCGGCCAGTCCACAGTGATTGGCCTCAGTGCCGGGCGAACGATGACTGCCTTCGCCTCAAGCGTTCCCTTTAAGACCTCACCGGGATCAATGTTTTCGTCGAGCAGTTTCGCGCCAATGGACTTGCACCAGGCGGCAAGCTGATCGACACGATCCCGGCGATGGGACCAGATACGTCCCTTGCGCGACGCTCCGACCGTGGTTCTATTTCCGTCCTCAAATCCGCCACCCGAAAGCACGGATTTGCGTGCATGGCGTCGCTGAACATCCGGCAACTCGGCCGCAACATCAGCGCCCATGCGGCCGGTATAGCGGACGTTTCTGCCAAGTTGCTCGGTCAGGCCTACATTTTGCAGCCGAAGACGATTCACCCCGGCAAAAGTGCGGAAGACTTCCTGGCCCTTAATAAGGGCGGCCGTCTCTCCCGCGATGGCCTTGGCTAGTCCTTTGTATTCCCCGGAGTTTGTCGAGCTGTTGATGAAAAGGAGATTTTGCTCCGGAGACCAGATAACCACATAGAGTTCCCATTCCCAGCTAAAGAGATCCTCGACATTTGTCCAGGCAAGGGCGACGCGACGCACGGTTACGATAACAAGAGCGTGCTCGGCCGAATTTACCGTCTCGTAGATTCGCTCGCACGAATTCGGCGCTGGCAAACCCTCACGAAAGTTCTGCGGCGTCCAGTCCTCGCATGTCGTCTTGTAAACCACAGTGCTGGTCGCAGGACGCACGGTTTTTAACGGTATGTCCTTGGTGAATTCGGTGAAGCCGCGCAAGAACTCCTGCAATGACACTTGCTCACCGATCATCGTCTCGCTCAACTGCGGCAAAAGCAGATTCCAGTCGGGATCGCGTGTGTACAGCCTTCGCAGCTCGTCTTGGACATGCACGTCCGCCGTGTTGGCGATGAAGGTCGCATTGCCAAGGTCAGGGCGCTTGCGCGTGAAACGCCCGGCGAGCTGGAGCGTGACTGCAAGCGTTTTTCTGATGTCGTGGAACGCGGCTATCTTCAGTTCCGGAAGGTCAAAGCCTTCGCCAAGCATATCGACGCAGACCACAATCCGGGACTGGCCAGTAATGATCTGCTGGCGAATTTCCTCGCGGCGTTTGACGGACTTTATTCCGGTGTGCAGCTGAACAGGATTGAATTCCGGATACTCGCTGTAAATCTCGTACACCGCTCTTGCCCGGCTGACGTCCTCGACGCGAGCCATGAGGATGTGCCCCTTATCCTGATCCGCCCGAAGTTGCTCTATGGCCTTCTCGGCGATGGTCTTATCCACACGCTTTGTGTTGAACTCAACGACTGGCTCAAATCGGATCGGTGCGAAATAGCCTTCCTGCTGCGCGAGTTTGAGGGGGTATTTGAAGATGATGTCACCATCCAGCGGCCTGCCGTCTTCGCGAAATGGAGTAGCGGTGAATTGGAGGATTTTCCTGTCTTTAAACCGCTCCTTGAAGGCACTCCATGTTGGAGCCTCGACGTGATGCGCCTCGTCGATGAACAGGTAGGGACAATGTGTCGCCATCCGTTCCTGCACTGCCTGTTCAGACTGGCCCGCAATGTGGCTGGTCGTGACGATCACCTGAGCACGAGTGAAAATACGATCTACCTCGTCGGGTGTGGCCGGAATGTGCAGGAGCGTGCAGACAATCGGTGTCCGTGCGGTTTCCTTCAGCACCGCACAGCCGGGCAGCTTTAGGATTCCAAGCGTGAGGAATTTTTCGGCGAGCTGGGTTCTGAGCGCGTCCGTGGGCACGATGACAAGTAGCTTTTCGCATTTCGTTGAAACAAGAATGGACAACATCGTCTCGGTCTTGCCGGTGCCAGTCGGCATGACGATGGTTGCCGGCGAACCCGAAACAATCCAGTGCATGTGCGCGGCGTGCACGCCGCCTATCTGCGGCCGCCTGAGGCCAACCATATTTCGCGCCGGGTCTTCTTCGACGAAGGAGAATGCTCCGTCCCATGAGCGAAGGACTTCGTTAATTCGCTCTGCATAATTCGGCTCAGCGCCATCGTTGGAAATGAGGGGGTGCTTGCTCCACTTTCCTTTGGAAAGGTTGTTGCTGGGCGCAGCAGGGTCGGGAGCCCCTAGGAGCACACGCTGATAGCCGTCGCGTACATTCTTGGCATTTGGGAGGATGAGAACTTCATCAGGCTCGCCAGGGCGGAAAAGGAAGCCTGTAGTAGTTCGCCCCGCGGTAAACGGGACGATATTGCCTTCACGCTGCTGCATAAGCTCGGCGATCTGCTGGATAGGATTCTCAGCTTCTTCTACGTCGATCCCGAGCACACTTGGAAACGTCAGTCGCATGATTGTTCGTTGA
>Ga0335073_10012645_pt1 | contig 11845 bp, 15 predicted proteins | sample Lox_Sample_22_FD_207093 | JGI IMG/M metagenome (GOLD analysis project Ga0335073, IMG submission 207093) | Soil microbial communities from Loxahatchee National Wildlife Refuge, Florida, United States - Lox_Sample_2.2 | ecosystem: Environmental > Terrestrial > Soil > Wetlands | place: USA... | reverse complement strand
CCGGAGGTGAAGAGATCCATGGTGGACATCGACTGCGTGTCCGACGAGGTGGGGGCGACCCGGTGCTTGTGGGCCAGATCGGCATAGAACTGGATACCTTCGAGGAACGCCTCGTTGTCGAAGTTGAGATGCGTCGGGTTCACCCGCGGTGTGCACCACGGGACGCCGTTGTTCATCCCGAACAGCCCCGCCGCGTAGAACGAGACCCAGCTGTCGACGTATCCCCATTGACCAACCCTGCCGGACCGGCTGCGCTTGGTGAGCGCTTTGGCGGCGTCGAGGAACTCGCCGAAACTCCACCGCTGATCCCAACGCCCGGGCGGCGGCCGCACGCCGGCCTCCGCGAACAGCCTCTTGTTGTAGTACAAGAAATTTCCGGACCACTGCTCGGGCAGGGCGTACTGACCACCTTCGAAGGTGAACGTGTCATACAGCGATCTGATGCCGTCTGCCTTCACGTCTGCGGCGAAAGCCTTGTCCTGCGCCAACATGGTGTTGAGATCCAGTAGCACTCCCCTGGCGGCCAATCCGGCGTAGGTGAGATCCCACGCCATCAGCACGTCCGGACACTTGCCGCCGGCGCAATAGATCGAGATGTGTTGCAACGGATTGCCCCCGGACAACAGTGTCCGAACCTTGATGTCGGGGTGCCTGCGCTGGAAAGCCTCGACGACCCGCTGCCGGGCGGCGGCCTCTTCTGGATTGGCCGCAAAGAAAAAAGTCAGTGCATCGTCATCGGAACTACATGCAGTCGGCCACAGTGCCAGCGACGCCGCACCAAGTGCGCCGGCGCCACGCAAAAGCGTCCGGCGATCGAAGTGCTTGTCGACACTGGGCCTAGCGTTCGTTGTTCATCTCCATGGTCACTGTGGCAGTGCGAGGACCGCACTTTTCAAACGATCGGCATCGCCGACGATGTCGATGGTTTGTATCCTGCCGTCTTCAATGCCGATCTTCAGCAACGCCTCAACGTGTCCCACGGGCGCGATGGCAATACCGGGGACCCCGTCGATCAGGAGCACGGCTCCGGCTTGTGCCCGCAACGCGAACCGTCGGGTTTCCTCGGCGACGTGCTTGGCGCCACGAAGCTCCGTCGGCACATCGTCGGGCACCAGTTCGCGATCCACTCTGCGCACCACGTCTGGGGCCAGCAGGTCCAACAACGTCCGGATGTCACCGCCACGCGAAGCGTCCAGGAACGCTTCGACGATCTTGAGGTGTTCGGCCGTTCGGGTCGGCTCTACCGAGCCGCCGACGTGCAGTCGTCCGCGGGCCCGGCTGGCCAGCTTCTTGGCGGCGTCCGGCGATCGATCCAGTAATTCACCGATGGCGTCGAAGGGCATTGCGAACACGTCGTGGAGGACAAAGGCGACCCGCTGTGCCGGCGAGAGCCGGTCGAGGACGACGAGCAGCGCCCCGCTGACCGAATCGGCGAGCACAGCACCTTCGTCGGCTCCCGCGGCGGTGGCTACCGCGATCCGCTCGAGCTGATCGGGGTCGGCGAGCGGCTGCTCTGCTCTCCGTTTGCGAGTCCGCAACACCTCGATCGCCTCGCGGGCGGTGATGGTGGTGAACCAACCCGTGAGGTTCTCGACCATGCCGTGGTCCGCCTGACTGGCCTTCACCCAGGCGGACTGCACCGCGTCTTCGGCGTCAGCCGCCGAGCCGAGCAGATGAAATGCGACCGACTTCAACTGCCGGCGATCGCTGTCGAACCGCCGGGCGAGATCTTCGATGGTCCTCATGGTCACCTTTCCCAGGCGAAAACCGTCAAGGAGATGACCACATTCGACGAACACTCCCTGCACAGGAGGAGACCAACCTCATGAGCCTATACGTCGTCACGATGCTCACCGCCGTCGTCACCGCGGCCATCGCGATCCTCGACTTCATTCCCGCCGGCTTCGTGCTGGCGAACTCAGCCAAGGTGCGTGTGCCACGTTCGTGGCTACCGATGTTGGGTGCTCTGAAACTCGCCGGAGCCGCCGGACTTCTCGTCGGTCTCGTTGGCCCGCCGGCCATCGGGATCGCCGCCGCCACCGGCCTGCTGTTGTATTTCATCGGCGCGGTGATCGCGCATCTTCGGGCCCGCGTTCTGTACAACATCGCCTTCCCCGGCGCCTACTTGGGGTTGTCGGCGGCGTCACTGGTGCTGCTGGCAGCAAAGTAGCGGATCTGACGAATTTCGTTGCCGCGCCGGGCAACATCGGCGAACATCACGCCGCGCCCGCGCTGCGACGTGATCGAGACGGCGACGGTGGAGCCCGCAGCGATGAGCTTTGTTGCCCGTGCCCCCGGGCAGCACGCAATCAGGTCTGTGATTTCTGCGGCGCCGTCATCGCCGAAAGTCACTGCGGCATCAGCTGACAACGTTCGCTGTGCAGCACGTGTGTCGCCGGCGCCAACCGCATTGACGAAGCTGCCGACCAGATCTTTACCGTGGGAGCCCACGCGGCGGAAGCCGGCCGCGAACCCGGTGGTGCCGCGTAACCGCTGATTGCGGATGAGCCCTTGCGACAGTTGGATGGTGGCCGGCACCGCGGACACGCCGTTGCGCAGGAACTGCAGCATCATGCTCGGCAGCTCCCAGTAGGCGCGCAGCGTCGCGATGTTCCATTCGCCGTTGACCTCGCGCAGGTCGTAACGAAGAAACGCCGGGATAGTCATGGTGACCGCGGAAGCCTTTGCACCCATGACCACCTCGAGATCGAGATCGCGGATCACGGCCGCGCCATGGACGACGTCGAGGTCGCGATGAAAGACAATGTCGCGGGGGGCGATGAAGGTGTCGTAGAAGCGGCCGATCTCGCCGTGTCCCACGTGGGGTCGTGATCCCACCGGGTCTTCGATACGGCCGTCGGCGGTGAACAGCCCGACCCAGCCCGCCCGGTCATGTGCCGCCGCGGCCTGGGGCGACCGCTCCACCGCCGCCAGCAGCGTCGGCGCCGCCCGACCCGTCACGTGTTCAGCTCTATCGCGACACCCGCGGCGCGCAGGGCTTTGATTGCCGCGGCGGTGGACTCCTCCCCCACGCCTGCTGTCAGATTCAGCAGCACCCGGGTGGCCAAGCCCCGGCGGGCGGCGTCCTCGGCGGTGCGGCGCACGCAGTGATCGGTGGCGATGCCGACCACGTCAATCCGATCCACATGGTGTTGGGCCAGCCAATCGGGCAACGGTGTTCCGGCGTGGTCGGACCCTTCGAATCCGCTGTAGCCCGCGTCGTAGGCGCCCTTGCGAAACACCGCGTCGAACCGGGCGGCGTTGAGATCGGGATGAAATTGCGCGCCGGTGCTGCCGGCGAGGCAATGCGGCGGCCAGGACGACGAATAGTCGGGGTGGTCCGAGAAATGATCACCGGGATCGATGTGGAAATCCTGGGTGGCGACCACATAGCGGTAGTCGGTGTCGGCAGTCAGGTAATCGCTGATCGCCCCGGCCAGGGCGGCGCCGCCGGTCACGGGCAGCGAACCGCCTTCGCAGAAGTCGTTCTGTACGTCGACAACGATCAACGCGCGCATGACGCCCACGGTAATCGCCCGTGGGCCGAGCCCTTAAGCGGCGGGATGCTTCGCGCGGGTGTCCAAAGTCCACAGATGCGCACAGGTCGGGCACTGCAGATGCAGCACCGCGGCGCGATTGCTGAGCAGGTATTGCCAATGGGTGTGGCAGTTGCGGCCGCTCCGGCAATCACCACACGCGGCGCCATGATCGCAGCTCGGGCAGGCCAGCCAGGCGCGGCGGCTCCGATCGGCGTCCGGATCAATCGGCAGCACGATCCACCGCCCGGTCCGGCAGCACCCCGGCGCTGACCAGGTTGTCGTAGTGGCGCTGCTGGTCGGCATCGAGATTCGAGTAGAGCATGGCGTACGCCTGCTCTTCTTCGGCCAGCGCGCGAATCGGATCCCAGTCCTCGCCGATCGCCTCGAGCACAGCGGTGCGCCGGCGGACCTCGTCGAGGGTCAGGTCATAGGCGAATTCGAAGCCAGTTGAGTTGTCGGGCATGAACCACTCCCACGTTCCACGTACAGTGGCAGGTTAGGCTTCCCTAAATTAGATGGTTTATGCAATGACGTGCGTCACACTTGGCGATTGATCTGCGTCACAACCGAGCGGGCCGCTCAGCGCGGCTTTTCCGCCGGATAGGATCCGGCAAAGCCGATGACGCGGGCAGCGCGTTGCATCACGTAGATAGTCAAACTATAGTCCAGACACGTGTCCAGTAACTTCCCTGACGTCGTTGCCGACCCCTCCGCTGTGACATCCCTGGGTAACGTCGATCCGGGATGGGCGTGAGTATGCGGATTGCGTTGCTGTCGTATCGCAGCAAAACGCACTGCGGCGGCCAGGGAGTGTACGTCCGTCACCTCAGCCGTGGACTGGTCGAACTCGGACACCAGGTCGAGGTGTTCTCCGGACCGCCTTACCCCGAAGGCCTCGATCCCCGGGTGGTGCTGACCGAGGTACCCAGCCTCGACATGTACCGGGAACCCGACCCCTTTCGGATCCCACACCCCCGTGAGATCCGGGACCGAATCGACCTTCGCGAACTCGCCACCGTGTGGACCGCGGGCTTCCCCGAGCCACGCACGTTCAGCCTGCGCGCCGCCCGCCTGCTCGCCGCACGGCGGCACGACTTCGATGTCGTGCACGACAATCAGAGCCTGGGCGTCGGCCTGCTCGAGATCGCGAAGACCGGCCTGCCCGTGGTGGCGACCGTGCATCACCCGATCACCCGCGACCGGGTGCTGGATCTCGCCGCGGCGCGGTGGTGGCGGAAACCGTTGGTACGCAGGTGGTATGGCTTCTTGGCGATGCAGGAGCGCGTCGCTCGCAGCATTCCGGATTTGCTGACCGTCTCGTCGTCGTCGGCCGCCGACATCACCGCGGACTTCGGCACCCACCCCGACCAGCTTCACGTGGTGCCGCTCGGCGTTGACACCGACTTGTTCGCACCGTCCTCGCAGCCGCGAATTCCTGGCCGCATCATCGCGATCGCCAGCGCCGACCGGCCACTCAAGGGCGTCGGGCATCTATTGCACGCGGTGGCCAAACTCCGGACCGAACACGACCTCGAACTGCAGCTCGTCGCGAAGCTCGAGCCCAACGGACCCACCGAAAAGCTGATCGCCGAACTCGGAATCTCTGACATCGTCCACATCTCCAGCGGTCTGTCCGACGCCGCGTTGGCGCGGCTGTTCGCCTCTGCTGAAATCGCCTGCATCCCGTCACTTTACGAAGGCTTCTCGCTGCCTGCGGTGGAAGCGATGGCCAGCGGCACGCCGATTGTGGCCAGCCGTGCCGGCGCATTGCCCGAGGTTCTCGGACCAGACGGCGAGTGCGCCAGGCTGGTGCGGCCGGGCGACGCCACCGAGCTGATCAAAGTGTTGGCCGAGCTGCTGGTCTCCCCCGAACAACTGCACCGACTCGGCGTGGCCGGTCGGCGCCGGGCCGTCGAGGTATACAGCTGGGAATCGGTCGCTGCTCAGACCGCCCGGGTATACGAACGCGCGATCAACCGCCAGCTGCCGGTACAGGATTCGGTGCACACAGTGGGCGAGCCTTGCTGACGGTGGACTTCGACCGCCTCGGTATCGGCCACGGCACCAAGGTCATCGACGTCGGGTGCGGGGCGGGCCGGCACAGCTTCGAAGCGTTTCGCCGGGGTGCCGATGTCGTCGCGTTCGATCAGGACGCCACCGAGTTGAACAACGTGGACATCATGTTTCGCGGCATGGCCGATTCCGGTGAGGTGCCGCCATCGGCGCACGCCGAGACCGTGGTCGGTGACGCGCTGGCGTTGCCTTATCCCGACGGAACGTTCGACTGCGTCATCGCTTCGGAGATCCTGGAGCACGTACCGGCCGACAACACCGCGATCGACGAGCTGATTCGCGTGCTCAAAGTCGGCGGCACGTTGGCAGTCACCGTGCCCAGGTGGATGCCCGAACGATTGTGCTGGCTGCTCTCCGACGACTACCACAGCAATGAGGGCGGTCACATTCGTATCTACCGGGCAAACCAGCTGCGCGCCAAGATCGCCCGCCGCGGAATGAGCTTCACGCATACCCATCACTCGCATGCCTTGCACGCACCCTTTTGGTGGCTGAAATGTTTGGTAGGCGTCGATAATTCACAACATCCCGCAGTCGTCGCCTATCACAAGATGTTGGTGTGGGACATGATGCAGCGGCCCCGCGTCACCCGGCTGGCCGAAGCAACGCTCAACCCGCTGATCGGCAAGAGTGTCGCCCTGTATTTCGAGAAACCGGTGCCCGCCGTTGAACTTGTTTGAGGCACCGGGCGTCCCTGGCGTCTTCTCTCCTGCGCAATGCCGACAGACCGCGGAATCGATTGCCGCGGTGCAAGAACCATCCGGCGCGATCCCATGGTCGGACGGTGGGCACACCGACCCGTGGGACCATGTGGAATGCGCGATGGCACTCACCGCGGCAGGCCTGATCAACCCGGCACGGCACGCGTTCGATTGGTGTCGACGCCAGCAGCGTGCGGACGGGTCCTGGCCGATCCAGCTTCGTGCCGGTGTCATCGAGGACGCCAACAGCGACAGCAACTTCTGTGCTTATGTCGCAGTGGGAGTCTGGCATCACGTACTGATCACCGGGGACGACGCGTTTGCCGCTGCGATGTGGCCGACGGTGCGGACCGCCATCGACTTTGTCTTGGACCTGCAGCTCGAGGGCGGCGAAATCTGTTGGGCACGTGGCCCTTCAGGCCCCGTTGCCGAAGCGCTGCTGACCGGGTGCGCCAGTATCTTTCAGAGCATTCGCTGTGCTCTGGCCCTGGCGAATTATGTCGACGAACCGCAACCGGAATGGGAGGTCGCGGTGGGCCGGCTGGGCCACGCGATCGCTGTCCACCCGTCGGCGTTCACCGAGAAGCCGCGCCACTCGATGGACTGGTACTACCCGGTCCTCGGCGGTGCACTTCGTGGTCCCGCGGCGAGCGCCCGAATCGACGAGCGGTGGAGTGATTTCGTCGTCGACGGCCTGGGCATCCGGTGTGTCGACGACCGGCCGTGGGTGACCGGTGCGGAGACCTGCGAACTGGTGCTGGCACTCGACGCGATGGGTGAGCGGCAGGCGGCACTGCGGCAGTTCGCCGCCATGCAGCATTTGCGTGAGGACGACGGCTCCTATTGGACCGGATTGGTGTTCAGCGACGGAAAGCGTTGGCCGGTCGAGCGAACCACGTGGACCGGGGCAGCGGTGATTCTCGCTGCCGACGCGCTGTCGTGCACCACCGCCGGCAACGGCATCTTCCGCGGCACCGAATTGCCGCGCGGTCTGGAAGGTGACTACGACTGCGAGTGTGCGATCAGTCCGTCGGATCGCTAGACCGCGGTCCCGGCCTCGCCGGCAATCCGCTCCAGCACCCGCATTGACCCGGTGACGGATCGCTCCGCGAATGTGCCGCTTTGCATAGCGCGGCAATAGATTTGGTAGGGTGCCTGACCGCCGTCACGCGGATCGGGGAAGACGTCGTGAATGACCAGCGCGCCACCACGACTCACCCACTTCGCCCACCCGTCGAAATCTTGGTGCGCCGCGGCCTCGCTGTGTCCACCGTCGATGAACAGCAGTTGCAGCGGCGCGCGCCAACCGGTGGCCACCACGGTCGATTTGCCCACCACTGCCACCACGTTGTCATCCAGGCCGGCGTCGTCGAGTGTGCGCCGCAGTGCAGGCAGGGTGTCAAAACGTCCGGTGGCCGGGTCGACCAGCGAGGTGTCGTGGTACTCCCACCCGGGCTGGTGCTCTTCGGAGCCATGGTGGTGGTCGACGGTGTAGAGAACGCTGCCACGCGCGAGCGCCGCCGCCCCCAAGAGCACCGTGGATTTGCCGCAGTACGTCCCGATCTCCACGCCGACACCGTGATCGAAGTAGCTCAGCGCAGTGTCATGCAGCGCCCGGCCTTCGTCGGCGGGCATGAACCCGGTAACCCGGTCCGCCAATTGGAATAACTCGGTGGTCCGCTGGTCAGCGGCGGACGGGTTTGAGGAGAACGTCATCGATTGAACCGTAACAGTCGTCTTGCCGCCCCCGTGACGGTGTAGTAGTGTCCGGACACGTGTCCAACCCGGTCGCTCGGGAATCGACCAGACGGAGACTGACCGCAAAGCAAGCCGACACCGTTGACCGGCTGGGGCACGCTGCGATTGAAGTGCTCGGCCGAGAAGGCTTCTCCGGCTTGACGATTCGCATGGTCGCCGCCGAGGCGGGAGTCGGCGCAGCGACAGCCTATACATACTTCTCATCCAAGGAACACCTCGTCGCCGAGGTTTTCTGGCGGCGGTTAGCCGGCTCTCCGGTTCCGAGGACCGATTCGCCCGATCCGACCGTCCGCGTGACCGCGGTGCTGCGGCATATCGCCGTGTTGGTGGCCGACGAACCCGAACTCGCCGGCGCGGTAACCAACGCCCTGCTGGGCAAGAACCCCGAGGTCAGGCATCTGCGACTGCGCATCGGCCGCGAGATTCATCAGCGGCTGGTCGCCGCCTTGGGCCCGGACTGTGCTGACGTCGTCGAATCGCTGGAACTCCTCTACGCCGGAGCGCTGGTGCACGCCGGCATGGGATATGCCTCCTACCCGCAGATCGCCGACCGATTGGAAGCCTCGGCGCGACTGTTGTTAACCGGGAGGCTGTCTGCTGCTCAGACCTGGCATGATCACGGCCATGGACGCCGTCGATCACCCTGAACGCGACCAAGCCTGGGACACCTCGGCGCGCTCCGAGACTGAAACCCAACGCTTGGACCGCAATTGGCTCAGCCTGCTGCAAGAGTTGCGGGTAGTGCAGACCGGCGTCCAACTGCTCACTGGCTTTCTGTTGACGTTGCCGTTCCAACAGCGCTTCGACACGCTGAACGCCACGATGCGAGTGATCTATCTGGCCACGGTGGGCTGCTCGGTCGCCGCCACGGTGCTGTTGGAGTCTCCCGTCGCGATGCACCGCTTGCTGTTTCGTCGGCATCGAATCCAGTACGTCGTTGCCACCGCGCATCGGTTCGCGTACGCCGGGTTGCTGTTGATGGGATTGGCGCTTGCCGGCGTAACCGTCACCATTTTCGGTGCGGTCGCCGGCCCGGTCGCGGGTGCGATAGCCGGGAGCTGCGCCGTGCTGGCTGGGATCGGCTTTTGGGTGGTGTTGCCGCTGCGGGAGCGCCATGAACCACCCTCACTCAGCGACTGAGGCCAGCAACCGCGGCCGGTTTGCACAGTGAGCAACCCGGGAACACACCTGCCATGTTGATCCGCAGAATTGCTCGCCCGCTGCTGTCCGCAGTTTTCATCGGCCAAGGTGTCGAGACATTGCGAAACCCCAAAGTCACCATGAACGCGGTGGAGCCGACCGTGACGGCGCTACAAACGCTACCGGAACCCGTCGCAAGCAAGGTTCCGACCGATCCCGCAACGGCCGCGCGGATAAACGCGGCCGTCCAGGTCAGCGGTGGCCTGTTGCTCGCCACCGGCAAACTGCCGCGGATCGCCTCGGCGGCACTCGCGTTCACAGTGATACCGGGCAGCCTTGGCGCACATCTGTTTTGGAACGAGACCGACCCGGAGGCCAAAGCGCGAAAACGACGTGGCCTGCTCACCGACCTGAGCTTGTTGGGCGGGCTGATCATTGCGTCGGCCGACACCGCGGGCAAGCCCTCATTGGGATGGCGTGGCCGTCAAGCGGCCGGGCGGCTCTCCGAGGCGCTCTCACTCGATAGCTCCGACGGCAGTTTCCTTGATTCCGAGCTGGGCGAACGTATTGCGCACGGCCTTCAGGTGGGTGCTGAGCGCGGCCGCGAGCTGGCCAGCACGGCGGTCGAAAGAAGCGAACCGCTGGTCGAGGCCGCCCGCAAACGTGGCGGAGAACTGGCCAGCACGGCCGCCGAAAGGAGCGCTCCCGTTGTGGAAGCCGCGCGCAAGCGCGCACGAAAGCGAGGCCACCAACTGGCGGAGACCGTGCGCGAACGCGGCGCCGAGTGGGCAGAAACCGCCCGCGAGCGCGGCGCGGATTACGGTGAGCGAGCCCGCGAACGAGGTGCCGAGCTGGCCGCTGAAGTCGCCGAATCCGCACGCGAGCGCGGTAGCGAACTCGGCGAACTGGCCCGCGAACGAGGCGTCGAGCTGGCTGAGACCGCCCGTGATCGCGGCGAAGAGCTAGCCCACCGCGGACGGGCCAAAGCACACCGCGGCAGGGTCAAAGCTCGTCGTCGTTGGCGCTGATCCGGCCACGCCAGAGGTACAGCGCCCACGACACCGCCACCAGTGCGAACACTAGGATCGGCACTGACCCGGCCCAGTTGGCCGGATAAAACACTCCGACCAGGTAGTGGGCGATAAAGCCCTCCTGCGGCAGCGGCGCCATCGCCGCTTTTTTGCGGCCCCAGCGCTCCAGCCAGGTCAGCGGGCAGTCGAGATGGCCGACCGTGATCGCGATCCCCCACAGCACCGTCGGCACATGCAGCCAGATCGTGCGGCGCCACCACAGCGCGATGAACCCGCCGACGATCACGTAGCCGAGAAAAGCGAAGTGCACGACAACCGCGGCGACGACCACGAGGTGATACATCGCTGGGTAGATTGGCACATACCGCAGCGGCAAGGAGCAAATCCCATGACATCAGCTGAGTTCGACCCCAATTCACCTCAGTACGGATATCCGCCGGCTCAGCCGCAGTGGTCACATACCCAACCCGGCGGCCTGGGCGTGCGGTTTTTCGCCCGGTTGATCGACGGCATCCTGGTGAACGTCGTGGCTTTCGCGCTGTCGATCGTGCTGTTCGACTGGGATTACTGGTGGATGGTGACCGGGCTGTTCTCCGGCGTGATGATGTTCGGATACTTCGTGCTCTTCGAAGTCACCCAAGGCACCAGCCTCGGCAAGAGGCTGCTCGGCTTGACCGTTCACGGCCCAGGCGGGGCGGCAAAGCCGAACCTCAAACAATCGGCGATCCGCAACTCCTTCACGCTGCTGGCAGTGGTGCCCTACATCGGCAATCTACTGGCGTTCGTCGCCTACATCATCATTGCGGTGACGATCAGCTCCAGCCCGACCAAACAGGGCAAGCACGACGAGTTGGCCGGCGGTACCCAGGTCGTCAAGCGCTGAGATACGCGACAAACCTCTCGACAATGCTCTCGACGCTCTGTCCGACGTCGAGCGCTATCCCCCGCTCATCCGTCCCGAGCGGTTCCAACGTGTCGAACTGCGATGTCAGCAATGCCGACGGCATGAAGTGGCCTGGCCGGCCGGCTTGTCGGCCGGCGATCAGTTCCGGCGAACCGGTCAGATGCAAAAGCTCGAGCCGCGGACAGTGCGCGCGCAAGCGATCGCGGTACGTGCGCTTGAGCGCCGAACAGCTCATCACGCCGCCGTCCTCGTGATCCGCCAGCCACTTCCCCACCGCTTCCAGCCAGGGATAGCGGTCGGCGTCGGTTAGCGGCGTACTTGCGGCCATCTTCGCGATATTGGCTGGCGGGTGAAAGGCATCGGCGTCGGCGAATGGCACCCCCAGGCGCCGGGCCAATGCGGCACCTACCGTCGACTTGCCCGACCCGGAGACACCCATGACCACGATGGGCACACTTGAGGGACAAGCGTTTTCAGGGCAGATTACGGTTCCACTCCAGCCAGCCCACGCCTTGGCGCCCGTCGGCGGTGCTGACAGTGGCCCAGACGCGGGGAAATTGGCTTATCCGCCCGTCGAAGGAGACCAGGCGCACCGGGGCGTGGCCGCGCACGTCGACAGTCGCGGTGATACCACCGGGATCGACCGCCAGTGTCGCGCTGGCCGGTAATCCCCCGGCGTCGAATGTTTCTCGGGTGGCG
>Ga0335073_10012644_pt1 | contig 11845 bp, 10 predicted proteins | sample Lox_Sample_22_FD_207093 | JGI IMG/M metagenome (GOLD analysis project Ga0335073, IMG submission 207093) | Soil microbial communities from Loxahatchee National Wildlife Refuge, Florida, United States - Lox_Sample_2.2 | ecosystem: Environmental > Terrestrial > Soil > Wetlands | place: USA... | reverse complement strand
TCCGCGAGGCCTGGCGAGAACGCCAGCCTCAGAACCTAAGTCGTCGCCACCTACCGGACCAGCCGGGGATGCTATGCAACCCTGGAACCCCTGCGCTGATCAAGCACCGGAGTTCCTTACATGAACCCCGGATGGGCGCGAGCCCAAACCGCATTAGCAGTCCCTTCGGCACAGCGAAAACACCGGCAAGCTACCTGCGTCTGACGCAATCCGCGCAGGTCAACGGGGTCACGCGATACAGGGCGCCGGAACCCGTCACAGCCCGGCACAAGCTGCAGTGTGCCAAAAGTGTGCCACCACAGACCCTCTTAGAACCCGGGCCGCCGCATGCGCGCGAACGGATCCGGCGGCCCTTGGTCACCCACCCGCGCAACCGGAAGGACAACCCGATGAACGACCCTACGGCCAAGACCACGGCTGGGTGGCAAGGCATCGAGGAGACGGCCGGCCTCCTCAACCTCCGCATCGCTGAATGGCACGACTTCGGCTACGTGACCCCGCCGGCGCCGACCTGCAAGACGATCCCGCCGCTGGGCAAGCGCAGCGCCGAGGCGATCAAGGCCGGCCACGGTGCGATCGAGGTCATCGACGAGATCGTCCGTGACCTGCACCGGCTGCGGGACCAGCTGGTCGGCGAGCTGCGCACCGATGAGGGCATCCGTGCGGTTCGCCTTGACGCGATGCTCGCTGAGTACCAGGGCTTTCCTGAGCGCTATCCGAGCGGCGCCCAGAGCTTGCTTACCCCGGATGTGTCCATGCCCAACGAGGCCCGGCGGTCCGATGTGCCCGAGCCCACGCCTCTGATCCACATGGAGAAGTCGGCCTCGGCCACCGTTTGCGGGCTGCCCACCTACCAGCCGCCGATCCACCTCGGCGTCCTCACCGTGGACCCCGCCGAGGTCACCTGCCCGGCATGCCAGCCCAAGCACTACTGGCAGGAGCCCGCGGAGGCCGTCCCGGTCGGCGTCCCGGGCCGCAATGCGCACCAAGCTCGGCGAACTTCGCCAGGAGCGTGAGGCGTGGGAGAAGACCGCCCGTGCATGCGTCTGCCCGTCAGGCCTGTGCACGCGGGGCGAGTTCCGCGACCATGCGGGAGAGTCCGAGGGTTGCATGGTCTGCGCGGACCTCGATCCGGACGCCTATCACGCCAGCGACGACGCGGCGTGCACGCGGCTGGTCATGACCGCCGCGCAGTTCTCCGGGCTGCTGGACCTGATGCGGATTGCCCGCCGCCGCTGCTCGGTGCTGACCGGCGCGATGCGGCCGTGCGTCTGTGCGAAGCGGATCACATCACCGGGAATGGAGGCGAGCGGCTGCAAGCCTTCGCGCACCGCGTGCTGCTCCCACCGCTCCAGCTGCTCGCCCGGCTCCAGGTCGTCTTCGCTCTTGGGCTTGCGGGTGGCGGTCGTGATGTACTGCCGCATCGCCCACAGCTCCAGCCGGGTCGGCTTGCGCCCGTTGTCCCTGGCGAACTCGGCTTTGCGCCTGGCGAGCTCCTGCGTGACCGTGGCCCGGCGGGAGGAGAACGCCTCCATCGTGTCCTCGCGCACGCCGCCGATCTCGAAACCGTTGCCGTCCGCGCGATGCACCAGCGGGAAACCAGCCCGGGCCAGTTTCTGCGCGAGGACGCGGTTCGCTATCGCAGCCATGCCCAGGCGCGAGCGCATCATTGCACGGGAATACACTGCACGGAATTCATCGTCTGCACCGTCCGCACGCTGCACCGTGTTGAAAAGCACCGTCTGCACGTGCAGCTGCGGGTCGCCGTTGCGGTTAGTGTGCTGCAGAAATTTAGCCCCCGCCACCCCACGGCCGTCACGGTACGCGCCGTTACCGTGGTGCCCGGTGCGGGTAAACAATGCGGTGCGCTCAAATTCGGCGATGGTCTCGTCAACGGTTTCGTTCAGCGCGTCCGCGATGTCATTCGCCCGCTTCTGCCAGTGCGCGGCCGCCTTCTCATCGCCGCGCACCGCCGCCTGCTTCGACCTGGCCAGCAGGCCGGCCCACGTCATGGTCAGCGACTTGACCCCGCTCTGGGTCCAGTCCCACGCGACCACCGAGTGCCGCACGCGCGCCCGGACCCGCGAGGCGATCTGCTCCTCCTCCCGCGCGGTCAGGAGCGGGTTAAGCGCCTTGGCGTCAGAAATGGCCTGGTCAATGCGCTGCTGCAGCTCGTCCCGGCCTGGGCCTGCGTACCTGGCACCCCGGCTCAGCATCTCCCCGCCGGGGCCCACCCCGCGCCACATGCTGCGCAGCACGTCCGGGTCCACGACACCGGACAGGCCAAGGTCGGCGGCAAGCTTTCCGGTCCACCGGCCCGGCGGCTCCTTCCCCGTCATCGCAGGGCCGAGGTAGTAGTCCGCCATCAGCTGCTGCAGGTAATACTCAAGATCGCGAATGGTTTTGATGGTGAGCATTTCCACGCCCGCCACCTCCTTTCGCGATCTTGAAAAGTGCTGCAGAACGGACCATGATCATCGTGATGGATGTGTGTGCGACGTTGACTGCGCATTGGTCAAAGCATAGGGCCGCTATGCCAGAATCGGAAAACCACAGCACGGGCCTCAGGATACTCCGGAACGGAGGTACAGAATACCTGAGAAACAGAAGCACTAAGGTACTCAGGAACGGAGGAACTAAGAGCCTCCGAATGCTCCTCAATTTCGCCGGCGAAAGTGTAATTGCTTCTCATGATGAGCACTTGCGGAAGGGCACGGACTCGGCCGACCGGGCAGACCTGGGCGAGGTCGTGCAGCTCGAGGGACGGGACGATGTCCGGATCGGCGACGTGGTGCCCCCGTGAGCGAGCTTCGTCTGCGTCCGGGCGACCAGCCGCTCCCGTCCCCAATGACCTGCCGGCGCGCAGTCGATCGTGATCGTCAACATTGAGACTCGCCGCCTGGTTGGGATCTCGAGGTACGGCACCGCGCTCCAGCCGCACAACGGCCGCGACGCGCCGCGACCTGTATGAGGGGCTGCTCGACGCGTGCTATGTGCGGCAAGCCACAGCGGGACGGGACGACCAAGCGAAACCGCCTGCTAGCCGCCCTGTACTCGGCCGTCGCCAGCATGCGCCGCCGCAGCCGCCGGGGCAGGCTTGCGGCGTGGCCAGAGCCACTGTGCTACCGCGACCAGGACCGCCGCCACGGCGCCGAGGCTGCTGATCACGGTCCAAGCGTCCGGGCCCGACTCGATGACCTCCACCGTGGCCCCCGTCGGCACCGGTGAGGGCACGGCGGTGGGCGTTGGCAAGGGCGACGCGGTCGGCGTCGGCGAGGGCGCGACGGTCGCCCCGGCCGAGGGGAGCACCTGGACGGCAGGCACAAGCAGCCTCATGGCAGGCAGCCTCACGGTCCGGCCGGTCGTGGCCGTAGTGACCGCGACGGCCACAAGGAAGCCTGCCGCCGCGAGTAAGCAGATCGTGATGACGGTACTGCGCGGCCTGCTCATGCTCATGGCTAGCTCCCTTTCAGCGTCATCGCTCAGCGACGGTTACCTCCATAAAGCCATGGTCTTGCGGCCACCGAGATTCCGCCAGGGCTGATCGCCGGGGAGCCTGATCGGGCCGTTGTCGTGATCGGCGCTTGGCTGGCCCGGCGCCGGCTCCGCTCCGAGACGTTCACCTTGGGCGTCGAGTTCCGCCTCCTGTTCGCCGAGGTGATCGACGTTTCCGTGGCAAAACGGATACTAACTGCAGGGCTAGAAGGGCACGTCCTCCTCGTAGCCAAGTTCATCGTCCCAATTGGTTGGTTCGGGCAGTGGCTCATCCGCAGTGGTATCTCGTTTGGCTGATCAGCCGAGTCTTCTGCAATACCAAAGAGCAGCCTCAACCGGTTGCAGAGCTTGTCGTCAAAGGTGATAATGGTCAGGCTGTGTTGTCCGTGACGGAAGTGGTTGAAGGATTCTTTTTGCTGCGAATTCGGGGTCGAGGCCGAGCCGATAACCAATACACCTTTGGGGTGGCTGTCCCATTTTCATCCCATGCAACTCATCGTACAGCTCAAGACTGATTGCAGCATCGGAGCGATCGTGATGGTCGATCTGTCTCAACAGCTCAAACAGGCAATAGCTCGTCTGGTACTGGTAGCCGAGCGCACTCGGCGCAGCGCTGTGCTGACCAGAGGCCATGCCTTGAGTCTCCATCAGTTGCGAGAAGGATGTCCACCCTGCCATCGGCCCAGGAGGCACCTGGTCGGCGCCGTCCGATTCTGGGAGCAGAATGGGAGCACCGCGGCACCGCCAGCTACGGTCAGATGCGGTGATCAGGAGCCAGGCCATTTAGCTGACCAGCAGGGGAGCCGTCGACCAGCAGCGGCTTCGTTGGCTTGAGCGCTCAATTCGGGACGAAGTACTCCAGCGGATTCCGGTTCTCCGATAGCCCCTATCCGATGTACGGGGGCCGCCTCGCGGCGACCGCGCGCCGCCGTCCCTCCTCGATCCAGCGTGAGATGAGCCCTGTGTCGGCGCCTGCCTTGATGCATGGCTGGGCGATCTGCAGGTACACCGGCGCGTCAGTGTCCTGGTCGTGGAAGCCGATCGCCAGACCCGCCTCCTCGGCCAGCAGGTCGACCCGCCCGTCGGCGACCTCGGCCGGCTCAGCAAGCGCCGCGGCTTCCTCTGCGCCGGTCAGCGGCGCCCGCGCACGTGACGCCGGGTGATTGCCGCAATCCGCACTGAAGTCAGCCGGTCTCGATCCGCTCGTGTCACACTGCCACCATAGAACACAGATTCGATTTACTTCCAGCGCAAACGCGCTCGAGCAGTCAGGCCGCGGTCGCTGGACTGGGGGGTACAATCTGGATCGCAAAGCGCCAGATCAACTGGCTGGACGCGGCTGTAACCGCATGCGGTGGCCATGGCCTGGCCAGGTGCAATGCAGTTCGTTGGCCCTGTGATGGTCCCTTTAGGCGATGGCGTTGTGCGGTGCGTCCGGCGCAACCTCCCTTAGCCGCGAGTAGTACCCGAGGCTCAGCGGCCGCCTCCGGTGCGGGGTAGTGAAGTCGACCGGCTCGCGGTCGTGGTCGTGGCCTGCCTCGCATGCGTCGATGATGGCGGCGACCATCCGCCCGGCCATTGGGCCGATTTTGAAGCTGTTTCCGCTGGTGCCGCAGGCCAGGTAGTAACCGGGCAGGGCGCTGCGGTCGAAGATGGCCCGCCAGTCCGGCGTAACGTCATACAGCGCGCCGATGCCGCTCGGACGCGACGGGATGCTCAGCCCTGGCAGCCTCCTGGCTACCCGGAGGGTCTGCCGGTCGTAGAAACGCTGCGTCGGCTGGTCGCGGTACGACCATGGATCGTCGATCCACTCCAGCGGGTCGCACGCGGGCTCCATGCTGCTGATGTGCAGCCGGTCCTGGCCGTGTGGCCGGAAGGCGACGCCGAGGTCGGTATCGGTGACGAACACGCCGCCGCGGCCGGTGCGAAAGCCCGGCGGGGCTGGCACGTCGTGGGTTTCGGTGCGCAGCGGGCGGCCGCGCACGGCCATGTCGCCAGTGACCCCGGCCAGCTGGTTGAGGCGGTCGCTGGCCGGCCCGCAGGCGTTGACCACGACGGGCGCTGACACGGCCTCGTTGTCGTCGAGTTCTACACCCGAGACCCGGTCGCTGGTCACGATCACCCGGCGGACCCGCCGCCGGAACTGGAACGTCACACTTGCCGCGGCGGCGGCCAGCATCAGGTTGCGGGTGGCGAGCTGCGGATCGTCGACGTAGCCGGCTGCTGGCGTCAGGTAGCCGCCGAGTTCGCCGTGGCCTTGATCCCAGAACGCTGGGTCGTCCGGCGTCTTGGGCGGCCAGAAGGACTGGGTGCACATCTCGGGAAACTCCCGCCGGATGTCGATCGCGGTGAGTTCCTGGTGCGGGATGCCGAGCGCGGCGAAGTGGCCGAGGGTCGCCTGCCGGGGGCTGCCGGGCGCGTCCAGGACCAAGGCCCCGGTGGTCACGTACCTGGCCAGCGGCTCACCGCGGGGCAGGTCGACGTAGTCGGGCCAGGCGGTCCAGTCGAAGTAAGAGTCCCAGGCAACGGTTGTGGCTACAGCGTCGGAGTAGTGGAAGCGGACGATCGCGGATGAGGCGCCGGTGGAGCCCGAGCCGGCCGCCGGCCCGGCGTCCACGCACATGACCCGCCGACCGGCCCGGCCGAGTTCCAGGGAGATCGCACAGCCGATGATGCCCGCGCCAACCACGATGGCGTCGTAGGTCACCGACGGCCCGGGCGGGCTGGCAGGCGCCCGGCTCACAGATGGATGGCCTTTGTCTGGAGGTATTCCTCGATCCCGTAGGGCCCCAGTTCCCGGCCGTACCCGGACTGCTTGTACCCGCCGAACGGCGCGCGGACGTTGAACGGTGCGCCGTTGAGCTGGACCTCGCCGGTCCGCAGGGAGCGCGCCACGGTTAGGGCTCGGTCGCTGCTGCTTGACCACACTCCTCCGGAGAGCCCGTAACGGCTGTTGTTGGCGATGGCGACCGCTTCCTCGTCCGACTGATAGCCGAGGAGGCACAGCACCGGGCCGAACACCTCGGCCTGGGCGATCTTGGCGGAGGGATCGACGTCGTGCAGGATGGTGGGCTCGACGTAGTAGCCGACGGGGAAGCCAGCCGGGGCAGCGGAGCCGCCCGCCACCAGAGCGCAGCCGTCCGCGACGGCCTCGTCGATGAATGCCCGGACGCGCTCCCGCTGGGGAGCGGAGATAAGTGGGCCGAGGTGGCCGCCGTGCTCCGCGGGATCGCCGAGCCGGAGGGCGCGAGCGGCGGCCGCCGCGATCTCGGCGGCCTGCGCCAGCAGACGGCGCGGGACCAGCAGGCGGGTCTGGGACGAGCACGACTGTCCTGAGTTGCGGCAGCAGTTACGGACCACGCCGCGGACCGCGGTCTCGAGGTCGGCGTCGTCGAGGACGATGCCGGCCGACTTGCCGCCGAGCTCGAGGCCGACCCGTTTGATCCCTGGCGCGGCGAGCTCAGCCACCCGCCGTCCTGACCTGGTTGAGCCGGTCAGGCTGATCATGTCGATGCCCGGGTGTGCGGCGAGCGCCTCGCCAGCTTCGGGCCCGGTGCCTGGCACCACGTTGAGCACCCCGGGGGGCAGGCCAACTGCTTCCGCGGCTGCGGCCAGGTGGTAGGCGTTGAGCGGGGTCAGCTCGCTGGGCTTGATCACTACCGTGCTGCCGGCCGCGAGCGCGCCGCCGACCTTGGACGCGATCTGGTACAGGGGGTAATTCCACGGGGTGATCGCCCCGACGACCCCGACCGATTCCTTCACGACCAGCGAGTTCCCGAGCTTGTGCTCCCACGTGACCGTGTCCATCTCGTCGGCGTAGTTCTGCATGATCTCCGCGGCGCCGAGAGCCTGGACGTCGAGCGTCGCATCGATAGGCATGCCAAGCTCGGCCACGATTGTGTCGGCGATCGTAGCCGCGTGGCGTCGCAGCTCGCCCGCGAGAGCCTGCAGGTAGCGCTTCCTGTCGGGCACCGGATTCGTGCTCCATCCCGGGAAGGCGCGCGCCGCTGCGGCCACGGCACGGTCGATGTCGCCAGCGGTGCCCTGCGGCACGCTGGCGACGGTCGTCTCCGTGGCGGGATTAAGCACGTCGATGCGCCCGTCGCTGCGCGGGTCAACCCAGTTGCCGTCAATGTACAGTTTCGCGAAATCCACAGTGACTCCGTCCTGGGTCGGCCGTGACGGTGGTAGCCGTCAGCTCAGATGCGTTGTGCTTGGAGGATCCGGCGCAGGAAGGCTTGTGTGCGCTCCTGCTGCGGGTCGCGGAGGACGACGTCTGGCGGCCCCGATTCACAGATGCTGCCGTCGGCGAGAAAGCAGACGATGTCGGAGACATCGCGGGCGAAGGTCATCTCGTGTGTGGCGAGCACCATGGTCATGCCCTCGGCGGCGAGTTCGCGGACGATGCTGAGGACTTCTCCGACCAGCTCAGGATCGAGTGCGCTGGTGATCTCGTCGAGCAGCAGCAGCCGGGGGCCCATGGCGAGCGCCCTGGCTATAGCCGCCCGCTGCTGCTGCCCGCCCGAGAGCCGGTCTGGATACTCACGTGCCTTGTCCCACAGGCCGATGCGGCGCAGCAGCTGCTCGGCTGTAGCCTCGGCTTCGGCCCGCGACCAGCCGAGAACCCGGCGCGGGGCCAGGGTGATGTTGTCGAGCACGGTCATGTGCGGGAACAGGTTGTAGCTCTGAAAAACGATGCCCACCTCGCGGCGGAGCCGGTTGAGGTCGACGCCAGGCCCGGACACCCGCTCGCCCGCGATGCGGATCACGCCTGCGTCGATGGGCTCCAAGGCGTTAACGCAGCGCAGGAGAGTGGATTTGCCGCACCCGGACGGCCCGATCAGGCTCATAACCTGATGCTCCCCGAGTTCCATGGTGACCGACCGCAGGACCTCGGTGGATCCGAACTGCTTGCCCACCCCGTCGAGCGAGAGCAGCGCGGTCATGCCAGGGATCCTTGCCGCCGCCGGGCGTCGCGTGCGGTTAGCCGGTCAACCAGCCGCGCGGTGGGAATGGTGATCAGGACGAAGGCGATGCCCACGCCTGTGACTGCCGAGAGATTGAATTCGTTGCTTGCCACGATCCTCGACTGGTTGAACGCATCAAGCAGCCCGACGAAGCTGACCAGGGCGGTGTCCTTCTGCAGCCCGATGAAGTCGTTAAGCAGCGGCGGAATCATCCTGCGGATCGCCTGCGGGGCGATCACGTGGCGCAGCGTCTGCACATACGACAGCCCGAGCGATCGGGCGGCAGCGGCCTGGCTCCAGTGGACGCTCTGCAGCCCCGCGCGGAACACCTCTGAGACGTAGGCGCCATAGATAAGGACCAAGGCCAGAACGCACAGCTCGAAGCCGGTCATGCTGCCGAGGACGGGGAGCCCGGCGATCGGGAACCCGAACGCGATCAGGTAGATCGCGACGACGGCGGGCAGGCCCCGGAAGAGGTCCACGTACCCGATGCCCAGTGCCCGGATCGGCCTGCTCGCCGGCCCGGGCAGCATCCGCAGGCAGGCGACAAACAAGGCCCATGGCAGCACGAGCACCTCGGCGATCAGGAACAACTCGACGTTGACCAGGAACCCGCGGAGGACCGCTGGCGCCGATGACCTGAGCACGCCCGGGTTGAAGAACTTCTGGATGACCGCATGATCGTTGGCGGTGAGGAAGAGGACCGCGAACGCGACCAGCAGGAGGGTAAAGGCAAGCGCCGCCGAGTACCAGCTCCAGGTCGCTGCCTCGGCTGCGAGCGCTCGCGCCGCGAAGCTGTCGCCCGTGCGTGCGGCTCGCCGGGCAGCGAGGTGCTTGCGCACGGCCGGGATGCCGGTAGGCGGTATCAGCAGGGCCAGATAAGGCCATGGTTGCCTACCCGGCAGGGCCGCCGGTGAGCCGCCGGATGCTGGCGCTGCTGCCGCAGGACCAGGGGCGCGCTGCGGCTGGTCGCTGTGACCGGCTTTCGTCACCGTCATGGCTTCAGGTAGGGGATGGTGTCCGGATCCTGCCCGAACTCGGGTACGAGGTACTCCTTATCCAGGCGCGTCAGCGTCCCGTTCGACTCCATCTGCCTGATGAGCGTGTTGACGATCCCCAGGTTGGGTGATCCCTTGGGCAGCAGCGCCCCGTAGACACCGCCGGTACGGTATTGACCGACGACCTTCAGCGCCCCGCCCGCCTGCTTAGCTTCGGCCAGCACCTCGACGGTGTCCAAGAGCACCGCGCTAATCTGGTGCGCGGCAAGCGCCGCGAACATCGACGGCTGATCCTGGTAGACACGCGGCTGCTGGAGCGGTTTCAGCGTCCCGGTGAGGTAGGCGTAACTGGTGCTCGACTGCTCAACGCCCCAGCGCAATGTGCGCGCGTTGGCGCTGGTGACCCGGGTCCCAGCCAGGACGAGCACTCCCTGGTTGGACGCGAAGTAGGGGATCGAGAACAGCGCCACCTTCTGCCGGGCCGGGGTGATGTTGATGGTGGACAATGCGAGGTCAAATCCTTTGACTTCACCTGCGACCAGCCCGTCCCAGGCCACGTTGATGATCTTCAGTTTGAGGTGCAGGGCCTTGGCCATGTACTGCGCCATGCCGTACTCAAACCCGCCGGTCATCGTCGATGGGCTATTCCCGTCCCAAAAGCCAGGGCCGGGCAGGTTCGTCGCCACCGTGAGCACGCCGGGTGAGGCCGGGCGGAAGCCCCGCAGCGATGGCGCGACCGGCGCTGAGCTCTGCGTGGTGGTTGCGGTGCCGGCAGCACTTCCGCAGGCCGCCGCCGCACAACAGGTCAGCATGATCAGGGTGGCCGCCGCGATGAGTCGTCTCATGATGCCCGCTCCCCAGCTCGTCCGTTCTGGAGTGTTTACTTCAGGGTGAGAGCGAAGGTAGCATTTACGCCGTGAACCTGGCAAGCCTCATCGACGAGCACAGGGGCCAGCTGACTCGCGCCGAGCGGCGGGTTGCGGAGGGCGTGCTCAGGGACCCGCAGGCCGTTGCGTTTGGCACGCTCGCCTCGGTGGCGAAGTCGATCGGTACTAGCGGCACGACGATCATCCGGCTTTCCGTGAAGCTCGGCCTGGACGGGTTCGGGCAGCTGCAGGCACTGGTGCAAGAGGATCTCGCCGCTCAGCTGCGCCCGGCCCGGCAGCGGATCCGGGAGCCTGCCCCGGGTGATGTGGTCGCCCGGGCATTGTCTTTCGAGCTGGACAACCTTCAGGACACGTTCGGCCGGGTCGACCAGGCCAGTTTCGACGAAGCCGCCAAGCGCATGGCGGAATGCCAAGGCCGGGTGCTGATCATCGCCGCCGAGTGCGCCGCAGGCGTGGGGGACCTGCTAGGCGACCAGCTGGCGATGCTGCGGGACGGCGTCATCAAGGTAAGTGGGAATGACCTGCACGTCGGGAAGCTGCTGGCGTCGGCCGGTCCCGGCGATACCGCGCTGGTGATAGACCAGCGCCGTTATGACCGCTGGGTGCTCAACGCGCTGCGCCTAGTGGCGCGTTCTGGCGCCTACATCATCAGCTTGTCCGACAGCCCGCTCTCGCCGCTAGCCGAGGCCTCCTCGGCCGCCTTCACCGTCAGCGCGCGCGGCCCAGGGCCGTTCGACAGCCAGGTGGCCTCCCTGGCCCTCGGCTATGCCTTCGTCGCGGCGGTCGCTGCGCTGCTGGCGACGCCGGCCGCTGGCCGGCTGGACCGGCTGGAAGACAACTGGCGGGTCCTGGGCGCGATCGACGAGACGTCATGACCGGAGTCAGCGCTGGCCGCGTCGGCCTGCAGCTGCCGTCTGGCCTGCTGGCGCAGCTTCCCACACCCTGCCTGCTGGTCGATCTCCCGGCGGCCGACCGCAACATCGCAGCCGCGGCGAAGCTGCTGCGCGGCACCGGGGTCCGCCTCCGGCCGCATTTCAAGGCGCACAAGTGCACCGAGCTGATGCGGCACCAGCTGCGGGCCGAGGGTTGTCACGGGGTCACTTGCCAGACCGCCGGGGAGGCCGAGGCCCTGGCCGCGGCGGGGTTCACCGACATCCTGATCGCGAACCAGGTGGTGGATGAGTGCGCGCTCGGCCAGCTCGCCCGCGCCGCGCAGGCCGCGCGGATCACCGTGACGGCTGACTGCCTGGAGCACGTGCGGCGGCTGGAGCGGGCGGCCGCCGCCGCCGGGGTCACGCTCGGGGTACTCGTCGAACTTGATGTGGGCGCGGGCCGGTGCGGGCTGCCGGCCCAGAGCCCGGAGCTGGTGCCCCTGGCCGCCGCGATCGCCGGCGCGGCCCGGCTGCGCCTGGCAGGCGTCCAGGCCTACGCCGGCCACGCGGTGCTGAAAGAGGGCCGGCAGCTGCGTCATACGCTCTGCTATCAGGTGGAACTGCAG
>Ga0335073_10012643_pt1 | contig 11846 bp, 11 predicted proteins | sample Lox_Sample_22_FD_207093 | JGI IMG/M metagenome (GOLD analysis project Ga0335073, IMG submission 207093) | Soil microbial communities from Loxahatchee National Wildlife Refuge, Florida, United States - Lox_Sample_2.2 | ecosystem: Environmental > Terrestrial > Soil > Wetlands | place: USA... | reverse complement strand
ATGGCGGAGTGAGACAGGGTCAAAATTGGAAGGGTCGGTATGCCGTCGTCGTTTACTTTGCGGGATGCATGTCAACTTGGTGATGGATCAAACAGACCTAGATGTGTAGAAGGCGCAGCAAATTTTCAGCTCGTCACGAATTACCAAAATTATTTCTTCGATGGAACGATTTCTAGGACGCCATGCATTGTGTAAACCAAATCTGCCAACCGTACTCATCGAGTTTAGCATTCTTTACGCAATTGGCCTAATTTCGTTCGACAATGGCTTGTAACTTTTCAACCAATTAATCAATAGATCGACAGGAGTTATCTAAGGTGGAGCCTTAAAATAACCGTCATCGTGCGTGCCCAGAGCCCGAGGCGCATTTCCTTGGCTGGGCACACATCCAACCGCGTGTTTGGCTCTGGACACTTTGCATCGGATCTGCGGCAAAACCCAATCAAAACTGGTCGCAACAAAAATCCCTTCGATTAATTTAAACCTCGGCCGCAGAGTATACGACAACGGGGGACTCTCATTGGATGCACACATTTTCCCGACAATATGAAACTCCAGTAACTAGTAACTACTTCCAATGCCGAATTGATCACACCGGCAAAACCTAATTGTAGGTTACCAAACTACGGAGTAACATCCCGATAACCCGTTTCAGGTCCACTTACTCAGTCGAGGTCACCCAAGTATCTCTTATGGCGCAGGCTTCTGGTCTTTGGTTACTCAACCACATAGCCACCAAAAGATGTTCCCACATAAATTCGGGAAATGAGCTCTTTCACCACGCCTCTAGACCGGTTACTGGACGATGCAAGCCCGTGCCATATATTTTGGCTGAATGAGAGATGAGGAGTGTTGTTAAATATACCATAAGGGAACAGGGAAGTATCCAAACATGGGTTCCATTAATCTGGCCCTTTTGTCCCTATCTTCCCGAGCTCTAATATATAGAGGTGGTTTATGGCTTGGTCGTGAATTTGTGGTGAGTGATGCATTTGGTTGTAGGCCTCATGATTGTCACCTTTGCTGTCGCGCAGCCGTGTACTCCGCCAGGTGCGGGTATATCTGGAAATTGCCTCCCTCCGAATATCCCCTTTTATGACGATATGGGGTGTATAGGGTGGTTTATGCCAGCCCCTGAGTATTCAAATTGAGGAAGACTCTTGTTGCGGCGAAAATATTGAGAGATAGGACTCCTGCTGTGTTGTTCAAGACGGGTGTCCATACTCCTCTATCTGCATGGCGGATAGTGACACCAGGTGTGAGACCCGTGTTCTGACTGGCGTCGCGTACCGGGGTGATTGTGACGGACCATCCAGTAGTCCTATTCTATAACGAAACTAAATGCAGATGTCGGATGCTGTCCGGGTTGACGTCGATTTGCATCCTGTGTTAGGAATTATGGAGGACGGTCACAGTAAGGCACTTCAAAAAACTTCATCAAACTTTAACTTTCGTCCTATTGCCAACTCGTCCGAATACCAAATGCCCTCCGGTGCTTCTGTAATAATTACCATAATCCTAATTCGATATCGATGCTCCTATCAAAATAGTCCCCGCAATCTTGAAATATAAAACCCACTGGGACTGAAATCGATGAGCGACGATCCTCAGAAGTGGCCGGGGGAGTTGGAGGTTCATCGTAGCGAGGGGACCATTTGAAGGTATGCTATCAAATGCGTCCTGGAAAATGTCCATCGCTTCCACGAGATCGTCGTCATCGAGAACTGAAACTTGTAGTCTGAATGGTCCCGCCAGCGGAACCGATAACCTTAGCTGACAGTCAAAAGGCAATTGATCATCCAGTAGACAACATCGCAAAAGCGTGGATCTGATCATCGAGATGAGCCGACCGTAGATGAAGTCCACAGGAAGAAGAAAAGTTGCTTCCTGGGCTGATTCTTTCTTGCCATGTCGAAGCCCCGCCCAAAGGAAAGGAGCCTGTTGAGTGCTGTTCCAGCTATGCGTTTCGCGGTACTCAAGGAGGGTCCAGAGGTTGTCAGATTCAGTGACCACAGCTGGAAGCAATTTCTTGAATCAGGATGTCTTCAGGGGTGGTGGTACTCCGTGAAGTGACTGCAAGTCGTCTGAGTCATACTTGGAGTGCTGAGGTATGATCTCGTCAAGAATCACCGCTGCACGAGTGAAATGAGCGTATGCAGACTTCATGTCGCTGGCGCTGGCGCTCATTGACTGTTCGGCCTGGCATATTAGCGTTGATGACCACCTGGCCTTACCAAACGCAACGACCTCCGTGCTTGTTGGAGTCAGGAGTTAATCGATTGAGAATCGACCTCCAACGGAGCTGCACTTAAAGTGAAGGCCTTTTGGTTCAACTTGATAAGCATACTATCTGCAGAGTACCGACTATATCGAGAGTTCATCTCGGCCAGAGGTCAGGAGTTTAGACTGAAATCGCTTGCACCTATGATGAGTGAGGCGCAAGCGGACCTCCCACAGACCACATGACGTCCCTGCCAGTATCGTCCCATCAGGAGTAATTAACGAGTTGATTCCTGGCGGCTTTCACTGTGATCAATGATGAAAGAATGCTTCATTCCTCTACAAATTTCCAATCCGATACTCGTTACCATAATACACAGCTCCGATGAACCTTTCGATAATCCTGACGCTTACCACGTGCCACTGTCACTACTTAATTGCTATTGTCATTGCAATTCTCATCCGGATCGCAGTCGTCTCCAATTTCGCCATTCGAATTCGGAGCCGTACTGCACATGGCATAGAGATAATGTTCAATGAAAACGACACCCAAAGATATCTGAAAATCCCCAGCAACATTCCCCGCGGTTCCACAAACCCGCAGACGAGTGTCATCGTTAGGATCGAGAGCGAGGGAACGTAACACGTTGACATTTGTGGAAGTGCTGTTGTTGCGAAGGATCAAGGATGCCGCAGCAGGCCAACATCCACTGTAGTCTGGCCTCGTGAATGGAATGTCAGGATCGAGAGTGCTCAATTGAAGATAAGGGAAGGAGAGTGGTGTGGTAGTGTAGGGACCGGTGATGTTAGCGGCGGTGGAATTTTTGGTATTTGACGCCGGAATGGCAGTATATGTTTGATTTTGGGTGTCGTAGGTGATCAACGAGAACAGGGGATTCTCGTTGCCACTTGTCGATATTACTTGAAAGTCGAATATTTTGTGGTTGGTGTCGTTACGCGTGAGTGTCATCGAATAATTCGTCCCCGCTATCGAATTGAACGTGATATTCGCCGTTCCGATCTCTGGTAGATTTTGTGCAAAGTTGTTGAAATTGGATGATGCGAGGATTGCGCTGTAGTCGGAGAGATTGCAACCGTTGTTGAAGACGTTGGACTGCCAGATTGGGGTCACCGTAGGCCTTATCCAGAAGGTGATCGACTTCATGGCCAAAAAGATGGCGACCCAAGGCAGTATCCAAATAACCCTTAAACAGCCGTTCACACCTTTGGAACACGCCCATGCCAGGTACATGATACCCCATCCGGCAAAACCATTCGGTATGACGCACAGGATACTGAGGAACCAGTAGAAGACTTTGAAGGCATTCTCGGTATTGTTATTGCGGAATATATTGATGCTTGTTTTGGAATTGAAGTAGACCTCGGCATAGCTGAAATAGTAGGCGTAGAGTACGTACATTCCGTCAGGTAAGAGGCACAGCAAGATGACGAGTATCGCCAGACAGAAATCGCTGCAGCCTGTGCAGAGGGAGTGGAAGGTTCGAGTCATACTGGTGGTCAAGCCGTTCAAGCGTCTTTTGGTTGTTGCTAATGAGGATATTTTGGCGGATGTCTCGTCCAACTTGAACTGTTCGGTAGCTCGAGGAAGGGGCTCGGGTACGGGGGCTGGGTCGACTATAACGGCAGGGGGTGGAGGATCAATTGTGTAGGGGGTGAGCTTTTGGCAGGGAAGATTCAGGGATTCATGAGGGTAGTTGTAATGTAGATCTCGTACGAGTTCCTCCTCCACCCTCTGGGGTATCGTTTGCTGTTGCGAATCGTCGGTGTTCATGTTCATCTCGGATTGTCAATGGGACGTATCGAGAGATGCTGCTCGGGGGACATTTTATAGCGACGCGGGAAGAGTCATGCCAAGGCATTGTTCCGATGGATAATAGCGAAGGTTGTGGCCAAGCAATGGGCAACAATTGCAGGGTAAAAGATCGGAACTCCGTTCCAAAAGTGGGGTGACAATTAAATCTTCCTTTGTGGTGTGGCGGTGTTTTTTAGCACGGGCGAGTGTGTTACGGTGTGCACAAACTAAGTGCGGCGTAGCCTCGCCGCCAGGCCAATCAGCTCGTGTGATCAGCCTGGTGGCGAGGCTAAGTGCGGCGCACGAGCCTACGAAATGTGCATAAATTAGAGTCTAATTATCCACGGGGGTGTTGCTATATTTAGTGCAGCGCTTAAATAAAAATTCACCTTTAGGGGTTGCGGGTGTCGCGAAATTGTCCGACCACCACCTCTACTCACCAATACCGTCGGTCTTTTGCCAAGCCTGATCTCTATTTGTTTCATAAAGCTTAAAATGCCTTGCGTCACCAGTACCCCGGCCTTACAAAGCTGGTGCACAGGCAGCCCCTGATTCCTGCTTATCAGAGCTTCCCCCCCTTATTCGTCGAATATGACGACGTCGATTTCGGACCGTCCACCATGTCGCTGTGACGGCCTCCCCCCTCGGCTGGCTTTTCTGCAAATGGGATTACATGGACCCGCGACGAACTATCCAAGTTACCCATTTTACGACAGTAATCGACAGCTTGACCAGTATAGAGGGGCTAACAACATCATGATCGCTTACCTAACCTTTCACACAATGATTCATTCCTCGGCAGGGCTGTCGAAATCGCGATCGTGTCCAACAATCATGAACACACCATGCAAGGGCTATGGCGACTCGGTATCAGACCTTGGAGAATCTTCACTTTCGCCCCCGATAACCCTACCGACCAAACATACCGTGGCAGCCCAAGTCAATTTAGCCTGAAGGTTTGTTTTGCGGACATCAATAACATAGTGTGGGAGATCATCGAACCGCTTTTCGGACCCACTATTTTCCTTGATTTCTTCGATCGGCATGGGGAAGGTATTCATCATATTGCATTCGATTGTAACGATGTTCCGTTTCAACAGCGACTCGTAGAGTTCAAGAACGCGGCTTTAAACTCGTACAATCGGGCAGCTGGATGGGAAAAATCGGTTCGCCTTCTTCGAGACCGAGGATGCAACGAGTACTTGTTTCGAAACGTATGAGTTTCCAGAGGATTGGGAATTTCCTACACCCGACGCAGTCCACCCTGTCGGCAGCAAATTTGACTGACGAGATCATGTGTTCATATTCCGAAGAATTGCTTTTAAAATTATACTAACACTTTTCGTTATATGTACGTATAGAAGAATGTAAACATCTCAAAGAGTGTGATTAGTCGAAGTATCCCCTTTCAAAGATCCGTAACCAACCGTCCCACCCGCAATTGGCCTTTGCATCGCATTGGCGCCAGCCTGGACAGTGAACACCGCGGAAAGATGCTCCATAGAATTCCGAGTTTTGATATCGGGGTAACCGTAATAATAAGCAGTGACGTTCTTGGAGTTCAAGAAAAGCTCGTAGTAACCACGATAATGCCATTCCGCCCACCTACATGTTAACGAGAGGGTAGTAAGGACGTACAGTAATTCTTTATTGGTTGTGAGGTAATAGTCAGTAAATGTTCTTATGTGTATCGTAAGTCAAATTTGCCCCGAACGGACTAGGACTGGAAACCGTTGTTCCAGCAAACTCTACACCCAACGCACCCATGCCTGTTGCCGGGTTGTAACCAGTCTGGTTGTCGAAGGTCAAATCGAAAGCCCAATTGACGTGACTGTCTCCAGAGAGAATAATTGTGTTGTTGATCTTTTGTTCAGCAATGAGATCCAGAACCTGTGTCTAAAGTCAACAGTACTTGAAGATAGTCGGTATACACTTGTGCTTTGGTAGCCATCCCAGGTGTCCTTTCATTAGAATACTCTGTGGAGGACAGAATACATACTCCAAAGGATTCGCATTTCCATACAGCAAAGACTCGTTGATACGACTGAACACGATCTGTTGACCAACGACTTTCCATGTAGCTCCTCTCTTCAATGACTCCTCCATTTGGTTGTAGAACCAGTGTTCTTGAAGACTTCCCATGTTCTACAATTAGGAGACTGTGCAAAAGACAGTACACTGCGCCCTTCATCCTCAGAACCAAGTGTACATACTGTAGTCCGTGTTCCAGTACATATCTATTTTCACTCAATATTCCATCTGCGGAGATACTACCAGTGATAGAACGGTCGTAATGTATGGTATCGAGGATAATGAGATCGAACAAAGTACCCATCGAGAAGTTCCTCCATACTCTTCCTATCAGCAATGTAAAGGACGTCTGTACCGCAGATTATCATCCAAGTCTAGTTGGCGGAGGGGCATCCATTCCCAGTTCGCTCGGACAGCATTGGCTTTTCGTTGGTCAAATGCGATGCCTCCGAATTGGTGGAAAGAGTCCTCGGTATTGTTCATATCAGCGCTGGCGGCCTTCCACGTATTATCTACAACTTCGTGCTAACAGTCAATACCAAACGCAAAGAGTTTATATCGTCCCAGGTAGGGATCCAAGCAAACATTTGATGATTCGCGAGAAGATCCAGGTCCGTTCGCTATTGGGCAATGCGAGTTCGATAGTCAGAGAGTGTTGTCACATCTTTATTGGGGGCAGGCTCTCGACCTAAAGGCGCTCCGCATCCGTCTGAATTAGCGATGCAAGGTAATGAAGTTACATTCGCACTTGGCATATCCATAAATGTAATCGCCAACGTGAAGCACGTAATCAACGGAATCCCGTCTCACGGGGCCCCCATACGGATTGAAGAAACCTTGAGCTGACAATTAACGAACGATGGTACGGGCTATTACGGTAGTTGGAACACGAATAGACTGCCAATTTGATGTCTCCCACGATCTCGTCATCGTAGCGGGGAGAGGTCTTGGTTCGTCCAACAACACTCGAAACGGATCCGTCGCAAGAATAGAACTGGTAGTAATACATCGGGAAAGGCTGCATTCCAGTCGCCTCAATTTTGACACTGCAGTATAGCCAACGTCGCTAGAAGTATAACATTGCCCCTGATTGACGGTGTCGCTCATTGCTTTCGAGGAAGACACTTTGTAAGTGATGCAAATGGGTGCAGTTTGGGTTGCCGTGAACGAGCCATGACCAATAAGACAATTAACAGCACAGTTTTAGGGGGATTGGCCGGTAGCGAAGGCGTCGTCGGGCTTGATCGTAAATCTAATCCATCAGAGCCCGCCAATCGGGTCCACCACTGATCCACGTGAAATAACGCTTGATTGATAATACAAGATTGACGTCGCGCGGGTAATTGGAACCGACTGCATCTAATATTCCTAATATCCTCGAATTCAAGGAAGCCTGTTTTCGATTTCCCGGTGAAAAGTTTATTTTAAAATGGGATCGATGACTGGCTCGCCAATCTCTGCGACTGCGTTCAAGGGTCGCTGCGTGGGCGTGATCCTGATATGTGCAAGATAATTACAGCTACTCCAGATAACAAGAAGAAATTGAGCTGTGAAGAATACTAAAGCCCACGAGCCTGAGACACAGGCGTTCATTTGTGACTGGTCAGGGAAAGGGCGGAGGATCGACTGAGGGAAAGTATCTTATATTCAAGTACGAGATCAAGTTGATCCACTACGAGATATAAATCCGAGAACGCCTATTGTCAATGGACATCTGTGAAGTGGTAATGCCTGGTATCGTTCTCGTTCTCAGAGCGTAGAGCATAAAACAACGGGATTCCTGCAAGGAGAAACAATATTGCAAGAAGAGTCTGTAAAGGTGCAACGACCACCCCTCTAGAAAGCAGAAAGATTGCCGCACAACAGAACACAACTGGGAAAATGATTGGTACTCTGTACGGCCTATTATCAGCAAATTACTTGAACACTTAATGACCGCTCCAATTCAGGTTCCTGTAGTCGTAACGCCAGCAGAGACAAGACAGTGAGCTGTTTTATATCAGCCGATTCGGTTGAATACGTACGAAATACCAACTCCATTCCACATTGCCTTTGAACAAGATTAACCATGTAAAGTCGCCAATGGTAATGTAAAAAGAGCAAAGAAAGCCATGGAATAGCAAAGCACGCAAAGGGGTTAGGCGTTCGGTATGTAATTTCCCAAAAGAAGAGGGAAGATATCCGTCCTCTCCGGCGCAACAAATCAATCGAGCGGCAGAGTAGATGGCAGAGTTGGCAGCTCCAAAACAAGAAGCGGCCATGCAAACTGCCAGAACCATACCCCCGGTTGGTCCAAAAACTGCATTTCCAAAATCCTAGACTGTCACATATGGGACTCACTGGAGTGGTACCATTGCAATAGCCCGTGAATTGTTAACCACGTTTAGTGGAAGAGCCGCATAAAACCCAAGATTAGCCAAGAGATACGATGCTAATCAGAATAAGACAGCCATACATTGAAAGAGAAAACCTATCACCACAGGTGTGGCCGTGTACATTACTCTAGAGAGATCTCGGGTGGGGTCCTTTAATTCCGCCACGACGTAGTTTAACTAACACTAAGACCGGAGTAACAGGATGATACATTGTCCCAACCTAAAACCGTCATATAATTTAGTCATAGGGCTACCAGTGTACGCCCATAGCCCAGCGTAAAGAGCAATTGCATAAGCTCCGATTTCGGTATTTGATCCGTCGAACGGATTATGTTTGAAGTTTACCGACCCACGACCTAAGGCTACCACGTCAGCAGTAAACAGCCGGATGCTACCCAAGACAACCAAACCAATCGTGGCGATGGCAACCAAGGTTGTGACTTTCAGGAAGGTGACGACGTTATTGAGCATTGTTGCCCGCCGTGAGCCACCCGATTGAACAGAGATGATTGACCACAAACAGATCATAGCGGTAAGTCTGTTTGCGAAACTAGACGGGGCCGCATTTGTGAAAAAATGGAAAAATGCACGGTTGATATGCTCAGCAAATATGAGACAGACCAGACCGTGGCCCGATGGCTTCAAAACTGTAATCGCCGTCCAGGAAAACAGGAATCCAAATATTCGGCCAAACGTATGATTAAGATACGTCCTTGCCCCGCCATTGAGCGGCATCGCAGATCCTAGTTCTGCGTATGATGCTGCTATCAAACTTTGAACGATGTAACGAGAGAGAACCTGCACCTGTCCAAGCTAAACATCCGGCAATGGTCCATACAGCTAAACTCATTCCCAGGCTGCCCACGCTTCCGTTGACAGCTGCTGGGGAGCCAAAAATTCCAGCTCCGATCTGATTACCAACAACGAGACATACTCCACTCCAGTAGGTTAGTTGTGGTGGCGTTGGGAGTGAATGCTCACGAGGAGCGCTGCTTTCGAATGTGCCATAGTCGGAGATAAAGCCCCGGTCGGAGGACGACACTGAGTTGGCTCTGCCCGGGAAATCTGGATTCTCTAGTTGGGGAGAGTATTCTGTAATATTTGACGCCAGCTCATCATCATCCTCAACTTTTACCGAGGTCATCAATGATTGAGCTATTGGGATCGTAGCCTCGCCGCCAGGCCAATCAGCCGGCGAGGCTATCGGGATCGTTCCAATCAAAATCGTACACCACGATTTTGAGAAGCACTGGAATCGATTTACAATATCCTCTTTGAGTTGTACTGAAGCGCAACTCCCATTGGCGTTTTTCGCTGGGTCCCATCTGTTAGACATTCATTAGATGAGAACAGTCCACAGAAATCAGAAAGCATTTTTAATTTCAAAAGGGAGTTGGTTGTGCTTAAATACAGTTACTTTTATTTTGTGCGAGGATGGGATGATTGCGGGACATACCCCTGGACAGCGATCTGTCCCCCAACACTTTTGTTCCCGGCCGTCCCGAATTTTAAACTGAGACCTCAATATGGCACCGACCGGGCCCTCTTACAACGTCGACTGGATCCTTTCGACCGCTTCTAACGCCCACTACGCCAATCACCGTGATTGGTTTGCCTACTACAAGCCATTCAAAAGCCATGCACACGGCACTATTGGAGGCAGACTCGACGTCGAGGGTGTTGGCGATGTCGAGCTTCGAGTCAAAAAGCCCAATCGCAATGCACGACCCTCGTATTCGACCATCTGGCTCAAAAATGTGTTATATTGTCCTTTAGCCGTATGCAATCAAGTCTCAATCCCATCTATAATCGGAAGTTACGGCGTCGCCTTCAGACCAGAAGGAGGGAAAATCAGTCGTGACAATGTTCCAATCGGCATTATCGACACGCCAGTGCTCCCGAAATTACGTCTTAGCGGGCAACCTCCAAACCAGACCTGCCTCGACAGAAACGAAATATATGCCTTGTCCTTAATCTGGTCCGACGAAGAGCGTGCGCGATGGGAGAGAGTCAAAGCCGCCGATCTCGAATCCGAACGTTCATCGCGTGTTTCGCCTTACACAAACGAGGAAAAAGACTGGCTGAAGGAGAAATGGGGTGGAGAGTTTAGATTCTTGCGAGCTCATTTGCTGAAAATACATGACGAGGAAGACCGTGCTGAGGGAAGACGCATCGTTAGAGCAATGATGGGCGATTCCGATGATTCCGGCGACGTCGAGGGCGAGAACAAGAGCGAGGAAGAGGAAGAGGAATCGGACGACGGGTCCTTCACAATCAGCTACACTAACGGCCGCGGTGCAAAACCAATTATCCCACATGATGAAGGACACATGGCCGACTACTATTTCTCGGAAAAGGAGTTACTTTGGATCGAGGAAAACTATGGCAATTCCGCGAGTTTCTTGATCACCTATGGTCTCAAATTCTACAATGACGACGATTGCGAGGAAGGAAAATGGATTGTGCAGGCTATGATGACAGATGATGCTTGAGGAGAAATGGCGTGGTCGGGTGCAATATTGCTTTGTCTGTTTTCCGAGGGTTTTGATGTTATGATAGCCATGATGATAGTTTTATTTTACCTGGTTTTTGCTATGTACAGTTCAATGTGGCTCTCAGGCAGTATTAGTGAATTGAGCTACCACATTCGCCTCATGCATGCTGAACTCGTCCGCACTCACCATTCCGAACAATTTTCTGTGCCTACTCAAATGGACACAATTTCTCTCTATCGTTCCTATAATAAACACAAATCTCGAGGCGTCTGGCTCTCGCCAACTTTCATATTGTGCAACTTTCGTGTAAATCGCTTGCTTACTGGTGGGTCCTTTCATTGTGTTGTCAATCTTGTTTCAACTGGTTGGCTGGTTGACGTCTTTGCCAATACAACTCACATTTGTAACAAGACAACGCTCAATCGGTACTCCGCGAAACCTTGTATTCCTGCGAGTGGCTTTCAGTACCTATCTCAGGCAAAGGCAACTTCCCGGAATTTCCGAATCATCCAAATAATTGAACCCGCATATTCTTTCGTTGTAATAACCTTTGCGCTTGGCGCCACGCGGTTTCCTTATATGAGATGCCGCCCAAGAATCCTGAGAATATGCTGGAATTGACCAATCAACCTGTAATGAGCAAACAAAGTCGCGGTCCGAGGAGGACTTCTCTTCCGGAGAGTTTTCTTGACGATCGGTGTTGATAATTCGCGAGCGTTCGGGGGCCCAGAACTACCCCAAAAATTACTCCGGATCGGCTCGCCAGGATTTCGGAAACATGGGTTTACACATAATGCCAACCCACAGCCCTGAAGCACTGCCCTTCTTCGGAGGACCGAAAGCACATGGGTAAGCTTGAATCCTTCCATGCGACCGAAAAACTATAAATCTGGGGAATTTATATCATGTACA
>Ga0335073_10012642_pt1 | contig 11846 bp, 9 predicted proteins | sample Lox_Sample_22_FD_207093 | JGI IMG/M metagenome (GOLD analysis project Ga0335073, IMG submission 207093) | Soil microbial communities from Loxahatchee National Wildlife Refuge, Florida, United States - Lox_Sample_2.2 | ecosystem: Environmental > Terrestrial > Soil > Wetlands | place: USA: Florida... | reverse complement strand
AACGGGACCCACGAGGGTATTGTTCGGGCGCGTGCGATCGTAGGAAACGGTCGTGAAGCTCGAAGGAACCGTGAGCTCCGGAATACCGTTTGCGCCGAGTGTCGAATAGCCATTGCTCGGCCGATTATGCACTGTCGGCTCGGTGGGATCGGTCAACACATACGGCGGAATAGTAGTCGTCGGCGCGATTATTACATCGATATTGTCCTTGGCCAGTTTCTGCCGCACGATCTGCTCGAGCGTGAAGCGGCGCACCTGTTTGGCAGTCACACTCAGAGTCGTAACGGTTGCCGCGCTGGCGAGGCTCGATTGCTGCGACGTTCCCATGTTGGGATCTACCCAGAAGTTCGATTTGGTAGCGAGATCGTTGATCGTCTGGATGTTCGCGTCGCCGCGGTTTTCCAGGTAGCGGCTCAAAACATATGTCAGCTCGCCAGTCGAGTTCGACGGTCCGAGGTTGCGGATATTGGGTGCGTCGACGTCGCTCGGATAGAGGGCGGTGTTGAACCACAGCGCCAGGATCTCGCTCATCTGCGAATTGGACGAGAACAGGCCCGGCTCATCGCTCTGGAAAGTCGCTGATTCGAGATATGGGAACAACTGCGGGATGACATCGTCGAACAAGTTGTTATTGGGACCTGGATCGACAATTGTCGCGCCCAGTTTGGCGAAGACCGGAATCGCATTTTCCATCAGATCGACCGATTCCTGATCGGCGATCGTCCATGGCACGTCCCATTCGCGCAGCACGCCGATGCGGATTCCCGCGAGCGGCTTCGATCCCTTCAAGGTCGACGGATCGGTGAACGAAGAATAGGGCGCGTCGGGCATCTGGCCGACGCTGAAGGCGGTCAACTCGTCGCTGGGGTCATAGCCCGCGATCACGTCCATGATTTTCGCGGTGTCGTTCACCGTGCGGCAGATCGGACCGACGCGATCGTTATAAAGTGAAGCCTGGATCATGCCGGTTCGCGGCACCAGCTCCTGCGTGGGGGCGAGGCCGACATCGTCGCTCCAGTTGGCGGGATGAATGATCGATCCGCCGGATTCCTCGCCGATCCCGCACATCGCCATGTTGGTAGTAATCGCAAGGCCGACACCGGTGCTCGAATGGCCCGCACTGCGCGTGGAATCGTAGGCATTGCACATCACGCCGCCCCACGAGCTGCGGTCGCTGCCGGATGCATACTCTCCCATGTTGGTCTTGGCGAGGATGATCGCGCCGGCATTACGCAAGCGCGTCACGAACACCGAATCCTTGGGCGGACGATCATTCGCATAGGGAGCATCAGCGCCGCTCGTGGTGCGCATATCGAAGGTATCGTACTCGTCCTTGATCGCCATTGGCACGCAGAAGAGCGAACTCATCTTGCCTGTTCTCTTGAACGAGGCGTCCTCGGCGGCCGCCGTTTCAAGCGCGTCGGGCATGCTCGGATCGCCGTCCACCAGATCAGTCTGGCTGCGCGCATGATGCGCATCGAAACCGAACAGCATTCGGTTCGCGGGCCGCAAATTCAGCGTCATCAGGGCATTGACTTGATTGACGTTGGGTTCGACGGTGATCGCGCCGAGCTGCCCATTCGGCTGATCGACACATACTCCGTTGTAGGCCTTGATTCGTGCGAGATAGTACTCGACCAGTTCTGTGCAGGTTAACTGATGCTCCTTGATAGCTGTTTGGGCATCATCGATGGTCGCGTCGAGCAGATGAAACTTCGATCCGAATGGCAACTTGGGCAGCGGAAACGGCAGCACCGGTAAGCTGAACGGTGCAGGCAAGACTGGAACCGAACCTGCGCGCGCAGGCATTGCACCTGCGAGCGTAGACAAACCCATGGCAAGGATCGCCGGACGCAATCCCGCCTTCAGCCCTCGCGGGCCGCGCAAACGCATAAACATAACTAGAAGCTCCTCCCAGAGCCGTGATGGGAAATGGAGCGTCTGCAAATTACAGACCGAACCGCTTAATTGAAATTTGCACGCCGGAATTTGACAGGTAGCGCTCGAAGCGATCGTTCAGAGCATCCGGCTTCTGACCAAAGAGGCATCAGCCTGCTGCCCGCACGGGCTCGGTGGCTCGGCATCGCTAGAAAATTCTATCTACTAGAGAAACTTCTATGGACTACGATCAGGTGATTCACTGCAGCTCGGAGTCAACAAAGTGACTGGTAAACTATACCGGTCTGTATTTTCAGTAAACGGCGGAATCTAAATAGCTAATATCAAGCTACTCAGTGTGGTTCGGAAGGTCATGGAGATGGAAAGCGCAACAGCAATTCGATTGCTGTCCACGCGGCGGCGCCGAGCGCACGATCCGCATCGTCATTGCCGCCGTGTGCGTTCAGCGTGGATCGCGGGGTTGTTTCACCGGGCAGCAAGACTCGATGGCCGGCATCCGGATGAGTGACTAACACAGGATTCTTTCCGGTCGCCGTGAGTCGATCGGCGAGTGCGCGCGCGCAAACGTCGGAAGGCCAAAGCGCGTCATCAGCGCCGGCGACAAGGGCTACTTGAGCGCGTGCATTTTCAATCGCGATTGAGGCTGCTGGGACTTCGTCGGCGAAACGCGCGAGGCTGCTCTCCGCGTAACGACGATACGACACGGGTTGGTCGCCTCGCACAGGCATGTTTTCAACATCGTAGTGAACGAACGGCAGGGGCGTTCCGTTACGGGTCCATGACGAGCGCGGCGGCCATACGTCGCCCGCCCATACTACGGAAGATGGACTGATCGCGACGGCCACATCGACGCGAGGATCTTCGATCGCCACCAGCAGCGCAGCTTCCGCGCCTCGCGATGTACCGACGAAAGCGATTCTGTCGCATCCCAGATCAATCAGTCTGTCTGTAGCTGCTATGAACCGTTCCAGCGGAATCTCCGCGATAACGGGAGACTGTCCCGCACCACCGAACCAGCGCAGTGCCAGTGCTGTTGCGCCGCGGGATGCGAAGAGGCTGGCTCGCGCGACGTCCACGCGGCCGCTCGATCCGCCGAGTACTATCACCCCTAAACCGCCTGGTCGCTCAGGCGTCAGCAACGCGCCCTGCACTTCGCCAGTGAGTAGTTGCTCGTGAACGTCCATATCCGGTGCTGCTGCTCAGCTTTCGACGAAATGAGGCATTACTTCGCTTGCGAATAAGTCGAGCGAGCGGCGCGAATGCTCGTAGGTCAGGCTTCCCCAGGCAAATGACAGAACCAGGTAATTGCATCCGCTCTGCTCGGCGTAGGCGGTAACTTTATCGCGCACCGTCGCCGGTGAGCCGATGATCGCAGCCTCGCCTTTGATGGCGCGATCCAGATCGTCAGTAAATATAATTGGCACCGTGTTGAAATCGCGCCACAGCTTGGTGATGTTTGCGTAGTAATGGCGATAGGCTGGGCGCGCGATTTCCATCGCTTCGGCGTCGGTCTTGGCGACGAAACAGTGACGGACACCGCCGAACTTCGGCACTGCGACTTGCGGATTTAGATCGTCGTCGCTGTTACGACTTGTCTCGCGCATCGAACGATAAGCTTCGAACCCGGCCTTGAGGATGGCGTTGGGGCCACCGGTTACGACATTCATTCCATGCCGCGCCGAATATGCAATTGCGCTCGGCGAAGAGGCACCATACCAGAAAGGCGGATTCGGGTTCTGCTTGGGCGCGAGCTCCAGCGGCGCATCGGCATAACGATAGTAGCGTCCCTCGTATGACACTCTATGACTACGCAGCGCTGAGACGAGTACCTGCAGCGCCTCGTCAAACATCGCGCGCGATTGGAGAAAGTTTACATTGAAGTAAGCGAGCTCAAATGGCGATGCGCCGCGGCCGACACCAACCTCGAACCGGCCGCCGCTCATTTGATCGAGCATGCAAATCTCTTCCGCAAGTCGCATCGGATCATACAAGGGTAGCAGATAGACCAACGGCCCGAAGTGAATTCGATGCGTGCGCGCCGCGACGGAAGCGAGGAAGAGGCCAGGTGACGGAGCGCAGCCGAGCGGTGTCGCGTGATGCTCCGCCAGATGATAGCAGAAGAAACCCGCGGTCTCGGCAGCCACAATCAGATCAAGCCGCTGCGCGTAAAGTTGCTCCAGTGGAATATCAAGTCGCTCGAGATGATCGAAAAGGCCGAAGTCGAGTGTCATTTTGTTCATCCTGCGGAGCTTGCTTCTTCCTGATTAGTGAAATGAGTAAATAATGATAAGCAGAATGATCGCCGCGAATGAGATTGGCAATACCAGCCGGAAGGTGCGAATTAGACGGCGCGCGCGCGCGATATGTCCCGAGCGTCCAGCGATATGTACCGCGGTGATTTCGATCGCAGTAAGGAAGACGAACAGATAACAGACGAGAAAAAACAGGTCGATGAAGGTGAGATAAGGCACCTTCGGCAGGTTGGCCTGGATTGCAAATGCGAATGCGATGACGGTGAGAATAGTGGTGACCGAAATAGTGGTTTGAGCGCTCAACTCAGTCGGATCGACCCAGAGCACGGTCCACGATAGCACGACCATCAAGAGCAGCGGCAGAAAAACCTTCCAGATATAAAAGTTGTAGCGACGGACCATCGAAACGCTGAAGCGAACTTCGGTAATAGGTTCGCCTCCGATGCCGGGAATTTCCTCGACGCTCGAATCGGCGCCGGTCATTTGCCATTGCGCCAGCTCTGAATAGACCCGCGGTTCGGCGCTCAAGGATTTTTCGCCGTGCAGCTCGGAGAGCGCGACCACTCTATCCTCAGCCGCTGTCTGATGGATCAGGATTTCAAGAGTTTGCCGGTCGAAGGGAAAGGTTCGCAGATTGAAAACGTTGGAGAGTTCGGCGCTGGAGCGCTCCGAATACCTCACGGTCCCGTCGGGAAATACGCGCATCGTAACGTCGTGCGCCTCGTGGGGGGCAACGCCATTGACGAAATCGAAGTGCGGACACCAGACTTGGTCAGCCGCATAGACGCGGAACTTTTCCCACGGGGCCGAAGGCGTAAACGCGAGGCGATCGTCCTTCCATTCGGCCACCAGATAGCCCACCATTCGGAAGCGTTGAGTAACCTCGTCGATATCCGAAAGGTTTATGATGCGCATTGCGATCGCAACCGGGATCAACTGGCCGTCGGTTTGAGGCGGACTGAGTAGTGAGTTGGCCGCCGGTGCGTTGGCTGCTGACAGCGCCGCTTCCACGCGACCGCATAAGCAAAATGCCACGAGAGAAAACGCCGCGATAACTATCGTGCGAGTCTTCAGCACCTGTCTGTTATCGATCACAAAGCTGGTGAGCTTACATAGGGCGACATCGCGAAGCGGTCAAGCGCAATAGCCGTGGTGGCGACTATAGCCATCCGCTCAGATGCGTTGGCGGACCTCGTTCGCGAAGGCGCTCACGCCGTCTTGCCAGGGCGGCAGGACGAATTCGGCATCGCGGATCGTCGCGAGCACGCTGTAAGGAGGTCTCGTTGCGGCCACGGGAAATTCACTCTGGCTGACAGGCACGAGCCTGGTCTTGATGCCGAGCAGCGCAAAAAGGTGGTGCACGAGATCGTATCTGGAAGTGCCGCCCGAGCCGGCCATATGGTAGAGGCCGTAGGCGTCGGTATCGATCAGGCGTGCGATGCCTCGCGCAAGATGAGGAGCATATGTCGGCGAGCCGAACTGATCGGCAACCACGCGCAATTCGCTCCGCTCCGCCCGCGCCCGCATCGAATTTAGAAAGTTCTTTCCATTTGCCGCGAACAGCCACGCAGTGCGGACGATGAAGTGCATCGGATTCGCATCCATCACCGCGATCTCGCCAGCCAGTTTGCTGCGGCCATACGCGGAGAGAGGATTGGGCGCATCGTGTTCGCAATATGGACGACTGGTGCGGCCGTCGAAGACATAGTCGGTGGAAACATGAACGATCGCTATCCCCAGGGCGGTCGATTCGAGAGCGAGGATACGGGGGCCGCGAACGTTGACGGCCTCAGCCAGCTCAGCATGGCTCTCGGCACCGTCGACGTCGTTGTATGCCGCGGCGTTGATAACCACGTCGGGCGCGACCGCTACGATCGCCGCGCGAACTGCATCAGCATCAGTGATGTCGAGTTCCGCATGCGTTCGACCCGTTACTTGATGCTGATCGAGCGCGCGCGACAGCGAACGTCCAAGTTGTCCGTCTGCACCTGTGACCAGGATGCGCATCGCTACTGACCCTCGAACCTGGGCAGCTTGTCGAGCAGATCCTCGAGCCGGCGCGCCGCCTCGTCTCCGGCGGACAGGATCGGTTCGGTGACTGGCCATTTAACGCCGATGGTCGGATCGTTCCAGATGATTCGCAGCTCGTCGTTCGGGTGGTAGAAATCGGTGCACTTGTACTCGACCTCGGCGAAATCACTGACGACGCAGAACGCGTGCGCGAAGCCGGGTGGCACGTAGCATTGCAGAAAGTTGGCCGCGCTCAGCGACAAACCGATCCATTGCGCGAAGCTTGGTGAGCCGCGGCGGATATCAACCACGACGTCGAAGATCTCGCCCATCAATACGCGCACGAGCTTGCCCTGCGGATGCGTGACTTGTGCGTGGATGCCGCGGATTGCGCCGCGCGCCGAGCGCGAGTGATTGTCCTGGACGAAGTCGAGGTCGATTCCGATCTCGCGATACTTGCGGCGCTGGTAGGTCTCGAAGAAAAAGCCCCGATCGTCGCGAAACACGTCCGGTTCGATCAACAGCACGCCGTCAAACTTTGTCCTCGTCACTTTCACCGATAGGCACCGAACTCCTGGCTCAAAATTCTACCACGTTGAAGACCCAACTCGCATTCGAGATGAGGTCAGTCTGTCGCGGCGCTCGTCGATTTCGGAAATAGGAGCGATCTCGCGGGCGCGATTTAATTCGCGTGAGGCTCCTGCTAGCCTCCCTGCTGTCGTATGAGTACCGAGCACGGGGGCATCGTTGTCCCGATCTCGAATCCCGAGGGCGTAGTACCGCTTCTCGACCTCGCATTCGCCGCCACCCAACCCGACGAGCCGACGCCGCACGTTCTGTTGATGACGCGGCGTGCGCAGGCGATTGCCCAGGAAGCGCAGCCCGGTTCCGCGGCATTAACATCGGTGCAGGAATTCCTGACGAGCCGCAACGCGTCGCTCGCTTCGCCGCCGACGTGGACCGATGATCCGGCGACGGATATCGTCGCCACGGCGCAGGCGCGGGGCGCGCGATGGATCCTGATGGGATCGCATCGCCCCGAGTTGACTCCCGATTATCGTGGCGGCACGGTCGGCGATGTCCTGCGCCGCGTCGAAGGTACCGGGATCAAAGTCGCGGTTCTCATCTACGGACCCGCGCATCCCCAGGAAAGCGTGATCGCGGTCGTTGACTACAGCTCAGACGGAGAATCCGCCCTGGAGATCTCAGTGCGAATCGCCGCGGGCCGCAAATGCAAGATGCGCACGCTGATGGTGCCGCGCGAGGGACGTGGTCCGGACGAAGAGCTGCATGAAATGGTCAAGCGCGCGCACAAGAAGATCGGCGGACGCCCGCGCACCGATGTACTGTCGGAACGCAGCGCCGCGCGCCTCGCGCATCAGACGCCCGGTTCGATCGTCGTCATCGCATCGCGCCTGACGGAACACCTGGGGTTGCCTCTCGACAGCGCGCGCGGCGACTCGCGGCGCGTGGTGGTCGTGCACAGCGAAGATTAGCGTCGGCGCATCGGCGTCGCGGAGGAGGATGAAATGGGCGGCTGGCGGCGCGCGCTCGAGGTTTACGCTGATCGCCGCGTGCTGATGATCCTGCCGCTCGGTTTCGCCAGCGGCCTGCCGCTCCTGCTCACCTTCTCAACGCTCTCCGCGTGGCTCGCGACCGCGCACATCAGCCGTTCCGCGATCGGCGCCTTCGCGCTGGTCGGGACGCCATACGCTTTCAAGTTCCTATGGTCGCCGCTCATCGATCGCTTGCCGCCGCCGATCCCGATTGGCCGCCGCCGCGGCTGGGGCCTCGCGATTCAGATCGCGCTCGTCGCAGCGACTCTGGGCCTTGGGCTCTGCGACCCGCACCGCGGCCTTGGCAGGATGGGCGTGCTCGCGCTCGTCGTCGCGTTCTTGTCAGCAAGCCAGGACATCGTGATCGATGCATACCGCGTCGAACTGCTGAGCGAGGATCAACAGGGTCCGGGCGCCGGGATGATTCAAACCGGCTATCGACTCGGGATGCTGGCTGCGGGCGCGGGCGCGTTGATTGTCGCCGATCTCGCGGGATGGTTCGCGGCCTACGCGACGATGGCGGCATTGCTCGCGATCGGCATGGCGGTATTCATCTTCGGCCCCGAGCCGCCTTCTAATAATGAAGGCGCGGACGGACCAGCCGGTGCGTGGCTCGAGACCGCAGTCGTTGGTCCATTCGTGGACTTCATGCAGCGGCCAGTCTGGGCTGCGATCCTGATCTTCATCGTGGGCTACAAGCTCGGCGAAGCGCTCGCGGGCGTGATGGCGATGCCGCTCTACGTGTCGCTGCATTTCTCGCTGGCGCAGATCGCGGCGGTATCGAAGCTCTTTGGCTTCTTCGCCACGATTATCGGCGCGCTGGTCGGCGGTATCGTGGCGGCGAAGCTCGGCGTGATGCGCGCGCTTATCGTATGCGGCCTTCTACAGTCGGTCGGCAATTTCTTCTACGTGGTGCAGGCGCTCGAGGGGCATCGGATCGGATACCTCGCGCTGTGCGTTGCAGCGGAAAACCTCACCGGCGCGATGGCGGGCGCGGCTCTCGTCGCCTACCTCTCCGACCTGTGCTCGCCCGCGTTCACCGCCACGCAGTATGCGCTGCTGTCGTCGCTCGCCGCGGTGGGACGGACGCTGTTCGCGTCGTCGGGCGGCGTCCTCGCCGATCGCCTCGGCTGGGTGCCGTTCTTCATGCTCACCACCGTCGTGACCCTGCCTGCGATCGCGCTTTTGGTCTGGATCGCAAGGCGCAGCGGCGGAATGCGAGCGGCGCCGCGCGCGGCGGTAGCTCATTCATAGGACGATTTCTTCCAGATGCCGCGTGATTGCATCAGCGCGATCTGCTTCTCGATCACTTCGCGTCGATATTCGGCATGCTTCATCGGCGCGCGGTTCAGATAAAGATTCTTCGGATAGATGGGATCCTGATAGATGAGTTGATAGAGCTCGGTGCGAATGTCCTTCAGCCAGTTGTCCCATTGGGCGCTCTCGCGATGGAAGCGCAGCGCCTCGATGTCGATCACGCCCGCGACGTAGGTCGAGACGCCGCCGTATTCCTGCTTGCCGACGATCCGCCCGCGGTGGTCGATGATCATCGAGCGGCCACCAAACGTGTCAATTGGCGTGTCCGACTCGGCATCGATGTAGTACGTGCCCATGTTGGGCGCGACGATGTACATGTTGTTGTCGAGCGCGCGGGCGCGGCTCTGGATCTCGAACATCTCGTTGCCCGTCGCAGGATGCGGATAGGATGCGCGGTAAACGACTTCGGCGCCGTTGAGCGCGAGTGCGCGCGCGTTCTCGGGATACGAACCCTCGTTGGCCATCATGATTCCAAGCCGCCCGATTTCTGTATCGACCACCGGCCAGAACGCGTCGAGCGTTGCACCGTATTTCTCAATCCACCAGTCGAAGATGTCGTGCGGACACACCGAGTGCTCAACCGGAAACAGCGGCGACACCTTGTAGTGCTGCAAGATCACTTCGCCTTTGGGATCGAGGATAAAACCGACGTTGAAGAAGCGATCCTTCCAGTCCGGATGCCGCGCTTTGGCCTGCGCGATGACGAAGCAATCGAACTCGCGCGCGATTTTTCCGAGCGCCGCGCTCTCTTCGCCGGGAATATCGATTGCGCATTCGCGGGCGAACTGAACGTGATCGAGATCGAGCACCTCGTCATTGAATCCCTGCAGCGCGCCCTCTGGAATCGCAAGCAGCCGCACCGGCAAGTCCAGGCTCGACAGCCATGCCGCGGCCTTCACCAGATGCGCGATGTGATCGAGGTTCTTTGCGATATCGGCGCGCCTGCGGATTCCGCGCGCGGTCGGGATTAAGCCCACTGCCGTGTACGGCTTGATCATCATGAGCCTCCCGCGTCAGCCGCGCGCGACCTTGGGCAACTCGTTGAGTGCCTTTTCGATTTCCTCTCCGGGGTAGGCGTAGTCCGTTAGCTGTCCGCTGAAGTAGCGATCGTAGGCGGCCATGTCGAAGTGGCCATGCCCCGACAATGTGAAGTAAATCGCTTTCGGTTCGCCAGTGCGCTTGCATTCGAGCGCTTCGTCGATCGCGACGCGGATGGCGTGGTTGGCCTCAGGCGCCGGGATGATCCCTTCGGTGCGTGCAAACTGAACGCCGGCCTCGAATGTAGCGAGCTGCGCAACCGCGACTGCCTCAACTAATCCTTCATGATGCAGCTGCGAGACCAGCGGCGAATCGCCGTGATAGCGCAGTCCCCCGGCGTGAATCGCGGGCGGCACGAAGTTGCGCCCCAGCGTGTACATCAGCATCAGCGGCGTGAGGCCTTCGGTGTCGCCCGCGTCATAAGCGTAGTGACCGCGCGTCAGGGTAGGGCAGGAGGCCGGCTCGACTGCTACGAGACGCAGATTTTTGCCCGCGGCCTTGTCGGCGAAGAACGGAAACGCGCTGCCGCCGAAGTTCGAACCGCCGCCGCAGCATGCGATGATGACGTCGGGATAGTCGCCGACCTTCTCGAACTGTTTGCGCGCTTCGAGGCCGATCACGGTCTGATGTAGGATGACGTGATTGAGCACCGAGCCCAGCGCATAGTTCGAATCCTTGCGCGAGGCCGCTTCCTCGACTGCCTCCGAGATCGCCATCCCCAGCGAGCCGGGTGAATCGGGATCGGAATCGAGAATCTTACGGCCCGCCCGCGTCTCGCTGCTCGGGCTGGCGAAAACCTGCGCGCCCCAGGTTTCCATCATCGAGCGTCGAAATGGCTTCTGCTCGTAACTGGCGCGCACCATGAACACGCGCACGTCGATGCCGAACATCTGGCCCGCGAGTGCTAGCGCCGATCCCCATTGTCCCGCGCCCGTCTCGGTGACGAGACGGCGAACACCTGCGCGATGATTGAAGTAAGCCTGCGCTGCCGCCGTATTCGGCTTGTGCGAGCCCGCGGGGCTCACGCCTTCGTACTTATAGTAGATGCGCGCGGGGGTCCCGAGTGCCGCTTCGAGCCGCAGCGCGCGGAACATCGGCGTCGGCCGCCACTGGCGGTAGATCTCGCGCACCGCCTCGGGAATCGGGATCCAGCGCTCGCGCGCGACTTCCTGCTCGATTATCGCGGCGGGAAAAATCGCGGCGAGCGATTCGGGCGAAATCGGCTGGCCATCGGGCCCAAGCGGCGGCGCGGGCGGATTCGGCATGTCCGCGACGATGTTGTACCAGTGCCTGGGAATTTCGGATTCGTCGAGAAGAATTTTTACTTGGGGCATTTGTTGTCGAGTGCCTGGAGTTGCGGTGCGCGCCGCGCCGGCAAAACGCGCGCGGAGACTCTAGCGGCTCGGATAATCCCATCGCGCAGGCCGCACTTTCAAGCGCGCCGCCGCACCTGGCCGCGCTTGACGTTTGGCCGAGGTTTGATTAAATCTGACTGCGCTCAAAACTGAGCACGCTCAGAAATGACTTCGCAGCTTAAAGTCCTGGTCGCGGAACCTTCGACCAATGGCGCCGCGCCGGGACGCATCGAACGCAAGAAGCGCGACAAGCTCCAGCGTATCAAGCGTGCCGCGCGTACTCTCTTTGGCCACAAGGGTTTTGAGGCGACGACGACGCGCGAAATCGCTCGCGCGGCGGATATCGGCGCCGGCACGCTCTTTCTTTACGCCGGAACGAAGGAAGATCTCCTGGTCATGATTTTTCGCGAGGAAATCGG
>Ga0335073_10012641_pt1 | contig 11846 bp, 11 predicted proteins | sample Lox_Sample_22_FD_207093 | JGI IMG/M metagenome (GOLD analysis project Ga0335073, IMG submission 207093) | Soil microbial communities from Loxahatchee National Wildlife Refuge, Florida, United States - Lox_Sample_2.2 | ecosystem: Environmental > Terrestrial > Soil > Wetlands | place: USA... | reverse complement strand
GCCGGCGGGGACGACCAGCTTCAGCCCGTGCACGACGCGGCGTCCGTTCGTATGTTCGCGGCAGTAGGCCAGCCACAGAATGCCGAGGGTCAACGCGCCTTCGATGACCGACGGCGGTTCTTCGGGCCCGACGCCGGTCACGGCCCAGGCGGACTGTCCACGGACCAGCAGCCCCCGTGCATAGGCGGGTCCGAAGCTGTGCTCCAGATCCATCGCCGAACGGAACGATTCCGGCTTCCATTCGGGAAACCGTGTTGCCAGCGCCTGCTCAAGGGCACGGAGATAGCGCCGCCGCGCGGTGTCGCGCGCCGTGGGCGTGCGGAAATCCGGATCGGGGACGAGGGTGAGGGTTTGCGGGCGGCTTTGGCCGAAACGCCGCGTCTCCAGACGCAGCGTGTCTTTGCGCGGCTGGATGCCGCAGACCGTGCGGACGAGGTTGCGCTCCGCGGACCAGAGATGCAGCAGGCAGCGTCCATGGTCGGCGGTGATGGAGCAGTGGTCGAGGCGAAGATCGAAGAGCATCTGGCCGTCTTCAAGAACGACGGCGCGAGGATAGTCGGCGAGAAAGGCCTCAAGGGAGCGAGCGAGGGCTGCAGCGGGAACGAGTGCTTGCAGGCGGGCAGCGGTGGAGACGGGCATCTGCTTCGATGGTCCGCGCCCACCGCGGGCAGGGCAAGCGAAACCTTACCAGTTCCTGCTCTTTCGTAATTCCTCGATGTGCGCGGTGTGGTGACGGGAATGCCAGTCGTACAGGGCTACGGCTTCGGCCAGGGTCTGGCGGCCATTTTCCGGATGAATGTAGCCCATCTGCCACTGCGCATCGCTCAGCGAGCTCAGCAGGAGCACCCAGCGGGCGTGCAGGCCGTCGATGATATCGAGCGAGAGTTCGACAGGAGCGGTTCGCGCATCAGACAGCTCGGACCAGGCTTTCTCATCGTAAGGCTTGATGGTCGGCCAGTCTTCGGTGAGCGCCAGACGCATGCGGACATAGGAATTCATGTGGCTGTCGGCGACGTGGTGCACCAGTTGGCGGACAGTCCATCCGCCCTCACGATACGGCGTGTCGAGGTGTGCGTCGCTCAGGCCGTGAACGGCGGCGCGCAGCTTCTGGGGCAGAGCTGCCAGCGTGGCAATGGCGCTGCGGGGGTCGGCGAGGTTGGCTGCGGCGCGGTTGAACCTTCCGACGGGATAGCGGGGATCTTTTTCTGTGGCGGTGAGCGTGCTCATACACCGGAAGGTACAACGATTCCGGAGGAGCGACAAGGCTGCCGGGTCAGGAGCTGTTCCAGGACGAATCGGGCGAAGAAAGACGGTGCGGCGCACCTGCGCGGGTGCCGGACAAAAGTGCCGCCGCCTAGCTGTGGGGATGGTTCGGCGTGCCGTTGTGGGGCTTGTGATGGTGGTGATGTTTGGTGTGGTGGTTCGTGGCCGCGAACGCCGATGCGGAGAACGCGAGGAGGAGGGCGAACATGACGAGCTTCTTCATGGCTATGAGCATGGCACGAACAGGTGTCGACGGCACAGGGAAATCTATTTAAGAATCAAAGAAGCAACAGGACGGGACGTTACTGTGGGAACGGCCGGGACAGACGGCCGGATCGAGAGGGTAAAGCGTGGATCACAAGCAGTACTTTTTTCAGAAATTTGGCATTACGGAGCGGCTTCTCGAGCGGTGCCTCGGCGAGGCGCTTTCCGCCGGCGGCGATTATGCCGACCTGTACTTCGAGTCCGTCGCCGCCACCTCGCTCGGGCTCGACGAGCAGATCGTCAAGTCGGCCAGCCAGGGGGTGAGCGCCGGCTGCGGCGTACGCGTGGTGAGCGGCGAACGCACCGGCTATGCCTACACCGACGACCTCTCCGCAGACCGCCTTCTGCGTGCGGCGCGTACTGCGGCCCTGATCGCCAGTGGCCCGGCGAAGCAACTCGTACAGGGGTTTACCGAAACGGAGGCGCCGAGTCTCTATCCCGCGCCGGCCGCGGAGCTGGACACGGACCTTTCCCTCAAGCTCGATCTGGTACAGCGTGCAGACAAGGCCGCGCGCCGCTACGATTCCCGCATCACCCAGGTGCGGGCGAGCTATGCCGACGAGGTGCGTCGCATCCTGATCGCCGCCTCCGACGGAACCTATGCCAGCGACATCCAGCCGCTGGCCCGTATGAGTGTCTTCGTCATCGCGAAAGACGCTGAGCGCACCGCGAAGGGCAGCTCCGGCGGAGGCGGGCGTGTTGAGATCGGGTACTTTACCGGCGCGAAAAGCCCGGAACACTTTGCCGAGGAAGCGGCGCGGACTGCGATTCTGCAACTCGGCGCGGTGGCGGCTCCAGCCGGCGAGATGGAAGTGGTGCTCGGTCCAGGCTGGCCGGGCGTGCTGCTGCATGAAGCGGTGGGGCACGGGCTTGAGGCCGACTTCAACCGCAAGAAGACCTCGGCTTTTGCCGGCCTGATCGGCCAGTCCGTCGCCAGCTCGAAAGTGACGGTGGTCGACAACGGCCGCATGCCGTCGCGGCGAGGCTCGCTCAACGTGGACGACGAAGGATCGGCGACGCAGGAAACTGTGCTGATCGAGGGCGGCATTCTCAAGGGCTACCTGAGCGACAAGCTCAGCGCGCGGCTGATGGGCATCGCCGGCACGGGTAACGGCCGCCGCGAGAGCTACCAGCAGATTCCCATGCCGCGCATGACTAACACCTACATGCTGGCCGGAGACGACGACCCTGCAGACATCCTGCGCAGCGTGAAGCGCGGCCTGTATGCGGTGAACTTCGGCGGCGGCCAGGTGGACATCACCAGCGGCAAGTTTGTTTTTTCGGCCTCGGAGGCTTACCTGATCGAGGACGGCAAAATCACCGCGCCGGTGCGCGACGCCACGCTGATCGGCAACGGCCCGGAGGCACTGAAGCACGTCTCCATGGTGGGCAACGATCTCGCGCTGGACGAGGGCATTGGGACCTGCGGCAAAGACGGCCAGAGCGTCCCGGTGGGCGTGGGCATGCCCACGGTGAAGCTGGACCGGATGACGGTGGGCGGCACACGGTAGCGCTTGTCGGGGGCTCGATTCGGTACTACACTGTGTATATACATCGTGCGCTACGAATGGGACGAGCGGAAGAACCGGGTCAATCAGCGCAGGCACGAAGGAATCTCTTTCGAGATAGCAACGCTGGTCTTCGAGGATGAACACTGCCTGATCGTCCCTGACCGTGCCGATCGCACCGGAGAGCAAAGGTGGCATGCGATTGGAACAGCTCAGATCGAAGCGAATACCGCGGCAGCCCTGCTTGTTGTTCACGTGTACCGGGAGGATCTCGATGGCGAAGAAATCATCCGCATCATCTCAGCCCGCAAGGCTGAAAAGCATGAGCGCCGAAGATATCAGAAACAGGAAATGGACTGAGAAGGAGCGTCTGACCCTTCGTCGCATTGCCGAAAAGCAGGCGGTCGACGACGATTCCGGCATCGACTTCAGCGATATTCCGCGGCTGACCGACGAGCAGCTGCGCAACATGGTCCGACTGCGGGATTTCAGGAGGAAAATTCCAGTCAGCGTGCGGCTCGATCCCAAAGTGGTCGACTGGCTCAAATCCAAAGGAGAAGGGCACCTGACACGCATCAACGACATTCTGATGAACCTGATGGAAGCCGAAACGGCGACCCGTAAGACCGGAACCGGCCGATGACCGCCGTCGCCCAGTCCACGACCGAACTGCAGCAGCTGGCCGCCGATATCGTCGCTCGCGCGCTCGGAGCCGGCGCTTCCGACGCCGAAGTGACGATCCGTGACGGTGACGAATTCTCCACGACCGTCCGTCTGGGCGAGGTGGAGACGCTGAAGGAGTCGGGCTCGCGGGGCATCGGTCTGCGGGTGCTGGTCGCCGCCGATAACGGCTATCGCGTGGCGAGCACGTCGTCCAGCGACTTTACCGACGATGGCCTCGAACACCTGGTGCGCGGCGCCGTGGCTCTGGCGGCCGTCACCAGCGTCGACCCGTTTGCCGGCCTCGCTGACGCGGACGAGTTCGGCCGGCTCACCGGCGATCTGCAGCTCTATCACGAAGACGTCTACTCGCTGCCCACCGAGGAACGCATCGCCTGGGCGCGACGGGCAGAGGCCGCCGCGATGGCCGTTGACACTCGCCTCATCAACAGCGACGGCGGCAGCTTTGACGCGGCTACCGGGCGACGGGTCTTCGCCAACTCGCGCGGCTTCCTTGGCGAATACCGCTCGTCGTACTGCTCGGTGTCGGCCAGCCCCATCGCGCAGAGCGCGAACGGCGAGATGCAGCGGGATTTCTGGTGGTCGCAGGCGCGGGCCTTCCGCGACCTGGATTCTCCGGAGGAGGTTGGGCACGAGGCGGCGCGGCGCACGCTGCGCATGCTCGATGCACGTCGCGTGCCGACGCAGCAGGTTCCCGTGGCGCTTGCTCCCGAAGTGGCGCGCGGCCTGGTGGGCGCGGTGTTCGACGCGGCAGCCGGCGATGCGATCTACCGCCAGGCTTCGATCTTCGCCGGTAAGCTGCACGAGGAGGTGGCCGCGCCGAACGTCACGATTGTCGACGACGGCACAATGCCCGGCGGCTTCGGCACCTCGCCCTTCGATGCCGAGGGGCTGCCCAGCCGGCGCACCGTAATCGTCGAGAAAGGTACTCTGCACAATTACGTATTGAACACGTATGCCGGGCGCAAGCTGGGCATGAAGAGCACGGGCAACGCCGGCCGCGGCCTGGCGGGCAATCCGTATCTCGATGCGGGCAATCTGTACATGGAGGCGGGCGCGCAGACTCCGGAGGAGATCCTTGGCGGCATTGACCGCGGCCTGTACGTGACGCGCCTGCTCGGTCAGGGAGTGAACCTGGTCACCGGCGACTACTCCCGCGGCGCGGCCGGCCTGTGGATCGAGAACGGCGAGCTGGCGTACGCCGTGCATGAGATCACCATTGCCGGCAATCTGAAGGACATGCTGCGGAATATCACGGCCATCGGCAACGATCTGCGATTCCGCGGCGCCACGGCCTCGCCCACCCTGCGCATCGACGGCATGACCATCGCGGGAGCCTGATGCTTCCCAACCAGCTGGCCTTCGACGCGGCGCATCCCGCCTGGGAGGAGATCCCCGCCGAGCCCGGCGTCTTCGCGCTCTTCGGCGACGACGCGCAGGCTGAGCCGTACGTCAGCCGGACGCCCAATCTGCGGAGGCGGATGCGGCGGCTGCTCGATGCGCGACCCGATCAGACGAAGCGACTGCGACTGGCCGGGCGTGTGACCCGCATCGAATACGCACTCACTGGTTCGGATTTCGAGGCGCTGCTGTGCCTCTACACGGCCAGCTGGGCCGCATTTGGAGAACGCGCGCGGAAGCGCCTGCATCTGCGCCCACCGGCCCTGCTGCGCATGACCGTCGACAACGCGTATCCCCGTGTTTATGTCACCAACAAAGTGACAAAATCCGGGATGGACGATCTGTACGGGCCCTTCCCGTCGCGCGTCTTCGCCGAGAAGTTCCTCGAGGACATGCTGGACCTGTTCAAGCTGCGCCGCTGCTATGAGGATCTCGCGCCCGATCCGGCGTTTCCCGGCTGCGTCTATTCGGAGATGAAGAAATGCCTGGCACCCTGTTTCAAAGGGTGCACCGACGAGCGCTATGCCGAAGAGGCGGCCGCGGTACGGGCGTTTCTGCGCACACGGGGCACAAGCCTCGTCGAGGCCCTGCGGACGGAGCGCGATGCCGCTTCGCAGCTGATGGAGTTCGAGAAGGCCGCAGAACTTCACAATCGCCTGGCCAAAGCGGAGCAGGCGGCGGCTGAAGTTCCGGAGGCGGTGCGTCCCCTCGCCCACCTGGAGGGCCTGATCGTGCAGCCGGCCGCCGAAGGGGAGCACGTCGCGCTGTTTCGCCTAGTCCAGGGGATGCTGCGCGGACCGGTGTTCTATTCCGTGGCGGGCATGCGGCATCCGAACGAAGGGGCTGGTTCGACGTCGCTGTATCCGCAGCCGGTCGCCCGCATGGAAGGCGTTCCCCTGGATGCGCCCGTCGTGACTGCGGCCTCGCGTGACGAACTGGAGCAGCGGCTGGAGAGCGCGCTCGCCGAACTCGATCCGCCGCCGGAGAAGCGGCCCCTGCGACTCAGGCCGCCGCGCGCCGGAGACGTGGCCGATCATCTGTGCCTTTTCAGCCGCTGGTATTACCGCCCGCAGGTGAAGCGCGTGGGCGAAGTCGTCTTCGCGGGCGAGGATGGCGCTGTCTCGGCAAAGGCCGTGATGCGGGCCATCTCCCGTGTCTACCGGCACGGTTCGGAAAAGAAGCCGTAGGGCTCGGGGCCTACGAGCCCGCAACCCGCAACAGCATTCCGCTGCCGCTGCGGATATTCAGCTTGTCGGGCGGTCCAGCCAGCCGGATCGTGCCCACCGGGGTGGTGCGCCCGGCATGCTGCAGGGCCACGCCATGAAAGCCGAACAGACCGCACGCATCCGTCGAAAAGAGCCACAGAGGCTGGGGCTGGTCATCGCCGTCCACGGCCGCACGGCAAGGCGGATTCGCGGACAGGCGGCCGAGCGCGCCATACGCCGTTGGCTGGCCCACAACATCCAGCCCGCGAGCCACCGGGCCGCCGGCGCGATACACCTCGTCGCCGCCGATCTGCCGGGTATTCCAGTCTTCGGGTGGAAGGCCGCGGGAGGGGCCGCCCTCGGGAATCTGTGCCTGGTCCACGTCCAGCATCGAGGCCAGCGCACGCAGGCTGGCCGTGATCGGAATCCGGCGGCCATGCGCTTCTACGGCGTCAAAGTGAATCTCGACGCGGCCGGGCGACGCGCTGACCACATGGCCCACCACATGATCGCCGCGACGGATCGGCGTTCCCGGGATGTTCTGCATGATTCGCGCGCGCACCACCTGATCGGCGTGAAGCTTGCGCGCGTTGAGGCCGGTATCGAGCTGCACGGGCAAAACGGCCCCGGCGGGAATGGGATTCTGCGCCAGCCCAGACAACGGCAGCAGGCAGAGCAGCGCCAGCCACAGCGATTTCACGACGCGCCTCTCATTGGGTGGGAGTCTGCGGAAGTCCCGGAGGATGCCCCCGGAGAATCAGACGATTGCCGGTCGGCTAAGAGAGCAAAAAGATCCGGGGATCAGGCCGACCCCCGGGTTTTGGGAGGACAACAAACTATCCGGCCACAATAACATGAGCGCGAGAAAAAACGATTATTTTCGCGATTTCGTTCGATTACCGCCAACGGCAGGGAGGTTGTTGCACAGGGAACGCGTCAACCGGGCGCGACCGCGGCGCGACCGCCGGGATCAGGGCAGAAAGACTCCAGCCGAAGGATAAACGCTGCCTTCTGCCTCGACTTCGATCACCGGGAGGTCCGGGGTTGCGGTCAGGATCTCGATGCGGCCGTCGCGGAGGAGCGCCGTGTCCTCGGCTTTGGCGCCCTGCAGGCTTGGGTTCCAGGCCAGGCCCTGAACGGACTGGAGGGTCTGCGTGCCGCTCGGCTTCGCGATCCAGTCCCGCTCCAGATAGCCACAGGGTCCGCCCTGATGGTGTTTGGCGATCTCATCCGGGAGTCCGGCAGCGGCATACCCTCTGGCGGCCACAGAGTAGAGGCCGGCGGACGTGGCTCCGGCGCGGCTGGCATGGAGCAGCTCGGCGTTGATGCGTGCGGCCCGTTCGAAATTGGCTGCAAGATCCGCGGGCATCGGCCCGAAGTGCACAAAACGGGTGATCGAGACGACCATCCCGTCGCGCCGGGCGCAGAGGTTCAGCATCCCATACTTCCGCAGAACGCCTTTGCGCGGGACCGCATGTTTGTAACGGAAGATGCGCTCGTCCATGGCCATGAGCAACACCGAGGGCGTAATGTGCTGCACCAGCAGGTCGGCGGAGACGCGCGCGGCCATCTCATCTTCCGTCACGCCGGGAGCGAGACCCTTCAGCACCCGCGTGGTCGACTCTGCGACCGCTTTACCGAGCCCACGGAGCCGCTCCACTTCGCCGGACAGCAAAGGCGCACGCTGAGCCGTGAAGTTCCAGGGGTAAAAGCCGGGCTGCGCCGTATCGGACCCGATCTCCGGGCCGCCGTGCTTGTGCGCCAGGTCGGCCGCTGCGTCCTCAGTCCAGGGATAGATGGCGGGCTCGAAGCCAAGGCCGGCAAACTCTTCGTCGCCCAGGCGCGCCGCCTCGTTGTTGGGAGCGATATAGAACCGGCCGCCTTCGCGAGTGAAAAGGAGTGAGCAGACCGCGGTCTCAGAGCCCAGCCCCACGCGCGCCTCGACCCGGCCGGCGGTAGCCCAGGCGATATTCTCGTGACGGCTCAGCAGGACGGCGGTCCAGTCCTGCTCGTCCATAAGGGCGACGAGCCGGGAATGCTTCTCCTCGAGTTCGGCCTGCAAAGAGGCGGCGAGAGCGGGCGTTGCGATGGCTGAGGTCATAAGGCTTTTCCTGAGTGAATCGCTTTAATTCGGCACTTACGCGCCAACCGAGCAATCTACGCGCCCGCAGGCCCTGAGGCAAGCGGATTCTCCCTTACCGGGAACGGGAGCGGGACCTGCAGGGCAGCGGCCGGCACAAGACACAGCCGGGCAGACAGCACTACCAGGGAAATCCAGAGCAGGTCGGCGCCCAGCAGGTGCGCCATCTGCAGCCAGGTGGGCGCCAGCAGCGCCAGATCGGCCACGCCCAGCAGGTACTGCAGGCCCAAAAGGAACAGGATCAGCGCGGCCAGGCCGCCCGTCTCAGCGCGGCGCAGCCCCCGGGCGACCAGCCAGACGATAAAGACACCGGCGACCACGCTGAACGCCGGGTGCAGCCAGCGAATCCGCAGCAGCCAGTCGCTGCCCGGGGAGAAATCCTGGGCGATCGCCCTGAGCAGATTATGCGCCGGATAGAGCGTGTCCCCCAAAGCGGCCAGCGATCCGGTAACACCGACAACCAGCACCGCGATCAGCCCGGTCAGGGCCGGAGCCGGGGTACGAAAGCGAACCGACCCGCGCATTGTGCCCGCATGCCGTGAGAGGAAGTGTGCTGTCAGGGTCAGGGCGGCCAGCAACAGGAGCGTGTTGGTCAAATGCAGTCCCAGGTAAAGCGCCCTGGCCGGCGAATGATTGTTTGCAACCAGCCCGAACTCCACCAGCAGCGCGCCCAGCAGCGCCTCATTCAGTGTGAGGATCAGCACCGCGACCGCGGCCGCTCGGGCCAGGTGCCGCTTTGGCGCCGCGGCAAAGGTCCAGAAGAAGAGCGCCAGCACGCAAAGCAGATCCACGCCGCTGGTGGCGCGATGCGCCAGCTCAATCATGGTGGCGATGGCGGGATGATGCAGGGCAATCGTCCCGTTGCACAGCGGCCAGTGCTCGCCGCAGCCGCCCCCGGAGCCTGTGGCGCGCACAGCCGCGCCCCAGACGATCACCGCGACGTTGTAGCCCAGCACGAACCAGGCGAAGCGCCGCAGCCCGGGTGGGGGCTGGCTCGATGCGGAAGCGGCGGCGGGTTGCCCTGGAATCGCAGCAGAGGTGGTCACAAAAACATCCGAAGCTCAATTCTAGCCCGTCAAATCGCGTCTCCGGCGCAACTCGCGCGGCGCGTGCAACATCCTCCCTTAGCATGACAGGGAATCGACAGTGGTTGACAGCTCTTCTGGGCGCTGCGCTGATGGTATCGCCCGCGTTTGCGCTGCCGCGTGCTCAGAGCGATCAGGGAACGAGCGCGAAGCAGGACATGAAACAAGCCGGTCGCGACACGAAGGACGCCGCCAAAGACGCGGGCAGCGGCACGAAGAAGGGCACGAAGAAAGCCTGGCACAGCACGAAAAAAGGCACCAAAAAGGCCTGGCACAAGACGAAGAGCACCACCAAAGGCGCGGTGAAGGGCGCGAAGCAGGGAGCGAATCAGCCGCAGTAGGGCAGCGTACCGCGTGCAAAAGGAGACCCGCCCGGCTTGCGTTGAGCGAGCCGAGTGGAGCGTCTCTAAACGAAGCGCACGTAGAAGTACGGCCCGAGCCCGATCGTGAAAAGGAAGCAGCCGTAGAGCGCGTGCTCAAACCACGAGGCGCAGAGCGAGCGCGTGTCCAGGTAGCGTCGCGCGAAGAGGATGCCACCGGGAAAGGTCAGGGCGATCGCCACCCAGTTGCGGAAGACCAGGTGCATCAGCGCGAAGGTCGCGGCGCTGAGGAGGATCAGCAGCCAGGCCTCTGTGTTCGGCTCGACCTGCAGCAGCGGGCGATAGCGGTGGAACAGGAACGCCCGGTAGATCAGGGCCTGCGGGTAGACGGACAGCATCGGATACAGCACCATCACCAGCAGCCAGAATCCGGGATGCGTGCGGGGGAGAGCCAGAAAGAGCCACGGCGCGCAGACGCGGATGAGAATCGCGATCACCACTGCTCCGACGCCAAACAAGGCCAGGATCGGCAGCAGTTGCCGGCGCAGCGGAACGGCGTTCCAAAGCTGGCGGCGGTCGAAAGTCGGATCGCGCAGCAGGGCCACCAGGCAGTACGCAGCCACGGCCCACAGGATCGGCATGGGCGGCACGTGGCGGATGAGGCGCAGGCCCAGAGCGAGCGGCAAAGCCACGAAGAGCAACAGAAGCTCCGACGCCAGGAAGATGCGCGAGCTGCGCAGGGGCGGCACTTCGGGAGCGGCTGCACGCGGCGGCAGCAGATGGATTGTTGTTTCGGCGGGAGAAGCAACGGCCGGGGGAATCTCCTGCTGCACGCGTCGCGCTCCGGTTCGTGGTGTCATCGGGCTCTTTCTCGCCGATCGTGCTCTCCGGTTAGACTGCAGAACCCGCTAACCGGTCGCGAGTTCCTTCGCGCGCTGACTGGCGCGCATAACCGCTTTGATGAGCGTCACACGCAGGCCGCCTTCCTCCAGTTCCAGGATTCCGTCGATGGTGCAGCCGGCCGGGGTTGTTACAGCATCCTTCAACAGCGCGGGGTGGTAGCCGGTTTCAAGCACCATCCTGGCGGCGCCGTAGGTGGTTTGCGCGGCCAGCAGGGTGGCGATGTCCCGGGGCAGGCCGACCTTCACCCCGGCCTCGGCCAGGGACTCCAGAATGATGTAGATAAACGCCGGGCCCGAGGCGGAGAGGCCGGTGACCGCGTCCATGTGCTTCTCGTCGACAACGACCGTGCGGCCGACAGCGGAGAAGAGGTTCTCGGCCAGGGCCATGTGCTCGGGCCGCACAAAGCGTCCGCGGCAGAGAGCGGAAATGCCGGCGCCCAGCATCGAGGGCGTGTTGGGCATGGCCCGGATCACCGGAACCTCCTCGACAGCGGCCTTCTCAATCGCTTCCGTTCGGACCGAGGCGGCGAAGGAGATGACGAGCTTCTCCGGCGTGAGCGCGGGGCGAATCTCCTCGACCAGTGCCGGGACCTGGAAGGGCTTCACGCCCAGCAGGATTACGTCGGCCTGGCCGGCGATGGCGGCGTTGTCGGTCGAGACCTGAATGCCCCACTGCGCGGCCAGCACCTGGGCGCGGTCCGCGTGGGCCACGGTGGCCAGCAGCCGGTCGGGGGTAAGAATCTGCTGCCTGAGAAACGCCTGAAGAAGGATGCCGCCCATCTTGCCGGCTCCCAGGACGGCGACGCGGAGGGTAGAGAGGTTCGAGTCGGTCATGTTCATCAGCGTATAGCGGACAGCGTATGTTTCCCAGCGGACAGGGCCGGCTTTTGCCATCAGAAACACACCGGGCGAGGGCTGCCGCGTGTTGTTATATGATCGGGTTTTTCCAGCTGCTGATTCGGGACCGGGGTCTCCAGGATGCGCGCCAAATATCTGTCTCCCATGCTGCACGTCCTGCTTTTTGCCTGCCTGGCAAGGGCCCAGGATTCCACCAGCCATCCGATCCACAACTTCTTT
>Ga0335073_10012640_pt1 | contig 11847 bp, 6 predicted proteins | sample Lox_Sample_22_FD_207093 | JGI IMG/M metagenome (GOLD analysis project Ga0335073, IMG submission 207093) | Soil microbial communities from Loxahatchee National Wildlife Refuge, Florida, United States - Lox_Sample_2.2 | ecosystem: Environmental > Terrestrial > Soil > Wetlands | place: USA: Florida... | reverse complement strand
CGCATCGGGAATGGTCTCCTGGATGACAGTCGGTGTGTAATAATCGGCCATGAGGGTCTCCATAAAGCAGCGAACCCGGCGCTGGGCCGGGTTCGCTGCGAGGGTTGGGATGTTGTTCAGGCGGTCGCCGCGAAGGGATCGACGTCGCGGTGGATGGGTTGGGCGCGGCCCATCCAGGGTTCGGGACGAAGGCATCGTACCCAGTCGGCGAAACCCGGAATAAAGCCGAGATCTTCGCGAATGTGCTGTTCGCCGATCAGCCGCACCGGCACCAGGCGGCCGCTCGCGATCGTGATCGTTGGACCGAAAAAGCGTTCCAGCATGAAGATGCCTTCGGCGTGATGGCGCAGCATCCGGTGGCGGAAGTCCGCCGTGATAAGCTTCGACGGTTCATCGAACCATTGATGCAGCGGCAGATAGTCTTGCGCGGCGCCGCCCCATTTCTTCACGGACGACAGCGCGTGGTGATAGCAATGGCCCATCGCCCGCCTCCGTCAGAAGATATGCTGGGTGTATTCGGAGGTTTCGTAACGCTCGTTGTAGTCGAGCGTGATCGTCCGCTCCGCGACATCGAACGTGAAATCCCCATAGGCGCCTTCGTTGTTCTCCCATCCGGCATGGGTTTCTTCGAGCGCGTCATAGGAAAGCGCTTCGATGGCGTCGGACAGCGAACAGGAGTCGCGATCCGGTTCGGATGCGCCCCATTGCGGCCGGATAATCTCGATGCCGGTCGGCGGTATGGCTGCATCAGCCTCGCCGGCAAAGGCGGTGATGTCTTCGATCTGGCCGCTATCGCCATAGCCATCGAAGTGAACAACGACCTTTGTGATGCCGGCTGCCGCCAAGGCATCGAAGAGCACGGCCTTGTTGGCTTCGCGCGCAGTCTTGCACAATTCACCGAAGGCGCGGCTCTCGGTGAGAATGTCGATCGCGGCTTGGGGAAGCTCGCGGTGTTCGTCTGTCATAGGGATTCTCCAAAAGAAGTGAGCCCGGCATCTCCACGTGCGGAGAGACCGGGCTCGAAGTTGATGGTAGGGATGAAGCGTCTATTCGGCGGCTTCGGCGGGAATGTCTTCCGAAAGGAAGGCCGGCAACGCTTCCGGCTCCGGGGTTTCGGCTGTGGAATCGAAAGACCGGAGCGGTTCGGGCAACCAGCCGGTGCCGTCCAGCAGTCGCTCGGCTTCCTTCGCCATTTCGCCCTTCTTGAGGTGATCGATCAGCTGGGCGGACACCTCACCCTTGGCTTCGCGCACGGCTTCCAGGATCCGGGGTTTCGTGACGCGGCCGAGATAGTTCTCGACCGTTGGCTTCCACCCCGCTGCCACCATGTCGAGACCGACAGCATCGGCAAGACGATCGGCTTGGCCGATGCGTCGGTCGATCGTACCACGCGATGGACCCGAACCGCCGGAACGGTCGGCGCGTTCGTAGAGCGCGGTGACACCGAGCGACACGCAATGGGCTAGGAGCGATGCGCGAGTCTCATCATCAAGACTGGCGATGGTGTCCCACAGCGCCTCATCGCTGTCGGGCATCTGCGCTTTCCAGCGTTCCTGGCGTTCGGCGATTGCGACGGCCGATGGGCTGTCTTTCAGATCCGGCGCCTGGATCGGCAGATAGACGTGCCGCACCGACGCTTCCAGACACGCGCCGTAGCTGGTGTGGTAGAAACAATCTAGACAGAGCTTGTGCAGAAGCGCGGTCATCGCGATGTGCGGATGGTTGGCAACCGCGTCTTGCAGTGCCAGCGTGCGATGGGCTGTGAGTTCGGTAACCAGTCTGTCCGGCAACGGCTTTACGACATTCTCCTCCTCGCCTTCTTCATCCTCACCGTTGCCCACGGTAATCACCGTGCTGTGCGTCGCCGGCTCGGCTGTGGTCTCCGCGCCGCCGCCGGTTTCAGCATTCTCGTTCTGATCGCTCGCTTCCGGTGTTTCGTCTTCGCGGCGGACAAAGCCACGTTCGATCCTGAGCGATCCATCGTTGGCGACGCTGATGAACACGCCGGAACGGGACTTGTCTTCCGGCCCATACAGAAATGGACGATTCTCGAAGGCTTCCAATTCCGCTTCGATTACGCCAAGGCGTTGATCGACGTCGTCGGGAAGCTCATCGGCTTGAGCATATTGCTCCTCGATTTGCTCTTGCTCGCGACGAAGGGCTTCGCGGCGGGTGTACTCGTCTTCGCTGAGGTCCGACGGCGTACCGGCGATACGCCGCATGCCGTTGTCGTGCCCATATGGGAAGCTCACTGCGACGTTGATCCACTTCCAGCCTTCGACAGCGACGTCGGCCGCGGCGGCCTTGAGGTTCACGGTGACCAGACGGTCGAGCAGACCCGGATCCTGCAACCAGCCACCATTGTCATCGTCGAACAAATCGCGCATGACGATACCGCCTGCCGCTTCATAGGCGTCGATGCCGATGAAGCGCGCGCGCCGGTCGGAGGCTTCCACTGTATCCTCGGTCAGCATGGCGCGGATGTTGTAAGGATCGGCATCGTAGATCTGATCGGCGATGCAGTCCCAGGCGTGCTCCTGCCGGGCGTGGTCGTCCGTGACGGCGAACGCCATGAGCTGTTCGAGCGTCATGCCGCCGGCGCCATAGATGGCGAGCAGCTTTTCGGACACGCTCGCCAGGCGTTTGCGCTGCTTCACCACGGCAGGCGTGATCTTCAGCCGCGCCGCGATGGTGTCGTCGCCCATGCCTTTGGCCGACAGTTCCTGAATGGCGCGAAATTCGTCGAGCGGATGCAGCGCTTCGCGGAAGGTGTTCTCCGCCAGCGAATCCTCTTCCGCCGAAATCGGATCATCGGCTGATTTGACGTTGCAGGGGATTTCGGCGGTCTTGGGCAAGCGCTTCTGCTTGACGAGAATCTCCAGTGCGCGATAGCGCCGCCCCCCAGCGGGAATCTCGAACATATCCGTTTCCGCGCCGGCGTCACCTAGCATCGGCCGGACGTTGAGATTGTGAAGCAGCCCGCGATGAGCGATGTCGTCGGCAAGATCTTCGATCGAAACGCCGTTGCTCACGCGGCGGACATTGGCTTGGGATAGAATGAGCTTGTTGAAGGGAATGAGCCGCGTGTTGCTCAACACAAGCTTGGGCTTTGATTTTGTCATGGAAGCGTTCTCCACGACGGGCGGCCGGGAGCCTTTCTCTCGACCTCCAACCCGTCGCGGAGCGCGGGCACTTTCCTCTGCCTCGATTGCGCATCGCCGCGTCTCGTGAAGGTCGAAAACTTCAATCGGATTTGCGTCAGGGACGGCAGCCCGTCGCGGGGCGAGAGCGCGTAGCGGGCTCGCGCGAAGCCAACGGCCCGGCCCGCGAAGCGGGCGACGCCCTAAAAAGCAGGTCGAACCAAGCTATGGTGCACCGGTCGACAATCATTCAGAGGGGGTACGACATGCCGAGTTTGGCGCGATGCGCCGGTCAGATCAATGTGTCGATAGAAATCATCGGCCGGATCGCGGTGCTTTAGACATTAGTCCTGGCAAACTCTTCGAGCCGCTCAAGACAAGAAAGTGAGCGCGCGCCAAGCGGGCTACCGATTGGTTAGGTGCTGCGATCTAGACGGGCTCGACGTGATCCAGATCAAGTCCGGGATAGGCGACAGCGCCCGCGATCCGCTCGCAATCGGTCTCGGAGACGCCTTCCCGGCGCGCTGTGGCGTACCAGGTCTTTTCTACGCGGCTGCGCATGTCACGCAAGATCGCTTCGGCTTCGTCGCGTTCCAGCATAAACCGTCCCGCCTGTGAGAGCAGGTTGTTGATGTTGATGACACGGCCCTGGTCGCCGCAGGTCAACGCCAGATCACGGCGCTCGATGCTGACCGCCGGTGACGGCGTCAGATCGTAAGCGGGAGAAAGCCGCCACGGCACGCCTTTGGCGATCATGGCGTGATTGCGAGGATGATCGTCGGTATTGGAAATCAAGCCGTTGAAGCACATCCGCCGAAACAGTTCATTGGCGTCGCGCTTGGGATCTTCGCTAACGCGCCGCAGCTCCTCCGCCAACAAAATGTAAGACCAGCGATCGCGACCGCGGTGGGAATCCTCCGCCTGCAGCAGCGTAAGCCCGCTGATCATACGGGCGCGATGATAGCCGGCATCGGTCCATTCGCGGTCGAAGCGCCGCACCAAAAGGACGTCGCGGTCGCCGATCTGCACGACCTTGCTTTCGGCGACGGCGAGGCCGCAGGCGATCGCGAGTGTGAGCATCGTGTGCTCGACGCGCGCGTGATTCCATTTGTCGTTCTTCTGTTCGTTGAACTTGGCGAGCCAAAGCGCATGTTCGTCTTCCACGACGACCTTTGGCCGTGCGCCGCCCATGGAGCTTCCGGCGAGCAGCAGTTCTTCCACTTGCGCCTTCTGCGCTTCGGCCGGCAGCTTGTCGTCATTCAGGATTGTATCGGCAAGGTTCTGCAAGCGCTCCAAATCGATGCGTTGGTTGAATTCGCGCCTGGGCGCGGGTGGTTTTTGCCCGAGCCCAAAGCCCAACGCGCCCGCGCGATCGTCCGAGGACTGAAGGAGATAGTCGATCTCGCTCAAATCCGACTTGCCGGCATGACGTTCGATGACGCGCCGTCCCCACCAGTCGGGACCGGCGTCCCGCAGCGCGCCGAAGACACCTTTCAAACCCACCGTTTCATAGACCCGAGACGAAAGCTGCAGCTCGACCGGATCGAACGGCACGGCGTCGCCCCGCGCCAGATAGCTCTTGCCGTAGACGAGGCGGCCGAGGGGATCGCCCTCCGCTGTTGTCATGAGTTCGAACCGTGCCGCGGTGATCGGATCGACGGTGCCGGGAAGCGTGATGTAGACGAAGCACTCCATGACGGTTGCCTAGAAGTCGTTGTTGAGTGCGCGGGGCGCGCGCGCGCGCTCGCGCGTGAGAACAAGCGCGGCACCGTCCTTGTCGTTGGTTGCGCTCGCGATCTCTGTAAGCTGGTCGAGCATTCGGTAGGTCCAAAGAAGCGCCGCGTAGACTGCGATGCCTGTCGAAGGCTTTCCCTTTTCGGCGTCGGCGACGACGAAGCGGCTGACACCAATGCGGCGCGCGACATCCTCGATAGACAAGTTGCGACGCAGCCGCGCGGCGCGGAGGTTTTGGCCGAATTTGCGGATTTGGGCCTCCACCGAATGGGGAAGGGTCGAAAATCGCGGCTTTTGGCCCAATTTGTTGTTTATAGCCATCATTAACACCGTTAAAGGTGGTTATCGTCTACATCGGCGTCGAATTCCCGTCAAGAGCCTGTAGTTGGAAATCAACACTAACCGAGATAATGTTGTCTGTAATCTACAAAATCCAACCCGGAAACGTCCGTTCCATCCTGGATGAATTGGTCCTGTTCAGAGCCGCCGCGCCCGCGACGATCGTGAGATGCGATCCCGATCATGGTTCGCTTTCGCGCCTCGCCAGACAATCCATCCCTGTCCGCGTCCGGCCATCTTGCGCGGCGATTCCGCCTGCGATGGACCGCGAATTCCCTTAGTCTGGCCGGAAGAATCGTAGCCTCCCGGCTGCGATCAGAGGTTGTCCGCAATCGGGGTGGCGGGTTCTGGATGGGGCGGGACAGTGGCAAAGCCATCGACGCACGGCCGCGACACAAACCGCGGCGATCGCGAAGAAAATAGAGCGGCCGGCAAACAGCGGCAAGCCGAGCGCATCAAAGCCCTGCTCGACGCGCGACGCGCGGCCGAAACCTCGCAGCACATAGCCCGCCCAGGTGTGTCGCAGCCCTCACGGATTCGCTACGCCACGACGGCGGCGCCTGGCGATTGGCTCACAGCGGATCGCGGGCGTTGCACGGTCAATGCCGTGCTGGATGCCGTCGAAGATGGTTTGGACCGCACCATTTTGGCTTGGCCCTCGCGTTCGGCAGGCGGCTTTGTCACCGCAGCGATCGCTCTGCGCGAAGCGCGTTCGTCCGGCCGGCTCGCCTTTGGCACCCTCGCTCTATGGCCTTGGCGCAATGGCGCGACCTGGGCGGCGCGCTCTTTGTTGGTCAATCCTACTGACGTGGCTGCTGTCGCGGCACGCGCCGTCGATGAGCTGCAGCACGGAGCCGCATGGACCAAATCTGCGTTCGCCGAAGAATCGTTGTGCCTTCTGGAAATGCGCCTGCGGGATCTTGCAACGCCGCCGCAAAGCGGACGCCGGGCTGCGGCTTCGCGCGTCGTGGTGCGCAATCCAACGCTGTTGGAGACCACGGCCGTTTTTCCGCCAAAGACCCAGACACGCAGGTCGGCGTCTTATGCCAGCGATGGCCAGCAGGTTTTGCGAAGAGTCCGCGACCACACGCATATGGGCGATCCGGACGCCGGTCTCGACGCGCACGTGGCAGCAATTGGCGATCCGGCACGAACACCCTTCGCCGTGTTCGGATTGCCTGCCGACGCCAAGCACGACGCCATTGCAAAATGCCTGGCCTTTGCCCGCTTTCAAAGCAGCGGCCTGGATGCGTTGCTTGTCGATCTCACCCGAACAGGCCGCTCCGAACTTCCCGACGAGTGGGAGCCACGCCTTGACGCACTTCTGCGGACCCTGACGGACTTCACGGGCCGCAGACCGCCGGTTGTCGCTTTGACCGAAGATGCGTTCTCGCTGCGGCGCGCCGTGCGTGCTCTTCGTTCGGCGGGCGCGGCTTTGCGCCCGGCGCGCAAACCACCGCTCGAGATCGGTGCTTACCTCCCAGAGCCGGGCGTTCTCGGTTCTGCCGTCACGCTGACGACGGAATTGCCGCCGATTGTGTTTGAAGCGGATATCAAGGACGCCACGCTTGTTCCTCTGCGCACAGACCTTGTCTCGCTTGGCCGCATCTTCCGCCAGTCGGGTGCCCAGCTGGCCGCAGACCATGTCTCCAAATCGCTCGCGCTGTTGCGGCGTTGCGCATCGCTTCCCACTGGATTGAAGGAGGCGCGGGAGATAGCCGACATACTTTACGACGGCGAGGACGAGGTCGATCTCGCTGCGCGCAGTCTGTTCCGCCCCAAAATGACCTTGGGGCCGCTGGCCGCCACCGCCGAGATGGCGCCCGAATGCGCGGACATCGTTCGCGGCGTAACCGCCGAACTCACCGCCAAGCTCGACACCTGGGATGACGAAACGCCTGTCTCCGTCAAACTCAATCGGCTGATGGAGCAAGCGGCTTGGAATAACAGCCAGACGCTTTTGAGCATCGCGGATCTGCGTGCCGCGGAAATCTACATTAGCTCAGACCGCGCGCTGCGAAACGCCTGCGATATCGTCGACCATCGCGCGCTGCCCGCGCGCCTGGCGGTCATGCCCCCCAAGCGCGTCATCGTGATTGGCCCGACACCCGAAGCGGTGCGCGCGCTTTTGACAACACCGGCGTCACCAGAACGCGTGCTGCTGCTGGGCGACGCCGCCGGCAGCGCGCTGCTTGCCGGTGAAATCGGTCCCTTGTCGCGCATCGCAGCGTTCGCTGCTGTTGCGGGCCGGGCACAGGCGCTGGCCACCGCTCTCAAACGCGGCGGGGCGGATGAAAAGCTGGATCTCGCCGAAGCGGAATTTCGCGTGGCCGCCACGATCCCCGAGGGCGAGATCGATTTCACCCGCTCCGGCGACAGCTATCGGGGCGACGTCATCCAATTCCAAACCGCCCGAGGCCAGCGTCTGGTTTATCGCCCCAACAGCGATGTCCTGGAATTTTCGCCAAGCGAAGTTCGCCCGTTTGAACGACGGGCCGCGCGCGAGATCAAAGCCGGCGACCGCATACTGGTCCTGAATGCTGCATTGCGTGAACCGATCCGGCGCGCCCTTGCAGGTTCGCGTGAAAGCCTGAAGCAGCTGTCTTTTTATCACGATCGAATTCGCACCATCCGGACGGCGGCTGTTGGCACGAGCGACGCCGACAAGGCTCGGCAAATCCTGGCGAAGATGCAGACCCTCGATCCGGCTCTGCCTGCAAGCGAGCAACCCAACATTGTCCGCTGGCTCACGGCCGACAAGGCGCCCGGAGAAGCGGACGGCGGGCGGCAACCGCGCGCGGCGCGCGATTGGCCACGCTTTCGCATCTTCATGCAGGCCGCGGGCGTGGACTCCCATCTGGCCGAAATGTTCTGGAACGCCGCTATCGTTCCGGCACGTTCTTATCGCGTTCAGGAGGGATATCAGTTCAACCAACGGGTCGTGCAGTTCGTGCTCGATCCCGAGGGCGCCACCATCGGTTCGGCGGCATGGACGGCAATGCCGGATCTCTGGCAACGGGTTCTCGACGCGGTTGATGAAGTGGTGGAGTGCACCACGCGTGTCGCGGAAGGAGAGAGCTGATGGCGGACCTGCGCATTCTCGATGGCCTGTCCGCCGACGACCGGCAGTTGCTCAAGGAGGCGGTGTGCGATGCCGTTCTGGAACGCACGCGGCGGGTCGTATCCGGCGAAGGCCCCCATGGTGCGGTCATCGTCGGCGAAAAGCCGTCGCGCACACTCTCCAGCGGCTTCGTGTTGCCGCGCTTGAATGAAGATGGCGACGACGAGTCCAGCGACATCAAGATTCCGTCGCACGGGATGGATCTACGACTGGGACCGGTCTCAGGGCTTCTACGCATCCAACCCAGCCTATCTGTTTATGTGCGGGTGCTGCCGAGCGCCGATGACCTCTTCGCGCGCGATGGGCGGCTGATTCCGCGCGCCGACTTCAACGACACCGCGAGCCAACAGGCCAAGGCGGAAATCACCCGCCGCGCGGCCGCCGAAATTCCGGCGGGTGCCTCCCACAGCGAGCGCGCCGAGCGGCGGGCTGCGATTTCCCGAGAGGTCTATGTCGGCATGGGCGTCGGCGTGCCGCCGGCGGCACAATTGCCGGGGGCCGATCGCGATGCCGTCGCCGATGCCGATGATGTTCCACCCGCGATCGTCTTGGGGGGACGTTTGCGCATTCCCGACCGGCTCTCGCGCCGCTACGACATCCCGCAAAAATGGTTGCGCCTGGCTGTTGCTGTTTCGCCATTGGAATTGCCGTTGCCGTGCGCCCCCGAAGAGTGGGGGCGCCTGGCAACCGAACACAAGGCAAGCCTGGCGCAAGCCATCCGCGAAACCTTTTCGAATTGGATCGCGTCACCGGCCGGACAGGCCGAGGCTTGGCGCAAACTGCATCCGCCATCGGAAGCCTTTTGGGAGCCGGCAGGCTGGGAGCGTTTTCTCGCAGCGGCACGGCAAGTCGCGCCGCGCGAATCCGATCTGGTCCCCAACTTCGATGCGCAGGTCTTGATCCAGCCGCTGCGCGATCCGCTGGCCGAGGACGTTTATTCCGTGCGCATTGCGCTGGAGAATTTGCGCGAACATGACGCGGATATGGAATGCGGTCTTTTCGGTGTCGCGTTGGCGGTTTCCATGCCGGAAGCCGCACTCCACCCGATGCGGTTGGAACGGGTTCGGCGCAGCTATCATTTGGCCGGGTTCATGACGATGCCAGCTATCGGCGTCAACGGTGGCGTCGACGATTTGGGATCCACCGACGGCCTTCGTCATCTTCGTACCACCTGGATGCCGCGTTATGTCTTGCCGCGCGTACGCGCCACAGAGATCGCCGACGTCCCCACCACCTATCGCGAACTGTCTACTGACGCCACCGACCTTGCGGCGTTGTCCGCGCTGCCGCGGGCGATGGAGGAATGGGTCGCAAGGGTCGCGCGTGAGACCCAACTGTTTGCGCCGGGCGAAGAAGGCAGCGCGGCCGATGAAGCGGCGCAGCAGGTTCGATTTCAAGCGGACTTGCAGGCGTGGGGGCGCGAAGCGGATCGCATTGCCAAGGGCATTCAATTGCTGGCGCGATCGCAATTGGCATGGCGAAGCGCACCTATGGCGGCCGCAGCGATTCCGTATCGGGCGTGGTTGCTTCTCAACCGGACGTTCCACGAAGCCAATCCTCCGCGCGAAAACGAACCGCCATCGGGCTGGCGCTTGTTTCAGCTGGCCTTCATTCTTGCGCATGTGCCGACCTTTGCGTCGCGCCTGCCGGAGTTCAGCGGGGAATTCGACGCCAGCTTCGACGAACAGTCGGCCAGCTTGCTCTACATGGCGACAGGCGGCGGCAAGACCGAAGCCTTCTTCGGCATCCTCGTGTTCGCGCTCTTTCTGGATCGCTTGCGCGGCAAGCTACGCGGCGTAACTGCGATGATGCATTATCCGCTGCGTTTGTTGACGGTGCAGCAGGCGCAGCGCTTGGCGCGGTTGCTGGCGCGCGCCGAAATCGTGCGTCGCGCCGCGGATGTGGCGGGCGCGCCCTTCGAGATCGGATTCTGGGTCGGCGGCACAAACACACCCAATGCCACCGAAAAGCCAAACGGCGATATCACCGACGCTGTGCGCTGTGTCCCGGCCTGGAATCATCCGCGCGCACGCGATGAAGAGGCGCTGCACGACAGTCAGGACCGACTCGATCGCGCATATGTGGCGGCGAAGGCCGCTTGGAACAAGCTGCCGACATGTCCCTTCTGCGCGTCCGACATGGGAACGGGACTGCGGCTTTTTCCGGAACGGCATCATCGTCTGGGCATCGTCTGTCTCAACGACGCCTGCTACTGGAATCGCGCTTACCCGCCACCGTCCTGTGAACCGCTCCCCTTCTTGCTGGTGGATACCGACATTTATCGTCGCGCGCCGTCCGTGCTTCTGGGAACGATCGACAAATTGGCGTTGCTCGGACAAAGCACCACCACGATTGATCGGATCGCAGGCATGTTGGGCTTGGCGCGTTGGGTCGAGCAAGGTCCAATGGGACTTCTACAAACGCCCAACGGCGCTGCCACCAGCACGCCACCGCCGGAAGGATCGCATAGGGTCGCGCCCGCGTTCGCGGATGGGCTAGAAGTCTTCGCCGATCCTTTTCCCAGTCTCATTGTCCAAGACGAGATGCACCTCTTGGAGGAAAGTCTCGGCACGTTCGGTGGGATATTCGAGACAGGACTGTTCGCTTGGTTGGATCGCTTGGCGCGTTTGCTCGGCGCGCGCGCCTGCCGCGATCCGGACGGTCGTGCGCGCATGCCGCATGTGGTGGGGGCGACCGCCACGGCCGCCGATGCGGCCAAGCATGCGCGCGCTCTATATCAACGCCGTGTCGTTCAGTTTCCCCATCCCGGTCCATCGCTGCATGGCGGCTTCTATAGCCGCATGGCCGGCTTCACCCCCGGCGGCGACGCCGATACCCTCCGCCATGGCGCGCAGATGACCGCGCGCGGCCGCGAGGCGGCGGCACCTTGGGGCCGTCTGTACGCCAGTCTGATGACCAATGGTCGTTTGCATACTGTCACCACGCTTTCGGTCCTGGCTGCACATGCCGCCACCATCACGCGCTGGCAACGCGATCTTGCGGCGAGCGATGCCGGCCGCCAGCAACGGGCCGCTGCCGAAATCGCGGACAGTGTTTCGGATGTGCACTGGTGCGAAGGACGCCGCGCGGTAGTGCGCGCTGCCGCGGCCGCGGGACGCTATGACCGTTTGGCTGCGCTCGTCGATCTGCATCGCATCGAACTGACGTATGTGACCAACAAGAAGGGCGGCGACCAGATACTCTCGGCCCTGGAGACCGAAGTCCGCGAAGCGCATGCCACGATGGGGGCGGATTACGTGCCGTCGGCGTTCCTCATGGATCTGATTTCCGGGGGCGTCGATATCGCCGGCATCCAGTCGGTTATCCGTCAGGCCGAACGTCCCTTCGATCCGATGCGCCAGGACATCAGCGACACCTTGCGCGGCATCGTCGCCACATCCGCGATTTCGCACGGCGTCGATGTCGAAGTTTTCAACGCCATGGCGTTCGCCGGCATGCCATCAGATATCGCCGAATACATCCAGGCATCGTCGCGCGTTGGGCGAACCCATG
>Ga0335073_10012639_pt1 | contig 11848 bp, 10 predicted proteins | sample Lox_Sample_22_FD_207093 | JGI IMG/M metagenome (GOLD analysis project Ga0335073, IMG submission 207093) | Soil microbial communities from Loxahatchee National Wildlife Refuge, Florida, United States - Lox_Sample_2.2 | ecosystem: Environmental > Terrestrial > Soil > Wetlands | place: USA... | reverse complement strand
GTTCGACAAACTGCTTGACCAGATCAGCAATTTGAAGCATGAGATGGCCGGAAAACTCCTGGCCGAAGGAAGGAAATAGGACGATGGCAAAGACTACGTGGGGCCGCAAAGAGACGATCATCTGGCCGCAGAACCGGCCTATCTACACCTATGCCGCGATCTTCTCCGGAACGATTCTGACGGTGGTGTTTGTGTTTGCATGGCTTCGCTTGCTCACGAAGCCGTTGCAGTGGTTCTACGCGCCGGTCTATGTCCGCACTTCTGTCTTCAGCACCTTCAGCCGTTCTCACAGAAGCGAGTACCGGATGCTCTTTCTTACCGGCCACGGACTGAAGCCGGGGCCCGTGATGAATGGGGATGTCGTGCATGGAAAGACGCCGGAACCCGGTGGCCGCGTCATCCCTCTAGCGCTCTCTGTCAGGGCACTTCAGCGCGGTAACGACCTGCTCTTTCGCGGGCCAGTACGCAGTTATGTGGATGCCCGGCTCCATGAGTACCTGAAAGCCGCGGTCTATGACGGACACGGCGTGTCTGCTATCCTGAAGCCGCCTTTGCTCTGCGGAGCCGGAGTGTTTCTGGTACTGCTCCCGTTCGCAGTCACTCTGGACGTGAAACGACAAAAAGCGCTGAAGTATGGACGGCGGTTGAAAGGCCCGGAGCGGCTCACGCCCCAGGCGTTCAATCGCACGGTCAAGGGCAACGGCATCGGGTTCAAAACCGATGGCATGATAGACATGCTGCGCATCCCGGCGAAGGCCGAAGCGCAGCACATGCAGATCATCGGTGACACTGGCGCGGGCAAGTCCGCAATGCTCTTTCAGGTGCTCCGGCAGGTGCGGGGCCGGGAAGATTCTGCCATTGTCTACGACCCGGCACGCGAGTTTGTGAAGCGATTCTACGACCCATCGCGGGGTGACGTGATCCTCAATCCTTTGGACAAACGCTGCCCCTATTGGGGGCCAGCCGAGGAGCTGCGCAGCCGCTCCGAAGCGAAGGCCCTGGCCGCGTCTCTCTTCCAGCCGCCGCAGGATCGCAAGGGCGAGTTCTTCATCGAGTCTCCGCAAAAAATCTTCGCCTTCCTTATGGCCTATGGGCCGACGCCGGACGAGCTGGTGCAGTGGATGTCGAACCCGGAGGAGATCGACCGCAGACTGAAAGGCACGGAACACGCGCACCTCATCGACCCACGAGCGCACCAGCAGCGGGCCGGTGTTCTCGGCTCACTCGGATTGGTTGCGGATAGCTTGCGTCTGCTTCCGAAGCGGGAGGAAGGCAATGGCGCATGGACGGCAACCGAATGGGCCGAGAAGCGGCAGGGCTGGGTCTTCATTACGTCACTTCCAGCCGAGCGCGAAGCCCTCCGGCCCTTGCAGAGTTTATGGATTGACTGGCTGGTTCTCCGGTTATTGAATGAGCCGACCAAAGACCAGAAGCGTGTCTGGTTTGTGATTGATGAGCTGGCGAGCTTGCAGAAGTTGCCGCAGCTTCATACGGCGATTACCGAAGGCCGAAAGGGACAGAATCCCGTAGTGCTTGGCTTTCAAGGCAAAGCCCAGTTGGAGTATCTGTATGGGCATCTGGCCGAGGTGATGCTTTCACAACCCGCGACGAGCGTTTGGCTCACGACGAAGGAACCGAACGCCGGAGAGTGGGTCTCGAAGTTCATCGGCAAAGTCGAGATCGAGCGGCTGCGCGAGACGCACTTCGATGGGACACGTGCGGGACACAACTTCACCATCGAGAGACAGGTTGAGCCGCTGGTGTTGGAATCGGAAATCTCCGGCCTGCCCGACCTGCACGCATTCATGAAATATCAAAATTTCGTAACGTACTTCTCGTTCCCGTACTTCGATATGCCGGAAGTTGCTAAACCCTTCGAGCTGCGCGAGCGCACGGACGACAAGCTGCCATACGACCCAAAAGCTGTGCGTGGCATTAGACGGGATGCGGAACTGAAGCAAGAGCCGGAACCGTCAGCGCCCGCATCTGAGCCGAACGAACCTGCGGCGGCGCAGTCCCTTCAACCGGAAACACTCGTGACTCCTGATGTCCATGAAGAACACACTGCCGTACACGACGGTTGGAGTCTCTAATGCTGAATATCTCAAAACCACTCTCCGCGTCCCAGGCACAGAACTACCACACGAAAGAGTTCACCGCCGCCGAGCAGAACTATTGGAAGCAAGGCGACACCATTCAGGGCGAGTGGCATGGGAAACTGGCCGACACGTTTGAGCTATCGGGTGCCGTGGGCGCGGAGGATTTCGCCCGGCTTTCTGAAGGCCAGCACCCGCAGACAGGCAAGCAGTTGGTATCGCACCGCGCGGTCCATGAATATAAAAACGCGGATGGAAAAACGGTCTCGCCGGTCGAGCACCGCGCCGGTTGGGATGCGACGTTCTCCGCACCGAAATCCATCTCGCTCACCGCTCTGGTCGGCGGCGATGACCGGGTGCGCGAAGCACACCGTGAGGCAGTCAACGTCGCGTTGAATGAATTGGAAAAATACACACAGGCCCGCATCGGCGGCAATCATCCAGCCGAAACGACAGGACAGTTTGCAGCAGCCAAGTTTGAGCATGACACTGCCCGCCCGGTAGACGGCTACGCCGCGCCCCAGCTCCATACGCACGTCGTTATCTTTAATATGACTGAACGCGATAGCGGCAAAATGCGCGCTTTACAGCCGCACTCTCTGTTTGACAGCCAGCAGTTTGCGACCGCCGTTTACCAATCCCATTTGACATACAAACTTCGCTCTCTCGGCTACCAGATCGAACCCGGTAAGAGCGGAGCGCCGGAAATCAAAGGTTACACTCAGGAGTACCTTGAGGCCTCCAGCCCACGCCGCCAACAAATCGAAGAAGCCCTCTCCCGAAGCGGCTTTGCAGGCCCGGAGGCCGCGCAGATTGCAGCCCACAACACCCGCGACAAAAAGGTCATCCTGTCTCCCGACCAAATCCTGGCCGCGCACAAACAGATTGCCGACGAGTTCGGCAATCAGGCCGACCGGGTTGTGGCCGAGGCCCGCGAACGCCGAAAGGAACAGGTGCAGGAGCGGCCCGAAAACGAGCAGCGTCAGCAAGTGCGCGAAGCCATCACCTTTGCCCGCGATAAGCGCTTCGAGCGTGAAGCCGTCATCGACGAACGCGCCCTGTACGTGGACGCTTTGCGCCGGGGCATGGGAGAGATGACCTACCCGGAAGTCCGCGCAAGCTTTGAGGCGCGTGTCGCCTTCGGCGAGTTCAAGGAAATTGCCGACGACGCTCATAGAGCCGGTCGCAGGTTCACCACCGCGGCGACCATAAAGGCCGAGAGTGAAATCGTCCAGAAGGTACAGGACGGACAAAGCCGCGCACCACAGATCATGCCGATTGAGTCCGCAGTCCCGCTTGCGGATTCACGCTCTTACTTCAATGCCGCACAGAAAAGGGTGGTCGAGGAAGTCCTTACCTCACGCGATCGGATACAGGGATTGCAAGGGCGGGCCGGATCGGGGAAAACTTCGGTCCTGGCGACCATACGCGAAGGAGCCGAACAGAACGGCTACGCCGTGGAAGGTTTTGCGCCGTCTTCCCGTGCCGCGAAGCAACTCCGCGATGCTGGAATCAAGGCTGACACGTTGCAACGCTTCCTCGCAGGCGGCGGCCTGCAGGCCACTGCCGATCCTGCGAGCAAGCGTCTCTATATGGTCGATGAATCCTCTCTCGCATCGACGCAGCAGATGCGAGACTTTCTCAATAAGATTGCTCCGCAGGACAAAGTTTTATTGATTGGCGACACGCGCCAGCATCAGGGCGTCGATGCCGGAAAGCCCTTCGAGCAGTTGCAGGATGCGGGCATGAGGACAGCGCACCTCGACCAGATCATGCGCCAGAAGGATGCCGCGCTGCTGAAAGCGGTCGAGCATCTGTCCAACAATGAAACGGCTGTCGGAGTGGAAATGCTTTCGCAGCAGGGGCGTATTACCGAGATTGCTGACCCGGAGCAACGCGTCGCCGCAATAGCGAAGAACTATGCCGCGCATCCTGAAAACACGCTGATCGTCTCGCCCGATAACGCCTCCCGCCGCGCCATCAATCAGGCTGTGCGGCAGGAGTTGCAAACGCTTGGTCTCGTGGAAGGCAAAAATCACTCCATCCGCGTCCTCGCGCCGCGCAACGATATGACCGGGGCTGACCGCGAATGGGCCGCACGTTACCAGCCTGGAGATGTTCTGCATTATGCGCGCGGCAGCAAGGAACATGGCATCGAGGCCAGAAGCTACGCCCAGGTTGTCACCACCGACCCGGTTGAAAACCTCGTTACGGTGCGAAAAGATGACGGACAGCAAGTGACCTATAATCCGTCACGGTTGCACGGCGTCGCCGCTTACCGCGGGATCGAGCGCGAGTTTGCTATTGGAGACAAGATCCAATTTACGGCTCCGTCGAGGGATTTGCAGCTTGCCAATCGTGACCTCGGCACCATCCAGCATATCAGTGACGATGGCAAGATCAGCGTCCGCATGGATGGGGCAAAAGAGCGTATCGTCCGCTTCGATGCGAGCGAGATGCGACACTTCGATCATGGCTATGCTGTGACCTCACACAGTTCGCAGGGACTTACCTCCGAGCGCGTGCTGGTCAATATGGATATCGGGGTTCATCCCGAATTGATAAACAGCAGATTTGCGTATGTCTCTGTGTCGCGCGCCTCGCAGGACGCGCAGATTTATACCAACGATGCTGCATCGCTCACCGGCAAACTGAGTCAGGACGTGAGCAAGAGCGCGGCTATCAGCTTCGGCAATGCACAGAGCAATTCCATGCAGCAGGGACTGTCGCTTAGCGTGCGCTGATAGCCGCCAAGTGTACCGAAAGGCTCTTGATGCTTCAGCAAACGCACAGCTCTATGCGAATTTCATCGGGATAATTTCGGCCATCTTAGGCACGGGATTCGGAACCCGAATCCCCGTCACCTGTTGGAATGTTTCATGTGTGAAGTGAAGCTCAGAGCATAACTGATCCACCGTCAAATCTACTTTCTTTCCTAGTGCTTCGAGCGCGGTCGGCAAAAGCTCTGGTTCCTGGAAGATGGGCTCATTCGGCTCGCCTTTGGTCCATCCTTTGAACGACATATATTGGTAGGACCGTCTATACTCGGCGGCTCCAATCAGCCCCAAATCGTACCCCCGCCTCACTATGGCGGACGCACTGCTGTGCCATCGGCGCTTCAAATCAAAAATATGCCTCCATGAGAAGGAAGCTGCCCGAAACTCTCGGCTGAAAGCCCTTCGAGGCATCAGGAAAGCACTCGCAAACCGATCTGCCTGAGCCTCGGTTTCCAAATCTCCCGTATGTATGCCGCCATGCATGACCAGATGCCCACACTCGTGTCCGATGTCGAAATTCCATCTTGAAGGACTCTGTATTTCTTCATTCAGAAAAATTACAGTTGTCTTTCCATGGCGCGAGAAGGCGTCGACTTTTGACGATCGGACGAGATGCCGAACGATAACGATACCAGCGTGTTCCATCACGCGACCGATCTGCCAAATCGGCGCGTCTACTCCCAGGCCCCAATAATCTCTCGTTCTTTCGGCAGCGACCTCCACTTCCTCAAAGCTTGATGCCCTAATTTGGGGAAGGTTGATGCTTGGGAAACTAAAATGTCTCCTTAGTTGCTGAACAACCATTCCGAGCAATGTGGCGTGGGCTCGAATTTGTGTCTTGGTCTTTTCCGGTGTAGATCTCCTATGACGGAAACTGCATTCCGCCTCTAAAAACAGGTCTTCAACCTTTCGGTAGAAGAATTCGGCTTCAAAACCCAATACTTCTGCGCACGCCTCAACAAGGTCCGGGGCAGGGTCAAGCTTCTTGCCGTTCTCGCAATTTGAGATCAATGCGCTGGAAGCGGCAACTTCTTTCCCTAGCTGTTTTTGAGTCAGTCCCCGAAAATCTCTTGCGAGTTGCAGCCGTTCTCCGCTAAAAACATCAGCTTGCGACAACATCGTTCGGGCGGTCCTTGATTTTCTCTTCGGTGGTTTCTTTCTTGAGAGGTTCGGCGATGATCGGCGGCATGTTCACCGGTGGTGTCTGCATCGGCCGGAGATTGGTGGTTTGAGCATCGAATGGAATCCGGTACTTCCCGATCACTTCCTTGAACTCGTCAATTTCCACAAGGCTGACTGACGAAGCTTGCCGCGTCGCGTCAACGTCAACAGCCAGTCTCAGGATGGTATTCGCCGACGGGAGCCCTTCAAACTCAAAACAAAGCTGAATGTGCTGAAGTTCTCCGTCGCTGTGCATTAGATAGCGGCTTGGCGGATCGTCCGGGTCGCCTTTGTAATACCGTAAGGGAACCGAGCCCACGCTAAAACTGAACTGAAGCGCCTTGAGTTCCTGATTGATCGTTAGCCAATCCACAGTCTTCGCCAGTTCCTTAATGGCGAAGAACGTCCGCTGGTAGACCCGGCACCCCAGGGACCAGTCGCCATCGCCAGCTTCAGGTTGATGAAGAACCACACACTCACTACGAACTCGGCGAATCTCATTCGCGAGGATGGTCAGTCGGGATTGCGTCAGATCGGGATACTTCAGCCACGGCTCAATTTCAGCGATCATGCGTTGATAATACATCAGCCGCGACATTGGTGTCGAAATTTTTACGCTGTGGACAATTTTCACGACTCGGAGCCGTTTTAGTGACCTGTAGCTAAATCGTGGCTCAGCCCACCGGGACTCCCATTTCGCGCAAAAAGCGAGATGGAAGCTTTTCATAACCAAAGTAGGTCTGAGAACGGGTGAGCGTGAGGCATTTCCGAGTTCGCGTGATCGCCACAAAGCAATTGCGCCGCTCCTCCTGTAGTTCTCGACTATCGGAGCCTTTGCGGATGCTTTGATAGGACGGCAAGATGTCTTCTGCCATACCGGCGAGATAGACGTTATCGAATTCCATCCCTTTAGCCGTATGAATCGTATAGCACCGCACAGCATTTGGCGGGGCCGGTGCCTGCTTTGGCATCAGATCCATCTCTTGAAGCGTTAGATTCAGGGATGCCTCGTCCGTATTGTGCTTGAGATTAATTGACTCACAGATATCACTCCACACCTTGCGTTCTTCTGGATAATCGGTAAACGCTTCGGCTGTATCTGCTCCGCTCTGGAAGGAATTATGAGTCGAAAGAAACTCGAACCACTCAAACGCCTGTTTAACGAAGGCGGTATAGCTCATTTTGTCGCCAAGTTCGACGTTTGCTCTTTCCAGCAGCGCAACACATTGGGAATCGAGTTGCTGTTTTCTAGCAAGTGCTTCACCGACCCACGCTCGAAACAGGTCGCCTCCCATCGCAGATGATGCGGCGATCACATCTTTAGGAGCAAGTTGCACTCCTTCCAGCTCATAAAATGCTTTGCAGACTTTTCGCAGTTGTTCCTTGTCTCCGCGAGAATTAGCCAAACGTAACATCGAATGCAACCAGCGCAGAGGCGTACTCACAAATTCGTTCTTCTTTACGGACAAGGTCGCAGGAATTCCCTGAGCACCGAGTGAAGCTGCTATCCGTTCGACGATTGTTTTCGTTCTGCCTAAAACAGCACAATGCCCCCGCTCATTCGATGGAACTTGCGAAATATCTTTTGCAACCCAATTAGCCTCTTCTTCCGGAGTCTGAAAGCATTTCACGCGAATGGGTTGGGGGGGCACGGGACCAGCACCCAACACAGGAGTACTCGAACTCTTCGCGCGATTCGGATTATGGCTAATCAGCTTATTCGCCACCTCGATGATAGGCTGCGGACATCTGTAGTTCTCTGGAAGCTCGATAACGGAAATCTTGAAGGTATTGCGAAGATCCGTCAGCCGTTCTGGACTTGCACCATTCCACTGGTAAACAATTTGGTCGTCATCAGCGACGACGAACAGTCCTGTCGTGTCTGTTCCGACTAAGACTTTGAGAAATTCAAACTGCCCCACATTCGTATCTTGAAATTCATCGACACAGACATGTGGATAGACCAGTCGATAGTGCCGAGCGATGGCTGGATTGTCTGTCAGGAGCTGCCCCGCCAAAGCGATCAGCAATGGGAAATCTAACGCGTTGTGCTCTCTAAGCTCCTGCACGTACGCTTGATAGAGGATCGTCAATTTGCTTGCCAGTTGTGGGTCTCGTACTCTCCCACCGACTCCTTGCTCATCCACCCGCTTCTCAATCAAATTCGTGAGCAATGGCAGGAGCGACACGTCGCTTTCGGATATGTTTTCGTCTGCTGAAGAGGCCGCGCGAACCGCATCTTCGAAAATTTCGATACGATCTTCGTCAGAGTTGAGTATGGAGAAGTCGGGAGATAAACCAAGATGACTTCCGTGCTGTCGAAGAATGTCCGCAGCGAACGCATGATAGGTAGTCAGGAGGGCTCGTTCACTGCCCGTACCAAGAATGTTGTTTACTCGCTCCCGCATCTCATTTGCCGCTTTGTTGGTAAACGTGAGACCGACAACACGAAAACGGCTCTCAGGAGATTGAGAGATGATGTAAGCGATGCGACACGCCAGGACGGTCGTTTTCCCTGAACCAGGGCCTGCCAGTACAAGGAGAGGCCCGCGATCCCATTGGACCGCTCTCGACTGATTCTCGTTAAGAGACGCCAGTGTCAGGGACATGCCTATACCCCTCCTAACGCAATTGCGGTTTGTAAAACGGTCTGCAAGAAGGCGGGTACGGCGGCTGCCCCTTGTGCCTCCATCTGCTGAACGACTTTCAGGATGCAGGGAACCTTAAAGCGCTTGGGCTGAGCGCTAATCACTTGAGGCCAATAGTTCGGATCACCAGGCTGGGATGTTATCTGACTGGCCTTTTGCGGACTGACGTTTTGTTCATAGATCGTCCCGTATCCGTTCGCACAAACGAAATGGTCTGCGTCCGGAGCTGGAATCGTGGACAGGTGCGCGCCAGGATTGCGGCCATTCAACAGTGCAGTTGCCTTCGCCAGATTTTTTTGTCCTTCCGCGTCACCGTCGAACAAACAGTGCCAACTGATACCGAATTGATCTGCGAGCTTAATGAGAGGCTCTAGGCCAACGTCGGCATACTCTACCAGCCGCACCCCTTTTTCCTCCAGCTTCAACCCGGCGATTTTTGCGGCTTCGGTCAATAGCCAATACTCCGTCTGCCCTTCATGGAGCAGCCAAACGCGTGCAAAAAGAAGCTCTCCGCGATAGCTGCGAACGTGGAACCGGACTTTGGAAAGCTCATCAGGTGTGAGTGAACCGGGGGTCAAACGGGACACTTGAATTCCGTTCTGCGCCCTAGACAGTCTTCGAATCGCCTCCAGAGGGACCTCTGACAATAGGTCTCCAGAGTGGGTTGCAACGATTTTCTGGCCTTGAGTCCTTGTTAGGGTGGGCCATAGACTGCGAACAGCCGAAGGGTGAAGGTGTGCCTCCGGTTCTTCGATTTGTAACATCGAGGACGCTAGAGGATCGACGTTGCCAAGGCCGGCGGCGAGAAACGCTTCAAAGAGGAAAATGCTCGCTAGACTCTGTGTCCCTACTCCGTGCTTAAGGAGGGGGAGAGGTGCTCCCGTCACAGCGGCGACGTTCACTTGCGCCCTGGAAAGAAGGTCCCATACCTGACTCGGGACCGCATCGATTGTGACGGTATTGGTTTGGCCGAGCGTTACGACCTGCTGTGCCTTTCCAAGATTGATACTGACATCTCTAAGACGCTGGTCCGCATTTAGGATCTTTGCATTCAGCGCGGCTAGTTCCTGTTCCAATTGTGTTTTGATCTGGTCGGGAATCGCAGGATTGCGTAAAAACGGCCCCCAGAATGTCGATCGGGGACCAAAGTCCCGAGCGGCGTCTCGCAAAGCCGTGAGGTAATACACATTGAACAGATTCTGGAAGGTGGCCAGGACGGCTGGCCTCTTCGCCCGAGGGTTGGGACGCTCGTTGATGTCCAGAAACTCCCAATCGGAGACGAAGTCTCTGATAGATGCGTCGTAAGCACTGCTCACTTGGAGCGTTACTTGATATTTCCCTTGGGCATCGAGAGATGCTGCATCGGCCAGGGTCTGAATAAGCTCTGGTGCCCATTCCCCGGTAGAAGCCTCTGAAAACTTGAGCGTAATTCTCAACGGTCCTGCGTCGCCAGGACGAGACGCCGCAGCAGGTAAATGGTAGTCGTGATCTTCGAATGGGATGGCTTTGCGGTTGAAGGAACGCGACAGACAAAGACGGATGGCTTCGAGTACGGTCGTTTTCCCGCAGTTGTTCTCGCCGATGAGCACCGTCATCTCATCAAGTTCCAGTTCCAGCCTCACCAAGCCCCTGAAATTTTCAATTCTTACAAATCTCAATAACATCACTTTTCCTTACTTTCGTTCGACCATACCTATCGGCGCTACCCATTTTCTTTGAATCTATTCATTCTACGAGACAACCTGCCAACAACCATTAAGCCCATGCCGCCCGTAGCGTTAAGAGCATCCTCCCCTTTCATTCGCGGGATGACACCTCCTACGCGACCGCTGTCGCGTTCTCCGCTTCCCACTTCCGCGAGACCTGTTCCATCTCGACACGTCTCAATGGAAATCATGCGACCGCATATCTATCGGTCCAAAATCCAGCACATGAACAGAGGAAGCCTTCACGGAGACCACACTGTCTTGGTTCTGGAGCAGACCCTCGATCATCAGGAACTTTCCTCCCGTTACGGCCATTTGGTTTCGTTCGTATACTCGTCGCCCAACTTACTAATGCCGAGCAGTCTGGTCTTGCCGCCTGTCGAGTGTTGCCGCGGAACCAAACCTAACCAAGCGCCTAGGTTCCGCCCTTTTCTGAAGCTGATGCCGTTCCCAATCGCCGCAACGAGTGCTGTCGAAACAATTGGCCCGAAGCCCGGCACCTCCATCAAGCGATGGCATCCATCATCCTTTTTCGCGATACGCGCGAGCTCAGCACTGGCTTCAGCGATCTTCCTTTAGAGTTCGTCCCATTCTTGCTTCAACTCACGAATCAAGTGCAGCAGGCTTCCGGAAAACGAAGAATCAACCTCGGTAAAGATGACCCGCAGTTGCGTCACCAGGTAAGAAGGCCCTTTTCGTATAGCAATCCCACGATCCAGGAGAAATCCAAGTATCTGATTCATCACGGCCGTTCTTCTTGCGACCCAGCGATCGCGCACACGGTGTAGCGCTTGCAGATCCAACTGCTCGTCGTTCTTGATCGGCACGAAACGCATCGTCGGTCGCTGAACGGCTTCCGCAATCGCTTCCGCGTCCAGGAAGTCGTTCTTGTTCGTCTTGACGTAAGGCTTATCGCTTCTATGAGCACATCGGCGATCTATGACGAGTCGGAGAGAGCGCCCGCGAGTAAAGATATCCCCCATCTGATGCTGGATTCGGGACAAATTGCGCGAGCGCAACCGCCCGCTGCGCTGACCAGGAGTTCATTAGGTTACTGATTATTAGGGAACTGTGGATGAGACGCGTGCAGGCCAGCCTGCACGAGGAAGGGTTTTTATCTATATCTTCTTGACGTGCGGAGTCGGTAGCGCCGCAATAGAGGGGAATCAAGAAAATTGCTCTATAGTTTTGAGGTCGTATGTCTGCCTGATTGCTGCAGCGAAATTCCTGCACCATGATCGGTGCCAAGGGGGATTACGGTCCATGCATTTTCCGAGCCACACGTTGGTTTATCTTGGCATGATTCTTGGGCTGCTCGTAGTGCCTCGAGCACTTCAGCGATTCAGGCTGCCCGCACCGCTCACCTGCTTCATCTTTGGAATTGTCGCCGCTCTGCTCTTCAAGACGGCCGTAGACGATCGGGTTCTTCGCGTCGTCGCGACTTTCGGCGTCGCATCGCT
>Ga0335073_10012636_pt1 | contig 11849 bp, 8 predicted proteins | sample Lox_Sample_22_FD_207093 | JGI IMG/M metagenome (GOLD analysis project Ga0335073, IMG submission 207093) | Soil microbial communities from Loxahatchee National Wildlife Refuge, Florida, United States - Lox_Sample_2.2 | ecosystem: Environmental > Terrestrial > Soil > Wetlands | place: USA: Florida... | reverse complement strand
ACGGCCGGGTCCGTGGCCAGCCTGGGCTGACGTACTGCTGGCGCCGTCGGCGGCCGTCCTGCGGCGGTGGGCACTAGCAGGCGTAGTCACCTCGGCGCTCATCATCCTCACCGGCGCGGCCGTCCGGCTCAGCCAGTCCGGTCTTGGCTGCCCTGACTGGCCCGCCTGCACCGCTCATAGCCTCGGCGCGGCCGACACCACCGGGGATCCTCTCATTCACCGCTGGGTCGAGTTCGGCAACCGCATGGTCACCGTGGCGATCTTCGTGGTGGCGATCGGCGTCTTCCTCGCAGCCTGGCGCTTCCGCCCGCGCAGTGGCCGCCGCCGCGACCTGCTCTGGCTGGCCGCTCTGCAGCCCGCCGCGATACTGCTGCAGGCGCTACTGGGCGGCCTGGTCGTGCTGACCAAGCTGAACCCGGCACTGGTCTCGGTGCACTTCCTGGCGTCGGTGGCGCTGGTGGCCGCCACCGTCGGGCTGTACGTGCGGTGCCAGGAGGGCACGCGCAGGCCGGTGCCGTTCGTCCCGCGGACGGTCCAGCTTGCTGCCCTCGGGGTCGTCGGGACTATCGCCCTGATGATGGCGGCCGGCACGGTAGTCACCGGCACCGGCCCGCTGGCTGGCGCAGCCGACGTTGCCCGCTACCACCTGCCGCTTGAGGGCGTGACCCAGCTTCACGCGGATATCGGCTGGCTCCTGGCTGGCCTGATGGTCGCGCTGCTACTCGGTCTCCGGCTGACCGCGGCGCCACGGAAAGCCGTCCGGTTCGGCTGGCTGCTGCTCGGGCTCATTGGCCTGCAAGGTGTCATCGGCTACACGCAGTACTTCAGCGGCCTGCCGGCCGGGCTCGTCTGGTGCCATGTGGCCGGCTCAGTAGCCATCTGGATCACGGCGCTGCTGTTGCCATACGCGCTGCGCGACCGAGGATCCATCGCCGATCCGGACGGAGCGCGCCCGGCCGCAACTGAAGCGCCGCAGCCGAAAGCCGCGGTGGCCGAGGCAGGCTGAGCGCCGGAGATCAGGGCTATCCGGGCGGGTCTGCGCGCGATAGCTTGTCCGCCATGGCGACTGCGACAGTGAACGGCATCACCATCTCGTACACCGACAGCGGGGGCGACGGGCCTGCCCTGGTATTCAGCCACGGCTACCTGATGGACTCCTCCATGTTCGACCCGCAAGTCGCGGCCCTGACGCCCGACTACCGCGTCATCACCTGGGACGAGCGCGGCCACGGCGGCACACCGGCCACCAGTCCGTTCAGCTACTGGGACTCGGCCAGTGACGTCATCGGCCTGCTCGACCATCTCGGCATCGAGCAGGCGGTGCTCGGCGGCATGTCCCAGGGCGGCTTCCTCAGCTTGCGCGCCGCGCTCAATGCACCGGGCCGGGTGCGCGCACTCATACTCATCGACAGCCAGGCCGGGCTGGAGAATCCCGACCTCGCTCCGGCCTACGAGCAGATGGAGCAGACCTGGATGGAACAGGGGCCGGCGCCAGTCCAGGACGTCGTCGCCGCCATCATCCTCGGCCCGCCGGACGGGCCGGTCGACTATCAGCCGTGGTTCGCCAAGTGGGCGGCCGCCGACCGCGACGGGCTCCGGCTGGCGTTCCGCTGCCTGATGGACAGGGACGATCTCACCGACCGCCTCGGCGAGATCAACTGCCCTGCCCTCATACTCCACGGCACCGCCGACGCCGCGATCCCGATGGAACGCGCCGAGGTCGTGCGGTCCGGGCTGGCTGGCCCGGTAACGCTAGTCAGCGTCGAAGGCGGCTCGCACGCAGCCAATCTCAGCCATCCAGACGAGGTCAACCTCGCCATGCTGAAGTTCCTGCGATCCCTGCCGTAGGCTGCGCAGCTGCCCACCCGTTCTAGCCCTCTGCCCACTCTGGCCCCGACCTTCCGCCCCCGCCCGCCGCCCGCGCTTCCTGCCCCTGAGCCACGTCACCCCCCGGCCTGACGCCGATTGTTAACCCGCGTCGGGCAGGGTTGCTGGTGCCGCCAGAGATAGGGTCGATTCCGAGGCGGCGTCCGCGGAACCCGAGGCGGCGTCCAGGTGAAAGGGGCCCTGAGGCAGCGTGAGCAGCGACGTACGAGCATCGCTTGACTGGTCGGAGAATGACGCGCGGACGGTGGACCTGATCCGCGTCCTGGCGATGGATGCGGTAGAGCGCGCTGGCTCCGGTCACCCAGGCACCGCGATGAGCCTGGCGCCGGCCGCGTACCTGCTCTACCAGAAGATCCTCAGGCATGATCCGGCCGATCCGCTCTGGCCGGGCAGGGACCGGTTCGTGCTGTCCTGCGGGCATTCCAGCCTGACCCTCTACATCCAGCTGTATCTGTCCGGGTACGGGCTCACTCTCGACGACCTTGAGCATTACCGAACCTGGGGCAGCAAGACGCCTGGCCACCCTGAGCACGGCCTGACGGCGGGCGTGGAGACAACTACCGGCCCGCTCGGGCAAGGCATCGGGAACGCCGTCGGCATGGCCATGGCCGCTCGGCGCGAGCGCGGCCTGCTCGATCCCGGTGCCGACCCTGGCGCCAGCCCGTTCGATCACTGCGTCTATGCCTTCGTCTCCGATGGCGACATGGAAGAAGGCATCAGCCACGAGGCGGCGGCGATCGCCGGGCACCAGCAGCTCGGCAACCTGATCGTGCTCTACGACGACAACAACATCTCGATCGAAGACGACACGAACATCGCCAAGTCCGAGGACATCGCCGCCAGGTACGAGGCCTACGGCTGGCACGTGCAGCGCCTCTCCTGGCGGCAGGCTGACGGCTACCAGGAGGATGTCCAGGCGCTGTATGAGGCGCTCCAGACCGCGCGTGAGACCACCACGGCGCCGTCGTTCATCTCGCTGCGCACGATCATCGCGTGGCCTGCTCCGCATGCGCGGAATACGGGCGCCGCGCATGGTGCCGCGCTTGGCCGTGACGAAGTGGCAGCGACCAAGAAGGTACTCGGCTTCGACCCGGCCGTCTCGTTCCCTGCCGAGGACGAGCTCGTCGAGCACGCGCGCAAGGTCGCGGACCGCGGCAAGCAGGCGCATGCGGACTGGGACGCGCAATTCGCCGAGTGGTCGATCGCGCATCCTGAGCAGCGTGCCCTGTTCGACCGGCTGACAGCGCGGCAGTTGCCAGCCGGCTGGACCGATGTGCTGCCGCATTTCCCGGCTGACCAGAAGGGCGTGGCGACCAGGAAGGCCTCGGGCGCCATCCTGAACGCGCTGGCGCCTGTCCTGCCCGAGCTGTGGGGCGGCTCGGCCGACCTGGCAGGCAGCAACGACACCACGATGAACGGCGAGCCGTCGTTCATCCCGGCCATCCACCAGACCAAGATGTTCCCGGGCAACGCCTATGGCCGGACGCTGCACTTCGGCATCCGAGAGCACGGGATGGGCTCCATTCTCAACGGAATCGCGCTGCACGGCCTGACCCGGCCATACGGCGGCACCTTCATGGTGTTCAGCGACTACATGCGACCTGCGGTCAGGCTCGCCGCACTAATGAGGCAGCCCGTTACCTACGTGTGGACGCACGACTCCATCGGGCTGGGCGAGGACGGCCCGACGCACCAGCCCGTCGAGCACCTTTGGGCGCTTCGCGCCATCCCTGGCCTCGATGTGGTAAGGCCGGGCGACGCCAACGAGACAGTGGTTGCCTGGCGAACTATCTTGGAGCGGACCGATCATCCGGCCGCTCTTTGCCTGAGCAGGCAGAATCTGCCAGTGCTTGACCGTTCAGCGGCCACCGGCCTGGCTGATGCCGAGCACACCGCCAAGGGCGGCTACATACTCGCCGACGCTCACGACAGCGAGCCCGACGTCATAGTGATCGCCACCGGCAGCGAGGTCCAGCTCGCCCTGGCGGCCAGGGATCTGCTCGCCGCGGATGGCGTCAAGGCACGGGTGGTGTCCATGCCATGCGTCGAGTGGTTCTGTGAGCAAGACGCTTCCTATCGCGACCAGGTGCTGCCAAGCCACATCAGGGCAAGGGTCAGCGTCGAGGCCGGGATAGCCCTGGGCTGGCGGCAGTTCGTCGGCGACTCAGGCCGCAGTATCAGCCTGGAGCATTTCGGCGCGTCGGCTGACTACCAGACGCTTTACGCCGAGTTCGGCATCACTGCGGAGCGGGTGGCCGAGGCGGCGCGGGAGAGCCTGGCCGCCACGGGAGTCGGCACTCGGGAGAAATAAACAGTAACGCGGCGCGGTAAGAGTAGGCAGGCGCCGCAACCGTACGCAGAGGGCGCGAGGCGAGGAGTGCGATTGACATGACAGCACAGCAAGACACGCTGGCTCAGCTCACTGAGATGGGCGTCAGCATATGGCTCGACGACATCAGCAGAGAACGGTTGTCGACTGGAAACCTAGCCTCGCTGATTCGTGACATGAACGTGCGCGGCGTGACCTCGAACCCGACCATTTTCGCGAAGGCACTGGCCAGCGGCTCCGCCTACGCCGAGCAGGTGGCCGATCTCGCCGTCCGGGGCGTGACCGTGGACGAGGCATCACGCGCGATCACGACTTATGACATCCGGTGGGCCTGCGATGTACTCCGCCCGGTGTACGACGCGAGCAAGGGCGTTGACGGGCGGGTGTCGCTCGAGGTCGACCCCCGGCTTGCCAGGGAGACGGCCAAGACCATCGCTGAGGCCCGAGCGCTGTGGTGGATGGTGGACCGGCCGAACCTGTTTATCAAGATCCCGGCAACGCTCGAGGGCCTGCCGGCCATTACTCAGTGCCTGTCGGAGGGCATCAGCATCAACGTCACGCTGATCTTCTCCTTGGAGCGGTACGCCCAGGTCATCGACGCCTACATGGCGGGCCTCGAGGCGGCTTCCGGGCGGGACGCGTCCAGCATCGCGTCAGTGGCCTCGTTCTTCGTCAGCCGCGTTGACACCGAAGTGGACGAGCGGCTGGACAAGATCGGAACTCCGGAGGCGCGGGCGTTGCGCGGCACGGCTGCGCTGGCTAACGCCAGGCTGGCCTACGAGCTGTTCGAGCAGAGGTTTGACGAGACAGCGCCGCGCTGGGCTGCGCTCCGCGCCAGGGGCGCCAGGGTTCAGCGGCCGCTGTGGGCATCAACCAGTGTCAAGGACCCGTCATTCGCGGCCACGATGTACGTCACCGAGTTGGTCGCGCCGCACACCGTCAACACCATGCCCGAGGCGACCATGCACGCAACCGCGGCCGGCGACGGGCTTCACGGGTACACCATCCAGGGAACCTATGACGCCTCACGCGAGGTATGGCGGCAGCTCGAAGAGCTGGGAGTGCACTACGACGATGTCGTCAAAGTGCTAGAGGAGCAGGGCGTGGACAAGTTCAAGGCCTCCTGGGTCGAGCTGCTGGACACCATCGGCCGCGAGATGGCAGCGGGCGGCACCACTACATGAAACCCAATCCGCTCCGGGATCCGCGAGATCGCCGCATCCCGCGGCTCGCCGGGCCGTGCGTGCTGGTGCTCTTCGGTGTCACCGGCGACCTGGCCAGCAAGAAGTTGCTGCCGGCCATTTATGACCTGTCCAACCGCGGCCTGCTCCCGCCCGGATTCTCGCTGGTCGGCTTCGCCCGAAGGGACTGGGCTGACGCTGACTTCGCGCAGATCACGCACGATGCGGTCAAGGCGCATGCCCGCACGCCGTTCAGGGAGGAGGTGTGGCAGCAGCTACGCGAAGGCATCAGGTTCGTGCAAGGCGAGTTCTCCGATGACGCGGCTTTCGACCATCTGGCGCGCACGGTCGCGGAACTGGATACCGAGCGCGGCACCGGCGGCAACTACGCCTTCTACCTGTCGATACCGCCGGATGCCTTCCCTGTCGTAGTGGAACAGCTCAAGCGGGCAGGCCTGTCGAGCCCTCCCGAGCCCGTGGGCGGCGGTCCCAGGCCCTGGCGCCGGGTGGTGATCGAGAAGCCGTTCGGCCATGACCTGGCCAGCGCGCGGGAACTCAACGCGTTGCTGGCGCCTGTGTTCCCGCCGCACGCGGTCTTCCGCATCGACCACTACCTGGGTAAGGAAACCGTTCAGAACCTGCTTGCCATGCGGTTCTCGAACGCGCTGTTCGAACCGATCTGGAACCGGGGCTACGTCGATCACGTCCAGATCACCATGGCCGAGGACATTGGCATCGGCGGCCGGGCCGGCTACTACGACGGCATCGGCGCCGCCCGTGACGTGATCCAGAATCACCTGCTGCAGTTGCTCGCGCTGACGGCGATGGAGGAGCCGTTGTCGTTCGCTGCCGAGGCGCTGCGCGCGGAGAAGGAGAAGGTGCTGGCCGCTGTGCAGATTCCGGTCGATCTGGCCACCGGAACTTCGCGCGGCCAGTATGCGAGCGGCTGGCAGGGCGGCATCGAGGTACGCGGTTACCTCGAGGAAGACGGCATTCCGCTGCACTCGACTACCGAGACGTACGCGGCAATCCGGCTCACCATCGATAACCGGCGCTGGGCCGGCGTGCCCTTCTACTTGCGCACGGGAAAGCGGCTGCCGACGAGGATGACTGAGATCGCGGTGATCTTCGAGCGCGCGCCGCACCTGCCGTTCGATGCCACCGACACGCAGGAACTCGGCCAGAATGCGCTGGTCATCCGGGTTCAGCCGGATGAGGGCGTGACGCTCAGGTTCGGCTCCAAGGTACCGGGGTCGGCCATGGAGGTGCGGGACGTAAACATGGACTTCGCTTACGGCGAGTCCTTCACCGAGTCGAGCCCGGAAGCGTATGAGCGGCTGCTGCTCGACGTATTGATCGGTGACCCGCCACTTTTCCCGCGGCAGGAAGAGGTCGAGCTCTCCTGGATGATTCTCGACCCTATCGAGCAGTTCTGGGCGGACCACGATAAGCCTGAGCAGTATCCGGCCGGCACTCCCGGGCCTATCAGCGCGGACGAGATGCTCGCCCGCGATGGCCGGGCCTGGCGGCGGCTATGAGTACGCCGATGCCGGCAAGGCAAGGGATGACGCGCACATGCTGACCGACATGACCGACACCACAACGGCTGACATCCGTGCTGCCCTGGCCAGAACCAGGGACCAGATGGGCGTCCCCGCGACCGGTGTCGTGCTGAACCTGATCATCATGACCGACGAGTCCGGCCAGCATGATGCTGTCCGAGCGGCCAGCCAGGCCGGCCGGGAGCACCCGTGCCGCGTGCTTGGCGTAATCGCCCGCGAGTCACGAGCGGCGTCGCGGCTGGATGCGGAGATCAGGTCGGGCGAGGGCACGCCGGGCCAGACCGTGCTGCTGCGCCTATACGGGCCGATGAGTGAGCACGCTGACTCTGTCGTCACGCCGCTGCTGGTCCCGGACACGCCCGTGGTGACCTGGTGGCACGGTCTCATTCCGGCAGTGCCGTCGGCCCAGCCACTCGGTGTTCTGGCGCAGCGCCGCGTCACCGACGCAGCCAGAGCCAGAGCACCAGCCGAAGCACTGGCTGCGCTCAGCGCGGGTTACCGGCCCGGCGACACCGACCTGAGCTGGACAAGGGCGACGCCCTGGAGATCACTCCTGGCGGCGACGGTGGATCAGCTGGTGGACCCGATCTATGGCGGAATGGTCAGCGCCGAAGAACACAACCCGACCGCTGACTTGCTGGCCGTCTGGCTTAGCTGCAGGCTGCATGTCCCGTTCGTCCGGGAAGTTTCCGGCGGCCCTGGCATAACTGAGGTACGCCTGGACACGGCTGGGGGCGACGTCAGGGTCAGCCGGCCGGACGGACGCGTAGCGACGCTTTCCCGCCCCAGGCAGCCGGACCGGCACGTCGCGTTGCAGCGGCGTGACATCGCGGATCTGCTGGCTGAAGAATTGCGCCGGCTGGACCCGGACGAGATCTACGGCGAGGCGCTTGCGTCAGTGGCCGGGATCCCGGCAGCAAATGAGCAGGAGGTATGGACCGAGCACTGAGCACTGGAACCGCGCACGAGCCAGGGACTGAGCCCTAAGGTCGCTGCGAGCGCAGGCTCGAATGGGCTCGGTACTTCATGTACGGCAATCACCCCGGGCAGCCGACTAAGCTCGGTTCGTGCCCTCGCAGTCCGGCGATGATCCGACCGCACTCTCGGATCACGTCATCCTTTGCGGGGCGACCACACTGGCGTCGCGGATGGCGGAGGAGCTCACTGCCCGCTACGGCTTAGCCGTAGTCGCAATCGTGCCGTCCGCGGCTGACGACCTTGCCGCCCGGATGGCCGCCATGCCAGGGGTGCGCGTACTGGAGCGCGCTGAGCTGACTGCCGACGCTTTCCTCGCCGCCAACCTGCCCGCGGCGCGGGGCCTCGCGATCCTGCATCAGGACGACCTGGGTAACTTGCACGCCGCCCTGCGCGCCCAGGAACTCCACCCGCAGGTTCGCCTGGTCATCACGATCTTCAATGCCGGGCTCGGGGAGCGGATCCGCAACTTCTTCAACGACTGCGCGGTGCTGTCGGCGGCGCAGATGGCAGCACCGTCACTGGTAGCCGCGGCACTCGGCGAGCCGGCTCCGAGTCATGTCCACATGGACAGCCGGACGATGTACGTGGCCAGGCGGCAGGACGTCGGCGCCGACCAGATCATCTGCGGCCTCGCCGCAAGCAGCGACGCAGATGCGCCGAACCTGCTTCCGCCTGATGACCCGGTTGCCGGGCTTGTGCTCGCTGTCGCCGACGGCACGCCGCGTAATCCGCTGTCCCGGCAGCGCCGCCGCCGGCTCCTCACATCACTGCGCGCGGCCCGCAGGTTCTTCTCGACCACGATAGGCGTGGCGTTCGCCGTGCTGACCGCGATCCTGGCCGTGGGGTTCGCCCTGCTGACCCTGGGCCGGCACTACTCAGCGCTGACTGCGCTGTACCTCACGATGCTGGACGCGGCGGGTGCGGCGCTCACGGGTCCGGGAGTCAAGCCGATCGAAAAAGTGGCGCAGTTCCTGCTGACCTTCGACGGGCTGGCATTCCTGCCGCTGGTGACTGCCCTGATCGTGAGCGCGCGCCTCCCCGGTGCGGCCGCCGCGAGCCAGCCACGGCTTGGCGGGCACGTGATTGTCGCGGGACTTGGCAACGTTGGGACCCGGATCATCGAGCAACTGCACGATCTCGGAATCGACGTGGTCGGCGTTGACAAGAACGCGGAGGCGGAAGGCATCCCGGTCGCGAAGCGGCTGGGTATCCGGGTAGTGATCGGTGAGACGCAACGCGAGGAGACACTGCGGGCGGCGGGTATCGGTAACAGCCAGGCCCTGGTTTCGGTGACTGACAGCGACGTCGCCAACCTGGAGACCGCGCTCAACGCCAGAGCGCTCGCTGCCGCCCCGAGGATCGTCGTCCGGCTCTACGACGACGATCTGGCGGCCCGCGTGCAGCGCACGATCGGCAACACAGTGTCCCGATCGACGTCGTACCTGGCTGCCCCCGCGTTCGCCGCCGCGGTACTGGATCACCAGGTGCTGCGGACTATCGCGGTCGGCCGGCACGTCCTGTTGCTGGCCGAGGTGGCGGCAGACGAGGGTAGCGGGCTGGCGGGCCAGGTCGTAGCCGACGTGCACAAGCCGGGCCTGCTGCGGGTCATAGCGCTGCGGCGGGCAGACGCGGCCATCGACGGCTCGGACGTCGACTGGTCGCCGCCGTCCGGCTACCTGATCCGGCCGGGCGACGGCATCGTGGTCCTGGCCACCCGGGCCGGGTTGTCCGGACTGCTCCGGCGCGACAGCAGCCAGGCACCAGCACCCCTGCCGCCTGGTACTTCCGGCAAATAGCCAGAAAAATGAGTCTCCCTAAAATGCGCTACCAGCGTTACGCTCATGGCAAAGATCTTCCACATGGTTCTGGTGAGCCATTTGTGAAGACCGAGGAAGGTCGGGTTAGCCATGCTCGTGCCGGTACCTGCGGATTGCGAGACTTGCGCTGCCGGGCTCGCCGGCCATGCAGCGCTCCCCGCGCGCTTCGACAACGCGGCCTTTCAACTATCCATCGCGCCTGCCTTGCCCCAGCAGCGTGCTCGAGGCCAGCAGGCTAGCCCCTCAGGAGGAAACAGTTGAGCACCACAGAAGATGCTGCTCCCGCAGTTGCTCCCGCGGTCGCGGCGCCAGCGATAGCCGACCCCGCGCCGCTCGGGCTGGCGGCCTTCGCGCTGACCACGTTCTTGCTGTCAGCAGTCAACGCCGGCTGGGCGAAGAACACCTCCGGCTTGGACTGGCTCGGTTACGCCCTGGCGTACGGCGGCCTGTGCCAGTTGCTGGCAGGCATGTGGGAGTTCAAGAACAAGAACGTGTTCGGCGCGACAGCCTTCTCCTCATATGGCGGATTCTGGATCGGTCTCGCCGCGTTTACACTATGGGCCCACGCGCCCGCCGGCACCAAGGACGTGGGCTGGATCCTCCTGGCCTTCGCCATCTTCAACACGTACATGCTGCTGTTCGCGACGCAGCTCAACGTCGCCGTCTTCCTGGTGTTCCTGACGCTGGAGCTCACCGAGATCTTCCTGTTCTGGGGAATCCTCGGCGGGAACTCAACGCTGGTCAAGGTCGGCGGCGTTGTGGGCATCGTCACCGCGCTCGTGGCCTGGTACACCTCCGCCGCCGGCGTGATCAACGGCATCAAGGGCAGGCACGTTTTCCCGGTTGGCGGGCCGCTGTTCGACATGTAGCCGACAATCGGTGAGACCAATGCGTGAGCCCGGGGATCGCGGCGTGATCCCCGGGCTCACGCGTGCAAAGGGTCACATCGGGCACGGTCCTCCGGCCGGCCTGGCCCCGATAGCGTAGATGCGTGGATCTACAGGAACGCCTTCGACTCGACACGTCCGTAGCGAAGGTGCGAGCCAAGGCCAGGCCGTGGCGTTACATCTTTGCCCTTATCCTGGCCATCGCCGGCGCCGTCAGCGCGGAGGTCTCCGGGGCCAGCGGCTGGGGCGCCGCCTTGAGCGGGCACTACCAGTCCACCGTGGACCAGCGCACCCTTGTGGAGAACCTGGGCGAGGCGGCGCGGCTCGCTTACATCCTCGGGGCGCTCGCCTTCCTGGTGTTCGGCCTGGCTGCCGCGGTCGGCCTGTCCGGGATGGTCCGCAAGACGTCACAGCCGCTCATCGGGCAGGCGCACGCGGGCGTGCTCCGCTACGTGCTGGTGCTGGTCGGCATATTTGCGGTACTCACGTTCTCGCTGGCAATCGCCCACATAGACGTCAAGCAACTGCTGGTCAGCGGCGCTGTCGCCGGTGTCTTGCTCGGTATCGCAGCTCAGCAGTCACTGGCGAACCTGTTCGCCGGGCTGGTGCTGCTGTTCGCCCGGCCGTTCCGGGTGGGCGACCACGTCCGGTTCCGGGCTGGCGCGCTGTCCGGAACCATCGAGGGCATCGTCACCGACGTGAGCCTGACCTACGTCCGGCTGGAATCCGAAGACGGCCGGGTACTGCTGCCGAACTCGCAGGCGCTAGCGGCCGCTGTCCTGCATGTACCTGACGAACTGCCGGCCGATCCAGCGGATACGCCCCTACCGGGCGTTCCGGCCCCGCCGCCGGCTGGCGCACCGGCCTCCCCGCCGGCCGGACCGGGCAGCACGCTGCGCTAGCCTGCCGCCGGCCCGGCGCACGTTCGCCCGCCGGCCGGCGACGGCCTGAGTTGCCGGCCCGCAGGCGGCACCGACCGCGGACCCGCCTGCTAGTGATTCGCGTCGTACTTGGCGATCACGTCTGCCGGAATGCGGCCGCGATCACTGACGTCCATGCCGCTCTGCTTCGCCCAGGCGCGTATCTGGGCGCTGCGCTGACGGTGCGCAGTAGTGCGCCGCTTCGGCTTCCCGACCCGGTTCGTCACCTTCCTGGCCTTGTCCGCGAACCTGCTGAGCACCTCGTCAAACTTCTGGCTGTGCTTCTCG
>Ga0335073_10012635_pt1 | contig 11849 bp, 7 predicted proteins | sample Lox_Sample_22_FD_207093 | JGI IMG/M metagenome (GOLD analysis project Ga0335073, IMG submission 207093) | Soil microbial communities from Loxahatchee National Wildlife Refuge, Florida, United States - Lox_Sample_2.2 | ecosystem: Environmental > Terrestrial > Soil > Wetlands | place: USA: Florida... | reverse complement strand
CCCAGCTGCCCGAGGTCAGCGCGGTGCGTCCCGGCGATGACCTCGACTGGGACCGCCTGGCGGCCTATCTTCGAGCAAGCCTCGACGGGCTGGCGCCGCTCGACTCGGTCAGGCAGTTCCCGAACGGCTCGGCGAACCTGACCTACCTGCTCGAGTTCGGCGGCCGGCGCCTCGTCGTCCGCCGCCCCCCGTTCGGTGACCTCGCCGTGGGCGCGCACGACATGAGCCGGGAGTACCGGGCCCTGTCCCGGCTGTGGCGGCACTACCCGCGCGCGCCCCGCGCCTACCTGCTGTGCCAGGACCATGGAATCGTCGGCTCGGACTTCCTCGTGCTTGAGTACCGCGAGGGGGTCGTCGTCAGGAGCAGCGTGCCGCAGTCCCTGGCGGGCGCGGGCGATGCCGCGCGCCGGATCGCCTTCGCCGTGGTCGATGCGCTGGCGGACCTGCACCTGCTCGATCCGCAGGCCATCGGTGTCGCCGACCTCGGTCGGCCCGCGGGCTTCGTCGACCGGCAGCTGGCCGGGTGGCGGCAGCGATGGCGTGCCACGTCCAAGGCGGCCACCATGACGCTCGTCGACGAGGTGGCCGAGGACCTGGCGGCGACGAGGCCCGCGACCGTTCGCAACGCGGTCCTGCACAACGACTTCAAGATCGACAACTGCCAGTTCCGCCACGACGATCCCGACCGGGTGATCTCGGTATTCGACTGGGACATGGCCACGGTCGGCGATCCGATGGTGGACCTGGGCATCCTGCTGAACTACTGGCCGGACCCCGCGGACCGGCCCGACGACGGGCCGGTCCATCCAACCGGACTTCAGGCCATGGGCCTGCCAACCCGGTCCGAGGTCGTCGAGCGGTACGCGGCGGTCACCGGGGCCGATGTGTCGCTGGCCGGCTGGTACGAGGCATTCGGCTGCTGGAAGACCGTCATCGTCCTCGCCCAGCTGCACGATCGGTACCTGCGCGGCGACTCCCACGACGACCGGCAGGCGACCAAGTCCGACTACCTGCTGCCGCTGGCCCGGCGCGCCCGCTCGGTCCTGGCGCGACTGTGACCGCGCCACCCGCGGACCTGGCCGGGATGACCGCGCTGGTCACCGGAGGCACCAGGGGCCTCGGCCGGGTCATCGCCGAGGGGTTCGCCGCCGCCGCCGCACGCGTCATCCTCGTCGCCCGCGGCGCCGACAGCTGCGAGCGGGCGGCGGTGGAGATCAGGGCCGGCACCGGCGCCGACGTGATTCCCATCGCCTGCCACGTCGGCCGGTGGGACGCGGTGGACGAGCTCGTCGGGGAGGCCTACCGTCGCGTCGAGAGAATCGACGTCTTGGTCAACAACGCGGGCATCGCGCCGACATACGCGGCGATGACCGAGATCTCCGAAGAACTGTTCGACAAGACCGTGGCGGTCAACCTGAAGGGCCCGCTGCGCCTGGGCTCCCTGGTCGGCGCGCGCATGGTGACCGACGGTGGTGGGTCCATCATCAACATCAGCAGCGTGTCGGCGATCCGGCCGCGCCCGGGTACCGCCGTCTACGCGGCAGCGAAGCTCGGGCTGGGGGCCGTGACGGACGCCCTAGCCCAGGAGTACGCCCCGTCGGTGCGCGTGAACACCATCATGGCCGGCCCCTTCCTGACCGATATCGCGCGCGGCTGGGACATGGCGGCGGTCGGGCCGCGGCTGGCCGGCTACCCGGCGGGCCGGGCCGGCGACCCGAGCGAGATCCTCGGCGCCGCACTGTACCTCGCCGGGCCTTCGTCGAGCTATACCACCGGATCGGTCATCCGCGTGGACGGCGGCATGGCCATCGCATGACGCCCGCCCACGGAGACCGCGAGCCTGGAGCCCAGGAATGAACCTCGAGTACGACGACGAAGAATCCGATCTGCTCCGCCAGGTGGGCGACCTCCTTGAGCGCATCGCACCGGTGCCCGGCAGCGGCCTGGAGGCGCCGCCCGAGGTGTGGGCCGGACTTGCCGACGCGGGACTGGCCGCGCTCGGGGCCACGGTGCACCAGGACGAACTGCCCCTGTCGGTCGTGGTCGACATCTCACGGCGGGCAGGTCGCCAGCTGCTGGTCGAGCAGTTCGTGTCCAGTGCGTACATTCTGCCGGCACTGTCGGTCGCGGTGGCCGACGAAGACGCCAGGCGTGAGCTGGCGGCCCGGCTGCGCGCCCGCCCGGGCGTGCTGCTGGCGGACGGCGGCCCGCAGATCGTGCCGGTGGTCCGCGACACGGCTACCACCGGCCCCTGCTTCGGGGACGTCCCAAGGAGCGACCTCTACCGGATCGTCCGCGCCGGCGACCGGCTCGTCCTCCAGCGCTGGGGTGGCCCTCCGCCAGTGGTGACGCCGCTGGCCCAGCTGTCGCTGTCGATCGCCGCCGTGACGGTGGACCCGGCACGGGGGCAGTGGGCCGGCTACCAGCTGCGCGCCGACGACCCGGCCCTGGCCCGGCTGGAGGCCGAGGCGCTGCTCGTGCACTCGGCGGCGATGGTCGGCTGCGCGGAGCGCCTCCTCGAGATCACCCTGGACCATGTCCGCGGGCGCGTGCAGTTCGGGGTGCCGATCGGCAGCTTTCAGGCGGTCAAGCACGGACTGGCCGACGTCTACACCGCCCTGGTGGTCGCGTGGAACGCGATCCTCTCGGCGGTGGCGGAGCCACCCAAGCGGGAGATCGCGCTGCTAGTGGCGCGGGTGCTCGCCGTGGACGCCGCGCTGTCCGCCGCTCGCGCCGGGGCGCAGTTCCACGGCGGGATGGGGTTCACGGCCGAGCTCAACGTGCACCTCTTCCTCAAGACCATCCTCGACGGCGCCCAGCGTGGCGGCGCCCTCGACAAGACGGCGATCGAGCTCGGCCGCCGTTTCGCCGCCTCAGCATGCTGACCCTCCAGGACTCGCCGGCCGAAGCGGCTTTCCGGCGTGAGGTCAGGGCCTGGGCCGATGCGCACCTGCCAGCGGAGCTCCGCTGGAGCGAGGACTACGACGCACTGGTCGCCATCGACCGCCTCCTGAGCGCCGGTGGCCTGCTGGCGGCGGGGTGGCCCGCCGAGTACGGCGGCCAGGGCCTGGCCCCCGGGCAGGTGTTCATCCTGAACAGCGAGCTCGAGGCGCTGGGGGTGCAGCGCGCCAGGTCACCGTCGCACCAGGGCGTGAACAACTTCGGCCCCGCGCTCATCAAGCACGGTACGACGAAGCAGAAGCAGCGGTACCTGCCCCGGATCCTGGCCGTAGAGGAATTGTGGTGCCAGGGATTCTCGGAAACCGAGGCAGGCTCTGACCTCGCTAGCGTCCGGACGACGGCCCGCGCCGACGGAGACGACTTCATCGTTGACGGCGCCAAGGTCTGGACGTCGGGTGCCAGCGAGGCCGACTGGATCTACCTGCTGGTACGGACCGGCAGCCGGGCCGAACGGCACCAAGGCCTGTCCTTCCTGGTTGCCCCTATGACGAGTGCCGGGATCGCCGTGCACCCCATCGAGCAGGTCACCGGCGGCAGCGACTTCTGCCAGGTGACGCTGGACGAGGTCAGGGTGCCGAGGGCGAACCTGGTCGGCGGGCTCGGCCAGGGATGGGCCGTGGCGATGACCCTGCTGTCAGCAGAGCGCCTGTCGGGTCGGCACCGCTATGGGTTGTTCCGACGGGAACTGGAGATGCTGGCCGGCGTCCTGACCGATGCGGCCGGCGGGGACTGGCGCGCCGTCGCGCCTGACGGCCTGCACCACCTCGGACGGCTGGTGGCCGACATCGAGGGGATGGGCGCGCTGGCTCGCCGGACCGAGTCGCTGCACGCCGCTGGGCGGGACCCCGCGGCACTTCCCTCCGTCAACAAGCTGTGGTGGCCGGCGGCGCACCAGCGGCTGGTGGAGGCGGGCCTGTTTTACGCGTCGGGTGCCGGGGCGGACCCAGCCTACTGGTACCGCCAGTGGCTGGCCGCCCGCCCCGAGTCGATCTACGGCGGAGCCGCGCAGATCCAGCGCAACATCATTGCCGAGCGGTTTCTCGGCCTGCCCCGGTAGCGGACCGGGCCGCCCTCGGCGGCCGCCGGCCGCAGGCGACGCGCCGGCGGCCGGGCTGCCTGAAGTCCGGGGTCAGCTTGACCAGCCGCCGTCGACGGTCAGGATGGCACCTGTCATATACGACGCGGCGTCGCTGGCGGCGAACCGCACGATCCGGGCCACCTCGTCGGCCTCGCCCCATCGTTTCAACGGGATCTCGGCTACCAGCTGCTCGTAGTCAGGTCCTGAACGGTACCCCTCGGTGAGCTGTGTCTCGACGAGGTGCGGACAGACCAGGTTAACCCTCGCGCCCATGTCCGCCACCTCGCGAGCCATAGTCTTTGTCAGGCCGACCAGGCCGTGCTTGGCGGCGCTGTAGTACGACAGCTCCGGGAACGCCTTGAGGGACGAGGTCGAGCCGATGTTGACGATCGCCCGGCGGCCGCGCGATCCCTGCCACTGGCTGAGCACCGCCCTGGAGACGAGGAACGAGCTGAACAGGTTGAGCTCAACCATCTTCCGCCAGCCCTCAGGCCGCATCTCGTGGAGCGGTGACTTGAACCTCGCACCGCCGGCGTTGTTCACCAAGATGTCGATACGCCCGAGCTCCTGGCTCACCTGGGCAGCCATGGCCTCGACCTCGGCCGGCCGCGTGACGTCGGCGGTGACCCCGATGCACGGGACGTGGTACTTCCCGACCCGCTGACACGCCACCGCCAGTGCCTCCGCGTCGCGGGCGACGAGCGCGATCGCCTCAGCTCCCGCCCGGGCGGTCTCCTCCGCGATCGCCAGCCCGATCCCACGGCTCCCACCGGTGATGAGCACTACCTTGCCCTCAAGGCGGAACGGATCAGGAGATTCGGAACGGTCCTGCATCGCGTGAACTGGCCTCCCTCGACTCGCCGCTGCACACTCCACCGCCACGGGTAGCGCGGCACCACTCAACATCCCCGGGCACGCGCCCTCCGCACGGCTGACACTAAGACAATCATGATACGTCGTCAAACCAATCGACTGGTAGGTGACTTTCCTGTGAAGTGCTTATTCAAGTCGAGAAACGCGGACATAGCACCTTGACGCACTGTCGGTGGCGTGCCTAGAGTACCAACCTAACGGACGGTTGTTTATATCGTCGAAACCTGACCCACCGCGCTGGGTGGGGGCTTGTGCCGGAGGGGACGCTATGCGGACTATGAGGAAATCAGTCCTGTCGGTGGGCTCCATGCTCGCGATCAGCGGACTCGTCGTTGGCTGCTCGTCGTCGTCTTCTGACGTGACGCCAACGAGCAAGGGCGCCCTGACGATCATGCAGATCATCCCGCCTGGAGACTTCGGCCTCGGCCTGCTGAACCAGGGCTCGCAGGCGGCGGTGGACGCGATCAACGCCAAGGGCGGGATCGGCGGCCAGCAGGTAGTCCTCAAGGTCTGCTACGACGGCGCGCCGGAGTCGCTGCCAAACGCGACCGCCCAGTGTGGCCAGGAGGCCGTCGCGGACAAGGCCGTGGCTCTCACGGGCACGTTCACCGCCTTCTCGCAGGCGCTCTACCCGGTGATCAAGTCGACCGGCGTGGCCAACATCAGCGCCGTGATGATCGATCCAGGGGACTTCACGAACCCGCAGGCGTTCCCCCTCGGCCCCAACTCCGACTCGGTGCTCACGGGCGTCGGCATCACGCTGGCTCAGGAGGGCTGCAAGAAGGTGGCATTCCTGGCCTTCGCGCAGGGCGCGTCCCCGCAGTTCGTGGCAGCCTTCAACGCCGGTGCCAAGTGGGCAGGGGCGCAGGTGGCGCCGGCCGCCGTCGTGCCGACCAGCCAGGCTGACTTCGCCCCCGCCATCGACGCGTTCGCCAGCGAGGGCGTGGACTGTATCGGCTACGACCTCGGGATCCAGCAGGTCCCGACTGTCTTGTCGGACATCAAGGACTCCGGGTCGTCGATGAGGATCGGGACCATCACAAGCAACATGACCCCGGCCCAGTTCAAGCAGTATCCGCAGCTTGCCGGGACGCGACTTGTCGCGCCGCTGTACCCGTCATCCTTCAACACGGCCGGCCAGCAGCAGGCGCTCGCGGACATCAAGAGGTACGAGCACCTGACCTCACCAGGCTCCCTGGTGGTCGCCTCGTGGGAGGCGGTCGAAGTCTTCGCCCAGGCGGCCATGAAGGTCGCGGCGGCCCACCAGCCGGTGACCGCGGCGACGGTCAAGGCGCAGCTCGACACGATGAGCAACCTCGTGACGGGCATCACGCCGCCACTCGACTACTCCACGGCCGGTCCGCTGCCCGCCATGCCCCGCATCCCTAACCTGGACGAGTTCGTGGAGACGGTGACCAGCGGCGGCGATGTGGTCCCGGTCTCCAGGACTCCCATCGACACCACGGCGGCCGAGAAGCAGTTCAGCGCCTTCTGATCCGCCCGCACAACCGTGCGGCACCGACAGGCCAGCTGCGACCGATCATGCACAGGCGAGGGGGTTCCTGAGACATGCCCACTACGATCATGACCTTCGCGATCCTCGGCGCGGCGACCGGGGCCCTGTACGCACTAGGCTCGATCAGCCTGGTGCTCGTGTACCGGAGCTCGGGAGTTCTCAACTTCGCAGCCGGTGCTATCGGGACATCCGGCGTGTTCGTCTACTGGGACCTGCAGGTCAACGAGCACTGGCCCTTCGGCGCCGCCATGGCGGCGGGCGTCGGCACCGCGGCCGTCCTTGGCTCGGCGGCCGGGTTGCTGATGCGGCCGCTGCGCGACGCGAGCAACCTGACAAAGGTCGTGCTGACCCTGGCGATACTGGTGGTGCTCCAGGGCCTGATCGGCATCTTCTACCCGGACTCATATACGGTGAAGTCGCTGCTGCCGACCGGGCCGGTGCACGTCTTCGGCGCGTACTTCGGCCGGGACCGGCTGGCGCTCATCGCCATCGCCGTGGCGCTGACCCTGGTCATCACCACCGTTTATCGCCATACCCGCTTCGGCCTGGCCACCTCCGCGGCGGCCGAGAACACCGAGGCCCTCTCCACCCTTGGCTGGTCGGCGGACCAGGTCGCGCTGGTGAACTGGACGGCCGCCGGGGCGCTTAGCGGCCTGGCCGGCATCCTCCTGGCCCCGATCACTGGGGTGTCAGTCGGGCTAACGACCGCGCTCCTGCTTCCGGGCCTGGCCGGCGCGATCGTCGGCAACCTGCAGTCGTTCTCGCTGAGCCTGGCGGGCGCACTGCTGATCGGCGTCGTGCAATCGGAGGTGGGCCGGTACGTCACCCTGCAGGGGGCAGGGGACGCGGTGCCCTTCGCCATCATCATCGCGATCATCTTGTTCAGGGGACGCAAGCTGCCGCTGCGGAGTTATGTCGCCGAACGTCTCCCGCGCGTGACGTCGGGGAGGGTGAACGTCCCCCTGCTGACCGGCATCGCCGTCGTCGGCGCGATTGCCATGCAGTGGCTGCTCCCCGCCGTGTGGGTTGGCGCGTTCACCTATAGCCTCATCGGCGTCATCCTGCTGTACAGCATCATTATCCTCACCGGGTACGCAGGCCAGATCTCCCTGGCCCAATGGGCCATCGCCGGGTGCGGAGCGATGGTGGTCGCCCAGTTGCGGGTGCACGGCCTGCCCTGGACCATGGCCGTGCTCTGCGGACTGGTGGCGGCCGTCCCCATCGGCCTCGTGGTCGGCTCGGCCGCCATGCGGGCTCGCGGCCTGAGCCTAGCCGTCGGAACGCTGGCGTTCGGAATCTGCATGCTGAGCCTCGTGCTCTCCAACCCGCACATCGACGGCGGAGTCGGTGGCCTGTATGTTGGCCCGTTCAGCCTGCTTGGCTTCGACCTGGATGCCGTGAGTTACCCGCGGCGCTTCGGCCTGCTGTGCCTGGGCCTGGCGATCGTGGTCGGCGTGGGCGTGGCCAACATCCGGCGAGGAAACGCCGGCCGACGGCTTGTAGCCGTTAGGTCCAACGAGAACGCCGCCGCGGCGCTCGGCATCGATGTCCGGCGGGCCAAGCTGGCGGCGTTCTGCTACGGATCGGTACTCGCCTCGCTGGCCGGCATCCTGGCCATCGCTACCGGCGCGTACGCGTCGTTCACCGAATTCGACACGTTCACTTCGATCCAGCTCGTGTCCAACGGTGTCCTCGGCGGCGTCGGCTACGTGAACGGGTCGCTGGTGGGAGGAGCAGGCTGGTCCGGCGGAGTTCTCGACCAGCTGTTCAGCGGGCTCGGATCGACCGGGATCCAGTACCTCCCGGTCGTGCTTGGCGCGCTCACCATCGTGACGGTCATCCAGGCGCCGGACGGACTGGTCGCCATGAACATCGAGCTGCTCCGGCGCGTGGGGCAGCGCATCCGTGGCCCGAAGCCGGTCCACAGAATCGCACTCCGCGGTGCGCGTCCGGCGATGCAGCCCGGGCCGGGCGGACCGCAGTCCACCTTGGTGGTCACCGATGTGTCGGTCCGCTTCGGCGGCGTGGTGGCCGTCGACGCCGTGAGCTTCGAGGTGAAGGCAGGCCACGTGCTCGGGGTCATCGGACCCAACGGTGCCGGGAAGACGACCCTGATCGATGCCCTCACCGGGTTCGTGCCGATGTCGGGCGGGAGCAGCCGGCTCGACGGCCGGTCCCTGGACCGGCTGTCCCCGCAGCGCATCGCCCGGGAGGGGCTGGGCAGGTCTTTCCAGTCGCTGGAGCTGTTCCGCGACATGACGGTATACGAGAACCTGGTGACAGCCTGCGATCAACGCCACTGGACCGCCTGGCTGCGGGACCCGCTGTGGCCCGGCCGGACGCGTCTCACGCCGGCCTGCCAAGCCATCGTCGTGGACCTCGGCCTCCAGGAGGTGCTGCACCTCTACCCTGGTGACCTCTCCTACGGCACCCAGCGGCTAGTGGCGATCGCCCGCACGGTCGCCTCGGGACCCCGGTTCATCATGCTCGACGAGCCCGCCGCTGGCCTCGACGCGCACGAGCGGCTGGAGGTGCGGGGCGTCATCCGCCGCCTGGCCCGCGAGTCGGGGCTCGGCGTGCTCCTAGTCGAGCACGACGTGGCGCTGGTCGCCGACGTGTCGGACCGAATGCTGGCGCTGGAGTTCGGGCGTGTCGTGGCGTCCGGCGCCCCCGCGGCGGTGACGTCCCATCCCGCGGTGCTGGCCGCGTACCTGGGCCAGGACGCGCAGGGTGAGAGAACTGACTCCGGCCCTGACGGGGATCCTCCCGTGATGGACAAGGCGGCGCACCTGTGAGCGGCCCCGCGGCGCTGGCCGCCCACGGGCTGTCAGCAGGCTACAACGGCGTACCGGCCATCCGTGAGCTGAGCCTCCAGGTCGCCGCCGGGGAGATTGCGCTGCTGGCCGGTCCCAACGGAGCGGGCAAGACCACGACCGTCCGGGCACTGTCGGGCGTGCTCAAGCCCATGGCTGGGACAGTCGCGTTCGGCGGCAAGCCGTCGGCCGCGCCGCCGCACCACCGGGTTCGCAGCGGACTCGGCGTGATCCCTGAGCAGCGAGCGATCTTCCGGGGGATGACGGTGGCCGAGAACCTGCGCCTCGGGCGTGGTGACCCGGATAAGGTCATGGATCTCTTCCCCGAGCTGAGGCGGCGTCTGCGGGTGCGCGCGGGGCTGCTGAGCGGCGGCGAACAGCAGATGCTCATCCTCGGCCGCGTGCTGGCGGCGAGTCCCAGGATCATCCTGGCCGATGAGATGTCCCTCGGGCTGGCGCCAATCATCGTGAAGCGCCTCCTGGTGGCGCTGCGAGCCGCTGCCGACGCCGGCTCGGCGATCCTGCTGGTCGAGCAGCACATCAAACTAGCGTTGGACGTCGTCGACCGGGCCTACTTGCTCAAGCGTGGCCGGATCGAGCTGAGTGGCGACGTTTCGATGCTGCGCCTCCGGTCAGACGAGATCGCTTCCCTGTACCTGCGCGAAGGCTGACGGGCCCGCGGGCCGTGGGACGGGACTTCCTCCATGTAGCGGCCCACGGCCCGCGCTGCCTGTACCCGCGGGGCTAGTGACCGCAATCTCGCCGGCGTGGGAGGATGTGCGCGAGGAGGGCATCCATGGGCGTCATGCGATGGCTGCGTGACGGGAACCTGCGTCCGCGCGCGGTACTCCCGCTGGACGGCCCCGACCTGGCGCGGTCGCTCGACGAGTCGCTACCCCAGACGGTGGTCACGGCCGTCCGCGTCGCATGGCTGCCGCGCGAACGAGGCGGCACAAGGCGGGTCCGCTGGACGGACGTCCTATGGCAGGTCAACCCGCGGCGGCCGCCGGCGTTCTCGCAGAACTGGATCATGCGGCGCGAGCCTGACCTGGCGCGGATTGTGGTCGCCGAGCCAGCGACCGTGGCCGCGCTGCGCGACCGGTGGGGTGGCGCAGGCTCGTTCGCCCAGTTTGTCTCCCGGCAGGCCAGACTCGCGCTTGACCGCTCCGAGCGGGCGTTGCTCGGGGCCCGGTACAAGGTGCCGAGGGAAGTCACCGAGGCGATCGAGGACAACCCGCACTATCGCGGCGACATTGCCAGGCTCGCGGCCCGGCTGGGCCTGAGTGAGCAGGAAGCGATGGAGCGCACCCGGGCTGACCTGGACAGCCTGGTTGCCACGATGAGCCCGATCGCGGTCGACCTGCTGTCCAACACGCTGCGCCCGCTGCACGCTTACGCGTGGAACGTCCAGGTCGACACCGCCGGGCTGGACCGATTGCGGTCGCTGAACCGCGAGCATGCCCTGGTCTTCCTGCCCAGCCACCGCTCCTACGCTGATCCGCTGCTGCTCGCCGACGTCCTCGCCGAGCATGACTTCCCCCGTAACCACGTGCTCAGCGGCGACAACCTACGGTTGTGGCCAATCGGCCCGCTGGCCCGGCGGGCCGGCATCGTGTTCATCCGGCGCAGCTTCGGTGACGACGAGATCTACAAGCTGGCCCTGCGCGAGTACCTCGGTTTCCTGCTCGCCAAGCGCTTCAACCTCGAGTGGTACATGGAGGGCGGCCGATCTCGGACAGGAAAGCTGCGCCCGCCGCGCTATGGCCTGCTGGCCTATGTGGCCGAGGCCGTCGCCCGGGGCCAGGCCGAGGACGCCTGCCTCGTGCCGGTGGCGATCACCTACGACCAGCTCCGCGAGGTATCGGCCATGGCGGCCGAGCAAGCCGGTGCCGCGAAGAAGCCCGAAGGCCTCGGCTGGCTGGCGGACTACGCGCGTGGCCAGCTTGACCGGATCGGCACGGTCTACGTCCGGTTCGCCGAGCCTATCTCGCTGCGCGCGGCACTTCCGCCCGACGGCCATGACGGCCATGACGGCGACAACGATGCCTGGCGGCTAGCGCTGCAGAAAGTGGCGTTTGAGGTAGCTGTCCGGATCAACGGAGTTACCGCGGTGACCGCGACGGCACTGGTGGCGCTGGCCCTGCTAGGGGTTCGCGACCGTGCGCTTACTCTCGGTCAGGTCCGCGGAGTTCTCGAGCCGTTGCGCGGTTACCTGGCCGAACGGGGGCAGCTGTACTCGCCGGAGATCCTGGACACCGACGCCGGGGTGCGGCGGGTGCTCGGCGCCTTGTCCCAGCAGAATGTGGTCACCAGCTACGCAGGCGGGGAGGAGCCGGTCTACGCGATCGAGCGGGGCCAGCACCTGGTCGCGGCGTTCTACCGGAACAGCGCGATCCACCATTTCCTCGACCGGGCGGTGGCGGAACTGGTATTGCTCAGCCCGCCCGCCGACCGGTGGGATGAGGGGATGCGACTGCGGGACCAGCTCAAGTTCGAGTTCTTCTTCCCGGACAAGACGGCCTACCGCGCGGTGCTCCAGGCCGAACTCGACCGGCTCGATCCCGGCTGGGAGACGGTGGCCGACGGGCGTGCCGTGCTGGAGCGCTCC
>Ga0335073_10012634_pt1 | contig 11849 bp, 11 predicted proteins | sample Lox_Sample_22_FD_207093 | JGI IMG/M metagenome (GOLD analysis project Ga0335073, IMG submission 207093) | Soil microbial communities from Loxahatchee National Wildlife Refuge, Florida, United States - Lox_Sample_2.2 | ecosystem: Environmental > Terrestrial > Soil > Wetlands | place: USA... | reverse complement strand
TACGAGCAGAAGCTGCGCGAGGCGCGCCTGGCGATCTTCAAGGCGCAGGAGGCACGGCGTCAGCAGGCGCAGCAGGCACGCATGCAGGCGCTGGACGAGGCCCGCAAGCGAGCGCAGGAAGAGATTCGGGCAGCCCGCGCGGCCGTGGAAGCCGATATGGCTCAGGCCCGCGCCGGTCTCGAGACCGAAGCCGACCGCCTGGCATCGGAGATCATCCGCACCGTTCTCAAGCCGGCCGAAGCAGTCACGGGAATAGGCGGTCCCGCATGAGCCGACGCCTGGGAGCGCTGTTCGCGGTTGGCTGGATGACCCTGCTGATGGGCGCCATGCTCGTCGCGCAGACGAACGAAAATCAGCGGATCCAGAACCGCGTTCAACGCGTACAGGAAGCGGCGCAGCCCAACCCCGAAGCAGGCAACGCCAACGCTGGCGTCGCCGAAATCCTTACCCACACCACCGAGCAGGCCGCCCATACCGCCGAGGCCTGGGGCAGGCACCTTGGGTTGGGCAAAGATGCATCCTTCGGCATCTCCCTGGCCGTGAACTTTATCGGCATCGTGCTCTTCTGCTGGGCGCTGATGAAATCAAGGGTGCCGCAAGCCTTCCGCGAGCGCACCGCCGCCATTCAAAAGGGAATTAAAGATGCACAGGCCGCCAGCGCCGATGCGCAGCGCCGGCTGAGCGAGATCGAAGCGCGCCTGAGCAAGCTGGGCGCCGAAGTGGAAGAGATTCGCCGCAGCGCCGATCAGGATGCCGCCGCCGAAGAAGAACGCATTCGCCAGGCCGCCGAGCACGACAAGGAGAGAATTGTCGAAGGAGCGCAGGCTGAGATTCAGGCGATCGCGCGCTCGGCGCGGCGCGAGCTGAAGGGCTATGCCGCGTCACTGGCGGTCGATTTAGCTGCGCGGCGCATTCAGGTCGATGAACCAACCGATCAGGCTCTGGTGCGCGACTTCGTGGGCCGGCTGGGAAAGGATGGGCACTAAACCATGGCTAGTGTCGCCAGTCGTTACGCGCGCGCGTTGGTGGATGTCATCCTCGAAAGCAAAATCGATGGTGACCTGGCCCGCCAGCAGCTGCGGACGTTCGTCGACGCTATCCACGAGAGCCTGCAACTGCGTCGCGTATGGGAATCGCCGGCGGTGCTGCCGGAACAGAAACGCGCCGTGCTGGATGCAATTGCCGGCAAGGTTGGCGCGGTCAAGCCCATTCGGAATTTCATTGCGGTGATCATTGATCATCGCCGCATCGGCATCCTCGACGACATTGTGCGCGTCTTCGAGTCGGAGCTGGACGCGGAGCTGGGATTCGCAGAGGTGAAGGTTTCCAGCGCACGGCCGCTGTCGCCGCAGGAGCAGCGCGAGGTGGAGTCGCGGGTCGAGAACATGACGGGAAAGAAGGTGCGCGCGACCTATGCCTCCAGTCCGGAGCTGCTGGGCGGAATTGTCGTGCGCGTTGGCGACACCATTTACGACGGCTCGGTGCGGGGCCAGCTGGAAAAGATGCGGCAGGAACTGAGCATGGCGTAGCCTTTGTTGTGCGAAGCGCGCAACGGCAGTTCCGAAAGTGCAAGCCCAGACACTGGGCAACAGCAGTGCCGAAGGCACGGCATAACATAGCCCAGGACGGAGCGAAGCGGAGTCCTGGGTGGCGATTCGTTCGAACCCGAGTCCCGTAGGGACGGCACAGGTCCGAGCAGCGCTTTAGCGCTGCGGTTGAAGAAGCAGGTCCCTCGACTTCGCGGCCGCCCGACCCAAAACATGGGTCGGAAAAGCTGGCGGGCGCTTCGCTGGGGATGACAATTTTGTTGAAGTTGTAACGGCGCGGCTGAAGCCGCGCCCCTTCAAATCATATGGCGCAGATCAAAGCAGACGAGATCACACAGCTGCTGCGGCAGCAGATCGACAATTACGAATCCAAGATCGCGGTCGATGAAGTCGGCACCGTGATGTCCATCGGCGACGGCATCGCCCGCGTCTACGGCCTCGAAAAGGTCATGGCCGGCGAACTGCTGTCATTCCCCCACAACGTCTCCGGTCTGGCCATGAACCTGGAAGAAGACCAGGTCGGCGTGGTCCTGATGGGCGACTATGCCGAGATCGAAGAGGGTGACGAGGTCAAGCGCACCGGCCGCATCATGAGCGTGCCCGTGGGCGACGCGCTCGTCGGCCGCGTGGTCGATTCGCTGGGCAATCCCATCGACGACAAGGGGCCGATCAATACCGACCAGTACATTGATCTCGAGCGTCTGGCTCCCGGCGTTATTCAGCGTCAGCCGGTGAAGGAGCCGATGGCAACCGGACTGAAGGCCATCGACTCGATGATTCCCATCGGCCGCGGCCAGCGCGAGCTGATTATCGGTGACCGCCAGACCGGCAAGACCGCCGTCGCGCTCGACACCATCATCAACAGCAAGGGCCGCGACCTGATTTGTATCTATTGCGCCATCGGGCAGAAGCGCTCGTCGGTCGCACAGGTGGTGAAGACGCTGGAAGATTACGGCGCGATGGAGTACACCATCGTCGTCTCCGCGTCGGCCTCCGATCCCGCTCCCATGCAGTACATCGCGCCCTACGCCGCGTGCGCCATGGGCGAATACTTTCGCGATAACAAGCGTCACGCGCTGTGCATCTATGACGATCTTTCCAAGCACGCCGTCGCGTATCGCGAAATTTCGCTGCTGCTGCGCCGTCCCCCGGGACGCGAAGCGTATCCCGGTGACGTCTTCTATCTCCACTCCCGCCTGCTGGAGCGCGCCGCGAAGCTGAGCAATGACCTCGGCGCAGGCTCGCTGACCGCGCTGCCCATCATCGAAACCCAGGCCGGTGACGTTTCGGCTTACATTCCGACCAATGTCATCTCGATTACCGACGGCCAGATTTATCTCGAGACCGATCTGTTCAACTCCGGCGTGCGTCCCGCGGTGAACGTGGGACTTTCGGTGAGCCGTGTCGGCGGCAGCGCGCAGATCAAGGCTATGCGTCAGGTTGCCGGAACCTTGCGACTCGATCTCGCGCAGTTCCGCGAGCTGGCAGCCTTCTCGCAGTTCGGCAGCGACCTCGACAAAGCCACGCAGGCACAGCTTGCCCGCGGCCAGCGTCTGACCGAGATCCTGAAGCAGGGCCAGTACGCGCCGCTGCCATTCTCCAAACAGATTCTCATCATCTTTGCCGGAACGACCGGTCTGCTCGATGACATGGAAGTCAGCCAATTGCGCGAGTTCGAGAAGGGTTTGTACGAGTACGTGGACACCTCGAATCCGAAAGTCTTCGCAGCGATCGAGGAGAAGAAGACGCTCGACGACGATCTGAAGGGCCAGATGACCAAGGTCATCAAGGAATACAAAGAGCGCTTCAAGAGCGAGCATCAGGCAGCACAACAGCCCGCTGCGGCAACGGCCTAGCAATCCATGGCGAACATACGCGACATTCGGCGGCGCATCCGCAGCGTGAAGAACACGCGGCAGATCACCAAGGCCATGAAGATGGTGGCAGCGGCCAAGCTGCGCCGCGCCCAGGAGCGCGCGCTGGCCTCGCGTCCTTATGCGCACATGCTGGCTAACGTTCTGAAATCGACCATGGCGCGCGCCGACCTGACGGATCCCAGGACCGGCCTGCCTCTCGATCCCATGCTCGCTGTGCGGCCCGAAGAGCGCATTCTCCTGGTGCTGGTGACCGGCGACCGCGGGCTCGCGGGTGCCTTCAATTCCAACGTGCTGAAGGCTGCCACTCGCTTTCTCGATCACTACAAGGACAAGACCATCGACATTCTTGCCGTGGGACGCAAAGGCCGCGACTTTCTACGCCGCCGGTATCCGATGGGCCAATACGGCAAAGCGCGCGCGGGCAGGATCCAGGTCATCGGCGAGCGTCTCAACCTGTTGGCGAAAGTGAACTACGAAGAGGTCTCCGAAATCGGCGATCTCATCGCCAAAGAGTACAAGCACGCCGAGATCGATTCGGTCTACCTGATCTTCAACGAGTTCAAGTCGGTGATCTCGCAGCGGCTGATCGCGCAGCGCATTCTTCCCGTGCAGGACCTCACGCGCCGCGAGGTCGCGTTGGCGGAGGAGTTCTCGCTGGAGGAGCGCGAGCGCATGGGCGAGGCGGCGCGCGAAGCCGGTATCAGCTTGAAGGAAGCGCAGCCGACCGAGCAGGAGCATGAGGCCGCAGGATTCGCCACCCAGCCCGTCGACTACATCTACGAGCAACCGCCGGGCGAGATTTTTCGCGACTTGCTGCCGCGCTACATCACCTTCGAGATCTTTGAGGCGCTGCTGGAGTCGGTGGCCGCGGAAAACGCCGCGCGCATGACCGCGATGGATTCGGCGAGCAACAATGCCGACGATGTGATCAACTCGCTGACGCTGACCATGAATCGCGCCCGCCAGGCGGCGATCACGAAGGAAATCATCGAGATCGTCAGCGGAGCCGCCGCGTTGTAAAGATAGTTGTCGGTTGCCAGTTGTCGGTTGTCAGTAAGCGCCTGAGAAAGGCTGGATATGCCAGCGAATCGGTATCAGGATCTTCGGGCGTGGCAACGGGCGATCGAATTGGTGGAACGAGTTTACGCAATAACTTCGACTTTGCCGCAGTCGGAGATGTTTGGGCTGAAGAGTCAGATGCGGCGCTGCGCGGTTTCCATTCCGAGCAATATTGCGGAGGGTCAGGGTCGCGCGACCAGAGGCGAGTTTCAACAGTTTCTGGGACATGCACGCGGGTCGCTATACGAGCTTGAAACGCAGATCGTGATCGCAGCGAAATTGAACTATATCGAGCAGGAAGGTCGTGCTCGCTTGCTTGCTGAAGCGAGCGAACTAGGCCGCATGCTCAACGCGCTGATTGCTTCGCTAAGGCCATCAGCCGCGCGGTCGTCAAAACTGACAACCGACAACTGACAACGGACAACCTTTATGGCAGAAAATGTCGGACACGTAATTCAGATCGCAGGTCCCGCAGTGGACGTGCAATTTTCCGAGACGGCGTTGCCGCCCATCTACACGGCGCTGCGCGTTACCAGCGAAGGCTACAACGTACCCCACCCGCTCGATGTCATTCTCGAAGTCGAGCAGCAACTCGGCGAGGGTCGCGTGCGCTGCGTCGCCATGGAGCCCACCGAGGGCATGGTGCGCGGCATGAAGGCCATCGACCTCGGCGGCCCGATCACCGTCCCTGTGGGCCGTGCCACGCTGGGCCGCGTGCTGAACGTCATCGGCAATCCGGTGGACAAGCTCGGCCCGGTCAATGCGGCCAAGCGCAACCCCATCCATCGCCAGGCGCCCGCATTCGACGAGCAATCGACGCAGATGGAGATGTTCGAAACCGGCGTGAAGGTCATCGACCTGATCCAGCCGTTCCTGAAGGGTGGCAAGATCGGCCTCTTCGGCGGCGCCGGTGTGGGCAAGACCGTCGTCATCATGGAGCTCATCAATAACGTCGCGCTCAAGCACGGCGGCTTCTCCGTGTTTGCCGGCGTGGGCGAGCGCACGCGCGAAGGGAACGACCTCTGGCTGGAAATGCAGGAATCGGGCGTCGTCAATATTAAGGAGCCGGAGAAGTCGAAGGCCGCTCTGATCTACGGCCAGATGACCGAACCGCCCGGAGCGCGTCTGCGCGTGGCGCTGACCGCACTCACCGTCGCCGAGTACTTCCGCGACGAAGAAGGTTCCGACACGCTGTTGTTCATCGACAACATCTTCCGTTTCACCCAGGCGGGTTCCGAAGTTTCGACACTGCTGGGCCGCATGCCTTCGGCTGTGGGATATCAGCCGAACCTCGCGACCGAGATGGGCGAGTTGCAGGAGCGCATCACCTCGACGAAGAAAGGCTCGGTAACTTCGGTGCAGGCGATTTACGTGCCCGCCGACGACTTGACCGATCCCGCGCCCGCGACAACCTTCGCTCACCTCGACGCGACCACCGTGCTCTCGCGCCAGATCTCCGAGCTGGGAATCTATCCCGCCGTCGATCCGCTGGCTTCGACCTCGAGAATTCTTGATCCGCGCATTGTCGGCGACAACCATTACAACGTCGCGCAAGCAGTCAAGCGCGTACTGCAGAGCTACAAGGACCTGCAGGACATCATCGCGATTCTCGGCATCGACGAGCTCAGCGAAGATCAGAAGCTGACGGTGCAGCGCGCCCGCAAGATCCAGAAGTTCCTGTCGCAGCCGTTCCACGTGGCCGAACAGTTCACCGGCCTGAAGGGACGCTACGTGAAAATCGAAGATACGGTGCGTAGCTTCCAGGAGATCGTCGAGGGCAAGCACGACGACATCCCCGAGCAGGCGTTTTACATGAAGGGCGACATTGACGAAGTGCTGGAAGAAGCCGAGAAGATGAAGGCGGCGCACGCCTAGCAGCAAACAGGAGTTCGCACTTAGCAGTTACCAAAAATCCAGAATCTAGCCGACTGTAACTGACAACTGGCAACTGACAACTTCTTTATGGCCGACAAGCTGCAATTACAAATCGTCACGCCCGACAAGCGGCTGGTGCACGAAATGGTCGAGCAGGTTGAAATGCCCGGACGCACCGGCTATCTCGGCATTCTGCCCGGTCACGCGCCGCTGCTCACCGAACTGGGTCCGGGCGAGCTCAGCTATGGGAAGGACGGCAAGACCAGCTATCTCGCCGTCTCGTGGGGATTCGCCGAAGTGCTGCCCGACAAAGTGACAATCCTGGCCGACGCCGCCGAGCGTCCGGAAGATATCGATGTGAAGCGCGCGCAGGAGGCCAAGGCGCGGGCGGAAGAAGAGCTGCACAAACAAGATCCCGAGCTCGACTATGACGAGATCCTGAAAGCTCTGCATCGTGCCGAAGCGCGCTTGCAGGTTGCCGGCCACGCAACAGCCTCGCACTAAGAGCCTGTCATCCCGAGCGGAGCGCCGTATTTATTCCGGCCCACAATTTGGGCCGGGCGGACGCGCAGGCGAGGGATCTGCGGTTCGCAACCGAACGGCAAATGCTCTTCGCTCTCCTCAACAACGCCGTCCACTTGTTCGTCCGCTGATAAAATCGATATAGCGCACGTCGCTTCGCATGGATCCAGCACTCATTCGCAACTTCGCCATCATCGCCCATATCGACCATGGGAAGAGCACGCTCGCCGATCGCCTGCTGGAGCTGACCGGCTCGCTGACGGCGCGTGAAATGCAGGCGCAGGTGCTGGATGCGATGGATCTGGAGCGTGAGCGCGGTATCACCATCAAGGCGCATTCCGTCCGCATGATGTATCCCGCGGAAGACGGCCAGACCTATCAGCTCAACCTGATCGACACGCCCGGGCACGTCGACTTCAGCTACGAAGTCTCGCGCTCACTAGCCTCGTGCGAAGGCGCGCTCCTGGTGGTCGATGCATCGCAGGGCGTCGAGGCGCAGACGCTGGCCAACGCCTACATCGCGATCAACAACGGGCTGGAAATCATTCCGGTCATCAACAAGATCGATTTGCCCAGCGCCGACATTGAGCGCACGAAAGAGATGATCGAAGGTGCCGTCGGACTGGATGCGTCGCATGCGCTGCCGATCAGCGCCAAGACCGGCCAGGGCGTGCCCGACGTGCTGGAAGCGATTGTGAAGCACGTTCCGCCGCCGAAAGGCCGCGCCGAAAACCAACTCCAGGCGTTGATCTTCGATTCGTGGTTCGATTCTTATCGCGGCGTCGTGGTGCTGGCGCGCGTGGTGCAAGGCACGCTCAGCAAAGGCCAGCGCATTCGCCTGATGTCGAACGGCCGCACCTTCGACGTGGAGACGCTCGGCGTGCTGACGCCAAAACCGGTTGAGGTCGATCAGCTCTCTGCGGGTGAAGTCGGCTTCCTCACTGCGACCATTAAGACTGTCGCCGATTGTAAGATCGGCGACACGATCACTGACGACAACCATCCCGCCATCGAGCCGCTGCCCGGCTTCGAAGAGCTCAAGCCGATGGTTTTCGCCGGGCTCTACACCGTCGATGCGCACGAGCACACACTGCTGCGCGAGGCACTGGAGAAGCTGCGGCTCAACGATTCGTCGTTTTTCTTCGAGCCGGAGAGTTCGGTGGCGCTGGGCTTCGGTTTTCGCTGCGGCTTCCTCGGCCTGCTGCACATGGAGATCATCCAGGAGCGGCTGGAGCGCGAGTACAATCTCGACCTCATCACCACCGCGCCGGGCGTGCGCTACAGGATCACGCTTACGGATGGCAGCGTCATCGAAGTCGACAATCCCTCGCGCTGGCCCGACCCCAGCGAGATCGCGAAGATCGAGGAGCCGGTAATCCTCGCCACCATCCTGACCAACGAAGAGTACGTCGGCGGCATCCTGAAGCTGGTGGAAGAGAAACGCGGCAAGCAGAAATCGTTCGAGTACGTCAGCGCGACGCGCGTCATGCTGCAATACGAGCTGCCGCTGAATGAGATCGTTCTCGACTTCTACGACAAGCTGAAAACCGTTTCGCGCGGCTACGCGTCGCTCGATTATCACCTCGCCGGCATGTGGGAGTCGCCGATGGTGAAGCTCGACATCCTGGTCTCCGGCGATCCCGTGGACGCGCTCTCGATCATCGTGCATCGCGACTTCGCCTACGAACGCGGCAAAGCGCTGGTTTCGAAAATGCGGCAGCTGATCCCTCGCCAGATGTTCGAAGTCGCAATTCAGGCGGCGATCGGCGCCAAGATCATTTCCCGCGAAACCGTGGCCGCCATGCGCAAGAACGTCATCGCCAAGTGCTACGGCGGCGACATCAGCCGCAAACGCAAGCTGCTGGAGAAGCAGAAGGAAGGCAAGAAGCGCATGAAGCGCATCGGTCGCGTCGACATTCCGCAGGAAGCCTTCCTCGCCGTGCTGCGCGTCGGAGAAGACTGATTCAACCACGGAGACACAGAGGCACGGAAAATTTAGAGTAGTCGCACTGAGCCTGAAGTAGCCACGGAGTGGTGAAATTTGCGTTAGGCGCGGGCGTGGGCCCGCGCTCACCATAAAACCAAAAGGGGAGCCGCGGCGCGGCGACACAGTGTTTTTGAATGACATCGCACGAAATTCGACCTCTCACCGCTGAGGATGTCGAGGCCTACTCGCAATGTCGGCTGGAAGCTCTCGAACACGAACCCACCGCTTTCAGCTCCTCGGTCGAAGATCATCTCAAACTCAGCCGTGACGAAATACGGCGCCGCTTTACGGCCGACTCAGCCAACAACTTCGTGATGGGAGTTTTTGCTGACGGGCAGCTGCGGGGCACCGCCGGATTCTTGCGCGAGACCCAGCCAAAGTCGCGTCACAAAGGGCGGGTGTGGGGCGTGTACTTGAACTCGGAGCTGCGCGGCCAGGGCATCGGCCGAAGGCTGATGCAATCCGTTCTGGAGCGTGCCTCTACGATCGACGGAGTCGAGCAGATCCTCATCAACGTCACTACGACACAGACCGCGGCGATCGCGTTGTACCGCGCGGCCGGATTCGAATTCTTCGGGCGCGAGCTGCGAGCCCTGAAAATCGGCGAGCGCTACATTGACGAAGACTACATGGTGCTTCGGCTGAAACGTTCATAACGACGCCGTCGGATCGCGCGAACTTCATTTTCCTGACTTCTTCGCCACCAGCTTCTTCAACGCATTCACATTCCTCTGATCGTCGAGCGGTTCGTCGATGGGCGTCTCCGCGATGAAGGCCGCATCGGCCAGCCGTGCATCGTTCAGCAGGCGGCGAAACGGCTTCAGCCCGACGCTCCCTTTTCCGATGTGCTGATGCCGATCGAGCTTCGAGCCGCGCGCAGCCTTGGCGTCATTGCAGTGCCACACGTAAACATTGCTCAGGCCCACCGTGCGATCAAGCTGATCGAGCGTATCCGCGAATCCTTCGTCGCTGACAATATCGTATCCCGATACATGGGTGTGACAGGTGTCGATGCAGGCGCCGACCGGAACAAATTCGCGCAGCAAATACAGCAGTTCGGCTACCTGCTCGAAGTTGCCGCCAAGCGAGAACTCCGACCCGGCGGTGTTTTCGATGAGAATCCGCAGGCCGTGACTCCAGATGTTAAGGCCGTCAACCGCCCGCTCGATCGCCAGAGCGGCGCGGCGCAGGCCTTCTTCGCGACTGCTGCCGCGAAACGATCCCGGATGCAGCACCAGGAAATCGGCGCACAGCGCCAGCGCGCGCTCGACCTCGCCGCGGAAGGCGACGATTGACTTGCCGTGAAACTCGGAATTCCCCCCGGCGAGATTTACCAGGTAGTTAGCATGGATCACGAGCGGCTTCAGGTTGTAGCGCTCACGCAGGCGGCTCATCTCGTCGCACTGGGAGCGCGCCAGCTCGTACGGTCTCCACTGACGCGGGCTGGACGAGAAAATCTGAAACGTGTTGCACCCCAGCCGATAGGCGCGCTCGGCGGCGAGCTCCACGCCGCCCGCCGTCGAGGTGTGAATGCCGATGCGCCGCGCAGTCAGCTTCGGTGGCAGTTTCGGCGGCGGCAACAGCTTCAGAATGTCTTTTTCTTTCTTCGCGTCCCCCACCAGGCCATTCTATGGAATTGTGGGCCCAGGCGTTGCTGCACTTCGGCGCGTGACCGCGATCACATGCGCGCGGTTGGAAGAAGGCTACAGTTAGCGCAGCGCATGTTGCGGCTGACCGAAATTCTTGTCCGCCTCTTGCAGGGTGTAACGCCTCGCCAATCCCGAGCGAGTCACCTGGAGCGCGGCGAACGCGGCGAAACTGCGGCGTACTTTTATCTACGGCGCCGGGGATATCGCATTGTCGCCACGAATTTTCGCACCCCCGGGAGCCGCGGCGAAATCGATCTGATCGGCTGGGACAACAACACCCTCTGCTTCATCGAGGTGAAGACCCGGACCGACGACAGCTTCGCGCCGCCGTCTGCTGCCGTCACGCAGAAAAAGCAGAAGCACATTCGCGAGGTCGCGAAGGCCTACCTGCGCCGGCTGCCCGGAGACGATCTGCCCTCCTGCCGCTTCGACGTGGTGAGCGTTGTGCCTTCCCCCGAAAGCGGCGCACCCGAGCTCAGTTTGCAGAAAGGCGCCTTCCGGTGGGCGACGCCGAAACGCCGCGCGCCACAGTATCACGACTATGTCGAGCGGCGATTCACAAAGCGACCACGGTAAGCAAATGTGGCGCCCCTGATCATGTCCTTGGCAATAGAAGTTTTTCATCCGCACGCTAGCAAAACTCCGCGTACAAAGATGTTTCTTTAAATTTGCCGGTCACCTACAATGTGGCAGCCGAAATAACTTACTTCCAATCGCTAGTTTCCGGAGCGAACGATGATCCGAATGAAGCCATTTCTGGCGATGCTTCTCGTGTGGGGCCTGGTGGTTTCCACCTCACCGGTCAATGCCGCGACTCCTCCACCTGATCCCGACCCAATGCCGCAGGAGGCTCCGCCCGCACCGCTGACGGCCAGCCAGATCGACGCGCTGGTGGCGCCGATCGCGCTCTATCCTGACGCGCTGGTGGCGCAGGTGCTGGCTGCTTCAACCTATCCCAATGAGGTCGCGGACGCCGATCAGTGGCTGCGTGCCAACCCGAATCTGCAGGGCGACGCGCTGGTCAACGCCGTCAACCAGCAGCCGTGGGATCCCAGCGTGCAGGCGCTGACGCAGTTTCCCTCGGTGCTGGACAACATGGCGAATAACCTGTCGTGGACCTCGGCGCTGGGCGAGGCGTTCTATAACCAGCAGGCCGATGTGATGGCTTCGGTGCAGCGGTTGCGTGCGCAGGCCTACGCCGCGGGGAACCTCAAATCGAATTCGCAGCTGACCGTGGTGCAGGAGAGCCCGCAGACGATCGTGATCCAGCCGGCGAATCCGCAGGTCGTTTACGTGCCGGTGTACAACCCCACGGTAGTTTACGGCACGCCCT
>Ga0335073_10012633_pt1 | contig 11849 bp, 11 predicted proteins | sample Lox_Sample_22_FD_207093 | JGI IMG/M metagenome (GOLD analysis project Ga0335073, IMG submission 207093) | Soil microbial communities from Loxahatchee National Wildlife Refuge, Florida, United States - Lox_Sample_2.2 | ecosystem: Environmental > Terrestrial > Soil > Wetlands | place: USA... | reverse complement strand
TCGCCACGGCCCAGGTTAGCTTTCCCAAAGGATGGAGGAGCCCTGCGCCGGTTCCATCAGACTTTCTGTGTTTCATTGTTTTGCCTCCCACAAGACGATCGTGCTTTGAAGCGAAGTTTCCCCTTGCCTGGCGACCTCTTGCGGTCGATCCGGCTGAGTGGTCTGACCACACCCGTAAATGCACCAATTTTCGACCCCATACGTTGGCCTTGTCAACAGGAAAGTGATACACCTCCGGTGGGATATGGGTGATTGGTGAATCCAGACGGGCTCTTTATTTTGTTATTGCTGAAAAGCGTGGTCAGACCAATATCGCTTCTGCACGTGGGGAAATGGGATTCGGGCAAAGACAGGGAAGGTGCGATCGGGGACTCCGACACGGGATGATCCTGGGTGGCGCAATCACGGTCACGAAGCGGAAGCATCGCGCGGGGGTGTAATCGCTGACGCCAGGGAGCGCTGTGAAGACATTGTGTCGGCTGCGCAATGGAATCCTTACAATCGGTACGAAGATGCAATTCGTCGACAGCCCTGGTTCGCGGATCTACGGAGCGCTTTTCCGCGGAAGCAGCCGCGCCATTGTGACACGGGCGGCGATTCTGATCCTGCTGATCGCGCTGCTGGACTGGCGAACGGTCGATGAGATTCCGCTGCGCTTTCTTTATTTGCTGCCGATGCTGATGGTGGGCAGCGTTCTGGGGCCGGTGGGGATCGGCGGGGTGGCAGCACTGTGCACTTTTCTTGCTGAGGCTTTTGATGGCTTTGCATGGAACCTGCGCACGGGAATCTCGCGCGATCTGCTCTATTTTGCGGCATTCCTGAGCGCGGGTCTGTTCATCCGGGAAGTCAATCGGAATCGCACAATCGTGCAGCGGCACCTTGAAGAAATCCAGCATGAGAGCGAGGCAAGGCGGGAGGCCGAGGAGCAGCTGAAGATTCTGATTGAGAGCAGCCCGGCGGCCATTTTCACCGCCGATTCGCAGGGCAACGTTCTGATGGCGAATGAAGCGGCGCATCGCATGCTGGGTGTGCCTTCCGGGGCGCTTTCAGGCAGATGCGTCCATCGTTACCTGCCGTCGCTGCGCAATGTGCCAGGATCGGAAATTGCGCCACAGTTTTACCGGACGGTGATGCAGGCGCGCGGCCAGCGCGAGGATGGGGAGACGTTTCTGGCTGACATTTCCTTTTCGACTTATCGAACCGGGGCCGGAACGCGTCTGGCTGCGATGGTGCTGGATGCCTCGGAGGAGTTCAGAACCCACGAGGTTTCCGGGCTTCATCAGTTACTGGCCGGATCGCGCATTGCGATTGGCGCAGTTTCGCACGAGATACGAAACTTCTCCGGAGCGATTGCTGCAGTGCATCACAATCTGGCCCGCGAAGGCGTTCTTGCGGGCAATCGGGACTTCGAGGCTTTGGGCAATCTGATTGCGGGGCTGGACCGGATCGCGAGGGTCAACATGCAGCAATCGAACAACCCAGCCAGCGAAGTCGATATTACGGCGCTGCTCGACGAACTGAGAATCGTGATTGCTCCCATGCTGGAGGAGGAGGAAATCGCGGCAAGCTGGAGCACGGAGCCCGCGCTGCCCCTCGTGTGGGCGGACCGGCCGAGCCTGATGCAGGTGTTTCTCAATCTGGTCACCAACAGCATTCGCGCCCTGTCGACGCGTCCCACGCGGCTTTTGTCCGTCTCTGTAAAGCAGGAAGGCAATCGTGTGCTGGTGGAATTTGCCGACAGTGGGGGAGGCGTGGCGCATCCGGAGCAGTTGTTTCGTCCTTTTCAGGACGGAGCACAGTCCTCGGGGCTGGGTCTCTATCTGTCACGAGCATTTCTGCGGTCGTTCGGCGGCGAGATTCGTTACCTTGCGCTGCCCGACGGTGCATGTTTCGTGGTCAACCTGAAGAGTGTGAATTAGCACGTGGAGACCATGCAGCAGATTCGAGTCCTGATGGTGGACGATCACGGGCTCTTTCGCGAGAGCGTGGGCCGTCTTCTTGCTGAGGCCGGGGAAATATCGGTCGTGGGGCAATGCGCAACGGTAGCCGAAGCCATCACTGAGTTATCGCGTTCGGACGCCGACGTCATTCTGCTGGACTACGATCTTGGCGATGAGTCGGGTCTGAACCTGCTTGCGGAACTTCGGCGACGCGACAGCAACGCACGAGTGCTGATGGTGACGGCCGGTCTGCATGATGAAGTCGTCCTCCGTGTGATGGAGATGGGGGCGTCGGGCATCTTTCTCAAGCATGGAAGTCCGGAGCGGCTCATTCAGGCGATTCAGCGTGTCGCGTCGGGAGAAGTCTGGCTCGACGATCCCGCGCTTCGCAGCCTGCTCGGAGAAAAGCGGAACCGCAGCGAGCATCTGGACCGAAGCCGACCTCTGACCGCGCGGCAGAGCGAGGTTCTGCGAGGAATCCTCGACGGCCTCGCTAATAAAGAGATCGCATGGAAGCTGAACACCTCGGAAACCGCGGTCAAAGCGGCGGTGCAGGAGCTGTTCCACAAAGCCGGAGTCAGAACCCGGAGCCAGCTGGTGAGAATCGCGATCGAACTGCACTCGTTCGACTGGCTGCGTCCGAGGGACGACAAAGACTGAAAGGGCGACGGCAGGAGACCGCCTGGAGAGTCAGCAACCGAAGAGCCGGCTCAGCCGATCGAGCGACAGAGTCCACATCTCGTGTTGCCAGGAGCACTCAGCCGGGGACGAGAAACCCCGGTGATGAAGCTCCAGAAGCGTGTCGTCGAAGTTGCCGTGAAGACCAATAAAGACGAGGCTCTCGGCGCTGGTGTTGTCCCGGGTGGTTCTCCAGGTAAAGAGCAGTTTGCGGCGGCGGCAGACGCGGTATTCTCCGCTGATCATCAGATCGAGAGTGCCGCTGCGGTAATGATCCAGGCGAAAGCCGGCACTTCGGTGCGACGCGAGCAGATATGAGTCGCCCTCATCGCCCGGAACCGCAATCCAGGTTTCCAGATATTCGGGCTGTGTCAGTGCCTGAAAGATGCGGTTCGCATCCGAACGAATGGTGACCCCCGTAGCGATGTTCAGCGGCTGCTGAATTTGCTGGTTGGGCGCGCGAAAGTACTTCGTCAGCTTCCGTTCCGCAAGCAGGGGCTGGGTGCTCATGACCTGCAGCAGAGCAATCGGCAACCCGTATCGTTCGCTGGAGTGGGGGTTTGTGACTGGCGATCTGCCACCGGGATGAACTGCGTTTTCACGAAGACGAATTTCATGTGTTGGCTGGGCCGGGGTCCTGCTTCGCTGAAAGCTCCCTACGTTTACTGGTAGAGATGGAACGGCAGCTCCGGTGTTTGGGATTGAGGGATGAACCGTCACTGAGCGTGACGAGCGGCCATGTTCGTCATGGAAGTCAACAATGCGGCGGCCGAATGGCACGCGGGGGGCACGGGATGCGCTACGGAAATCGGGATCGGGCTCAGTGGCGCAGCAAGCCCTGAATGCGCGAGCGATAGCTTCGGCTCATGGGGACCTTCTGGCCGTTGATCAGGATGACAGCAGTTTCCCCATCCGATTCCGTTCGCACTTCTTTGACGTGCTGCAAATTCACGATGGCGGAACGGTGCACGCGCAAAAACAGCTGAGGATCGAAGCGCTCCTCCAGATGAGCCATGGTTTCGCGCAGGAGATGGGTCTCGCTCTCGGTAGAGATGCGTACGTAGTTCTCTTCGGCAGCGATCCAGCGAATCTCGGATACGGGGAGAAACAAAATCCTGCCTCGGGATTTGAAAACGATACGGCTCGTATACCGTTCGCCGTTCCTCCTGGCGCTCTCCGCAGGGGCGCCATTGGCACGCTCGCGGATGCGCTGGAGGGTTGTCCGCAGACGCTTGGCGGCAAATGGCTTGAGCAGATAATCGACGGCGTGAACGTCGAAGGCGCGAACTGCATACTGGTCGTAGGCGGTCGTGAATACGATACGCGGCATGGTGAACTCGGGCTCGGCGGACAAGGCATCGACGACATCGAAGCCGTCCATATCCGGCATGCGAATATCCAGGAACACCACATCGGGGTGAGTTGCGTGCACCAGGGCAACCGTCTCGGCTGCAGTGGCACATTCTCCGACCACTTCGCAGTCGGCCTGTTCCCGCAAAAGCAGACGAAGCTTTTGCCGCGCCAGGATCTCGTCGTCGGCCAAAACCACCTGGATCGTCATGCGTCAAACCGTGCTGCCTCTTCCGTGCCGTTGCCGTTCATCTGTAAGGGCAGGGCGATCGTTACGTTGACGCGCCCCATTCCCACTTCACGCAGAGAGAGGGATCCGCGTTCCCCGTAATGCAGGCGAAGCCGGTCCCTGACATTGGCCAGACCCACACCTTTCCGCTCCGGTTCCTTGTGTACCAGGTCGAGGCCGTTGCCACTATTGACGACGCTCATCCGCAATCGTTTGCCGTCGCGCCGAATATCGATCGCCAGCTCCCAGTGCTCGCAGGATTTGGAAACGCCGTGCACGTAGGCGTTTTCCACGATGGGCTGCAGGATGAGAGCGGGAACGAGAGCATCATGCAGCTCCGGTTCAACGGAGAGCGTTTGCTTTACTTTGCCTGCGAATCTCTGCTGCTGCATGGCCATGTAGAGCTCCACGAATTCGACTTCCTTGTGCAGCGGGACCAGCTGCACCTCGCCCCGATCCAGCGTGATACGGAGCAGGCTGCTGAGTTGTTCCAGCATGGTGTCGGCAGCTTCCACATCAGTGCGCATGAGGCTGGAGATGCTGTTCATCGCGTTGAAAAGGAAATGCGGGTTCAGCTGCATGCGCAGGGCCGCGAGCCTGGCCTGCACCAACTGAACCTGCAGGCGGGCGGCGGTCGTCTCCTTTTCCCGGAACTTCTGGTAGTAGGCAACACCCCGGAAGAAGATGAAGGCGCACCAGAAGATGGCCATGCTGTCGACGAACTCTGCATTCAGCTGAAAGGTGAGCCGGTGCCAGTAATCCATCGGCGGCCGGTCGATGGGAACTCTGGGGAAGAAGAGAACCCAGATCATCTCTTCCAGAATGCTGAGCGCAATGCTGAGGGGAAGAATGCGGGCGAGCATAGTTCCCAGGCCTGCGTTGACGACAAAGGAGCGCAGGAAGCGCCACAGCAGCCAGCAGATGACGCCCCACAGCAGAAACTGCATGCCCCACATCTCGCTGAGGAACAGCATTCCGATCCTGTAACCCCAGCGACGCGCGTTGAGATACTCCTGCAGAGCAAACAGCAGTCCCACCAGGACAGAAAAACCGATGAAGATCGCCGGATGCATGAAAATCGGATGCTCTTGTTGGGTAGTCTCCTGGGTTGTCTTCACTTGGGGTGCTTTGCATCCTCCTTGTCCCGTGCTGCGGCGGAGCAACCTGCGCTAAGAAGCAGGCGGTGCTGCGATGATCTGGCCGGCATGAACCCCTGCTGCAGGTGTGGCAATGGCAAGTCCCGGCACCTTGTCCCTGGCGTGATCGTTGAGCAGCAACTCAATTCTCTCAGGATGCTGCCGGTACCAGCCTCGAGCGGCAGCCTCCTGCCTGGAAGCGTCCTCGCTGCCTGTTTCCGCGGAGAGCTTTGCCAACATCCCGGAGAGGATTTGCTGGGGAGCGTCGGCGCCACCCTGCAGAGCCGCAAGATCCAGGTAATAGTACGCGGTGCGTGGATCGCGCGGAGTCAGCTTTCCTTCAAGGTAGACGATGCCCAGAGCCTGCGTGGCCTTCCACTGGCCATAGGCCGATGCTTCCTCGAAGAGTTGCAGGAATTCACGATCGGATTTCGCCAGTTCCGGATGAGTTTCAAGCAGCAGAGCCAGAGAGTGCATGGCGGGGACGTATCCGTCGGCGATCGACTTGCGGAACCATTTCGCGGCTTTGTCAAAATCGCGTGAATGGTCTTCGGCCGAGAACAGGGTACCGAGATCGAATTCGGCCAACGGATCATGCCGTTTGGCTCCAACGGTGTACCAGTGTTCGCACGCGACCATGTCCCGGGTCACGACAATTCCGAGGCAGTACATATTTCCAAGATAGGTCGCTGCTCTGCCGTCGCCTTTCTCCGCCGCGTCCATGAACAGCTGCTTCGCCAGTGAAATGTCCTTCGAGACGCCCGTTCCCCACAGGTAAGCCACGCCGAGATTGGTTTTGGCGCTGACGAGTCCACTGGCGGCAGCGAGCTGATACCAGTGCACGGCACGCACAGGGTCAACGGGAACTCCGATGCCACTCTGGTAGAAGAAGCCGATTTGTTTTTCTGCCCAGGGATCGCCGGCCTCGGCGGCCTTCTCATACCAGTAGGCCGCCTGTTTGTCGTCTCTGGTTACTCCATGTCCGCTCAGGTAGTTGTTGCCGAGCTGGATCTCCTGTTGTATGGAGACGATCCGGGTGCTCATCCTCTGCTGGGTTGTGGTTTCGGTGGTGAACGGCTGGCAGAAAGCGGCCCGACCCAGGGCAGTGATGACAAGAATTGCGCACGTTGCGCAAATAGAAGCGACAGGGCTCCGATGCATGCGTGCCATAACTCTCTCCACAGTGCTGCGGGGATTCAGCGGGAACTGGGGTGATCGCTGTTGTCCCTCAGACAGGCACCGATACGGGCAGGGTAGCCGCGTTGTTCGCGCCTTCCGACGGCATTCATCCCTGCGCCGAGCGCGGTGGCACACGATCCAATGATCTGCCCCCTGGAATCGAGCTGTTCGTCACAAATTCGGCCAGCCGGTTTTTTGCCGGCAACCGCGTCCGACATGACCACCCGCATCGTTGCAGAGTCTGCCTCAGGGTGAATTCGGGCTCAGGTGTTCGAAGTCGGACAATTGAGTCCGCTTCCGGGCACCCGCAAGGGGCGCACCCCGCGGTGGGTCGCGCACAGCTCACATATTTTTCAGCAGGATGCGCCTGGGTGCCATTTGGTCACGAACGGGCATGGATCAGCAGCAGGACCTGGAAGGGCAGTTGAACGCCGAGTGACCCTGCCACCAGGCATCAGGGAGGCTTGATGATACTCCAGACTGTACTGGCCGACGACGAACCGCTGGCGCGGCAGAAACTACGCCAAATGCTCGCGGAGATCCAGGGCGTGGAGGTAGTTGGAGAAGGCGCCTCAGCCGCAGAGGTGCTGGATTTGGTTCGAGAGACAACGCCTCAGTTGCTTTTCCTCGATATCTGCATGCCGGGCGTGGATGGATTTGCCTTGATCGACCAGCTCAATGCACTTTCCGGCATCGCTCTGCCGCGCATCATCTTCACGACTGCATACGACACGTACGCACTGCGCGCTTTCGACATGAACGCGGTGGATTATCTCCTCAAACCGTTCACGACCGACCGGCTGAGAACGGCGGTGGATCGGGCTCGCGAGGAAATCCGGAGCGCGGGGAAATTCGGCCAGCACGAGGCTGGGGCGAATGGCAGCCGCTACACGAGGCGGATTGTATTCAAGTCCCGGGGGCGAATCCTGTTTCTTCCGGTCTCCGACATTCGGTGGATCGGGGCAGAAGAGAACTATGTGCGGATCTGCACGAAGACCGAAACGCATCTGCTGCGGCAGACCATGACCGATCTGGAAGAAAGGCTCGATCCTGAGATGTTCGCGCGCGTACATCGGTCGGCGATCGTGAACCTGCAGTACGTGAAAGAAGTTCGCACGGAATCACGGCGAGACTTCGCGGTTCTGCTGGTGAACGGCCAGAAGATACCGATGAGCCGCAGCTATCATGCGCGCATTCTCCAGTCCTTCAAGGCGGCGCGCCCTTCGCAGGTAGCCTGAACCAACCGGGCAGCAGAGGCAAATGAGGGCGCCGGCGCAGGAATCTCCTGGATTGGCGTCCTTTTTCTTTTCTAGTCGAGATGAATGATGCCGCGTCGAATGCCGATGGCAACGGCCTCGGTGCGATCCTTTGCTCCCAGCTTCTCCATGATGTGTTTGACGTGGCCTTTCACGGTCTCTTCGGAGATGAAGAGCTGGTTCGCGATATCGATGTTGCGGTTACCGCCGGCGACGCGTTCCAGAACGTCGATCTCCCGGCGGCTCAGGGTTTCCGCCCCGAGATGCTCTGCGAGACTCGCTGCGATCTCAGGAGGCACAACGGTTTTGCCGGTATGCACTTTGCGGATCAGGTCGACAATGGTTTTCCGGGGCATGTTCTTCAGAGCGTAGCCGCGCGCGCCGGCCTCCATCGCCCTGCGGACTTCGGCGTCCCCTTCGAACGTTGTCAGCATCACGACCCTGGCTTCGGGGAACTCGCTGCGAATGGCGATCAGCGCATCGATGCCGTTCGAACCCGGGAGCCGGAGGTCCATCAGAGTGACGTCGGGACGAAGCTGCCGAAAGAGCTGAATGGCCTCTTCGCCGGTGGAAGCTTCGGCAATGGTGATCATGTCCGGCTCATTTTGTACGATGGCGCGAATTCCTTCACGCATGAGCGGGTGGTCGTCAACAGTAAGGACACGGATGGGATTGGTCATGGCCGCCTCTTGTTCCTCTGACCCTGGCTCTGAACTCCTGTCCGATGCAGCCAGCGCCGCCTGTTGTCGCTCTGATAGGCGATGCCACCCGGTACGGCCAGTTCGATCTCGGTGCCTGCATTGACTCGGCTGCGCAATTTCAGCGTTGCACCAATTCCATCGGCGCGCTGCCGCATTCCTGGAAGTCCCCAGTGATTCTGTCTTCCCTTCTGGAGCACCGCAGGATCGATTCCACATCCATCGTCCTGCACCAGAAGCCGAAAATGGCTGTTCGCGTATTCTACTTCGACTTCCACGGCGCGGGCATTGGAGTGTTTGAAGGCATTGGCCAGCGCTTCCCGGCCGATGCGGTACACTTCGTCGCGAATTGCGGGACGCAGGGTGCGGGGGTTGCCGTCGCTTACGACACTGAATCTGACTCGATCGCTGGGGATCAGTTCCCTGCCCATCATGGAAAAGATTTCTTCGATGTTGTCGGTGTCTTTGTAGGGCAGGCGCAGGCCGCGAATCACATTTCTGCCTTCTTCTGTCACCTGACTCATCAGCTGGAGCGCGCGCCGAAGCAGCGGCTTGGCCGGCGAGTCGTCGGGCAGTTGTTCCTCGGCGACGTCCACCTGCATCGATGCGCTCAGAAAACCCTGGAGCAAAGTGTCGTGCAGTTCCTGAGCGATGCGGGTTCTCTCGTCGAACCTCTCCTGGAAGCGCGCATTCAGCTGGCGCGTCAACTGGAACATTCGCAGGCGGTGGATGCCGAAAGCGACGACCGCCATTGTGAGAAGAACCAAGGTTCTGAACCACCAGGTGTCATAACCGGCGAAGTTGATAACCCTGGAAACAATGGCCATGCCGATACGCAGCCGGCCAGCTTTGACGGCAACCGCGACGATTCCATGACCCGGTCGAGGCAGAGCCGCCACCTGAGGCTCGGGCTGATAGCCAGGCTCCACGAGGAGCGCTGCATATTCCTCGCCCAGGTGGACGCTGGTCTTCCAGGTGTCGTTCGCCTGGATCGGGGTGAAGGGACGCTCAGTGGTTGGCTGGACATACCATCGGCGATTTGCATGAGCATAGAGAACGATTCGGTCCCCAGGTGGCGCGCCCGTAACCTGGCCGGAGATGAAGCCCATTTGATACGGTCCGCCGGGATCGGCGACCGGCACCTGCGTAAACTCGATCTTCGCCTGATGATCCCGCCGGCTGCAGCCGAAGATCAACACGCACAGACCCGCCATGGCCAGCGTAGTGCTGGCCAATACGCGAAGGGGGCGGCGGCCAAAACCAGTCGCAACTCTGCTGCGAGCTGCGACCAGGGGTCGGCTCTCTCCGGCCACCCTTTTATGAAATGTGTCCATCAATGACCCGGGGCCCGGGCAATTTGCAGAAAAAGAATCGAACATTGCCACCGACGAATGATCATGAGGCGTCCATCCTGCCAAAGCCCCTAACCTTTATATGCAAGCCAGCGGTTCAGATCTGGCCGCGTCGCCGCATCGTGTCGCGAATTTCGTTCTTCGCCCGCATCAGGCGTGACTTGGTCGCGGAGATGGAAATGCCGACAGTCTCGGCGACCTCCTCCACTTTGCCTGCCTGAACAAGCTGGGTCTCGATGACGCCACGCAGGGGCGCACGAAGGCGGGCGATTGCGGAGGAGAGATGTCCGAGTTGCTCACTGCGAATGTATTCCTCCTCTGCGCTTCTCGCCGCGGATGCCGGTTCGCGATAGTCCTGGGGCAGCTCCGAATCGTCGGTATCGATTGAGCAGGTGGGCCGCGAGCGCCGCTTGCGCAGGCTCATCAGAGCGGAGTTGATGGCAATGCTGCTCATCCAGCTGGAGAACTTCGATTTGCCGTGGAAATCGGTGAGATGCGCGTAGGCGCGGAGGAAACAATCCTGAAGAGCATCCTCGGCGTCTTCGCGGTTCCTAGTGATACGCACGGCCATGTTGAACAATTTCTTCGAATAACGCCGCCAAAGTTCGGCGAACGCCATGTGGTCACCGGACTGAGCAGCACACACGAGGTCTACGTCGCTCGCGGTTCCTGCAACTAATGCTTCGACGCTGCTGGCACTTATGTTCACCTGCATGACAAAACCTCCGGGGATCGCCGCTGGGGCGGCATTTTGAAGTCGGGGGATACGGGGGAGGATTCCGGGGCCCAGTGAAAGCAGATTGCCAGATTGACGTGTACGGCGCATCACGAGATGCAGGTCTTTTGGGCCTGCCTTTATGGGGCGTTCTTGCCCCCCTCAAAGGAGTTATCGTCCCGTCGAAAGAGACGTGAGCGATTTGCAGCGGTGTGAAAATTTCCACGCCGTCACAGCCGTACCTACATAGTGGTATCCGGGAACCCCAATTTCTCGGGATTCGACCCGGGGTTAGAAAGGTGAAAATTTTGTTTTATGTTGTCTGCTACGTCCTTCTGGAAAAGGACCTTCTGGACATTTCCCGGCGGCAGACCGGGGATTGGTCTGTTGCTGCTGCGGATCGCGCTCGGGGCTGAACTCGGATGGTTCAGCTATGGGCGGCTTGTGCCCTGGCAAGCTGCCGGCCCGTTCACGAAGGCTAGCGCAGTGCTGGCTCTGACGTGTGCCTGCTGCATTGCGGGCGGATACCGAACTGCTTTCTCTTCTCTGGTGGCGGGAATCATCAGCGTCGTCTTTCTTCTGTCGTGGACTTTCTCACAGAATCCGGAGGCCGAGGCGCTCCGGATCGGCGCGACGTTTGCTGCGTTCATTGCAGCAGCCCTGGTCCTGCTTGGCCCGGGAGCCTTCTCTGTGGATGGACGGCTTCACGGGCATCGGGAAATTGTCATTCCGCGACCAGCGGAGTCCCAAGTGGACCTTTGAAGCCATCGCGTTTCGCGGCCTCCCGCATCTATGTTTGACCGTAAACCGGCACCGAAGCTCCGTGGATGAGCTTCGCATCATCACTGCACAGAAACAGGATCACCTTCGCGATCTCTTCCGGCTTCGGCCATCGGGCGAAGTCAGCATCAGGCATCGCTTTCCGGTTTGCGTCCGTATCGATGATGCTGGGGATCACGGAGTTCACACGAACGCCCTTGCCACGCAGGTCGGCCGCCAGTGAGTCCATCATCGCCACCGCAGCGGCTTTGGATGCCGCATAGGCTGCCGCTCCTGCGGCATGATCGAAAGCAGCCCTCGAGGCGATATTCACAACGCAGCCGGAACCCTGGCTCAGCATGGAAGGCGTCACCGCCCGGCACAGGACATAACCAGAGCGAAGGTTCAGTGCCATCATGCGCTCCCACACATCGGGGGGCGTCGACCAGAGAGGTGTTCCGCCGGCGTAGCCTCCGACAGCGTTGATGAGAATGTCGATTCTTCCGTTCTCAGCGGTTACGGCATCGATTTTTTGCTGGGTAGCGGCCTCCTCGGTC
>Ga0335073_10012632_pt1 | contig 11850 bp, 11 predicted proteins | sample Lox_Sample_22_FD_207093 | JGI IMG/M metagenome (GOLD analysis project Ga0335073, IMG submission 207093) | Soil microbial communities from Loxahatchee National Wildlife Refuge, Florida, United States - Lox_Sample_2.2 | ecosystem: Environmental > Terrestrial > Soil > Wetlands | place: USA... | reverse complement strand
TTACCCAAATCCTGAGCACCGACTCCTTCCGCGGACCCACCCGCCGCCGGCGAGGTCGCCGGCTGTATCTACGCCGACGGCCGGATCAGCGTCGCGCGTGCCTATGGGGCGCTCATCGCGCTGATGCCGGTACCCGGCTGCTGAGCTCGGCGAGCGCGAAGTGGAACGCCTCTGAGAAGGTTGGGAACGGCTGTATCGTGTCTTCCAGCACCGCGAGCGGGACGCGTGCGCGGATCGCCACAGTTGCCTGCTGCATCCACTCGCCGGCCTCCGGACCGAGCCCGTAGGCGCCGGTCAGCGTCTCCCCGTCGGAGATCAGCGTGAGGAAGCCCGGATGCTGATCCCACGCGCGCAGATACGTGGCGGTCTTCGGCACGGCTGAGAGCGAAATCGTCGCTGTCACCTGTCCATCCGTCGCGCCGACAGCGGCGGCCTGGGGGTGCGTGAACACGACCCGAGGCACCGCTGAGTAGTCAGCCTCACGGCTCTCGCCGAGGATATTCGCGGCGGCGATGCGCCCGTGGTACTTGCCCATGTAGGTGAGCGGCCAGATCCCTGTCACGTCTCCGATCGCCCATATCCCGTCACCGGCGCTCATGCGACCGTCGACCGGTATCCCGCGTGGAGAAACCTCGACGCCGACGTTTTCCAGGCCGAGCCCCTCCACGCGCGGGCGCCGGCCGGTGGCCGCTAGCAGCCGCTCGCCCTCGAGCCTCGCGCCGTCGGCGAACGAGACGACAAAGCGGCCGTAGTCGCTTGAGACACTCGACGCGCGGCGCCCAAGATGGATGCGCAGGTGGTTGCCGCTGATCGCCTCGCCAAGCGCTTCGCCCAGCCGCCTCGGCTCCCGCGGCAGGATGTGGTCCATCCCTTCGACCACGTCGACGTCGGTGCCGAATATCGAAAAGGCCTGCGCCATTTCGACGCCGACGGGACCTCCGCCCAGAACCACGAGGCTCTCGGGGATCTCGCGTACGCCGGTTGCCTCGCGGTTGGTCCAGACACCCTCCAACTCGCGCAACCCCGGGATCGGCGGGATCACCGGCTCGGAGCCGGTGGCGACCACGATGTGACGGGCGGCGTAGCGCTGGCCCTCGACCTCGAGCACCCCCGGCTCGATGATCCGGCCGGTGCCGCGGATCAGTTCGATTCCCGCATCGGCAAGCCACTCGACTTGGTCGCTGTCGTCGTAGCCGGAGACCATGTAGTCCCGCCAGTCCAGCGCGGCGGCCGTGTCGAGGCCACGGTTCACGGCCTGGGCAGCCCCAGGCGCGCCCAGCGCCGCGTCGACGGCCTCGCCGGGACGCAACAGGGTCTTCGATGGGATGCAGGCGTAATAGGAGCATTCGCCGGCCACGAGTTCGCGCTCGACGATCGCAACATCGAGCCCTCCGGCGGCGAGTGCGCCGGCGCAGTGTTCCCCCGCCGCGCCGGCGCCGAGGACGATCACGTCGTAGTCAAGGTTCATCTCCCGGTCCTTTCGTGTGGGTCTTTGCTCGGCGCGCTGCGTCCACGGTGCTCCCGCAGACCCAGCCGCTCGATCAGCCAACCTGATTGCCATGCGCGCTCGGCCGCGTAACCGGCGGCGCCTTCGAGTCGCATCGCCGCGTGCGCCGCGATGTAGGCGGCCGTCGGAGGCGCGCCGGTGAGGGCACGCCAGGCGCCGGCGCTGGCGATCGTGAGACTGATCCGGCTGTCGGGGATGTCGACGGCGAGCTCCCGCGCCGCGCCCAGCACCTGGTCGAGTGTCCCGCAGGTGGTGAGCTGGCGCGCCGCGCGCCGATGGCCGGCGCGGGTCAGGGCCTGTACCGCTCGTTCGTGCGCGCGCCACGCGCACGCATCCGCGTATTCCTGCGCGCAGCCCGGTGTCCACGCCTCGATCTGCGAGCGAAGCCGCCCGGAAGGGGCGACGATCTTGTGCTGGTCGACCTGCACGTGCCCATCGAGCTCGATCTCCCACAGCTCATCGGCCAACCACCACGGCAGATCGCTGACTCGGCAGGCATGAATACCGCGTTTGCACGCAGCTGGATCCCCGGGGGCATGAACCCAGACGCCGGGCTCCCATTGAAAGGCGCTGAAGGGGCCGACGCGGCCGGATCGCAGGAACTTGTAGGCGATCATGCTCCGTCCGGGCTCCTTTCCCGCAGGACCGCCAGCGCTGACTCGGGAGGCTCGGGCGATCGCCCTGCTCCGAGGCGCCCAAGCGACGCGACCGTCGACTGCATCTGCTCGGCATAGGTGACGCACCAGTCGCACATCACAAGATGCTCCTCGGCCCGGGTCAGCGTGTGAGGCTCCAGCGCTCCTTCGAAGTACTCGGTGACGAGCTCCACGAACTGCTGGCAGGTGATCTCGTCAGCGGTCACGCTGAGTTCGCTGTCCGAGTGGGCAGTGCGGGGCGGGCCCAAGTTATCCACCTATGTGTGTGTGCTTGCCGGTCGGTTCGTTACACATCCGCCGCGTCGACGTACTCCTCGAGGACCGCCCTCAGTCGCGAGCGGCCGCGATGCAATAGCACACGCTGGTTCTCCGGACTGACGCCGAGGAGATCGCAGACCTCCTCGGCGGAGTGGCCATCGATGTCGCGCAGCCCGACGACGAGGCGCTGACGATCGGGTAGCTCGGTCATGGCGGCCCTGAGGCGCTCGCGGACCTCGAGCGAGAGCAGTCGGCGCTCCGGTTTCTGCCATGGCCGAGGCGGCGTGGCCCAGTGGCCCGGCCACGCGTCGTCATCCTTCTGGAATCGGTCGGGATCCACCGCCGGGTCGTCGGGCTCGCTCGGAGCGACCGACGAGAAAGGCAAGGCTCGTTTCTCGCCGGCGCTGCGGTACTTGGCCTGGTTGACGAGGACCCCGAAGATCCACGTGCCGAGTGTCGAACGCCCCTCGAAGCGGTCGATCCCGGTGAGGATCGCGATCCACGTCTCCTGCACGATCTCCTCCGCCACGGCATCGGACGCGACATACGTGCGGGCGACCCGCTTCATCGCCGGATAGCTCCGCGCGAACAGGTCACGGAAAGTGCGCTCGTCACCGACGCGCAGCGCCGCCACGGTTTCCTCGTCCGAGCTCGCCGGCCCTGCCGCGGCGATCGCCGGCTCAGAGCGCATCGTCCGTCCGTCCGACCGCGTTGACGCTCACCAGCTCGATCCCGAAGTCGCGCAACCGGTTGAGCAGCCCGTACAGCTGCGACTGATCGGCCAGATCGGCGCGAAGCGTGGTCTGACCGTCGCGAGGAACGAGCGCGGCACCGTCGAACGCGGCGTCATACCGGCTGCTCAACCTGCCCCGGACCACGATCTCGTAACGCTGCCGTGAGTGGGGTGCGATCACGCCAGCAAGCTTCGGCCCGGCGTGGGTGAGCCGTCATCACCCAGGCGTCGGTTTCACCCGGGTGAACTTGCTCGCGTCGGGTGGCTCAGATCAAGCTGAGCTCACGCGCTTTCGAGATCGCCTCAGCACGTGCAGCGACTCCGAGCTTGCGGTAGATGTTGCGGGTGTGGGTCTTGATCGTGTTGAGGGAGAGGTGCAGCTCGCCGGCGATCTCGCGCTGGGAGAGTTCGCTGCGAAGAAGCCGCAGGACCGATAGTTCGGCGTCGCTCAGCACATCGGAATAGTCAACGGTCCGAGCGTGCCGGGCGGGCGCCGCGAATCGCAACCGCCGCTCGGCTCGCTCCAGACGCGCGGTGAGGATGCCGGGGTCCTCGCACCGATCGACTGCGCTGCGGGCTTCCTGGTAGATCCGCTGGGCATCGTCATGCTGGCCCAGCCGCTGTCTGATGCCACACAGGAGGAGGAGCGAGTAGGCGATCTCGATCGCGGCGATGCCGCGCTCGGCAACGGCGGCGGCGCGCAAGAGGACGCGCTCGGCCGCATCCAAATCGTCGCCCTCCTCGAGCAGCTGCCCGCGCACGGCCAGCGACAGGGAGCTGGCCCAGTGTTCGCCGAGGTCGTGCTCCTCGGCGATCGCCAGCGCATCGGCGGCGCGGGCGCCGGCGCTTGTCCGGTCCCCCCGGTCGTACGCGATCGCGGCCAAGCCCCCGCTGGCATGCATTGCCGCGAGATGGTTGCCGTTGGCCTTGGCGATCCGTACCGCCTCGGTGAGCGTTCGCTCCGCGTGGTCGCGCTCGCCGTGCCAGTGCAGCGACAGCCCGAGGACGGGGCAACCCACGGGCCTCCATGGTGAAGCCGGCCCGCCGCGCTCAAGCTCGAGCGCGCGGCGTCCCGCGGAAACCGCCTGGCTGACGTTGCCGTCCATGTAGCGGTGGATCGCGAGCAGGCTCGCAACGCCGGATTCGAGGGGCGGCAACTGTTTTGCCTCATCAGGGGCGGCGGCTCTCCCCGCAGCTGCGACCCACCGTTCGACTTCGTCGAGCCGTCCTGTGTTGACCCCGAGCCAGGCCTTGGTCAGGCACAGGTTCGGATCCTCGACGACGGTTTGGAGCGGCAGCTTGTCAATCCATCCGGCGATCGTCGCCTGCCGGCCGCGTTGCAGGAACTCATACCAGTGGGTCGTGATCAGCCCAATCGCCTCGCCGAAGTCGCCGGCCGCGGTCGCGTGACCGATCGACTCGTGGATCTCCCCGGCATCGCGGTACCACACCGAAGCACGGCGGTGAAGCTCCGGAATACGCGACGGGATGGTCCGGTTCAGCTCGTGGCGCAGGAGCTCGGCGAATAGGTGGTGGTAGCGATACCACTCGCGCTTCGAGTCAAGCGCGACGACGAACGCGTTTTCGCGCTCGAGCCGCCACAACAGCTCCTGTGCCTCCAGCTTGCCGGTGACCGCCGCGCACAGCGGTCCCGAGAGCCGGTCGAGCACCGAGCTTCGCAGCAGGAAATCCCGGAGCTCCGGCGGCTGGCGGTCGAGCACCTCGTAGCCGAGGTAGTCGACGATCTGCTGGTCATCGCCGGCGAAGGAGTCGATGAACTGCCGGTGATCGTCGCGCCCTCTGAGCGATAGCCCGGCGAGCTGGAGCCCGGCGGCCCAGCCCTCCGTCCGGTCGTGCAGCTGTGCCACCTCCTCGGCGTCGAGGTCAAGCCCGATGACGTCGTTGAGGAACGCCCCGGCCTCGGCGACGTCGAACATCAGGTCAGCGGCACGGATTTCGGTCAGCTGGCCGCGTGCCCGCAACCGGCCTAGTGGCATCGGCGGGTCAGAACGGGTTGCGATCACCAGATGTGCAGCGGGCGGCAGGCGTTCGACGAGGCGCTCTATCGCTTTGTGAATCTGCTTTTCCTCGACCACGTGGTAGTCGTCGAGCACCAGCACGAGCGGCTCCCCGAAACCCGCAAGGTCGTTCACCAGCAGCGGCAGCACGTGGTCCTCGAGAGTCGTGCCCGGCGAGTGCAGCGACGCCTGCGCGGACGTGCCGAGGTCGGGGGCGATCGTCTGGAGTGCGGCGAGGACGCCGTCACAGAACCGGACGGGATCGTTATCCGCGGGGTCGAGCGAGATCCATGCGAACGGACGGAGTTCGTGGGGATCTGAATGCCACTCGCTGAGGAGACTCGTCTTCCCCGAACCGGCCGCGGCGGACACCAGTGTCACCCGAGTCCCGGCGGCCAGCAGGGACTGGACCAGCTCGGTGCGATGGAGATGGCCGGGCCGCAGCACCGGGATGTGCAGCTTCGTGGCCGCGAGAACCGGCGTCGACGGCGCTTGCGAGATTGCGGTTGTCAACGGTCCCTTGCCCCTCCGTTCATGTGGGGCGCCCCAGGGCGCAGTCTACCGCCGGTGCTGTAACGAACGGCGGCGTCCTCCTACGAACGTTCGACAACGAGAGCCTCAGATTGGAGCGCACGTGAGCACGACCTACCCCCGCGAGAGCACGCACGCCGGCCCGACCGTGGCGGAGTTTCGCCCGATCGCGGACTATGGCCTTCTGGCCGACTGTAACTCGGCGGCGCTGGTCGATCGGGACGGGTCGATCGGCTGGTTGTGCCTCCCTCGCTACGACAGCTCGGCGGTGTTCGCCCAGATCCTCGACCCCGAGGGAGGCCATTGGCACATCAGGCCGACGTCTCCCTACCGGAGCGAACGACGCTACCTCGCCGGGACGCTGGTGATCGAGACGACGTTCGCGACTGAGACCGGCAGCGTCAAATTGACGGACGCGATGGCGTTCGCGAAGGGCCAGCGCCATCACGAGCTCGGTTTCGAGGCTCCCCATCTGATCTTGCGCCTCGTGGAGGGAGTACTCGGCGAGGTGGAGCTGGACTTCGAACTGGCGCCACGGCCCGAGTACGGGCTGGTCAAGCCACTGTTCCGCGCAACCGACAGCGGCGGCCGGACGTTCGGCGGACCGAACCAAGTCGTGGTCAGCGCCGGAGTGCCGACAGCGATCGAGGACTCGACGATGACCGCGACGTTCACCGTGGCCGCGGGCGAGCGGGTCGGCTTTGCGCTGCAGTGGGCGCCACCCGAGGGCCCAGCGCCCGACCCGCTCGCGCCCGGCGCGGTGACCACCCGGATCGAGGACACGGTCGAGGCGTGGCGCTCATGGGAGGCCGAGCACGATGTCTACGAGGGTCCCCATCGCGAGCTGGTGAGGCTCAGCTCCCGCGTGCTCAAGGGCCTGACCTACCGGCCTACCGGAGCGATCGTCGCCGCGCCGACCACCTCGCTCCCCGAGACCGTCGGGGGTGAGCGCAACTGGGACTACCGCTACTCCTGGATCCGCGATTCCAGCCTCACGATCGAGGCTCTTTACATCGGCGCCTGCTCCGATGAGGCGGACGAATTCGTCTCGTTCATGACCAGCTCGGCGGGCGGCCGGGCGAGCGAGCGCTCGCTGCAGATCATGTACGGCATCGCCGGCGAGCACGACCTCACCGAGCGCGAGTTGGCGCACCTGCGCGGGTGGCGCGACTCGGCTCCGGTCAGGGTCGGCAACGGCGCCTGGGGCCAAATCCAACTTGACGTCTACGGCGAGCTCCTGAACTCGCTCTACCTGTACCGCGACCAGCTGGGCGAGCTTCACCCCGAGATCCAGGCGTTCGTCTCAGACCTCGCGAACACCGCGGCGCGGCGCTGGCGTGAGAAGGGCGCCGGGATGTGGGAAATGAGAGGCGAGCCGCGCCACCACGTCTCCTCGAAGGTTCTCTGCTGGGTGGCGCTGGATCGGGCGATCGCGCTCGCGCCGCAGCTCGGCGAGCACGCCAACGTCGGGCACTGGACGACCGAGCGCGATCAGATCCGCGAAGCGATCCTCACCCGGGGCTGGAGCGAGGCGCGGCAGGCCTACACCCAGTCGTTCGACTCCGACGAGCTCGACGCCGCCCAGCTGCTGATGCCGATCTTCGGCTTCCTGCCGGCGACCGACGAACGGATGCGCTCGACGATCGAGGCGATCGCCCGGGACCTGACCGAGGGCGGCCTGGTGCTGCGCTACCGCAACGATCAGGGCATGAATGCCGACGGGCTGACGGGCGAGGAGGGCACGTTCGTGATCTGCTCGTTCTGGCTGGTTTCCGCACTGGCCAAGGCGGGGGAGGTCGATCGCGCCGAGGCGCTGTTCGACAAGCTCGTCTCCTATGCCAACGACGTCGGCTTGCTGGCCGAGGAGATCGACACCGCAGCCGGCGAGCTGCTCGGCAACTTCCCCCAGGCGTTCAGTCACATCGGCCTGATCACCGCCGCCTGGGAGATCGACAAGGCAAGGGGGTGGGTGTCGTGATCACGACCGCCCGCCACCCGGCGTTCGTCGCCCACGCACCGGAGTTCGCCGGGCACGTCTTCGGTCCCGACGGACAGCTGCTGGGCGAGATCCATCTGCCCGGCGCGGTCAATTCCTGCTTCGGAGGCCCGGAACGCGACCTCCTGCTGATCACCACCGACACGGCGGTCTGGGCCGCCGCGCTTGCCGCGAAAGGAGCCTGACCGATGACCTCGCAGTACACCCACCGGATCCTCGACGACGCCGGCGTCGACGCCGTCCTCGACGCCGCCGAGCACTACGCCCTGGACAACGGTCACCGGGTGGTGATCGCCTTGGTCGAGCGCTCGGGCGAGCTCGTGGGACTGCGGCGCACGCCGGGAGCCCAGGTCGCGAGCTCGCGCGTGGCAGCCGACAAGGCGAGGACCGCTGCCATCTTCGTCCGCCCCAGCCGCGAGCTCGAGCAGCAGGTCAGCGGCGGGCGCCTCGGCGCGCTTGCGCTCCACGGCGCCCGTGCGCTGACCGGCGGCATCCCACTGAAGGTCGGCGGCGAGGTCGTCGGCGCGATCGGCACCAGCGGCGAGACGCCCGACGAAGACGAGGCGGTGTCGCTCGCCGGTGCCGCAGCGCAGTTCTCGACGAGCACCGTGCCCGCCCTGTCCGCCGCGGACGCCCGCCGCGCTGCCGAGGCTGTCGCCGCCGAGTGCGCTCGACGTGGAGTCGCGCCGGTGTGTGCCGTCGTCGACGCAGGCGGGGATCCGATGCACATCTGGCGACCCGACCGCGCGCAGGTGGCGAGTGTCGGGGTGGCGACCGACAAGGCGCGCACGGCGGCCATCTACCGCCGGCCGAGCAAGGAGTTCGAGGACCAGGCGTCCGGCGGGCGCGCCTCGGCGCTCCATCTGGCCCGCGCGGTGCCCCTGCAGGGCGGCATCCCGATCGTCCGCGAGAGCCAGGTGATCGGCGCCGTCGGTGTAAGCGGAGCATCGTCGGCCGACGAGGACCAGCAGCTCGCGGTGCTGGGAGCCGCCGCGCTGTCGGCACGGAACGGCTCGGCGAACGGGGCCGCGTTCTTCGGCGACGCGGACGTCCGCGCGAAGTTCGCCACCGGCGGACTCCTGCTCGATGCCGGTGCCTACAAGCTCGACGCCGGGCGTCGCGAAGCGCCGGGCGAGGTCGAGTATCACGCGCACACGGTCGACGTCATGCACGTCGTGCAGGGCACGGCGACGGTTGTCACGGGCGGCGAGATGGTGGACGCCCGGAGCGTCGGAGATGGCGAGCTGCGGGCCGACTCGGTCACCGGCGGCCACCCCCACGAGCTCACGGCGGGCGATGTCCTGGCCGTGCCCGCCGGCGTCCCGCACCAGTTCATCCGCGTGTCTGACCCATTTCTTTACTTCGTTGTGAAAGTCGAGGTGTGAGCGATGCTCACGAGCACCCGTACCGACGCGGCCACGCGGCTTCCCGGACCGCCGGAGCTGCTGCCCGGCTGCCCAGACGCAGTGATCGACCTGCAGACTCAGGCCGGCGCCGGGCTGGTCGACGGCCACTGGCGTTACTCGGACGCGCGCGTCGAAGAGATCCAGTTCGTCGAGGTCGGCCATCCGGACGATCCGCTCGGGCCCGGTCTCATACCGAACCGGACCTTCGACGTCGTCCCGCACGCCGAAGCCGACGACTACGACGACTCGGCCTGGCGCGAGCTGTCGCCCGAGGACACACGGCGTCGCCTCAGCCAGGGGCGGGTGTGCTTCAACTGGTACCGGATCGCGGTCTCGATTCCCGAGCGCGTCGGTGACTTCGACCCCACCGGCGCAAGCGTGGTGTTCGAGGTGACGATCGACGACTACGCCGAGGTGTGGGTCAACGGTGGGCTGCCGCACACGCTAGGGGACACCGGCGGCCCGGTGGTCGGCGGCTTCAACTCACCCAACCGGGTTCTGCTCACCGATGATGCCCGCCCCGGGGACCGGTTCCAGATCGCCGTTTTCGGCATCAACGGCCCGGTCTCAGCCTCGCCGGCCAACTACATCTGGATGCGCACGGCGACGCTCGACCTCTATGCCCCAGAGCGGGCGCATCCGGCGATGGTCACGGAGCTCGACATCGAGCGCGCCGACCGAGCGCTAGGCTCGATCGTCGAGCCGGACGCGACGCTCGAGCGGGTCGCCTCGGGCTTCGTGTTCACCGAGGGCCCGGTCTGGAGCGGCGATGGTGCGCTGTTGTTCAGCTCGCCGAACACGAACTCGATCTATCGCTGGCACCCATCGGGTCGCGTGAACGTGTTTCGCTCCAAGAGCGGCTACACCGGGACGGATATCGGCCGCTTCACGCAGCCGGGGTCAAACGGGCTGACGTTCGATCCACAGGGCCGGCTCACGGTCTGCCAGCACGGTAACCGTCGCGTGATCCGCATCGAGCCGCACGGCAACGTGACCGTGGTCGCCGACCGCTACGACGGCCGGCGGCTGAACAGTCCCAATGACCTGGTGTACCGGTCCGACGGAACGCTGTTCTTCACCGACCCGCCGTTCGGCCTGCCGGGAGTGTTCGACGATCCTGACAAGGATCTGCCGTTCAGCGGCGTGTTCGCCGTCCGCGACGGCGAGGTCACCCTGGTCACCGACGAGCTCGAGGGCCCGAATGGCCTGGCCTTCTCGCCCGACGAACGCTACCTGTACGTCGGCGACTGGGACCCCGACCGCAAGGTCGTGATGCGCTACGAGCTCGGGCCGGACCTCGATGTGATCGACAGTCGTGTGCTGTTCGACATGACCGATGCCGAGGGCGAGGACGCCATCGACGGGCTCAAGGTTGATGTCGAGGGCAACGTGTACGCGTGCGGCCCGGGTGGAATCTGGGTGATCTCACCCGGCGGCGATCACCTCGGCACACTGCGCCTGCCCGAGGCGCCGCACAACCTGGCCTGGGGGGACGCCGACGGGCGCACCCTGTACGTCACCGCCCTCACCAGCGTGTACCGCATTCGACTTCAAGTTCCAGGTATCCGACCCCATTAGGAGGTTCAGCACCGATGGCCGACCAGCTACAGCCCGGCATGACCCTGCCCGACTTCGAGCTACCCGACGAGACCGGCGAGATGCACCGGCTCTCCGAACTCCAAGGCGACAACCCGATGATCCTGATGCTGGGTCGCGGCGAGCACTGCCCGCGCGAGCGCCAGCACCAGAAGGAGATGATCAAGCTGCACGAATGGTGTGCGGTCGGGTTCACCACCCTCGTGACCCTGCTGCCCAACGATCAGCACGAGACGTACAAGCTCAAGATCTCGACTCCGGCCGGTTGGACCTATCTGTGCGACGAGAACCTGGAGGTGCAGGGCACGCTCGGGATCCACGAGTACACCGACCCCGGTCACCACGCGAGCGTCCCGCACACGCTCGTCCTTGCCCCCGGGCTGATGATCGACAAGGTCTACGTCGGCTACTGGTTCTTCGGCCGCCCCTCCGCCTACCAGCTGTGGGAGGACCTCCAGGACCTGTTCCGCCGGATCAAGGGCGACTTCGATCCAACCCGCGCCGACGTGCGCCAGGCATGGGAGCAGGCGCATTCTGCGGTCGCCGCCTAGTGACCCGATGTCGGTCAGTCGGGAGGCCGGCGGATGATCAGGTCCGCGACGAGCCCGGTCCAGCCGGTTTGATGTGAGGCGCCGAGTCCGGCGCCGGTGTCGCCGTGGAAGTACTCGTGGAACGGGATGAGCCCGTTCCACGCGGGATCCTGTTGGAACAGGCGGTAGCCGCCGAACACTGGTCGCGAGCCGTCCTCGCGCCGGCAGAAGATCCCGATCAGCCTGCTCGCGAGCTCGTCGGCGACCGCGGCGAGGTCGAGTGCGTTGCCGCTTCCGGTGGGGCATTCCACCTGGAATGACTCGCCGAGGTAGCGGTGGTACACGCGGAGGGCCTCGATGAGCAGGTAGTTGATCGGGAACCAGACGGGTCCGCGCCAGTTGGAGTTGCCACCGAACAGCCCGCTGGTCGATTCCCCAGGCTCGTAGTCGAGCGTGGCCGTCACCCCATCGACCTCAACGCGTAGCGGCGCGTCTGCGTGGCGTCGCGACAGCGCACGCAGTCCGTGGTCTGAGAGGAACTCACGCGGGTCGAGCATCGTCGCGAGCATCCGGCGCAGGCGCTGCTCATCGACAATCGAGAGCATTCGCCAGCCCGCGT